>Ga0308169_10002276_pt1 | contig 20140 bp, 19 predicted proteins | sample PhyBR1_2_FD_202139 | JGI IMG/M metagenome (GOLD analysis project Ga0308169, IMG submission 202139) | Phyllosphere microbial communities from UC Gill Tract Community Farm, Albany, California, United States - DLSLSB.R1 | ecosystem: Host-associated > Plants > Phyllosphere > Unclassified | place...
ATTAGAGGCCTACTAACCAAGTAAAGCGACCGGAAAGAGGTAAGCAGAGCAGGCTCTGTTCGTTGATGTGAATCCTAGAGTCGCATGTCGCTGTGAACGACCGTTGAGTGCGAAAACGAACGCATCCGGCGAATGGATTTGCTCAGTGAGAAAGCTAGAGTAACCAGAATCGTATTTTGAGAGCATCTTCCTTCGCAAAGCTTTGATTTTTCTCGTCGTCCGTTGATTCTTGTCGTTTGCTCTTGTGTTCCACTGCGACTGCGAACGAACAAAAGAGTACAGGATTGATCAGTGTCCGATTGAGAAGCCGCGGGAAATGCCTGAGCGAAGAATTACCCTTGAGCTTGAGTGCTACATTCCTCGCATTTATTGTTAGCGTCGAACGATAAAGACCCACACTCAGATGAAGACGCGCTTCTCCCATCAAGCTTTTTCCAAAACTCCAACGGAATTCCTCGAAAACCCCGCGCCTTTCATCTTCTCTCTACCGGCCCATCTTCCCGCTCTTGATTGAGTTCGTCTAACCCTCGAGGTTAAGCCCGTCTCGACCGAATCGTAACTACGAACTGACCATCCCAAAATCGACAACAAAAACAAAGAGGAAACTCACGAAACGCGCTTCCTCTCGCTTTCCCTCCTCGTCGATTTCTACAACTCGCCATCTTCGCAAACCCCTTCAACTTCTGCGTAAACCCTTCGTCAACATCGACCACTTCAAATCGACGTACATTCCCGGTTGGAAATCGAACTGCCACCTTCCTTCAACCTCAAAGCGCAAGTCGATTCAAGCAAGTTGTCGAAGTCGTCGATGGGGATGGAGATGAAGAGGAAAGTGGTGGGAAGGGAAGCAACCTCTCTCTCTCTCTCCTCAAAGGCTGATCAAGAGGAGGGTAGAACGTTTGTCGGGTCGATTCAAGACTGGACTAGGCGAGTCGAACGTCGAGGGAACATTGGTTCAGATTGAAACGAGCAAGTCGCGGGAGACGGAAATCTTCGAAAGGCTGTGTATGTCGATAACGTAAGCTTGAACGTGTTGTAATGTATCTTGTTCATTGTACTCTTGCTGCTGCTGGATGAGAAACGGGACGTGTCGAGAGGGATGTGCTTCGAAAGAGAGAGGGAAGAAAAGTTTCGTGGTTGGACGCTGCTGAGGTCTGTTGGTGAGGCGATGTTCGAATGCTTGTGGTACGAAAGTCAAGAAGAGGAGTGTTGACGAGAGGGAGGAAGGAAGAGCGGGAGGAAGAAGAAAAGGAAGTCAAGGGGTTGGTGCACGAAGCGGGACAAAGGAAGGGGGTCGACGATGACTCCTTGGGTAGTGCAGGAGGGTAGATATCGAGTTGCAGGATGCGAAATGTCAAGAAACGCGACGAAGCAGGAAACTGAGCATCTGCGAAGGTCAAACCTCCCTCGAAAAGAGCGACGAGGAAAGGAATAGCTCCTGCTTCTGTGCGTTACGCTTCGTGATGCTACAGTGTCGTTCACTTTAACACAGAGATGAGGCAGGGAAGCAGAACTTTCGAGCGAAGGAGGAAAACGATTCGATGGTTTCTTTCGTCAGCGCGAAGTGGTCGTGCTCGTTCCAGTCGATTCTCAGTACTGCCTCAAAGTCTGCACCGATCGTTCGCTCTCAGTGTCTCCTCCCTTCCAACACTAGTCAACTCTGACTGAGGAGGTCTGTCTCGTCAACCCTGTTTCGCTCCCTCAGAGATCAGGTCTTACTGACTTTCTCCCGCCCTGTAGCTCTCGAGACTGCCGTTTGCTTTCACGTGCAACTGTTGCTAAGAAGATCGATTCGTCGCAGGATGGAACAGAAGCGAGCCGGAGAAGTTTGGGTTTCGCGAGAAAGAGGTCAAAGAGGCGGCTAGATAACGACGACCTTCTGCGAATTCTGTTCTCCCTCTGCGCTCTTCGCCCAATCTGTCAGAGCGGTACAGTGAGCACAAGAGCATCTATATGGCCAGCAGGTTTTCTCGTGCCTTGGACCGTGGTTGGAAGCTTGCGACCTGACTTTGACGATTCGACTCGACGCCTGGTCTTTCCTCGTACAATCCTTCCTGGCTCTTCCGGAGGGAAGCGGCGTAGACTTAGAGCTGGAGGCCGACTTGCGATAGAGTGTCGACAAAGTCGAGCACTGGCATTGCTTATGAACGATCACTTTGCGAGAACTTTGCAGCTTTGCTTTTACATAGTAGCGTCTCGGTGCAGGGGTCTCACGCCTCGCTTCGACTACTAGAAGCGCTCGTATGTCTGCGTTTCCGCCAAGTAAACGCATGAAAGCTGCGCCATGCGAGTTGGTCACGAAACGAGATGGTCAGCTTCGTTCTGTCTCGTTTCTCGTCAAACTCCTCGATTCGCAAGGAAGCGAAGCAGTGAGGCGGATATGGCACTCCAGAGGAGTTCTCGAGGACTGCAGATGGTAGCGAGCTGCTTGACGGGTGGTAATCCATTTCGTCTGACTTCGACCAGCGTGCGAAATAATTCCCTTCCAAGTTTCGTCACAATTTCGCTTCTCTCCTCAACTTTCTCAAGCACACTTCACGTCAATCTCTTGGACAACCAGATCAACTCACACCGATCGACACTACTTGCTCAGTCCTCTACGACCTCCGAGAATCCCCTCCTTCGAAAACAACAAGCCATCTATCTTCATCACAAACAATTAACTATCAGAACTCGCTGGACGGGTACTAGAGTAGCTGAAATACGTGTAGAAGAGTGATATTAGGTAAGTGACCCCATTCACAACGCATTGAAGGCTCGAAGAAGTGTAGGAAGAGTGAAGGAAGGTTGATTGGCGGGAACCTTCCATTGATTCGATTGAGGAGGTAGAGGGACTCCCCTCGCCATCAGGAAAGACTCAGACCTAGATAGGATGGAAAGGGAACGGTCCACGAAGGTCAGAAAGGTCAATCGAGGTGGATCAAGATCTGGGAAACATGATTGACATCTCACGCTCAGAGGCGTCTAGTTTAGCTAATCAGCTCTAGACTGCTTGTAAATTCTCTGCTGACTGACTCTTTCCATCCACAGACGCGACCTAATCCCATTCACCTCGACCTAATCTTCCCATCTTCCCCCTCCCTCCCCCTTCATTCCTTTCGCTATGTCTGCCTCGAACTTCTTCAATCAAGATCTCCTAACGAAGCGAGGTGCATTGGCGCAAGTATGGATGGCCTCGCATCTCTCGACCAAACTTTCGAAACAAGCTCTCACCTCAACTTCGATTCCGAAATCCGTCCAATCCATTCTTGGAACTCAATTAGCCTCAATGGCTATTCGTCTCTCTGGTCAACTACTACTCGGTATCGCTAGGATCTACTCTCGCAAGACCAAGTACCTGTTGGATGACGCTCAAGAGACCCTCGGAAAGGTCAAGAAGGCATTCCAGAATGAGGGAAGGGCAGCTGTCGATTTGCCAGAGGATCAACAGGGTCATGCGGGAGGAGACGATGCAGGTCGAGGAGGAAGAGATATCAATCTGAGAAGGGAAGGAGGAGATTTCGAAGATATGCTTGGAGCTGAATTCGACGAGGGTGAATGGTTAGTCTCCCTTTCTATCGGGTTCGAGGTTCGTTCTGCTCGCAGCGATACTGATCAGAAGTGTGGCTTGCGTTGTGTAGGTCTCTCGAGAAGTATCTCGCAGAGAACGCGAAGAAAGACAAGGGGAAAGGAAAAGCGAAAGCTCTCACCGCCAATCTCGCCGATATCACTCTCGACGAATCCCACAATCACGCTGATCTCTTCGACTACGACGACGTAAATGGTCTCGACAACCCTGAATTCAACCTCGATCTCGGTTTCGGCGCCGACTTTGCAATTTTCGACGACGACGACGAGCTCAATGCGTTCGCTAGTCCCAACAGGCCGAAGAAACGTACTCGTGAAGATGGAGAAGAATTCGAGGATGGAGATCGTTCCGTCGAACTCGGTCGTGACGCTGCTCCTCACCTTTCTTCGGATCGAGGATCGATTGCCCCGCTCGATTTCAACAAGGACATTAATGGTGAACTTGGGTTGCAAGGAGAGAACGAAGACGAGGATTTGGGAGGATTCGACGCTGGTTTCGATCTCGGTCTCGATTTCGGGGACAACGAAATTCAACCTGAGTACGGAGGAGGGCTCGACGATGAAGAGCCTCCACGTATGCCGAGTACGTTCTCCTTTCGCCCAGCACTCTGATTCGAGCTTTAATGCTGACTTTCGCACAACTTCTTTCTTTTCAGGTGTCGACCCGTTCTCCTTCTCTCGAGCTGGTTCTGCAAACCCAAATCCCGATGTCGCATCGACTGAAGCTGGAGAGTCTCTTCAGCTTACTCCCCGTGCTGCCGCCGCCGTCAATGCTCGAGGTGATGCTCAAGCGAAGCAACCAGCGAAGAAACGTCAAAAGGCTCTCGCTGTCGACAAGGTCATCGAACTAGACTGGCAAGCAGCTCGGCTAGCTGGCAAAGAACGATTCAAAGAAGTGAATTGATCTGTCTCCTCGACGAAACTGAATAAACTCGAGACTGACGATTTTTGTTTTCGTGCATTTTCAGCCCGAATTCCTCCCTCGCTCTCGACTTCATCTCGCCCTTCTCGCTCCCGACGCACATCACTCTCTTCTTCCTCAAGCGCTACCGAAAACATCGAAGAACACTCCTAATCTCGAACTCTTCGCCCCTCCCGGTCTCCTCGCTCCTGAACTCAGAGAACTCTTCAAGATGCCTACTCGCCGAGAACGGATCAAGTTGGAGGGTCGAGAACGACAAAACAAGAATGACAGACCAGTCGAACTGGGTCGAAGGGCGGAGAGCGTCTTCTCGAATCGCTCCAACATCCGAGACGACATTGACTTGAGCAAATTCGGAGATGATTTCGATAGGGAGTATGGAGGAGGAGGTGAAGAGGATTTGACGTTCGGTCTCGGTGGTCAAGGAGGAGATGAAGATCTCGGAGGATTCGAAGCAGGCGACAATTTCGACCTCGACTTGGGTCTCGATGATGTCGAAGCGATCATCGGCGATACTGGCAAGACTTCTTCTTCTCAACAACAACGAGCGAAGAAGCAGAAGACCTCTCACGCCGGAGATGGAGAACGTGAAGTCACTCCAGCTCGCTCCGTAGGATCTGGACGAGGAATCTTCGAAGACGATGAGAAAGTTTACCAATCTGAAGGACCTCTCGCCATCTTTGACGAACTTGGATCCGGTCGAACCGTCGCTTCGTCTCAATCCCTCGCCACTGCTACTCCTTCCCGCTCCCAAGGAGCAAGTCAAAGTCTCGCTACGGAGGAGGAAGAAGCCGCCGCCGCCGCTAGTCAAGCTGAAACTTTGACGCAAAAGACGGGAAGCATCAGTCTCCAGAGTCGCAACACGAGAAAGGCGGTCAAGGTTATCCAAGAACAGCTTGATATGGATCAGACTGCCGAGAAGAAAGTCGAGTTCAACAAGGTCGCAGAAAAGGTGAATACTCTCATTTCGCTGATTTCTATTCGTCTTCGTGACTGACGATACCTCCTTGTCTCCACAATAGGCTTCTCGACGTGCCGCTTCTTCCTTCTTCTTCGAACTCCTCGTCTTGTCTTCCGCCGACGTCGTCAAACTCAAGCAGCAAGAAGCTTTCGGAGATATTCAAGTGCGAGGAACTGAGAAGCTAGCTGAGATTGCAGTCTGAGCAGTCGATATATTCGGTGGGGAGATTGGTGATAGTCTTGTGTGTTTGTCTGTCTCTATCTTGTTTATCGGTTTGTACTAGAGGAATCCTTTCGTATTATCTGTCTCTGTTGATTCACCCCTGGATTCATATAACGCTGTTCTCACGTCTTCGTTCGCCTGTCTGACTGGGTGCATCTAGAGTTCGTTGAGAGCAAACGTCCTGTGAGAAGACTTTTTGCGATTCAGAATTTTGACGAAAGTCGTTCTTCGGTTTTCTCCCCTCTCCCTCCTTCCGAAGCCTCCTCTCGAACCTCGCTGTTGTCACCACTCATACTTCTCAAACACTCAATTGAGTTGTCCTCAGCCGCGCTTCTACCTGAGCTGAATCGCTTTCTTGCCCACTCTTTCCCTCTCTTCCTCGCCAATCTCAGCTCGACGGAAGTTCCAAAGCTTACTCGGAAGATCAATATCCGTACGATGACAAGGGCAATCCGTATGAACCGCTCACTGAACCGAACTGATCGACCTCACTGTCTCTCTCTTCCAAAATTCGATGGTAGCCTCGTGTCTCTCTCTATCAGCTTGAGTGTCAAACAACAGGACTACGGTACAGAACTTCCGACGACCGGCTTGGAAACTTAAGGCCGGCGGAATGATGAAACATCCTTGCCCTTTGTCTTCGGATCCGTCTCCAGAATTTTCCCCGACTTGTTCACCTCCCTTTGTTCAACCTCTATCAGCCAGCCGCACAGACTCCGCCGTCCTCTCTCTCTTGAACGCTTCACAACGCTACGTCCTCCTAGATTCCCGTCAAGCAGTTAAAAGTTCGAGAGGAGCTGAACTTTCGCACAATCGTAAGCTCGTTCTGACTGCTTTCGTTGCAAGAAGAATAGCAGCGCTGACTTCTTTCCACCTCGGCCGACAGATGGAATACTTGGACCAGTACATCTCATTGCCACCTCAACAACCTAGCTTCCAAATTCAACCCCCTACTCCCATTACTTCGAGCATGCCTCAATCTACCTTCGTCCTCCCTTCTTCCAATCCCTCCTCGAATCCTTCTCCTGTCGCTATCCCGTCGAGCTCTCGACCTACATCTCGAAGCGGCACTCCTGCGTCCTCCCTCAGTCGAAGTGCGAGTCGACACCACCCTTACGGTTCTCCCGCCTCTTTCGCAAGCTCTTACTCGGAACGTTCCTTCAGATCGAGGTCAGCAACGAGCGCTAGTGAAAGGAGTGAATGGGAGAGTGAGGCGAGCGCTTATGAGACGGATCACGACTCGAGGTTCAACAACTCTCCAGGATCCATAGGATTCCCTCCCTTCGACTTCCCGTTCCCTTGCTCCGAATCTATTCTCCCTACTCCTCCTTCTCGATCTCATCCAGTATCACCCTTCTCCGGCGACGCTCAACCGACTCGAATCGGCAAGAACGGCAAACCTGCGAAATCTCACGCTCGCAAGACAGCTCCTGGTCATATTAAGCGACCCCCCAACGCCTTCATCCTCTTCCGATCTCACTGCTGTGCTCCCAAAGCCGATCCTTCCGAACCTGATCCTCCTGGTACTGCTCACGCTCGTCACCTCGCGAGTCTCGACATTAATAACTCTCAGCACGTCTCGCTCATCGTTTCGCAACTCTGGAGGGGATTGGCGCCGGACGAGAAGGCTTACTGGGATCAGAAGGCACAAGATGCGAAGGACGAACATCAAAGGCTTCACCCTGAATATCGGTATCGACCTCAGCAACGAGCGAAGGAAACGATTCGAAAGCGCAAGAAGCCCGATCCGAAAGAGTCGAGGGAGCATCGAGATGCTTGTCACGAGGTAGCAAGGATAGTGTTGGAGCAGGAGAGGGAACCGGGAAGCGAACCAACGAGCGGGACTCGGAGTCGAAGGCAGAAGTCGAATCATGATGACGAGGATTACCAACTTCCCACTCCTCCTCAGCCGCCGACGAGAGGACGATCCAACTTGATGGAGGAGGTGATCGACGGAGGAGCGAACAAGAGAGCAAGTGCAAAGGCGAAACCGAAACGAGCTTCACCTCGCAAGACCAAAAGCAAAGCGCCTGTATCTGACGACTCGAGCCCACCTTCTTTCGGTCTTCCTACCCCTCCTGCTCTCCTCGATCCCTTTGCTAAATCTTCGCCAGGTCCTTTCCCCTCTGTTCTCGCCACTACCGATCTCTGTGAAGTCGCAGGAGCTTCCGAGCAGGACAACTCTCCCTTCGCTTACATGGCTCAACTCAACCGCGAAGCTACTCAATCATCTCTCCCCTCGAATCCTCTCTTCGCCGTCGACCCTCAGTTCGGATTGCTCAGCTCGACTGTCGATGGACAAGCTCTTCATCCCCTCTCGCGACCTGCTAGCGTTTCGCCTGCCACTCCCTTCCACTCGCACAACACTTCATCCTCTCCCGTCACCGCACCTCCCGCTACTGCGATCGGATTCTCTCGACCTCCTTCACCGACTTCCGATGCGATTCGCCAGATGCAGTCTTACTCGCTCGGCGGCCCATCTCCTCCTACTCGACCCCACTCTGCCTATCCTGCTACGAACGACTCGAGCGCTAGTGGATTCACCTTCGGAACGTATTCACCTAATCCTCACCAACAACAGGCTTCACCTGCTCCTCTCGCTCAACGTCGAGACATCCAGTTTCCTCCGAACCTCCCTCTCTCTGCGCTCAAACACCGTCGTAGCACGATTCGTCCTGGTCAGCAAGTAGATCCCAACGCTCGAGGAGATTTGATGCTCATCTCGCCTCTGTCCACGACTTTCAACGGACGACGACAATCGCTAGGATGGAGTTCGGGTCTTCGCAGAGTCAGTCTCGGACTACACGGAGCTGGTGTCGACGAGAATGCACCGACGATGCCCTACAGGAAGAGCTCTCTCTCGACAGGAATCATCTCTTCCGACACTTCGTTCGAAACTTTGACTTTCCCTCAAGACGTCCTCGATTCGTTCCCCGTCGAAAACCCTTTCACCGACGCCGACTTTCTCGCTCAATTTGCTTCCTCCCTACCAGCATGCGACAACGAGTTTGAGACTGATCGACCCGATACCGCCTCGAGCTCTTGGTCTACCGACGATGACTTTCAAGCGATCGATCGTTGCGAAGGGGGTTTCCCTGCCGGCTACTTTGAGAGGAGGCGCTCAACTCTCGTCGCGAGCAAGTTCAATTCACCAAACTCTGGCTCGCCGAATTATCACGTTGGATCGACCGACTTCTTCACTCAACCTCAACCGCCTCTCTCGTCGTCTGGATCGCCGAACTCGCAGCAAGCAGTCCCTGCTTTTGGCTCGCCTGAATTTGGAGGCTCTTTCCAACCTTTCACTCACCGCCAGTCGATCGGAAGTCTCCTCGCCTCGTCCCTTTCCTCTTACGATCAAAACACTGCTCCCACATTCCCCTCGAGCGTAGGATCGGATCATTCCTCTCATGCTCAAGGGGAATGGACTGCCTCGTCGATGCGAGACGCCGCTCTCTCCGTCTTACACGAACGTCGCAATCCTTCGCAGCTTCAGGAGAACGCCGCCGAGTGCGAATATGTCTTGCTCCCGGTCGAACAACTCGGCGATACTGACTTGATGGCCAAGCTTCATCAGTGAGCCCTCTCTCTCTTCTCTCCTTCTCGCTCGATCGAGTGTTTCTGACGTTCTCTGCTCGAATTCTTCTCAGGCAAGGTTACGGCATCGCATTCGAAACTGCTCCTCTCACTTCTTCTAGTACCGACTTCTCCCAATCCTCTCACAATGCTCTACCTTCGGGGACTACGATGCCCATCGATGACTCTCACTACCTTTCGCAATCGCACTAACCCTTCCCTTCCCTTCCCTTCCTCTCAGCCTGGCGCTAGAGATACCTTCCTGCCTCTTTGCACATAACGTACTATCCACCCATCTCTATCCTGTCGTTCTCTCCTGTTTCTCTCTAGGGTTATTGGATTCGCATTGTTCATATTCTCGCAACAGTTTTCTCTCGTTAATTTATTTCGCAAACTTCTCTTCTCCCTTCTCTCATTACAGATCTGTGAGTAAACAGCGAGACTCGAGAGTAACGACCAGCGAATATATTCCGAATAGTGGGAGAAGAGAGAGAGCACAACATGGTTCAGCAAAAAAAAAGGAGAGAGAAAGTGTCCACACATGGGGAAGGGAAGATCCAGATGAGATAGTAAGAACAGGAGAAGGTGGGAAAAGGTGCAGGTAAGTATGATTAGGATGAGGGAAAAGGGTAGATGCTGGATCGATAAGTAACGATGAAGGGGAAAGAGTTTTATATTTCTGGGACTGGGTAACGTCTCGACTCTGTTCCGAATCCTTGTTCGTGGTAAGGGTAAGATCGATTCGACGAGGTCATGGTTCCTCCACTTTCGTAAGGTGAAGAAGCGGGATAGTTGTAGGAAGAAGGTGAAGTCGCAGAATGACCATAAGGCTGAGAAGGTGCTGCTCTCGTAGGCGATTGATGGTGATGAGGAGGAGGAGCGGGAGCTGCATAACTCGCGGGTCGATAGTTGCTGTTGTTGCCGTAACCGTTCTTGTACGATTCGTCGCTCCCCGAGTTTGGTCGATAAGCTCCGTATCCATCATCGTAGTTTGCGTAAGGATCATGATGACCTCTCCCGTATCCTCCGGCTTGACCTCCTCCTGCTCCTCCTCCTCGATCCATTGACATGACACCTCCGACAGGTCCTGCCCAACCTCCGTCTCCCGAACCAGGCGCTTGTCCAGCTCCGAATCCAGCATAAGGTTGTTCGTCCTCGATCGCAAACTTCCCTTCCGCCTTCTTGACCTTCTGTACAGGTGCTCCTTCACTCCTTCTTCGTTGAGCCTTATCCCTTCTCCAAAGGTACACCAGGAAACCTAGAAGAAACGCGGCCAAGACTCCTCCGATCGCTCCTCCGATGATTGGACCAGGGGAAGAGTGAGAACCAGAAGAAGAGGATTGTGACGAAGAAGGAGAAGGTCGAATCTGAGTGGCAGTGTAGGCGGCTGTCAAAATCGAAATCTGGCGATGAGTGTCCTCGTCGAGTGCGAAAGGCGAAGAAAAAGCTATAACTTACGGACGTTCACCGGGACTGATTCAATCCAAGTTTCTGTGATGAGGTAGGGATAGTATCTATGCAAAGACGACGTCAGCAAGGGAAGCTTTCGGGGAAAAGAAAGGTCGAAAAGGTTACTCACCCGAAGCGAGCATCGGGACCGATCTGCGAGATCGTCACATTGTGCATACCGTACACCAGCGTTCCACTGTCCCAAACGAGTTGAATTCCCTGGGAGTAACCCGAATCGTTGTATAAATCGACCGTGTAATAATCTTTTCCATCGACCGTGAGTTGACATAATCCTCGATCCGCTTTCTTCTCTGCCAAGTAAGCAACTCCTACTCCGATGAAGGAGAAAGTGACCGCTGCATCGGACGCGTTCGAGTAGGCTAGACGCGGGAGAACGGTGAGTTTCTCGAGCAGCTGGAGACAGGGAAGTAACGTTGCTCACCTTGATAGTTGCCATCTTCAGTATCTGACCGCCATGTACCGACGTCTGTCGAAGAGGGATTGTACCTTAGTCTCGTATTCTCGTAAGATGTTTGATGAAAGACTCACAAGAAAGTTGAGTTGAATCAGAAGAGATGTTGAAAGCCTGAGCTCCAATGATTGCCGCATTGGCAGTCATGGAGCGATAGAGAGACCCGAGCGCGAAGAGTGGTAAAGCGGAGAGAGGGGAACGAGGAGAACGGAGTCGAAGAGAAGGAGCCATTGTTGGAAACCGTTGGACTAAAAGGAACGCAGTAAAACGAACGCTTCTTGTTCCTTTTGTCGCTTGTTATGGTCTGTTGCGCACGAGTACAAGGTCAGTAAAGGGTTAAATCCTTCTTTGGTGCTGAGTTGAAGAATCGGACTCTGTGGGAACGAGCGATGAGGGAAAGAGGAGGCAGCATCCGACCTCGCGACTCCGGCTGCCTGATGAGTACTGCTAGATCCTCTCATGTACATCCTCCTTCCTTGCTGCAACATTGCTGCACTCCCTCGATGTTCCCATGCTTCCCGAGACATTCCTTCTCAGCCAACCTTGCTCATGTTTCCATTCTTCCGCCTCACACCCAGCTGATCTTTGAGCACCCACGGGGAACTTAGACTCACTTACTGATGTCCAGATAGTAAGCCGAACTGCTTGAGACTTGAGATGAACGAGTAGTCGAGGATGGCAACAAAGGAAGGAAAGAGCGTTTGAAGGGCGAATTCCTCTGAATCTAGTAGGGCTACTGTCTGGTCTGAGCTGCTGTTGGCTTCCTCCAGATGGGCTGCTGAGTGTCGACTTGTGGTAAAGTGCTGCGTTCGGAGATTGGAATTGCCAAACTTTCGCGGACCAAGACTTCTTCTCCCTCCATTTCTCCCCTCCTCGAACCACTCCTGCTGGCAGATTCTGCGACGGTGCTACATAGAGACAGACGTGGTCGAAAAACAGCGAATCTCTCAAGATATTTCGTGTTTTTCGTCGTTTCGCAAGAATCGCACATGTCCGTGGCTTCGCTTCATTCCACCTCTCTTTGCTTCGGAAACAGCTTTTGTCGTTCTCCTGAATAGGAACATGTGGCTTCATGGAGAACCGCAGAAACACAAGTGAGCGATTTTCGAGATTCGGATGAATGCGACCGTCTCTTGCTTCTCTCACTTCTCTGACACGCTTCTCTGCTTCGCTCGTCTCATAGAGCCGTATACGCTATAGCATAGATGACACTGCGGTTCGATCGTGCGAGGCCTGACGATGCAGTGAGCGTTTTTCTCGTCTGCGAGATTGATCTTCTGTTCTGCCTGATTCTGCCTCTTCTGCTGAAGCTAATGGCGAGCGGAATCTTGCCGAACAGCTACGTGATACGGCCAGTGATTGCTAGCGAGCCGGAACGTGGCTGTGAGGTTCTCGTATCGCTGAGCTTGCTCTCGACTTTTCACGTTGGCCTAACGAGATTTAAGCGGAAAGTTTGATCGATCCCTTGCCGGACGAGTAGAGAAATAACATGCTGCTTGATGATAGGCTGTAGTCTGGCTATATAGGGTACGAGGATACGGGCAGAGCTTGCAGTTTCAAAAGACGGCTATAGGCTTTCGAGCCCGCCAGTTCGCTCCTCTCACCTTGCGACGAACATGCCCATTGACTGGTGCTCTCTCCTGAGTGAGATAAAACCACCAAGAACGGGTCCCGCCTCGAATGAGTCGGTCACTCAGCTCGAAGTCCGCTCATTTCCGACTGACAAGTTTCGTAGATTGCTCGACCAATTCTCTCGATCTCTCTCAGCGAAGGGCAAGATCAAAAAATGCATGTGTATGATTGCGTAAATATAGACATCAAAAGCTAAGGGAAGCAGAAAGATTCAGGTAAAAAAAAAAAGAGTCGAATAGTGGTACACAGTAAGATGCAGCTCCGTCAGCCCTCTACACCAGAACCTTCACCTCCCTCTCCTCATCGGTCAACGCGCTCAATCTCTCCCTCATTGAGTTTTCTTCTGTTCATAAGACTTGTAAGGGTATCCTCCGTTCGAATTCCGATGATCTGGAGTACTCGTGCCACTTCCACTCGCTCCTCCTAGCGCAGTGTTTGAGTAAGAAGGAGGTGAAGGGTTATCAAAGGGATTCGTCGAGTTCGAGTTTGTGGATTGCGATACAGCGGCGTTCTCAAGTTGTTTGAGCTCGTAGGAGGAAGTGTCGGAGGAATCGGTAAGGTATAATTGAGATCCATCAGCCTGTACGGATTCGTCTCGCAGCAGTCAGCTTGCGAAAGGTGAGTGGAGCGAGAGGAGTGGACGCACCATTTTAGCTTTGAGAGCTCCCTTCCCAACAGCTTTGATCAAAGCTCGTCGAGTAACACCTCGTGCGTCAATGTAGACAAGCGCACAATCTACGTTCCTTCAATGACAAACGTCAGTCCCGCACTAGAGAAAGATGCGAAATCAAGTGTCAGAACGTACGCTTGACACTTCCTCCAGCTGAATCGGCGATACCTCTCGCCTCACTCCCCCATTTGTGATGCACAACCTGACTCGAAGACTTTCCCGCACTGTCCATCAAGGTCTTTCCACTCGCATCCAAGTGATCTCCCAACGTATTGATTGCGATCAAGCTGTTGTGAACGAGTCCCTTGAGACCTTTTGGTGGTGGATCTCCAGGTTTGTCTGAACGACGCGTTCCTTTCTCAGCTCCAGTTGAATGGACAGAGAGGGAGAGAGGCAGGCTTACGTTGAATCCCAGTAGCTTTTCCAATTCTATCTCCTACGTTCGAAGCGAAGGCTCCAACATAACCAGTCGCGATTCCCGTATATTGTACCGCTTTCCCCGTTACTTGATTCCCCTTCTCGAATCTTCCTTTCGTAGTATCTTTGAAGGTCAAAGGAGTCGTAGTTTCAGGTCGAGTCGAAATGTATTTTCCAGCTGATTTCTCTAGACCTGCCGAGAGGAGGGAAGAACCGATGACGATTCCATGTGAGAGGAAGTTTCCGACAGAAATGATCGCCGATGATTCGGGGTTGGGCGCGGGAGTGTAGTAAGCCGAGAGAGGTTTGACTGAGAATCTCATTCCGTTCCAAGTTGGCTCGTTCGAAGACGAGGAACCGAGGGAATTGATGACTACCGCCTCCTTTCCATCGAGGTTGAACGTGTCGAGTTCAGTAACTTGAGCTGGTCCGTCGTGAAGGTGACCATTCTTGAGATCTTGATCCTCTTCCAACGAAACGGCGGATGCTCCATCATTCTCCAATTGACCCAACACTTTCCCGCTGTTCTCATCGACGACATATAGCTGATTACGCTCGAGTGGGATCGATCCTCCTCCTCCTCCTCCGTTCGAGTTCGAGGAGAGTGCAGGATGGAACCCATAAATGATAGCTTCGAAAGTTTCCCTATCTTCTCCATTCACCTCTCGAGGTAACTCCAATCGAATCCATCCGTTCTGTTGCTGCCTACCGCTTGCCAATACACTCGGATCGGTTCCAGTCAGGTTGGGGAGGAGGTAAGAAGAGGTAGAAGTTGAATTATCGGGAGTCGAATTCTGGGAGGTTGCGTCGACTGGCATCGTGAAGATGGGTTCATGATCTCCTTGAAGGGTGATGGTCAATTCTAGATATTTCTTAGAGGTTGAATTCGGGGAACGAGGAGGAAGAGGCGGAGTCGAGGTCGGAGATGGGGAAGGCGAACGAGAAGTGTCGAATCCACCTGGTAAGTTGAGCTTCTCTGATCGAATAGAACTAGGTCTAGCTGGAATTGGAGGTGGCGTAGGAGAGGAGGAGGAAGGGAGAGGTCGAGCGAGGAGGTTCAGTTGACCTATGAAGAGTGTAGGAGCAGATTCATCGCTTGATTGTACTAGTGATAACGAGACTGAAGGGATTGTCAAGAGTGTTGTTGAATGCATCTTGAATGATGGAAGAGTTAAGGGAGAGAGGGAGAAAGAGAGCTGGAGCCGTTGAATTTCGTCACTGAATCTGGCACAGCCAAGTTTTCGCAAAAACGAGATCGCATTCATAACGAAAAGCATTCCAAAATTTACAACGACAACAGAGTACAGTAACATATATGAAAAGTAGAACAGAAGAAGGTAATATACAAAACCGAGTCTCGTTACATCCGAATCCCTGGTCTCTTCCTCCTCGTCGTTGGCTTCGATCCAGCTTCAGTCCCCTTGTTCTGCTCTTCACTCTTCTCTATAGCCCAGCTCAGCCTCCCCTTAACTTTCTCGAATACTTCTCCCGTCAATTCAACCTCCCGAGTAATCGCCAGACTAGCAAGCTCCGTCAAAACCCTTTCCTCATCCTCTTCTTGATGCGTGGCCGTCCTCGTCTGCAGATGGGGCGAGGGTGGCGAGCAGGACGGATCGGAGATGGTGGAGGCGGAGACGGTAGCAGGTGTGAAGTGGATTGAGCGGAGTCCGGATGAGTGGGAGAGCAAGGGGAGTAGGTCCCGAGAAGAGAGAGTAGAGAGAGTGTCAAGCGAGAGGTGGAGAAGACGAGGACACAATTGATAAAGGCGAGCGAGTGCGGTGGGGGAGAGAAGGGATCCATTCGAGAGCGAGAGAGAAGTGAGATTGGGTAATGAAGGGAGGAGTGCGTCGAGGGCAAAGTATAGAGAAGATTGTCGAGAAGGGGAGCGGGGTGGAGAAGAGTATGGCGACGAGGAGCGGGAAGGGGATTGTCGCTGAGGTGTAGACAGGGGAGGCAAGGAGATTTCGAGCGATTCTAGGGATCCTCCGATAAGCTTGATGACCTGACCCAATCCGACGCTAGTATAACCTGTACACTCCCTCAAACTTAACTTCCTCAGCTTGCTGTGCGTCGAGGCGAGACGAAGAAGGGTTTCATCCGAGATCTTGCAGTTGACCAAATCGAGAGAACTGAGATTCGGGCTTGCGGCTCCCGGCGATGCTGACGGAGAAGGAAGAATCGACCACGGATAGATGGGAGTGATCGGGGTTGAGGAACTGGATAGCTGAGTGAGGTTTGCGTTGCATAGTTTGAGGGACTCGAGTTGAACGAGTTCGAAGCAGCAAGTAGCGAGAAGCTCAAGCTCGGCAGTAGCACCAGCACCAGCGGTAGTAGTAGATAGAGATCTAGGACTAGGACTAGATCTAGCAGAGAAAGAGTACAAAGACTCGAACCCCCGATCGTGACTCGTCGAAGCGGTCAAGTCTCCGGCAGCAGCAGAAGGGTAGTCAACCCTGTTTGAAGCCTGTGGGTAGTCGACCCTAGTACTATGACCGTCGAGATCGTCGTTGAAGTCTAATTCGAGCACAACCAGATCTTGAAGCGTTGCTTTGAACAGCTTGCGCAAGTCGTTGTTGAGTCGCAAGATTCCTCCTTCGATTCGTAGTTCCTTCACTCTGCTGTTCCTGCTGATATTTCTGCCGTCGTCACTGATGCTTGAGCCCACGTTCGCCAGTAACCCTTCTACTGTTTCACTCGACCATTTCGATTGTTTCTTCTTCTGCTTCAAGACTAGGCTGGTCAAGGATCCTCTAGTTTCCTCCGATGCGCCTCTGAGATATGAATGAGCTTGTTCCTCCGAGCTGAATTGAATCTTTGAGTCGATGAGTGGCGTCAAGAGGGAGTGAAAGTGATGAGAGGTGCGTGAGAGTTGGAGGAGCGAGGAATTCGGTCTGATCGAAGAGGATTTAATGGGGATATGAGAGATGATTGCGAGTTGTAATTCCACCGGTAGGGCGAGAAAGGTAGCCATTCGGCTAGTTCGAGGTTGCAAAGTGAGATGAGAAGAGAAGAGAAGAGAGAGAGAAAGCCCATCCACGAAAATCCCCCGAGTTCGAAAAGGGGAGGGAGAAAGGAGATTGGTTGCCTCCACAACCCCTCTCTCGTAAGCTCAGTGCATGCTCAGAGTAGTACCTAGACTACTCTCGAGATCACTACAAACTAGTACGGTCCCGCTAACTCGGTTCAATCCTCAAATTCGCTACTCTTCCAGTTCACTTCTCCAAAAAATGTCTGCCGAGCAATCCCACCCGCTCATCGTCGGTAAGTCCTCTGCGTTGACTCGAGAAGCTACTTGAACTATATCTGATACTTTCTACTTCTTTAGACGGCTGGTTCCGGTGAGTTCCGACTGAATTAACAGAAGCTTGAACAAGTTGAAACTGATTCCATCCTTTTACCCCACCTATGACAGTGAGATCTCAGAGCAATGGCCAGGTAAGCTCCGATCCATTCTCGCTTCTCCCCTCTTCCTTTCCTTCTTCTCTCTCTCGCCGTTTCGTGTCTGCGGTTTCCGACTCCCGTTTTGTTCTGGCTGGCGGCTAATCTCTACGTAGGGGATGGCACTGCAGGTCAGGCCATGACGCTCAGGGTCGAGAAGATTCTCCACATGGAAAAATCTCTCTACCAGGACGTGCTCGTCTTCAAATCGACTGACCACGGAAACGTTCTCGTTCTCGACGGTGCGATTCAAGTGAGCTTTCTATCTCTTCCTTGCGATTGTATACTCCATGCTGACGTAGCTCCACTGTATAGTGTGTCGAACGTGACGAGTTCTCGTAGGTTTCTCCGTTCCAATCGATTTAGTTCGCAGAATGTCGAACTGACTTCTCGTATTCTCGAATAGTTACCAAGAAATGATCACCCACCTTCCTCTCGCTTCCCACCCCAATCCCGAAAAGGTTCTCGTCATCGGAGGAGGAGATGGAGGAGTCCTTCGTGAGGTCCTCAAGCACCCTCAAGTCAAGTCCGCTACTCTTTGCGACATCGACGAAGCTGTTCCTCGTGTTTCGAAGGCGTTCCTCCCTCACATGGCTGCCGGCTTTGACGATCCTCGTGTCACTGTCTTCATCGGTGACGGATTCAAGTACCTCGACGACAAGAAGAACGAATGGGACGTTATCATCACCGATTCTTCCGACCCCGTTGGACCCGCCAACTCTCTCTTTCAGAAGCCTTACTTCCAACTTCTCAAGGAATCTCTCCGAGAGGGCGGAACAATCTCTACTCAAGGAGAGTGCGTTTGGCTCCATCTTCCTCTCATCAACGACCTCATGTCGATGAGTCGAACTCTCTTCGGCAAAGCTGAGTTTGGATGGACCTCTATCCCCACTTATCCTTCCGGCACTATCGGTTTCGTCGTTGCCACCCTCGACAAGAACCGCGACCTCCGAACCCCTCTCCGCGACATCGAAGGTTGCCGTTACTGGTCAAAGGCGATTCACAAGCAAGCCTTCACTCTTCCCAAATTCGCTCAAACTGTCGTCGACAAAGCTATCGCTGCTCCCAAGGAGGAGTCTTCGTCTTCAGCCAAGAAAGTTCTCCTTCTCGGTTCCGGATTCGTTGCTTCACCCGCCGCCGAGTACGTTCTCCGCAGGTCCGAGAACTCTCTCACTGTCGGTAAGCTCTACTCTCCATCTCGTACAGTACAGCACAATCTGACTCGGCCTCTATACAGGTTGCCGAACTCTCGCTACCGCAGAAAAATTCGCTTCTTCCCTCTCTCGCTCCGCCTCCGCGATGGCTGTTGATGCTTCCGATGAAGCTTCGCTCGACGCAGCTGTCAAGGAACACGACCTCGTCATCTCTCTCATCCCTTACACTCAACACGCCAACGTCATCAAGTCTGCCATCAAGTTCAAGAAGCACGTTGTCACCACTTCCTACGTCTCCGACGCGATGAAGGCACTCGAGCAGGAAGCTGTCGATGCTGGTATCACCGTCTTGAATGAGATCGGTCTCGACCCCGGAATTGATCACCTTTACGCTGTTGACATGATCGACCGAGTTCACAAGGAAGGAGGAAAGGCAAGAAAATTTCATGGATTCTTCGTTTCAATTATGCTCATACTCGTTGTTTGCCACAGGTCACTGGATTCATCTCGTACTGTGGAGGTCTCCCTGCTCCCGAGTCTGCGGACAACCCTCTCGGATACAAATTCTCCTGGTCGTCTCGAGGTGTCCTTCTCGCTCTCCTCAACTCTGCCAAACTCTACTCGAAGGGACAACTCCTCGAAGTCGAAGGCAAAGATCTCATGTCTCACGCCAAGCCCTACTACATCAACCCTGCTTTCGTACGTAATCCGTTCTCACTTTCTGAGAATCCTTCATGCGATCGAATTTCGAAAACTGACCTCGTTTCTTTCCTTATTTTAGGCCTTTGTCGCTTACCCCAACCGAGACTCCACTCCTTTCCGAGAGCGCTACCAAATTCCTGAGGCGGAGACCGTCGTTCGAGGAACCCTTCGATACCAAGGTTTCCCTGAGTTCATCAAGGCTCTCGTCGACACTGGTTTCCTCAACGAGTCCCCGGTCGACTACCTCTCGAAGGATTCTCAAGCTCTCGCCTGGGCCGAAGTCACCGCCAAGGCGCTCTCTGCTTCATCCTCGGAAGAATCCGACCTCATCGCCGCGATCAAGGGCAAGACTTCTTTCCCTTCGGAGGCTGAGGAACAACGCATCCTCTCCGGTTTGAGATGGATCGGTCTCTTTTCGAAGAACGAGACTGTCACTCCCCGTGGTAACCTCCTCGACACCCTTTGCGCGACTTTGGAAGCCAAGATGCAATACGGAGAGGACGAGAGGGATATGGTCATGCTTCAACACAAGTTTGAGATTGAGAACAAGGATGGATCGAAGGAGACTAGGACCTCGACCCTTCTCGACTATGGAGTCCCCGGTGGAGTTAGTTCGATGGCTCGATTGGTAGGTGTTCCTTGCGGTATCGCTGTCCAACTCGTCCTCGATGGTAAGATCAACACTCGCGGAGTAATCGCTCCATACACCCTCGATATCGTCAAGCCTCTTATGGAAGGATGTGAAGCGGAGGGAATCAAGATGGTAGAGAAGACCTTATAATTTGACCCTCTTCTGTTCCTTTCTTTACGTTCCTTTGGGTAGATTGTCATTCGTTTCATACTAAAATTGTACATTGGTATCATCTTGAGACTCGTAGGTGCGAAGCGAGAGTTACTCGTCCACTGTGCCAAGTTGCGAACGAAGAAATCGACTGTTTTGTTCCCTCAGTTTCTTCGCTTC
>Ga0308169_10002277_pt1 | contig 20135 bp, 32 predicted proteins | sample PhyBR1_2_FD_202139 | JGI IMG/M metagenome (GOLD analysis project Ga0308169, IMG submission 202139) | Phyllosphere microbial communities from UC Gill Tract Community Farm, Albany, California, United States - DLSLSB.R1 | ecosystem: Host-associated > Plants > Phyllosphere > Unclassified | place...
GCACTGTACATACTCGGCTATCCTCTGCCTCCATGTCCCACAAAGGCTCTGGGACTTGACTTCTTCTACCTGGAAAGCATCGAGACTAGAGGGTGATGTACTGATTATCCGTGCGATTGTCGACCGCCAAGCACCCACGATACCGTGCGCGCTGTGGTCTCACCAGCAACAGTGGTGTGCCCCTCCTAGTGGCGGTTAGAACGAGAACGAAGCGCGGCGTGGCGAGCCCTTCGCCCCGAATCCCCATGAGATCTGCACATCGCCCAGGCGGGCACGTCGGGCCCGTGTCATCATGGTACAGTACTACTCGAACCTGTCGCCTCTCCCCACAGACCACTGGACGAAGTTGGTTTCCCGTCACTCGACTGGACAGCTGTCGAGACGGGAGCTCTTGTCGCTACGACCCTATGATCGTGCGAAGGTGTTGGAGTTACTGCCCCCTGTTCAGCTCCAAGCAGAGTGCCAGGTGCCTTCGGAAGTGGCACGGTAGACGTCTGCCCTCTGGTTGTCACGATGTAAAGGACTATCGGATGAGCCTTGTGTAGAACTACAGGAAAGATGGCTGGCTGCATAGGATCTCGCAACCAGGACCTGCATAGTATATATACGGGTCTGCTAAGTACCAAATACGACAAGGTATGGATATCTTGTGAATACCACTAGCACTTATCGACCACCCGAGAAGTAGCAACTTGCCTAGTTTCGACATTGCTCATCACACTGGTTGGCCTTCGAGAGACTAAAGCCTTCGGCCGAAAGGCGCTCCACAGCCTCTTTCGAAGGAGGGTGGCCCCTCTTTGCAGAGGCTGCACGACGCTCCACAAAAGGCCGCCTCCCCTGCCTCCTCTTCTCCTTGCCCACAGCGCGGGTGCATCATAACTGCATCATCCCTCGTTAAGCACATCGCGTGACTCTCACAATGCCGAAGCCGAGTGACTCTACAAGCCCGCCTTCAAACCGAAGCAGGTCCCTATGGAGGGTCAATGGCAGTTGCAACAATTGCAACACGCGACGCACCAAGTGTGGTGGTGGCGGCTTGCCGAGCCGCACATGCGCACAGTACCCCTCGAGGTTGCTCACATCTTAGCCTCCCAGCTGGGGAGAGGGTACTTCGAACCTGCGACGCACCCCAGAGACTACAAAGCCCTCACCTGTGGACGGCTCACAAGCCTTTGCTACTTGCCACCAAGAACACCCTCCCAGGACAACTGACAGCTCATACGCTGTCGCGCTTGCCCATTACTCGGAGTTGTCCTCACTGAACAGCTACATTTTCCCAAGATCAGGCCTCTATCCGCACAGCAGCGTGTCAGACTCTGAATCCGCACCCCTGACTTCCGCTGGGTCTCCTGAGGGCCTTTCAAAACGCTTCGCCGACACCCGACCTACAACGTCAGTCGCGGAAAGCCCATGCCAGTCCTCTGCCATCGGGGACATGGCTGCCGAAGGAGCCTTTGCGAGCACGCCTACATACTCTTGGAAGCTCAACCCCGAAGGGCACTCTTGGATGCTCAAACCCGAAGAGCAGCCTGGACTGCAAGTGATGGCTGATCACGTGGACTGTGGTGGGTCTATCTGGAGACCAGATGGGCGTGGAAACTTCGTGACGTTTATCGAAGGGCGCTTCACCATCATGGACCAATCGGGGACAGTCTCTCAGCCGTACGGGGAGCGGACGCGCTCGTCATCTGTGGATGACCGGGCAGCATGAGTACTGCCCATTGTCTTTGACCTCAAGCATGACCTTTGCAGGATGAACACATATGCCTTCATGTATCCGAGTTTGCGCCTGAACGCGACTGATTTTTGACCACTGTTGGTAACTCGCACACGGTGTTTTGGTGTACCATCCGGTGGGATAAACAATCATCCATCACTCAACCCCCCTTCCCTTCCTCCGTAACATCTCACCTCTATCATCCTCGCTTCTCCATCCCATTTCTCCGGTTCCCATCATCACCCTCACGTCCCTAGCAAGCCACACCTGGCCCGGCCCAACCTAATCCACGACATCATTACCAGTGCGTGAATCGCATTGCCACTGAAAAGTCATAATCGCGTTCAACCATCATCGACACACCCTCGCTCGACAGCATCGTTCAACCCTCAAGTCAAGGGCATCATGCCCGGCTTGTCCTCGCCATACCGCTCGACCGGGCCGCTCGGGCGTCAGCGCTCGACATCGCCTCTACCGCCCGCACCGCCCGCGAAGCCCATCGATTTGAATAGCTCAACGCGCACCACGGACAGAGAGACGGGTGCGAAGATCACCCGCCGGGCGTTCTTGTGTGATGTTGTGCTCGAGCGCGAGGGCGAGGGTGGGTCTGCAGGTCTGACTGCGATAGCGATAAGCTGAGCTAATGGTAGAAACGGCGAACCTTCTTCAACATCTCGGTCGACCGCTCGCCCCGCTTTCGACGCTGCCCGCGCCCACGCTCAGCCGCCCAGTCACGCCCTCGAGACGAAGTGGTGATGATGATGAGGAAGATGGAGACTTGCCGGTGTTATGGACGAGGGAGAAGCATGCGGAGATGGCATCCCGGCTTAGCAATCTGATTGAGGAGCTCGTTAAGACGGAGAGGAGCTATTTGATGCGGATACAAGCGTTGAAGAAGGTGCGTGTTACGTCCCGTCCATACCAGCTGCGGAACCCTGGCCTTGTTGTATTTGCTCGCATGGAGCTACCACATATACTCACTGTAGAGCTATGCCGACCCGCTGCGCAAGTTCGCCAAGGAGGAAATGAGCAAGATCATCCCGCCGTATGAGGCCAAGACGCTCTTCACCAATATCGACGCGATAGTACCTGCCGCGGCCGTCTTCCTCGCAGACCTCGAGGCGATGTACAACTCGGGCCAAGGAGCCGCGACCATCGGCGACGTCTGTCTCAGACATGTGGGTGCTGTGTGAACGCAAGGGTTACAACTGACGGGAAGTTGAGGGACATGCGCACGCTCGACCCGTACCGGACGTATCTGAGCAAACAGGACGAATCGCAGAAGACATTCCAGGAGGTGTTCAAGAGGTACTCGAGCTTTGGGGCGTATATCGAAGTGAGCTCGCGTTATTCTTCTGATGGCACGAGCTGACGGAAGCGCACGAAGTACTCGACTTTAGGCATCGGTAACATTGGCCTGAGAGAGCTGTTGATGGAGCCGGTGCAAAGGATACCGCGGTATACCTTGCTATGGCAGAGTGAGCTAAAACTACGGTTCTTCATTCTCACAAGCTCACGCGCAGCCATGATCAAATGCCTTCCACCGCTGTCGCCGCAACGAACAAAGCTGCAAGAGTGCATAGAGATCGCTTCGAGGATCGCTAAGTGCGAACCGGACCCACAGACGGTACGAGCGACGGTAATGTACTGCCTGGAGCGCAATGTTGATGGCTTTCCCGTACGTCGAGGCTTCTGACAGTGTCACCCAGCTGATCTCAGGCAAACCTCTTCAGCAACAATCGCGACTTCATCGACTCGATCGACGTCGACGACATGCCGGTCGAAGCTCCGGCAAACTCGTCACCTGGTTCTCGGTTCTCGTCCCGCCCTATGTCCGTCATCTCCGCTTCCACGTCTGCTTCGACGCCTTCGCTCGCGTCATTTGGTTCCAGTGCGTCGAGTGCGCAACTGCCCGTCTCGCCTCATTCGGCCGCTGGCGGACCGGGCACTGCTCTGTCACCCTTGCATTGCACGTTGTTCCTCTTCGACGACAAACTCATGATCGTCAAGCGGCAGTCGAGCAATATCAGCGGAAGGAAAGTCACTGGACTGGACGACGTGCCGAGGCTTGTCAAGACGGGCGGCGGCGTGGCAGTGTTAGACAAGAACGGCTCGAGGAAGGACAAGCTGAGCTACCGGGGCGTGGTGGATGTATCCGACATCATCGCTACGGATGTCGGGAATGGAGGTGAGCGGCCATGGCCCCGAATTAACATGCAGCTCACAGGCAGACTTTCACCTATTCTTTGAACAGGCGCCGGCAGACCAAGGAGATCGCTGGTCTTCCCGTCCGTTCCGGTCGTACACTACGGTGTCACCGCCATTCGGGAATACAATCGATCCCGTCGCGATCCGTCGAGACAAACTGCGCTTCTTGCAGAACCTCTGGGCAGCTCAAGCTCAAGCAAGGGCAAAGATTCTGCCGAAGGAGATTGACACTAGAGCGGTCCCGAGGGTAATGATGGCGGACGACGAGGTCGAACTGGACCCAGCGGGCGAGGCTTTTGGGCGGGCAAAATGCTTCTGGAACGTGTGGGACAGGCAGGGTTGGACGAGCCTGACGAAGAAGGTGCGTGGACGAGCCATCTCCAGCGTTCTCTGTCTGACCGGAAGGCAAAGGTTGCGGTTCACATCGACGAGGAGGACTTCGCGCCCGAGCTGTCGCTAAATGAGGGCGACCCGTGCATGGTCATTAGGCTTCAGCCGATGGCAGGCGGTTTGTGTCGGTTCTCATACGCCACGGCCGCAAACGATGGCGAAGGAAGGGTGCTCATTGACATGTCGGAAGTGGAAGAGCGCATTGCGACGACGAGTCAGTTGGCCAAGCTTTGATTGACGATCCAGCTGACGTGTAGTACATCGATATGGCGTCTTCAAGTTCAGCACTTCCGCCAACTCCTGCCCTACGACGCCATCCAGCACGGGCCATCGACTGCGCCCATCGATGCTCAACCTCGATATGATCTCCCGGAACCTCTTTGGCCAGGCGAGCTTGTCAGGGAAGAGCAGCACGTCTTTAGACATGTTTGGCACGTCGTCGACGCGCCGCAAGGCTACGAGCCGGACCTCGACCATCGACACAGGCCGGTTGTCGAACTCGTCGGCCTATTCGGATGAGCAGAAGTATTCGCGTGCTTCGAGCGCGTCCCCGGGACGGGCTCTCGAAGAGGGCCTGCCACCCCGGGCATATGGCGCTCCGGCGATGGGCCAGAGCGAGGTGGACCTTAATGAGCGACTCAACCTCGCAAGAAGAAACAGCAAGACGATGGCGGCGTTGTCGCCGGCGAAGGCGAGATTGGGCGCTAAGAGCGTGGCTGAGCTGAGGAGTCAAGCGGAAAACAGGGAGATGGACGATGTGAAACGGGGGCGTCTGGGGGCAAAGAGCACTGGCGATCTGAGGCGGAACGGCGAGGATTTGGACGAGACGATACGCGAGGCGGGTGAGTTCAAGTCGGCCGGTCCAAGCACAAAATGCTGACGGCAGTCCGATCTGGCTCGCCGACGCCCATGTCCCCCACGGCTCCGCTGACGATCCGGAACAAGACTCCGTCGCCCACAGATTGCATGAGTGGGCCGCGACTTATTCCAGGCAGCCCGACTGCCGTTCCGATGACGCGGGTACAGGACAAGCTCGACTCGTTATGGGCTCAACCGCACTCCCCGAGCGTCGAGCAGGTCTTGTCGTCTACTTTGCCGACGCTGCCTAACTTCGGCTCACCGATCGGTCCGCTGTCGACAGGGCCGGAAACGCGCAGCTTGTCGCCCGTGCAGCAGGTCATTTCGAGCGTGGATGCAATTCTGGCATCGACCACGTTGTCAACAAACACCCTCGACCTCGTCACGTCGCCAAGTGCACTGACTAGCCCGACGATCAAGGCTACTACCACTGCAGGCTCTCGCACCGGTTCAACAGCGCCGCTCTCGCCTCGGCCGCAAGGGCCGCGATCGCCTACGGCCAGAGTGCCGGTCCCCTCGCTGGCGAGCGGTCTGGGCTCTGCGCATACGAAGTTGCGAATCGTGTCCGGTAACGGCCGAAGAGTCTCCGCGGGTCGAGAAACCGTTCCGCTCAAGGGCGCGTCGGACGAGAACGAATCGCTCGACACGAACAGCAGCCATAGCACCCCGACTCTCTTGCTTTCAAAGCGACAACACTCGGAGGACCAAATCACGCCGCGTAAGCGCAGTCCGGTCCGCAGCCCGCTCAATCCGCTCGTGTCGCGCGAGGACGATGGGCAAATGGCGGAGCCGCTCCGAGTCCCTTCCGCCTCTGGGAGTTCCAAGCGTGCACAGCCTCGGCGGGTTTCTGGGCACAACACACCGAAAGAGCGTTCGGCGCATCGCAGGCCTTCGGGCGCCAATAGTATCGCGTCGCAGGGGAGCGTCACGCCCAGTATGGCCGGAAGTTTCCGCGAGTCGACATTCTCCGCTCCGAGCGCAAACGGAGCGAGTACGACCAAGGCGCATGTCGAACACGCGACCGTGGCGGACGCGGTGGACGCTACGAAGCGCAAGATTGTTGAGTCGCGTGCTGGCGTGAAACGGCTCAAGGTGGAAGTGAACAGTTTGCGGAAGCAACTCAGCAGCGGGACTGAGGGCCTTAGTCGGGGCTACTCGCAGAGCAGTCTGCCGCGGTCGCCGCATCGGCGCAATATCAACGTGAGTGGCCAGACGATGTTATGATATGGTGGAGGACTGACGGCAGCGCCTGGTAGAGTACGACGATGCTCCCCCGGCATCGCGTGTTCTCGGTGGTGCGGGCAAGCACGAACTTGACACGATGTTGCTGGATGAGACGGCGCGAGGGATCGCGGCATTGGTGGAGAAGGTGGATGGGGTGTTGAAGGGCGCGCTGGGCGACGGGGAGCAGGCGTCGGGACTGGCTTTGCGGTTGGCGGCTCAGCTTGCTGAGGTGAGTCGTTGTGCGCCTGGACACCGTCCGAGAGTGCAGATGCTATGCTTGAGGGATCCTCATGGGACAACGCTGACGACAGCGCGACATGGAAGTCAAGTCGCTCCAGGCCCAAGTCGTCCGCGGAAAGGAGAACCAAGAGCTCTTGAGGGGTCAGCTCGCCGAGGTGCAGGTGGAAGTGGACGTGATCTACGAGGTTCGTCCGGTTCCGCGCTCCCGCCCCGATCTGGCGAATCGTATTGCGTGAGCGTGACTGACGGTCAGGCCTTCAACACCGAGTTGGACGGGATGTACAACGATACGCAGCTGCCGCCCACGCCCGCGCTCGAGGCGATGCGGCGCGATCTGCAGGAGACAAAAGCGAGCAGGAACGACCTCGCGCTGGAGAACATGCGGCTCAAGAGGGAGTTGGAGGAGGCGAATCTGAAGAGGGAGCAGTGGGCCAGAATCTTGCGCGAGCGCGGGATCCTCTAGTCCCGGCTCCGCTTGGCGATAGAAAAGGGAAGAGTCGCGAATGAGACGCGAAGAACGACAACAACGGACAATCACACGATGTGCAGCCTGCCAACGCTGCGGGTAACGACTTGATTAGGTGTACTATACATACGATCATCGCACTGTGCAGGCTTCTTTGTATACATTGTACTATTGTATATGGTAGACTGTTTGTGCGTAGCCATACGGATGGCGCTGTCCATACAACAAGATCGAGACAAGTTTGACCGCCTGCGATGGAGGCTAATGAGTCACAGGGCGTCCTTGGCGTTGCTTGGTAGTGTACTCAGGAGCTATGCGTCTGATGCGCGGGCTCGGCCTAGTCGAGGTACACCTGGCGACTGAGCAGCGGCTTGCTATGCGTCGCTGCGAGATCTGCGAGCTGCCGGAACACGGCCATGTCGACCCGCGCCTTGAACACGACAAACACTGCCGTCAGCGACGTCCCTCCTCAGCCATCTCGATTGCGAATTGAGTGTGGTGCGTGCACCGCGCCGTAGCCGATTTCACACGGAATTCCATTCCACGCCCACTCACCATGCGTCGCATCGTGGTCCGCAATCTGCTCGGCCTCCTGGCAGATGTCAAAGCCCGCCGCACAATGGCAACACCGCAACCAGGCCCCGCGGATCTGGTTCGAGTGGATATCGCACAGCGTCTCGCGGTGCAGCACGTGCTTGAGGTACGCGGTCGGGTCGCGGGGGTTGATCACTGCGCCAGCGGGGACTTCGCCCGCGCGCGAGCGGTACAGGATAGGGAGGAGGGCGCGCGGGGATATGAGCGGGATGTGCACTGGCCGGTCAAACTTGAAGAAGACGTGCCGGGGGTCGTGGACGCGGTAAGAGCGAAGCTCGCATATCGTGCACTAGTGTGAGTGTGGGCCGGCCGGACGATTCTGCATCTACAGAGTGGACATCCACGCACCAGATTATACGCCTCGGGCTCGGAGGGGCAGTTGGCACATTGATACCGCCTGCCCATGATCCACTCGTTGCAGTTGTTGCACCTCACGCCGTGGTCGAGCGCATCGCGCGTCGTGATGTTCACCACGCGGCCAGGAGGGATAGGCGAGCTCTCGTTCGCGCGGCTCGTGCCGCCCGCGTAAACCGTTTCGTTCGTGGGCGACGAAGAACGCGATGACGAGGGTGGCCGGGGGCTGGACACCGCGGCAGCGACCGTGTTCGAGTCTTGGTGAAACCAACGATCTCGGGCGCGGCGACTGACAGCTTCGACTTCGTTCGTCGCCAGCGGCACGGGGATCTGCAATCAGCTGGTGCCGCCTCGCTGAGTCCGTGGGCAGACCTTCATCATGATGTGATCCGCTTTGTGGCCTGATCCCTCGCCGACGCCGGCAAGGCCTTCACACTGAATGCACAAGTCCCTGACGTCAGCTCGGCGCGGGTCAAATAGTTCGTGGCTTACCAAGAAGGACAGACGGCGCAGTGGAAGCGCGGACCAACGATGTCTTGCAAGCAGCTGCGGGTTTAGTCGTTGAGCGTTGGTGGATAAGCTAGTGAGACGCACTTGTGACAGAAGGCGCCAGGATGCCGCATCGCTACTGGTCAACACTGCTTCAACAAGCCCTTGCTTCGACTCACGCCGGCGTTCGACGATATCTCTAGCCCGGCCATTTTGCAACCCGCTCGGCCCAACAGGCGGCAACTCTTGGTCTGGCAAGGACAAGAAAGCATGCGCGGGATGTATCTCTTCGACCTTCTGGTAACAACTGCGGCAGAGGTCGAATCTCGGACACGACACGCCTGTCGTCAACTACCGACGCACGGACAACGGGCCAGCTCACATTTGTACCGGTTGTTGATGAGCAGTGTGCGGCATATCGTGCAGGTCGTGTCCTCCGAGTACTCTGGCTCATCAGGCTACCTCCCTCACCAGACCCTCACCGCTCGAGACTCACCAACATCGGCCCATCCTTGCACGCCCCAAATCTTCTCGCGGAAAGTATGCCGCAGCTCCCCTTGTCTCCTTCTCCGCCTCACCTCCGCGCCGCCTAGCTTCCTTGCCTCCTTCGCAGCGGCCTTGGCATGCGCGATCCCATGGACCTCTATACACCCCACACACAGCTCATAGCCTCTCGGCAATGACCCACTCCTCTGTGGGCGGTCCATCCCGCCCGCGCCGCCCTCGAGCTCGTCCGGGTGCACATTTTTAGGAGATCCCGGACCCTCGCGTGATCCCGATCCGCGGGATGCACTGGTCGATATTGACCCGCTGCGCGAACGAGACTGCTCGCCGTACACCGTCTCAGAGCCGTTGGACCGCCTCGCCGCCCATTCGGTCTCTTCCGAGCCTTCACTCGTCGCGCCTTCTGACGGGACCCGCGGGGGGACGAACGCGGCTTTACCAGGCGCATTCTCCTTCCACATCTCGCCATCTCCACATGTCTGGCAGACGTAGCGCATATAGTCGAGGCGGATCCCGCAAGCGGAGCAGTCCGGTGCGAGAACGGGTGGGCCGGCAGGTTCCACCAGCCGCGGGATCTCGTGAACGGTATGGTCGGTGGGCGTACGAGGCGGGGAGATTGTCGATGCGGAAGCCGAACACGAAGAGTTGGGCCGCCGGCCGGACCCTGGGAGATCATCCGCATCATACTCTGATGCAGTCGCAGATGAGAGGGAGATGTCGTCGTTGGTTTGGTAAGAATAGTAATATTCTGCCTGTCAGCTTCGGCTCGGCATACCCTTTGTGCAGCTCACTTCCTCGTGCGTCTCTGACGAGCGCAAGATCGCCCAAGCTCTCCTCGTCACTGCCAATGCTGTCTTCGTCCGAGTCATACCGCCTCGAGGATCCCGCCAAGCCGGGCCCAAGCCGCCGCGTCGTGGCCAGCTTGCTCTGCTCTCGCAACCACCGACTACCCAGCTCCGAGCTAGTCAGCAGTGAGGGAGCAGGTGCGCTGTCCGGTCCAGTCAACGGCCTCATTGGAGGCGTTTCGTCGCCGGATGACTGCCGGCTCGGGAAAGCGCCCTGTCGAGAAGTTGGATGCGCCGGGGGTGTCGCTCGCGACCTCTCCGAGCGGCGCCTGGTCATAGATGTCCCGCCGACAGACTCTGCCCGACCTCCCGTGGGCGAGCTGGATAGACTCAGATCTTCCATCGAGTCCACGAACGCCCCTTGATGCCTCGTCCCGGCATCGCCTAACTCCGTCTGGCCTTCCTCCGTCTCCTCGTACGCATCCTCATATGCGTCCTCGTAGACATCCCGGAACCCAGTCCTGCTCGAGCTCCCTCTGCTGCCCGTCCCTATGCTCTCGTGCAGACTATCGCTGTACCCGCTCGACCGCCAGCTCCCTCCGCCCGTACTCGCCCGTTCGTCCCTCCCGCTCTCGTGCGACTCGCGCGACTCTCGGCCGGTGCTGAAGCTCGAGATCGACGACGTATCGCTCAGACTCGGCCCGTCGTATTCAACGACAACCTCCAGTCGGATCGTGATCTTTTGCGTCGAGAGCGGCAAGGGAATGATCCTGCTTGGTCCGGGACCAGACGCGCCCGAGTACGTCGACGCATTCGCCTCGTCGTCCCCGGACACGAAGTACGATATCGCCTCGGTGAAGTCCGATTCTGTGTGGATCGAGAACTCTTCGCCGTCGTCGTCTGTGTATGCGAGGAAGAAGGGCGAGGCGGAGAGGTGGAAGCATTCCGAGACCTACGGGTTCAGCTTGACAGGGGGGCGGGTCCAAGTAATGGGGTGAGGAGGTGAAAGCTGTATGACGGGAGCCGGGCCGTAGAGAAATCGGGGTAGAAGGAAAAGTGGAAAATGAGAGCTCACTCTTGACCTCAACGAGTCGAGCCGGCACGTCGCTGCTGAAGGGAATGTGACCCGCCGGACCGAGTTGTCATATCCACACTTGACGACCAACGGCCGGTTCGGACGTTCCGGTATAGCCCCGGCAGTCATATCTTGCGGTCTTGCGACACAGCTCTGACAATGTCGTGGTCGTAGCGAGCCAGTCTCTCGACGTCGAAATCGGTCAGTGGCTATCTGCCAGCATCTGGTGAGTCTTTGCGGATCCCAACACGATGTATAGCGAAGCGAAGAAATCGCAGTCGGCTCATGATGGATGCGCAGTTGACAACAGCTACGGGAGGCACGACCACGTGACCGTGGTCTGAGCCGGCTAAATACGGTACCCGGGTTTATCCGGGGTAGGTGTGCCGGCGGCCAGACGATGCGTGCGGCAGAGAGGGAACGCTTCGTGGTCATCAACTTGGTCGCATATTTTGAAGAACAACCAACGATGGCACGAATCAGATCAGCAGCGCAGATATTCGCTCAGGCCGCACGGGCTCACGGCGGCGTAGTGGGCCGGAGGACGGTGTCGACAAGCCGACAACAGCCTCAAAGTCTCTGGCAGGCAGCCGGCGTTGGGCTCCTTTCCGGAGTGATCGGTGCCGCCGTCAACGACCGCTATGGAGGTGAGCACCGTGGTGTCGACGTAGCATTCTGTCCGAAATGTACGCTGACAATCGCAGACGAGATCAAGTCGTTCTTCCGCTCGGTCGGCATCGCTGCGAACGACGCAGCGTCAAACCCCGACCTCCCAGATGCCTCTAGGCCCGGCGGCTTCCGAGGTCAGCTGTCGTGCCCGGTTGGGCTCAAGCTGACGAGCAGTGGACAGTGCCACTGACATCCACTTCCCTACCACCCTCCCCCTCGCGACGAGCTCGCCTGTTCTCGCACTCGTCGGCCTCGGCGTCCGTACAGTCTCCTTCCTCCGAGTGAAGGTGTACAGCGCGGGCTTCTACTTGCAGGAGAGCACAGCCCGCTCACTCGACTTGGTTCCCGGGTGGCATGTGAGTGCTTTGCGCCAGTAACATTGGGCAGCGAGCTTATGACACAGACGTACACCGCTCAGCACCTCTTGACCCCTCCCGCTGCCCCCTCATCCCCGACCTCCGGTCCGCAACTCTCGGGCGAAGCGTTGATCAAGACCCTGCTGGAACAGCCCGTGGCGTGTGCCGTACGAATCGGTCAGCTCGCGGATCATGTAGCTTGGCGCAAGCTGACGAGCAGTACCTGTGCGAAACACCGACTTCGGCGTACGCTCAATTATCTCGACCAATAGATCAGTGCTGACAGCAGCACCTCCGCGACGGATTCACGCGCGCGATAGCAGCTCGGCAGAAGATCGCCAGGGCTGCAGGTGATCTCACAGACGTCGACGAAGAGGTCAGCTATCGGATCCATGAAGACGCAAGTGAGCTGACGGCAGCGTATCGCCGCTTCGACGCAGGCACTCAAGGCCCTCTTCCCGGCTCAGAGCGTGCCGAAGGGCAAGGCTTTGACCTTGTTGCGTACGGCCACCGGCAACCTCGTTGTCGAGTACGAGGTGAGCGGACAGTCCAGGCGCTGTAATTTGAAATGCGCTCACAGCCAGGGGAAACTGCTCGGACAGGTGGACGATGCTTGGGTATCCCGCGAGCTGATGTTGGCGTACTTTGCCGACAAGGACGTTATCTCGCCCAAGGTCAGCTGGGGTTCACCTTGTCTGTCAGCTCACAAGCTGACTCGCAGCTGAAAGAGGACGTGGCAAAGGGCTTCGAGGCGTTCGTCAAGCACTGATCTGTCCGAACATCTCCAGCACGCCCGCCGAGGCGAAGCAATCGTCTTCTCGCCATCGTATCACATACACATCTCACGCATGCCACATCACCGCCCAGCCATACACATTGAATACTACATGCATATGCAAGAGCAGGTTGGATTATACAAGTGGCATCCTGCAATGCTAAGTGACCTCGATACCGCACCCCTCGGTGCCAGGTCGGTCGACCCGTTCAAGGGACGAGCTGTTGGTTTAGGCCCCGCCTTCCTCCTCCACTTCTCCTCTACTCCCGCGCTCGCTCGCGTCGACTGCATTCGCCCGTTCTCCATCCTGGTTCGCACTCCTGCGCGCCAGCTACATCACGACACACTCGCTAGATGCTTCGTGACGCGTCGGCCTCGCCCCTCGCTTTCCTTTCGGGTTCTTCGAGTTGTTCAGCTCCGTCAACCGCTGCATTGCCCTTTTGTGTTGTTGTGCTGAAGCGTCAGCTGCGATTTTGCTATGCTAGCTTGACGAGCTCACCCGCTGCACGCATGTACCACCTCTTGGCCGACTCCATGTCCTGCTTGACGCCAATGCCCATCTCGGTGTAGTCTGCCGTCAGCAACGAAGTCTTCCTGAAGCAAGCTGTAGCTCACATCCGACGGCATATTCAGCCTTGGCCAGCCCCTTGTTCGCCGCTTTCCGGCCCCACAGATACGCCTCCGTGTCCGACTGCTTCAACACGCCCTCTGCGCCGTCAGCAATTTGCGCGCTTTTTCTCTATCCCCAGAATCCCTGATGCCGACTCACCACTTCCCGTGAGATACCACCCCGACAGCGCCAGTTCCGCCTCGCTGTCCCCCTTCTCCGCAGCACGGGTATACCACGCGATGCTCTTCCTCGGGTCGATCGGGCACCCCAGATGCCCAAACTCATGGCAACTTCCCAACCTGAACTGCGCCGGGGCGTACCCCAGCTGTGCAGCCTGCATGAACAGCTCCCTCGCCATGTTCGGATCGTATGGCACCACCTGGCTGTTGGGGCGCTCGTGCAACAGCGCCAGCTCATGCAACGCATGCGGGTTGTCCTCGTCCGCCTGTGCCGCCGCGCGCCGCAACCACACGATCGCCTCTCGGGGATTTCGCGGGTGTCCCAATAGTCCACCCAGCAGGATCATGCTGAGCTTGTACATCGCTGCCGTGTCGCCCAGCGCCGCTGCCTTGCGGTAGAACAGGACCGCGCGCCCCGCGTCTTTCTTCGTGCCCGCGCCGATCTCGTTGCACACGGCAGAGCGATACGTCGCCGCGGGGTGGTTCAGCTTCGACGCCATGAGGTACAGGTAATATGCCTTCTCGTGGTCGACCTGCAGGCCCAGCTGACCCGTACCGTACAGGTTGGCGAGGAAGAACTGCGCGTCGGCGTACGGCTCTTTGCTCTCCGCGAGCTTTTTGACGTTCCGCAACGACTCCTGAAGCAGGACATCGCGGTACTTCCGCCCGAGTTTTTGGTCGCGCTGGCCGATCTCGTCCCCGATCTTCTTGGCCGCTTCAATGAGGTACTTGGCGAATGCGAACTGGGCCTCCGGGTCCGGGTCGTCCTTCATCCGTTTCCGGTAGTCGTCGACGTATTGCTTTGTATATGGCGGTTTGCTCACGTCAACGGCGGCTTGCGTGCCCCGTCGGCGAGTCGACGACGCTCCGACGGACTCGGTCGGCGCGCGCGCAAGTGATATGGACGAGGCGGACGATAGTGCCGAGGCCGTCGTGAGCGTCGTGTTTGTCCGTGCCAGCGTTGCGGTGGACTGCTGCCGTGATGCCAGGCTGTGTCCGAGCGCGGAGGAGGATGACGAGCCGGCTTGGGGCTGCGCGCCTGGCGGGAGGCCCAGGAAATCATTCGCCGCAGCGTAGTATGGATTGGAGAAGTCGGGCTGGGCGGCCGGGGCGACCTGAGGTTGGGCATAGCCCGACTGCCCGTATGCCTGATTGTACCCGCCATAGGCGTTCATGCCCGTATCCAGGCTGTATACGCTCGCAGCGCCGTTGGCCTGTCCACCGCCCGAATACTCGTACTCGTGATCGCTCGTCATTGTCCGTTGCCGTTGAGGGTAAGGCTGTCGCTGGGCGTATGGCATCGACTGTTGTCGAGCAACACCTGTTGTCGGCGATGCGGGCTGCTGCTGATTTGCCGGCGTGAAGGACAATTGCGAGAAGTCGATCTCGTTTGGGTCGGATGTGGGGCGGCGGTTCAGACTGCCTGCGGACAGTCGGTGCGGATGCCCAGTATATCCGTACTGATCGTGCTGGCCCTGATGAGGTTGCGAATGATGTGAAGCGTATTGCGAGGAGGGGTGGCCGTAGTCGACCGGTGCGTATGGTGCCTGATCGAGCGACGGTGTACGGGCGTGTGCGCGGGCAGACTGGACGTCGTCGAACGGTTGCGGCGAGACGGTCAGACCGTGCTCTTGCGCTTCGGAGGCCATGAGCGCAGAGTAGGAGGGAAGAGGGGGGTCGTTGGGGTCGGGCTGGGCGTCGACGAGGTTGCCTAGGGCGTGAGCGTGTTTGTCCATTGTGGTCACGCGGCGCCCAAGACGGGGATGTGATGGCGCTGCTGCTGTGCAAAGGACCGATGTTCCAGCCAAAGGAAAGCAACAGAGACAAAAGAAAGAAAGAAGACGAATGGACGAGGTGTTAAGGTGAAACGGAACGAGTGAGAGAATGACTGTGTCCGCAGCCAGGGGCACCGGACCGAGCTACCAAAGCAGCCCCCCACTTTCAACCTCGCACAGGTCCGTCCATCATACCACAGAACAACGGTATCCCATCATTTCACTCACCTCTGTCGCGCATGCTCCGACTCCTGTTAGATCCAGCAGCATTCACCCCCGATCCATCGGCGTACTCCATTGAGCCAGGCGGTGACCCATACGAGTCGTATGTTTGGGCTCGGCGTTGGGCGGGTGGAGGGGCATGTTGGTAGTGTTGGTATGCGCTCATGCCGGCTGGTGCGTTTCGTCGCGACGTTCGTACAGCCTGACCGGGTCGTTGGATCGTCTTCACCGGTACTACAGTATGCCCAAAGACTATGCTCGCATGCACGGGGTGTTGTCGACGGTGTGGGTGATGGTGCGCGCGGTGAGGATGATGGCAGTGATTGTTAGAGTTATTCGAAGCGCGTAAAGCCACGTGGCGACGCGGACCATCTTTCCGACCAACTTTCGACTCATCATCCTTTGCGAATCAATAATCAATCAATCAGCACCTTGCACAGCACACACACCCACAACACACCTCCCACCTCCCACAGCAGCGTCGCCCCGTTCCCCTGCCTCACCTGCGTGGTACGACCGATACAAAAACCTTCCCAAGCATGGCCACGGTACGTTCACCTCACATCGCACACCGCACGAGCCTAGTTGACAATGCGACAGGATCCACGGGTCTACCCCTCTCTGGACGAGGTCATCACCATCCTCGAGACGGCTACCTCGTCCCCTTCGACCCTTGCCCCTCCATCTGATACCACCTACCCTTCGACCTCTGCCCCGACTTCATCCACTCCTCATGCTCCAGGCGCAAAGCCAAACTTGGTCCCGGTGTACCAGGAGATCCCTGCGGACCTGCTCACTCCGGTCGCGGCGTACCTGAAAGTCGCCAGCGAGAGCGAGCACAGCTTCTTGCTGGAAAGTGTGGTCGGGGGCGAGAACCTCGCCAGGTACTCGTTCGTCGGAGCAGGTGAGCTGATCGCTTGAGCACAGGCTCCGACTCAGCTCACGCCAGATCCGGTGAAGACGGTGCGCACGGGCGAAGGTTTCGACGTTGCGGGCGATCCGCTGGCGGCGCTGGAGAAAGAACTCGAGGCGTACAGATATGCCAAGCTTCAGCAGATTCCCACCTTCACCGGTGAGCTGAGCGTCTTGCTTTCCCCACTCGCGGCTCATACCCAGGCGGCGCCGTCGGATTCATCACGTACGATGCCGTCGCGCACTTCGAGCCCGTCACGAAACCCGCCTCGCCCCTCGATAACCCCATTCCCGGCCTTCCCGAAGCATTCTTCATGGTCACTTCCACGCTCATCATCTTCGACCACACGTTCCAAACGATGAAGATCGTCACTCACGTGCACCTGCCGGACGGAACGCCCTCGACCCAGGTCAAGGCGCTGTACGAGGAGGCCGTCGCGCGTTTGGACCAGACGAGACGGAAGCTCCAGGCCGAGCACGTGCCGCTGCCACCGCAGGGACCGATCACGCTCGGCCACGAGACCAAGAGCAATGTGGGGAAAGCGGGGTACGAGGGCTTCGTGACGAACCTGAAGGAGCACATCAAGCAGGGGAACATCATCCAGGCCGTGCCAAGCCAACGACTCAGCCGGCCCACGCAACTGCACCCGTTCAACATCTACCGACATCTGCGCCGGCTCAACCCGAGCCCGTACATGTTCTACCTGAACTGCGGGGATGTACAGATTGTCGGTGCGAGCCCCGAGACGCTGTGCAAGGTTGAGGATAGAAAGGTGTACAACCATGCTATTGCGGGTACTGTCCGTAGAGGCAAGACCCTCGAGGGTGCGTCGTACGCTTCGGCGATCGAGCTGTCCGGCTGATGGACAGAGGACACCAGGCTCGGAGAGGAGTTGCTCGCGTCGGAGAAAGACCGCGCAGAGCACATCATGCTTGTCGACCTGGCCCGCAACGACGTCAACCGCGTGTGCAAGCCCGAGACGGTCAAGGTGGACGATCTGATGCGCCTGGAGAAGTTCAGCCATGTTATCCACATTACGAGCCAGATCAGCGGGATCCTGCGAGACGACCAATCGAGGTGGGCCGGGACATCGCGCACAGATTGGCTCGGGTAGCTGATGCCAGGTTTGATGCGTTCAGGTCGATCTTCCCGGCGGGGACGGTGTCTGGCGCGCCGAAGATCAAGGCCATTCAGCTGGTGTCGGGGCTCGAAAAGGAGAGGCGAGGCGTCTACGCAGGGGCAGTGGGCCGATTTGACTTTGACCGGAATGAGCTGGACACGTGCATTGCCATTAGGACGATGACGTACAAGGATGGAGTGGTGTACTTGCAAGCTGGTGAGCTTGACGAGCAACGTCTGGGCGTAGAGCTGACGGGCAGGAGGAGGCATTGTCTTCGACAGTGTCGAGGAGGACGAGTACATTGAGACCATCAACAAGCTCGGTGCGAATGTCAAGTGCATCGAGGAGGCGGAGAGTGAGTCGTCGGATAGCCAAGGTGTACAATCAGAGCTGACATCGCAGAGTACTATGCGGCATTGCAGGAGCAGAGTCAGGAGTAACCCCTGCATTCACATATCCCTAGAGCAATGCATCCAGTCGTGCCCTGGAGTTGACAGGTGTTAGTAACACCTCGGGTTCACCTCGGGGTTGAATGCGAACCCTCTCATCGCACTATGTCCGCGTGTACTCGACATGGACAGCCGACTGAGGGGCAATGAGTCGCGTGAGACGGCGCTGAAACAGCGATCCTTTGGCCTTTTGACCCCCTGCTCTCTGTGAGCTCCTTTGTCGGAGACCCCGTATCTTGGCCATCGCATTCTGGGGCCACCGCCGTGTCATGAAACGCTCTCCAGCATGTAATGCACACGCTGTGTCCGGCAGATCCAGTCGGAATTGCGCAGAGCACCATGCGATCGCTCATTCAAGTGAAAGCTTTATCCATCGCGGCGGCTGGATCGACCGTACTGGCGGATGCGTCAGTCTACTGTGACGAGGAGCCCACCCAGCTTCAACCACACTCAGCCACAACATCAAACTCAAGCGGAGCTGACGCCATCCCGTCGTCCTCACTGCCCCTTCCCGTACTCGCGGCGTCGCCTTCACCCCAGAGTCCCCCACACTCCTCGGCATCTCCCGCTTCGCCATCTACCTCGTCAGAGACCAACCCGGATCCCTCCTGCCCTTGCGGATACACCCTTACGGCGCACGGAGGCGCATACTTCCGAAACCATTACGCCCTCGACTTCTCCACCGTCCGGGACCTGGTGGGCTCGGACGCAGACAGTCTGAGCGAGTACGGCTGGATAATCCGGCACGATGGTAAAGTCGGCGGCGCCAATCCCGACGGCGTGCATTGTACGGGCAAAGCCGAGAACATTGCGATCCGCGATGGGGTGCTTGAGCTGACGATGCCGGGCGGGCAGAGCGTCACTGGCAGCAAGGAGCTCTTTGGGGCCGAGATGAAGTTCGGGCAGACCGCGACGCACGGGCTGTTTACGGTGCGGGGCAAGGTGTCGGAAGAGCCGGGAGCGTGTCAGGCTATCGTGCGTGGCGCCCAGGGTGCATGGTGCAGATTGGGAGACGGGAATGGAGGGACCGCTGACGGCAGTGGACGGAGTATCATGACAAAGAGGCGGGAAACAAGGATGAGCAGGATATGGAGGTTCTGGGGCATGCGCTCATGGACGAAGGCTCCCTTGGAGAGGGGGAGTATGGTCTGTGGATGACCAACTGGGATGTAAGTGTGGCAGGTTCTTCCGCTTCTTACGCCCCGGGATCCGTCGACTGTCAGCGCGGTGCAGGGTGGCGTGTCCGTCAAAGTGCAGTTGGGGATGGTTGACCTTCAGCCCGCGGACGCCAACAACGAGCGCCACGAACATACCACCTGGCACTTCCCGCAGGATCCGACGTTGGACTTCCACAACTATACGTGCGTGGCGTGGATCGGGATAGTGCCTTGCTGAGCCGCAGGATCGGATGGCTGGACGACGCGACCCGCTACTATTACGACGGTACAGAGCTCCCCGCCCCATACTGTATGTATATTGTTTGCACCACGGGCTCTAGGCCACATTTCGAGATTGGCGGGATGGCCTCCCGCCGCCGGCGTCCTGTCCCTAGCTCCTCCATGGGGCTTCACTGTTCACGGCGGTCTCGGCACTCACATCGCCTGCCTGTGCTCACGGCAGCCTCGGTGAATCCCTCCGATCTGACCATCAACTGCTGGTCGAACGGGAACAAGGGGTGGTCCCAGGGTCCCCCGGCGAACGACGTGGTCCTGCGGGGTACGTTCGTCGGATCGTTCGAGCTCCGCTTCTGACACCGCTGCACGGAGCTGATGGAACAGTCAGCGCCGTTGACTTCTATTACGAGAAGGTAGTGGGAGAAGGCCCGCCGGAGGGATGTGCCCTCGAGCAGGCTTGCCAAGTTGCTTGAGGTGGGAGGCGAAGACTTGCGATATGTACCCGTCGCGCAAGCCGCGGGATTGAACGCATTACCGTCTTGCACATGGTGGAGCCTGTCATACACGGCGCTTGCGCGTTCATGACTGATGCAAGTATGTTTCTCGTAACGGGCCGTCTTCAGCAATTGCTGGCGCAGAAGCTGACGGAGACTCGCGACGGCCGACGTTGACGCCGTCTGGGCCGGTATGTCAACTAGTCATCTCTCTGCATGCAATCTCCTTCTGATACAGGGTTGGCTCAGGATCACAAAATGTGAGCTGGCTTGTG
>Ga0308169_10002279_pt1 | contig 20122 bp, 28 predicted proteins | sample PhyBR1_2_FD_202139 | JGI IMG/M metagenome (GOLD analysis project Ga0308169, IMG submission 202139) | Phyllosphere microbial communities from UC Gill Tract Community Farm, Albany, California, United States - DLSLSB.R1 | ecosystem: Host-associated > Plants > Phyllosphere > Unclassified | place...
CTGGTCCGCAGGGCACAGCACCTGCTCGGCATGGAGGTATCGGAAGAGGACGACGACTTGCGGTCACTCACGGACGAGATATCGAAACTGCACGCGAGAGAGACTGAGCAGAGCTCGTCGTTGGGGTTGCTGCCCAGTTCGCGGACGCCGTCGTCATACAGGACAGACGGGGATGTACGATTAGTATAGATATGCCCACTCATGTATCCACCCATCAGCCATCAAACCATGCGTTTACGTCGAGTGTGAACCAATGCTCGTCATGGTGGTCCATGCGCTCTACTATCCGAACTAGCGTATGTTACAAGAGTGATCTCTGCTACTCCGCCTCGACCCTGCAACCCTGCACCCGCCATGACCTCGAGGCCAAGCTTACCACTCCATCTTCTTCGCGCCCTCCCGCTTCGGGAGAGCCACAACTTTTTGTCCCTTCTTGGCGTATCCGACACCGTCAAGCCACGGCCACACGGCCGTTCGCCTCTCCTCGAAAGCCTCAATCGCATCCCGCTTTTGCAGGGTGAGTCCGATATCGTCGAGGCCGTTGAGGAGGCAGTGTCGTCGGAACTCGTCGATCTGGAAGGGGATCTTCGTGCCGTCCGGTCGGATCACGACGTTCTCCTCCAGGTCGACCGTGATCTCGGCGCCCGAGCTGGCATCCTCGTACAGGTTGTCGAGGTCGGCCTGCGGGAGAACAAGCGGAAGCATGCCGTTCTTGAAGCAGCTGCACGTCAGCTCGAGGACACTCCAAAACTCATTGCCCAACTCACTTGGTTCGGAAGATGTCACCAAACGACGGGGCCATGATACAACGGATACCGAAGTCGAGGAGCGCCCACGGAGCGTGCTCTCGCGAAGATCCACATCCAAAGTTGTCGCCCTTGCACACGAGCAGGCTGGACTTGTTCCACGGCTCCTTGTTGAGCACAAAGTCCGGCAGAAGCTCGTTCGTCTCGACGTTGTATCGCGCTGGCCAGAAGAGGGCTGAGCCGAGACCCGTTCGCACAATTGTCTTGAGGAACTGTTTCGGGATGATCTTGTCGGTATCAATGTTGGCCTCCCAGAACGGCGCGGCGATACCCCTGAGAACGGTGAACTTGGGGAGGCCAGCCGACGAGGCAGCAGCGGCCTGCTTCACTGGCGTCTGGTTCTCCGGGTCGACCTCCGTAGCCTCGACGGGCGGTGCCGGGGCAACAACGGGGGTGAGGTAGTCGTAGTACGAGGTAACCTTGAGTCCTCCATCCGACGACATGTCAGCGCCCATGATGGTCCGCACGTCGGTGAGGTAGCCGGTAAGCGCCGCTGCGGCGACCATGGCCGGCGACATGAGGTGGGTTCGTCCACCGGCACCTTGTCGACCCTCGAAGTTTCGGTTCGACGTCGAGGCACATCGCTCCTGCGGCTTGAGCTGGTCCGGGTTCATACCCAGACACATGGAGCAACCGGCTTCTCGCCAGTCGAATCCGGCCTTCTTGAAGAGGACATCGAGTCCCTCGGCCTCCGCTTGCTCCTTGACGAGACCAGATCCTGGGACGATCATGGCGTACACACCGTCGGCGACCTTGGACGGGCCGCCGTTCTTCTGCGAGGCAAGGATGACCCGAGCTGCCGATCGCATGTCCTCAATACGTCCGTTCGTGCAAGACCCGAAGAACGCCTTGTCGATCTTGACCTTCTCCATGGGCGTGCCGGCGGTGAGGCCCATGTAGTCGAGGGCCTTTTGGGCGTTCCCTCGCTTGGCCTCGGGGAAGCTAGCGGGGTCGGGGACGGTAGAAGTGATGGGGACGGTGTCCTCCGGCGAGGTACCCCACGTGACGGTGGGGACGATGTCCTCGGCCTTGATCTCAACCTCAATGTCGTACTTGGCTCCCGGGTCCGTCTTGAGCGTTCGCCAATAAGCCTCGGCTCGGTCCCACTCCTCTCCCTCCCTCGGGCTGAGCGGTCGCCCCTTGAGGTACTCGAAAGTGACCTCATCCGGAGCGATCATACCCGCTCGAGCACCTCCCTCGATCGACATGTTACAGATGGACATTCGGGCCTCCATGCTCAGGGCTCGGATGGCAGAGCCGGCGAACTCGATGACACATCCCGTGCCTCCGGCGGTACCGATCAGGCCGATGATGTGGAGGACGATGTCTTTTGATGTAACTCCCTCGGAGACGGTTCCCTCGACGGAGACTCGCATGTTCTTGGACTTGGCCTGGGGAAGGGTTTGCGTGGCAAGGACGTGCTCGACCTCAGACGTTCCGATACCGAAAGCGAGGGCGCCAAAGGCACCGTGGGCTGCGGGTCAGCGTGTTTCCGTATATGGTTTGCGTGATGGCCGGCAGCCCGAGAATAGGCCACAAGGCCGAGGTAACTCACTGGAAGTGTGCGAGTCACCGCAAACGACCGTCGTTCCGGGCAGAGTGAAGCCTTGCTCGGGGCCGATGATGTGAACGATACCTACGGGATCAGCGTCTGACACAGCGCGGCGATCATTCGCCAGACTCACCTTGTCGCTTGTCGCTCATTCCGAAGTACGTCACCCCGAAGGCCTTGACGTTCTCCTCGAGCGCCGACACCTGCTGCCTCGAATCCGGCTCAGCGATGAACGAGTTGATGTCCTTGAAGTTCTTTCGGAGGGTGGTGCTGCCCGTCAGGTCGGTCCTTGCTTGGCCTGACTCAGCATTGGACTTACGGAATGTTGTGGTCGACGGTGGCGAGGGTACAGTCTGTTCTCCTGACTTTTCGTCCGGCATTTCTCAGACCCTCGAAGGCTTGTGGCGAGGTGACCTCGTGCACGAGGTGCCGGTCGATGTAGAGGAGGGTGTCGCCGTCGCCGGAGGAGACGATGTGGTCGTCGAAGACCTTGTCGTAGAGGGTTCGGGGAGCGGTCGTCGGCGCGGGCATTTTGCTGTGGGTGAGCACCGCGCATCTGAGAGTCGTATGTGTTCAGCCCACTCACGATTGAGCCTCTGTTCGCTGTGTGACTGAGGTGTTTTGAGGTGGTGGTGTGCCCAAGAATGAAGTAGAGCTGGTGGTGAGTTTCGGGGCGAAAGTGGACCGTCGACGATGAAAAGGATCGCGTTTTATTGGTTGGTGATCAGTCATCGGCCGACTCGAAACGGATCTCGCCGTCGGCCGATGCGACCCGAAAGACCACGTGACTTGGAATGCTCTCCATCTTTCGGCCTAGACTGCTTGAGACTTGCTCGAGTATGCACCACAATACGCTTCGAGTCGAAGCTCATTGCAGTGCTGATGACTCGAGTCGATGGCCTGCGTAGCGCTGGCAGCAACGTCTCGCATGATATCGCTGCGATGGTCGATGGTAAGGTGCCATTCTGAGAATGCCCGCTCCATCTCTGGGTGAGAGGGCATGAAATCCCGCGCCACTGGTCGAGTGCAACAACAATGGGTATGCATGGGTGCGCGGTATATACTATAGCTGCCATCCGATCATCCGCATGGTACAGATGTTGATCTGATGCGCAATGACCGCTTTACAGCTTCGCCCTGAGATGGACCGACCCGGCTGTGACACTGTTCGCCCTGCCCTCCTTCAGGCTCACCCATTCCCGCAAAACGCCCACCAGACGATCAATCACCTCCCTCGGTATACCCGCACGGAGACATATCCTCACGCGCTCTTCTCCGGGCGGAACCGTAGGCGGGACGACCGGACGGACGATGAATCCGCGATCCAAGAAGAACTTGGCGAGAGCATGCGGCTCGGGCGTTACCAGTCCGAGGATCGGCGAGAAAGGGTTCGAAGGGAGGTAAGGGCTTCCTGGCGGGAAAGGCGATTCGGGCGCCGGCGGAAGGCGCAATACCGCGGGCGATGTTCCCGCCAGTAGGGGGGCCAAGAGCGAATGCAGGTGTGTGGCGTTATTGAAGAGGCTCTGACGCCTTTGGTCCCCTTCGTCCGATTCAAGTACGTCCCATACGCTCTCGAGGGCAAGTAAGGTCGAGTGCGGAAGCGCCGTGGAGAAGATGAGGGGCCGAGCAAAGTTGATCAGGAAGGAGCGGATGGTGGGCGAACAGAGCAAGACGGCGCCGGAACAGCCTATGGCCTTGCCAAATGTCATGAGCCTGACGCCTATGCGTCCGCGCTCCTGCCCCCGTCCAAGCTCTTTGCTCTCCGGCGCATCCCTCGCGGTCCGGTCTCCCTCTGCCTCGGCTCCAACCTCGCCGAGGGCATGTCCGACTCCCCGGCCCTGTTCGCCGTACACTCCCGTCGAGTGCGCCTCGTCCAGTACCACGCACTGCCTCGACCGCGGCACGAACTCGTCCAGCACCTCCAGTATCGCCGGCAGCGGCGCCATATCGCCATCCATCGAGTACAGGCTCTCCATCGCGAGGAACACGATCGATTCGCTACTTCCCGCCTGCTCCGTCAGTCGCGAAAGGACGTCGCGGAGCGACGCCGGGTCGTTGTGCTTGAACGCAACGCGGCGTTGGGCCGGGACGCGCGAGGCCCGCAGACCGGAATGTACCGACGCATGGACGAGCTCGTCATACACCACCCAGTCCTTCGGTTGCGGTATGGTCGCAAAGAACGACACGTTGGCGTCCCAGCCCGAGTTGAACAGCAGCGCCGAGGGCGAGTCGAAGAACGCTGCGAAGCGATTCTCGAGGGACGAGTGCGCGGTGGTCGAGCCGGATAGTAAGCGGGAGCCCGTCGAGCCAAAGATCTGCGAGGACGATGCTATTCGGTCGGCGAAGCCCGCCCGGGCTGCCGTCGAGGTCGTTATCGATAAGTAGTCATTCGACGACTGAAGAGTCAGCTATCTGTGACCGGAGAAAGAGGTGCGGGGGAAACTTGCGAAATCGACTAGACCGGTCGGGGAGCTGGTGTCGTACTCTTTCAGCGACCGGTACCGGTTTTTCTCCCGCCTGCCTTGAAGCAGACCCTCGAGGTTGTGGTCCAGGCGGGACATGACAGCTGTTCCCGGCCCTCGAGTGTAGGTGGAACGGTCTGAACGATGCCAAGGCAACGAGTCGAGGCAATACTGATGGGGCAGTCTGGAATTTAGATCGCTCGCGTAGCTGGACACGGCTCTTCCGACCGGATCCCGCGGAAGCCGAAACACGAGCGGCGATCGCCGCTGACGTTGCTGCGTTGCGTTTCGTGTTCAGCTTGATATGGCCGGAGGTATGGCACAAATGGCATCTCGAATTCTCTGCTGTTCTGCTACTTCTGACTCGTCGGATATCAATGAGTGTATATATATGCGGGCATACCAGTAGCCCTGTCCCAATACTTTGCATACAAAAGCGCCCAGAGGTTCAGCGAACAATCGGGAATCAGGTTCACCTCGGGAATATGCCTGGTCCCCGCTTTGACCTTCTGCGTCCTCGTCGTGCGTGTGCGTTTGCCTCAGAAGCACTGTCGTCAGCTACTTGCCTCTCCCTTACATGGTGACAACCCACCTTGAGTCGCTGGTTTAGCTTCTTGTTGACTTTCTGCTCCACCGCTCGATCCAGCTGCGCCTTCAACGCCGCAACCTGGGCATTGGCCGCTAAGAGCGAATCCCGCTGTTGTCCCGTCTCGCGCGACATCATCGACATGGTGTTCCTCCGATCACTGAGCTCGCTCAAGTGCTCTTTGCACGTCTCCGACAATCGCTTCGACTCGTTTCGGGCATCTTCGAGATGTGCGCGCATTTTCGAGTTCATCTTTCTCGCGTCATGGAGATCCCGGCCGAGATTGTCGGCCTTGACTCGCTCCTCCAGCAGCTCCGCTTCGAGGTCTTTCGCCCTGGCGGCCTCAGCCATCATCTCTTTCTTCGAGGCCAACGCGGCATCCCGCTCCGCCAACACCTTCTGAACCATCTGTCCGACCGGTTCCGGCAGCTGCGCTACGGCCGCTCCGACGTTTTCGACGCTGGTTGGAGCGGTCGCAGTCGAGCCTTGCGACTCCGTCGAGCGGTGGGTGGAGCTACTAACCGTTCCATCGGACGACAACTCCTTCGTGAGCGCGATGGGCGCGGCGAACTGGCTAGGCAAGGGCGGCAAAGGCGTCTTGGGCGGCGGGCCCTGTGGCGGCATCGACGAACTCTTTCGGGGACTGCGCTGCTCCATGTCGATGATGCGGCGCGACAAATCCTCATTCTCGGCCTGCAGGTCCGCCTTGGATTTCTCCAAGTGCACATTCACCTTCTGCAACTCGGCGAGCTGCTTCATCGTCGTATTGCGTTGGATTGCCGTCTCGTCCCGAATGCGCGAAACTTCGAAAGCCGCCTGGTCCGCCTTCATTTTGAGCTGACGGCGCTGCTCCTCGCCGGAAGCGAGCGACCGCTCCATCTCCTTAATCAGCGCTTCTTGCTCCCGGCTAAGCGCATGGATCGCGACATCATGTTCCCGCTTCAGATCGGCGAAAGCGGAATCATGCGACGCCGTGAGCTCGCGAAGCGCCGCCTCGTGCCCCGTCTGCAGGTCGAGCAGCGCGATGTCATGCGATGCTCGCAGATTGGCCATTGCCTGCTCGTGAGACTCACGTTGCGCCTCGAGCTGGGATGTGTGAACAGTCTGGGCGTCGGCGAGCGCCGCTAGATGCTTTTCGACAGCTTCGGCGTGTTCTCGTCGGACCTCTTCCATCGAGTGCGCATGTCCCTTGAGCAGCGCCTGCAGCTCGTCGGCGTGTTCTTCCCTTAGGCGGTTCAGCGCATCCGTGGGAGACGAATGCAACAAGGCGGAATGGACCGACGACAATGATGATGATTTGGTCATGAGGGACGGCCGCTTGGCGGGTGTGATGGGTGAAACGGTTCCGAAATTGGTCACGCTGGAGGACAGGGTAGACTCCTGATGGTTAGCGTCCTGTTCACGGTCATCTCAATCCTGAGCCAGCTTACCCTCTCCACAAACTCGTCCTTGAGCTTATTGTTGGCCTTCTGCAGATCGGCAATTTGGACGAATTGCTGTTCGATGATGGCTCGCTGCGACGATTCCTTGACCGCCATCTCCCTGCCCGTCAGCGATACTTCTCTAACAACAGCAATGTGCTGACCTGAGCAGAGTGTCAATTCTCTCCTGCACCTCCTGATCAGGCGCGTGATTCTGATCAAGACTCGCCAGCGCGCTCAACGTGTTCTTGAGATCGTTGAACCTCTGTGACGACGACGGTGACATCTCCGAGACTCGTTCCGCCTCGACCGCCTCGACCGCCTCGTCCCCCTTCTGATCGTCATGCCTTTCATCCAGCTTCCTCTCCTTCGTGTGCTCGGCCGGCAGCACGTCCCCGCCATCCTGATCCTCATCCCGGATCTTCACTCTAAGCACCACCGGCGAGTCCGGCAGCGGGATATTCTTGGCCAACGGACTGGGCATACGTCCATTGGCAAGCTGCGCCGAAGCCGGCTTCGCAGCCAGCTTCAACGAGTTCGCACTATTCTTTCGGGAGGGAATCAAGTGCTGTAAACGAAGTGTTTCTTCAAGTTGGCGTATATACGCCTCTCGGTCCTTGAGCTCCTCGTCTCGCTTCTCCACCACCTCATGCACGAATCTTAACTCCGCCTCAAGCGACGACGGCGACCTGAGCGGTTTGAGCGTCGGTGCGGCGGGTAAAGATTGTCGATGTTTGGAAGGTGAAGTCGCGAGGCGAAGGGCACTAGGTGGACCGGTCCATGAAGCGCGAGGCGAAGACTCCAACGATTGCGCAGAAGATAGCTCCTGCGATAACGACTGAGGCCTTGCTCGCTTCAAATCTCCAAATGATCCCCTCCCGTGGCGAAAATCCCGATGTTTCAGCGCCACGGCGCCATTGGCTGGCGCGAGCGTGGAGGATGTGGAACCGCGCTGCGAGGCGAATCGTACAGGCGATGACGACCGGCTCGAGCCTCGAGGAGTCTGCAAAGTCGTCGTCGAGCCGGACTCGCTGGTGTCGTCGGTGATACCTGGCGACGGCGCGCCTGGAGAGACGGGCATTACATCGTCCAGCTCAGCGTGGACGAGCTTCGCCTCAGACAATTGCGTGCTGAGTTCCGCGATGTGGTGTTCCGCTTCCGAATATCTCGCCTCGGCGTCGGCACACCGCGCCTCCAGGTCCCGCAAAGCCGCTTCGAGCTGCGCGACGTGGTCGTCGTTCGACGTCGGGCGGACCGAACTAGGGCTTTCCGGTGGAGTGAGCTCTTTCACAGTCGGTACTGGCGAGCGATTCGGCAATTGCTCCTTCGCATCATCAAAGGACGCAATCGAGGCATCCCTTGTCGAGCTCGCGCTGGACACCTCTAGGTGAGCCAGTTTCGCTCTCAGCTCCGCCTGCGCTGCCTTCTCCACCTGCACGGACTGCCGCAATTGCTCCCGTTCAGTGAGACCAGCCGTCTGATCGATGATTTGTTGCTCGAGCTGAGATATCCGCTGCTCCTTCTCCGCTAGGGACTCGAGCAGCAGCTTGTTATCCTTGCTCGTGTCGGTCAGAGCAAGGTGCGCTTCCAAATCGCGATACGCTTGCTCTCGCTCCATGACCTCCTTCTCGTGCTTTTCGATCTGGGCGATGAGCACAGCAGCATGGCCTTCAGATTTCGTCAAGCGGGTCTCGATTTCAGAAGTGTGTTGCGACAATCGGTCGTTCGCCTCCTTCAGCCGTGCGATCTCCTTGCGCAGCTCCGCCACGACATCGCCATGCGAGTCCGCCTTGTCCGCGTGCGCCTTGAGCTTCGCCTCGAGGTCCTGGATGTATGCCTGCGGTTAGCCTGGCGCTTGGTCAATGAGCCTCGAGCCCACCTCGCTGGACGTGTTGCGCTCGGTGAGTTTCGCAACCCGGCTCCGTAGCTCCGAGACATATGAATCGTTTTGCGCCTGTCGGGCTTGAGCTTCTAGAAGCTGACTCGCCTGTTCCTCGTGCAGATCGCTTATGTTCGTCTGCAATCAGCATTTAGATCTGCCGACGGGCATGCCACGCACAAGCTCGGCTCGGAGTTCGTCAAGTTGCTGGTTGAGCGCCCCAACGACCTTTTCGTACTCGAGAATGACCGGTTCTACCGTCTCGTTGAACTTGTCCATCGCATCTCCGTCGCCCGGATTCGCATTGCGCAGCTCCGAGGTAAGCCTCATATTTTCGCTACATTTGCCCAGATATCGGTCGTATAGCTGAGAGTCAGCTTAAAACCACAAAAAGACCGCTAGACCGACCTCGGTATGTTCGCGTTGAAGTTCCGCCAGGCGTTGCAGAAGCTTCTCGCTTCCCCCGTCATCCGGTCTATGCGTGGACGCGGTAGCCCGAGATCCTCCTTCGGCGTCGAGATTGGGGTCGAGATTGGCGAGCTGCTTCCGCAGTTTGATGACGAGCGCTTGCAAATGCTCCACGTCGTCCCAGCCCGCCTCGACCGCGTTGATCTTGGCCGTGTTCTTGATGTTTCTCGCTCGGCTGGCATACTTGATGGTGTTGATCGTTTCGTTGATGTTGTACTCGACAGGGGATACACAAGCGATCATTGTCGTCAAGGCATTCCCGCCGATCGAGTCTGGGCGTCAGGCGCTATCCATACCCTCGCGAATGGCTCACCTTGAAGCATCCGCGTAAGCTTGGAGTCTCGGTACGGTATGTGTCCTCTCGCTTTGATCGGGTCGGCAACTGCATGTAAGCTTGATGGATGTTTCTTCAATATGCCAAACTCACGGGTCGAGATGACATTGCCTAGCGCCAATAGACCGCTGTTGATCGAGATTCCCTCTTTCATCCTATCCCCCTGCGCTGCCGTCCGCTTAAGCCGCTCTGACCCCGCCAGATCGACCATGTTGAACTTGCTCGTGACTACCACGTACTCCGCGTCCGAGGGGCTCGGCCCCACAAACGAATTCGGTCTCGACATCGCCGATCCGCCTTTGGAGAAAGCACTGGGCGGAACGACCGATCTCGTCCCGGACGGCGTCGGCGAACGCGCCGCCGCGATGCCAATCATCGACGTCGGCCTCTTCAGCTGTCGAGTCGGGGTCGATACCTCGCCCAAGGGCTGTGATGCGCTCGCGACGAGGAGGTTCTTTCGCTTCTGGACGAGAGTGAGCGAGAAGATAGCGTGAGACCGGGAAGACGTGGCGTTCATCCCCGTCTCGCCGGTCTTTCGCCGCGCAGAACCCTCGTACAGGTACTGCATCACCTCGGCAAGGCTCCGGACCTTGACTTCGCGCACGCCGGACCAGATGATCCTGCCGTCTCGTTCCTCGCGGATCGATATGGACACGCCCGTGCCGGAGAGCAAGTCGATAATCTCCTCATTGTAGAGCTCAAGGAAGCTGAGACGGCATTCCCATGATGCGCCCGGACCTGACGACTGGCGCAACGCCTCGGCTCGCTCGAATATCGTTGATACCGTCCGGGGAATGAGACCTGTTCGCGGGGTGAAGTCGGTGCCCGAGTAGTCGGCGTCTTCACCCGTCGTTCCCATAGAGTATGACTTGCCCGAGCTCGTTTGTCCGTATCTGCCGTCAGCAGCGGCCTTCAAGCCCAGGCACGCAATTTGCTCACGCCAAGAAGGTCACGTTGTGGCCCTTCAGAAACTCGTCCACTACGTCCTTCGACGTCGCATCGTACAGATCCTCCTGCGAAGATGATTCTCCCAGCACGCTGTCAAAGTTGAAGGTAGGGTGCCGTTTGCTCCCACTTGCTGCGTTCGCTGATGGACCAGCCCCAGCTCCGATCAATGTTGCAGGATCCACATCCACGCGAACTTCGGTAGCTGATGTCGGATGTACAAGCGTGTTTCGGTATCTAGGAGGGATGGCGGCGTCGTCGGGGTTGGAGGGCCGTACACGCAGGACTGCCATCAGCGCATGCTCAATGGCAAGCAATGCGGGTTGAGCGAGACGTACCGACTCGGACGTTCCTGACGTCGGGTTCGGGGCTTGCGCGCTGGCTAGCAGCGTCGCTCGAGAGTCGGGGCCGATGGCTGCCCGCAACGGAATGTGGGCGGGGGATGGCCGAGGGTGATCCAGGCGCAGGCGATATGGCGGACTGCCGTCGAGGGTTGAGCATTTTTGTCTGTGTGCTGCGGCCCGGTGTGGGCGGCGTTGATGTCGAGCGTAGAGAGGTGCTATAGGATGTATTTCGCCGTGCAGTCGGCGGCCAGGTTGGAGTGGTTGTGCAGGAGATTGTGATCTGAGGGAGAATGAGATCAGCGATGCTTCTCGACGTCATTGAAACGGAAATAAGCTTGAGGCTATGCGTGCGAGTGCGCGAGAGAAAGGAAATGGAATGCCTTTGAGGGGATGTGATCGAAGCCTCTGGTGGAAGGACGAAAATAGTCCAAGGGGTCATGGACGGTCGTGTGTGTTCGTGGATTTTACGTGCGACGCAGCGGGATGGTCGTCGTGGAGATGTTGGTGGACACACGACCCACTCACAGTTATGGTCTGGTCTCGAAAGCCTCGACCGACGATCGCTCCACTTGGTCCGCTTCGGTCTGATTATCAACCCGTCCTGCGTTGTGTCGGGGCGTTGTGCTTGCTATGCACAGGCGAACAGATACAATGCCGAGAGGTGTACAGCCAACCGCGAGGGAGAAGGTGATGTCGAAGAAGGTCGGGGTCGAGATGATTATCCCTGCGCAGCTGTTTGCGGGACGGGCGAGGCGTACACGGCGTGATGGTGATGGTATGGCGAGAACGTGATGGCGTATATGGGGCGGCCCCTGCGCGCGTTTCAAGACGGTATGCCCGACGGGATTCCAAAGGGTGCGTGCGCGAGATGGTGCGTTGAGGTTGAGAGCAATCGGCCGCTCGGTCGGTAGGTAGTAAGGCACCGCGTTGGTCGTCGAGCAAGCGAGCTGGATGGCTTTCGATCAGACTGCGAAGGATCGATCCTCGATGTCAACAACAAAGGGACGTCTGACGTGTGGCTGCGCTCGGCGCCGAGATACCAATGCCGACTGGGGGTCAGATCGGTATACTTGCTCATTAGTGCTTGGTGCGGATGCTCCAGTCCAAAGCACAGCACAGGTACGGGGACAGTGCACTCACCCCGTCTGGGCTCGACCCGGAGAATTCAAGGTTTGCGCACGGTAACACCTCTCGCTACTCGGCACAGATCCTTTTGCTTTTGAGCTCGAGATTGATCGCCGCCCTGCTTCCCTCACGTCGTAGTCGGAATGAAGCACCGATCCACCACCGGCGCCACGGTCACTCTGTCCGGGTGATGACCTCCTCGCCCCGTCCGTATCGAGATGTAAAACCACTAGCGCGATCTGAGCGAAGCAATCTGTGTCGGTGCGAGATGCTATAAAGGCAAAGACCAAGTGTCAATGCCCCTCCCCTTCCTCACACACACGCAGTGCGCGCGAGTCGGATGAGGGAATATCGACGAGCCCGAGCTCGAGGGCAGTAGGCAGCAAAGACGAGCGAAATTCATGGCTAACCCAAGTTGAGAGCGCGCCAGGGCGTCGGGGATGATGACGTCCAGTTACCGCTTTGGGAAGGTCGGGGGCGTTACAGCCTCGCTGTCCTAACCCGATCCGGTGCGTCGTGCACCGTGCACCGAGCTTGAAGAGGCGTAGAACATAGAGACCAAGGTGTGCAAGAGACGCCATGGCTGCACAGAAGACACGCCCCCGCGCTATCTCGCGCTACTTGGCCTGTTTGCCTGCAGATGCATCTCACAGTCTCAACGTCGTCTGATGCAACCGCGTCACCAACGCCAGAAGCGCAACGTTCTCCGAGCCCGCATTACTGTAGGTCAGCATGGGTAGAGTCATCACCATACCAGGAGCACTCACTAGGTCACCGCGTCCAGGTGCAGCTTCGTATGGTGATTGAAGTTGATCTCAAACTTCTCCAGCACGTTCCACCTCTGCGCAGCTTTGGCTGGGTCGCTCTCGCCTTCTGGGTCCGCAACGAATTTGGCTAGAGCAGTGTTGAACGAGGACTGATAGGAAACGAATGCCGACATGGTCGTCATCAACTTGGCGTACACCTGATGATCAGCCTCCGAGCCTCATGGGCCACGACCGTCGCACGTCGTACACTCACCGCAAGCAGCTTCGAGGTCGTCAACATGCACTGCTTCAGGCACGTGTCCAAAAAGTCGACGTGGTCGCGCAGAAGCTGGTCGACCGTCTGCACCTTGGCGAGCTTGCCCTCGAGGGCCCTCCAGTTCGCCTCGAGCACCTCTCCCGTTGCAAAGGCCAGAATCTGGCGAACGAACGATAACATCCGCGCGCGTAGGCTGAATATCCTGTTCTTCCAGCGTTCCATGTCGTCGCTTCCGCAATGACCCTTCCATTGCGGCGCCTTGTGCTCGAGCCACATGGCCGACAGGGCGGCCTCGAGGTGGTGCAGGTGTAAAAGGAAGCGGAAGATAAGCTGATACCGGGTGATCGTCTTGCGAGAGATCACGAGAGACAACGGGAACTTGACCGAATAGTCGAACGCGAGAGCGTCGATCGCTAGCGTCAGCTATCGAAGCAGCGCTCGTCAGCAGACATCTCACCAAGCAAGACCCGTTCCTTGTCCGACTTTTTTGACACCGCATCCTCGTCCGCCCCACCATCCATCGCAAAGTCCAGCTCGCCATCCTCGGTGACACTGCCCGTCCGGCTCACAATCTTCATCAACCAGTCATACAGCCCCTGACTTTGCATCGTAACTTTCAGGTCATCCTTGTATGGGTCATTCGAGCTCGAGCTAGCCGGATTGCGCACCGCCAAGTCCAGCAGCGACTGCAGCTTGACTAGCGAGGCAGATTTGGCGGGCTTGCGCAGTTCGGAAGCAGCCACATCGAGGAAGTTGGTGAGGAAGTCGGACTGGTCGACGAAAAAGAAGTGTTTCATGGATCTACGATGAGCTTGCGACGTTGAAAAGGGTTTGCCAGCTCACCGAAGGTGAGGGATCAACTCCTGCTCTTCCAGCATGAGTTTCAATAACGTTTTGTTAGCGTAAATGTACGCGTCCTCGATTTGCTTGTAGAATCTGCGCCTCAGCTTTGTCGTTCATGCTGGGTGCACCCACCTGGGCTCATTGATCACCGTCATCTCATCCCCTTCGCCGACCTCGCCCGGCCGCTTCACCTCGATCCCGCATTCGCGTATGACATTCAGATACTTGCCCGCAAGCAAGATCTTGTGTTTCCACGGCTGCAGAAAGGCCGGTATACACGCCCCGCCCGGCAGCCGTTTCGTACCTGCACGTGGCGGTGGGACAGCCGCGGACAGCGGACCAGGTTTGCTCGACACCTTTGACGAGTTGGCCAGGGACGAGCCATCGCGCAGCTACTGTTAGCGCCGGATGGACTGCCGACCGGCTTCACCCACCGTGTACCGCCGTTCCCAGTACTCGTCCGTGTAGTCGCTCTCCAGCACACCTTTTGTGATATGGCCGCTCTCCTTGACCATGAACTCGTCGAATGGGTCTGCGAGATGTCCCGTCGATATCCACCGTATCAGCATCCGGAGGTACGGCTGCGACGCGTGCAGGAGCAGCTTGGAGTGCAGTGTCGAGGCGGTAGGATCACTATCGTCGGCTGTGAAGGCGTTTTGCCATCGATCCAGCTTACCCGCTCATCGTTGCCTCCCTCTCGCATATGATGCCCAGCACCTCTCCGCCTAATATCGGCCCCGCGCTTCCGCCGACTGCATCCTGCGCCGCGAGATTCTTCATCAAACCCTTCACTCCGCCCAGACCCAGCTCCTCCGCCATTCCGCCAAGCCCGTCATCCTCGTCGTCCGAGGCGTCTGAGCCAGCCGGCAGCTCGTCGCTCTCAAGCGATAGACATAGCGCTGACAAAAGTGACATGGTATGTAATGTCGGATGGAGGTGGAAGTAGAGCGTCTGCAGGGTGAAGGTCGAGGACTGCAGGAACAGCGACTCGAGCTGGGCAGTGAGAATGCGGTACTCCTGCGCTGTCAGCTCACAAGCAGGCATCACAACTAGGAACGCACCTTGAGCATCGACCGGATCCCGCTACCCAGAGCATGGCTGACCATACCGTATTCGGGGGTGTTTCTGCTGGTGAGCCGTGTCCTTTGCCTTGAGAAATCGACCTACCTCAACTCCATATAAGCCTCGACCGATGTGTAGTACGTTGCCAGGGGCAACAATCGCTCCACGAGCGACAGTAGTGACGGATCTGGGTTTCAGCTCGCTCCCGGGCTTCTCTGCAGCATGGCTCACCGAGGGACGGGTCTATGCGCCATTTGGCGCCCTGCAATCGCTGCTGCTCGTCCAGAGCATCATAGCCCTCCTGGTACTGTATCAACTGCCCTTCCACTCCCTGCCATCAGCCCAATTGTGCCTGAGATGGCTGACGCAGGCCAAACGCACCTGCAAGGCAAACATCAGGTCCTCGCATATCCACGCCTCTTGTATCTCGAGCGGCACAGCGTCCAACAGCCGTTCTTCCACCTGTTCAGGCTCATCTTCCCCCGCGCCGACCTCCACACGAATGCTGATCTCCCGCTCGGGCAGCTTGCCATTCCGGTCGTGAACCGTTTGAGTGGTAGTGATCTTGTTGCGGGATGTTGAGGCCACGGGGGCGACGGGAAAGGGCGGGACGGGAGGCACATCCCTATCTTGTCTTCTGGGGCGATCTGACCGTTCCCGCGGCTGGTCGACGGACGAGCGGGATGATGGTCGGCGGGGCTCTGCAGTATGGCGGGAGGATGATGCTGACAATGAGCTCCGGCGTGCAAGAACTTGGTAAGCTCACCGTGATTGCCGCTTGATGTCGGACCGTCCGGCGTACCCGAGTTGTCCAGCTCTTCCAATATTTTGTCGGTCCTCACCTTCCGTACAGACGCCAGGGTGCCGACGAACTGTCATCAGCCCTTGTTCAACGACGCGAGGACCCATGGATGGCCGATGTGAGCGACCCGAAGGCGGCGAGGCAGCTCGACGCTTCACAGAAGGGGCAGCAACCAAATGTCAACAAACCCGATTGTACTCCTGATCCGTCACGCTGTACCTTGCCGAGCTCGTCCGTTTCGTCGGCCTCGGCGTGAACGGCACCGTCGAGGCAGATGGGACCCTAGACATGGTGACCGAACGTGTATAGGTTATATGCTAGGTGGTCAGATACGCCAGTAGCGAGTATGATGTGGAGATGATGTACCACAGATGCGTTTCGGACAGACGCGCGCGTTGTTTCGGATTCGGCGCGCGTGGTGGAGGAACACGGATGGTCGAGGTGAGTGGCGAAAGTGGCAAATCCGCCCGAGAGTTGCTTGGCCTATGCGGCGGCGTCAGTTTTCGCAGCCCGCTGTGGAGCGCACATGCTTTGGAGCCGAGAGGAGGCGCGTTACAAAGGAGAGGGGTGGAGCGGGTGCCGAAGTATGAAAGGTCGGCAATGGAGTGTCCCACTGCTGAGTGGAGTCAGCTCGCGTCAGCCAGGGGTGGTCGCTCAACACGGGGCAAGCGCGCGCTCCTTTGGCGCGATCGCTCCTCCTGCTCTTTGTGAAAAGTCACGAAGGGGTACAAGGTGCGCCGCAGACCAGAGGGCACTCGTTCAGCGCGCTGTACACTGTGTGCTGACATGTCCGGACACACGTACGAAAATGAAGCAATCCGGTAAGAGTCTCCTGAGCAGCGATGTAGGAGAGCCAACTGACCAGCAAGCGCCGCGCTCGAGGCCCTTCTCGCCGACTTTCAATGTGCACAAGCGCTCCTACTCCCTGCGGTGCCAAGGACGTCGATGCCCCCAAAAAGCGCGACCATGCCGTCGAGTCAATCTATCAGGTCGATGCGATCTGCGAAGTCAAGCGGATCGATTCACACGCTCAAGGCGAAGCTCTCGCTATCGCCTACCAGAGCTTTCTTCTCACGCATGGCCGCGCCTTTCCGACTCGTCCGCTCTCGATCTCAGCGAAAAGCGGACGGAAAGCTCGAGGAGTCACGTTTGCTTTCGTCGCCCGCTAATTCGGCACGACGCGCTTCAGACGACTCTGACCAAACGCTCGTCGACGCTGCGACTGCGCCCGAGGAAGTGTCTCCGCCCGCCGATCTTTGGTCCGCGAGTCATCTACTCGAGGTGCTCGCACCGCTGATCAGCTCTCTGCAGCACATCACTCCCCGGCTGATGGGCGCTTGCTACCTCTCAGACGACGCGAAGAACGAACACGCGGACATCTGCGCCAGAATGTTGCGCTTCATCGATCAGCTCAGGGGGCTGCTTGTGGACCACCATCAAACAGCCAACGAGCCGGTCGACTCAGACAGCAAGGGCGCAAGAGGCGCACACAACCACGATCTCGAGATGACCAGCCTGATGCTCGATGCGCTTGTCAAGAAGATCGAGCACGAGCGAGGGGCAGTGTACCGCCTGTCAGTGACGGAGTCATGCGATGAGACCGATGACTCGGACTGGGAAGAAACGGTCGTGAGCGAGGCGGAGCTTGTGCAGATCAAGAAAGGCGCAGACGGGTCTCCGCTTTTGCCGACCACAAAAAATCCGTTCGTCCTGCACTCGACCTCGATCACGCTGTCCGCACGACGGGGATCGGAGAACCGACCCATACCTGCCGGTGCCGCACAGGCAGTGGCGCCTGGGAATGGACACTCCTCCCTCGTCGGCGGAGTACAGCCCACCTGGTCCAGGAATGTCATCAGGCTGGGTTCGTACCAGAACTCATTACTCTTCAGCCCCAGCCCAGTCGCCGTCCGACCCATGGTCGGCATCAGTCAGCAGCTATGAAAGTAGCCTGCAAGCATGCAGGATACCTGGTGGCACTATACCCCCATGCATCGTTACACGTCGGCTATGCTCATGCGCGTCTACAGCGGACCATCCCGGTCATTCGCGTCGAACTTCATCTCGTCATAGTAAACCGCGCGCTGCTGTCAGCCAAGCTGGAACGAACTGAGCTTGTACGCACAATCTTTCTGCCGCCGAAGAACCTCCCGTCCAGTTCTTTGAGGTTCCGCCACGCCCCAGCCATGCCCGAAAAGACCACAAAGACACGCAGACTGTCAGCCGGGTCCTCTGGTGGTGGCTCCACCATGTGCAGCACGACCCGTTCGACGATTCTACCATCAGTTCACGCTCATCTGTCGTGCCTGAGCCCCTCAGAACACTCAACACTCACCCATGCTTTGAGCACTCTTCCCCAATGTCCTCCGCAAGATCATCATCGATCTCGTCCACGTCTCCGACCACCCCCAGCAGACATATGATCCTGCTAGCCTCTCCATACTTGTCCTTCTCGCCCATTCTTCTCTCCTCTTCCGCCGCATTCACAATCTTGCCCCGGGCATTCGCATGTTGCACCCATTTCCGCTTCTTCATGTTCGCCTCCGCTGCCTTCTGCTTCGCCATCTGCCGCTTGGACAGCGCCGCCGGATTGGTCGGCTGTCCCGCTATATGCTCGACAATGAGCGCCTCTTTGAGACCCTCGCCCCGATTGCCCAGCGTAGACCCCTCCGTGTGTCCCCACTTACGCATCATCTTGTTCGCGAAAGATTCGCCTTCGATCTCCTCGAATACGACAGGCGGCGGCGGGGCATTGGGCAGGGTTGCGAATTTGGCGGCGATCGCAGCGAGTTTCTGCTTCTTCTCCTCTAGCTCAGCAGCAAACTTGGCCTGGTCAGGCGTGGGGACTGGAGGAGGCTGCGGATCTGACGGAGGCACCGGTGCTGATGGCGGAGGTGCAGTCAGTGGCGCTGCTGAGGGCGGGAAAGGGGGCATCCACGCGGCACCAGGCGCGTTGGCCACAAGGCTCGGTGGCGGAGGGATGAACAACCGTGATGCCGATGCGTTCAGATAAGCTCCGAAGCCGGGTTTGTCGCTGGGTGCCGGAGGCGGAGGAGGCGATGATGCAGTCGGGGGCGGGGGAGGAGGCGGCTGAGGAGATTCGGCAGGCGGTGGCGGAGCAGCAGGAGCAAACACAGGCGGCGGAGGAGGAGGAGCCCAAGAGGCGGGCGGGGCGAAAGACGGCGGGGCGGGCTGCCTGCCACTCATCGCAGCACGACGCGCATAAGCATCATCGCCGGATGCCGGGGGTCCTGTATTCTGCTGCTGACTCAACGCGAGTCTTCGAGCATAGGCATCATCGCCGGTCATTGGTCCCGATGACGATGCAGCCGCTCTGCGAGCGTAAGCGTCTTCCCCTGTATGTGCCGGCGCTGACGAAGGACCGGCAGGCCGCGGGGGGGAGTACTGCTGCGGCGGGGCAAAAAGCTTCGGCGCTGCTGTCAGTCCCCGTGCGCGCGCGTCGTAGGCACTCACCATCCCGCCTGGGCGCCACCTCTTCCTCGCTGTCAGTGTAATAGCTGCTCCCGCTGCTCTCTCCAGCCAGCTGCCTCCGCCGTTCTTCCATGTATCGCGCCCGCCTCTCCTCCTTCACCCGCTTGCGGTACCGCTGATACTCGGCGAGGTCGTTCGGCCTGTTCGGGTCGTACTGCTCTTCCGGGTCGAATTCAGGTATAAGTTGCGCCCTCTTCTTCTGGAAGTAAGCCTTTACTCGTGAATGCTAGGATCAACGCGCCTTCTTCTTCTTGCGCTTCTTCGTGCCATCTCCAGCATTATTCCACCCACTCGCCGGCTTCACCGCTAGCGTCATGGCCGGCGCACGCGCGAGCGCCTTCCCATCGTCGCCATACAGCACCTCATCATTTGTCGAGATTGCCCTGGTCACGTCCTGGGACCTCTCAGATGATGCAGCTGAAGAGTTGCTCAAGACCGGTGCGGCCGAGTAGGTTGTAGCCCGGAACGCGGGTTTCGGGACCGCCGCTTTCGGCTTCGGTATCCGCGGGGCAAAGCTCAGCACCACAGATGCCTTCTCTGCCGTCTTGAGCCTCTCTGGCGCTGGCGCTGGCGAGGCAGAGCCCGATGAGGGCGGGTCGTCCAGGAAAGCCTCTGCTCGGGGTCGATTAGCTTTGGCAGTGCGAGCAGCCGCAGCCGTAACTGTCGATGTCGACGTCGCGGCTTCCGCTTGAGCGTCTGCGGCATCTTGAGCAAGACGAGCATCCTCTGCGGCCTGCTCGGCTTTTGTGAACTTGATGCCGCCGTAGAGCGACATGGCTGGATTGTGCGACCAGACGTAAGGTGGAAGTGTGATGGTGGAGGTGGACTGGCTTCGAGGGACGTTTTGACTTCCGAGGTGCGCTTTGACCACCATCAACCTGAAACACAACAGGGCTACAAGATCATCTCGACAATGCCTTCCTCACTTCTCCTGTCTCTTCTGCATCCATCCTCATCTCACCCGCGCCTGCCAGCATG
>Ga0308169_10002281_pt1 | contig 20117 bp, 16 predicted proteins | sample PhyBR1_2_FD_202139 | JGI IMG/M metagenome (GOLD analysis project Ga0308169, IMG submission 202139) | Phyllosphere microbial communities from UC Gill Tract Community Farm, Albany, California, United States - DLSLSB.R1 | ecosystem: Host-associated > Plants > Phyllosphere > Unclassified | place...
TACTATTTCATTTTCTATTATATCTTTGTCTAGTACTTGGTACATCATCGGCTTGATTTGTTTTTTATGTTTAGCAACACAAAAATAAACAAGCCGTTTTTTATATTAAAAGTTTAAATGACTTCAACATAAAAGCAGAAGTTTTAATAAAATTTTTCTGTTTTTAAGACGCAAAAAAATCATCAGGATTTTCGTTTTAGAATACAGATGATCAATTTTATCATTAATGGAAATTTTTGCGCCTGAAAACCCATTGATGGCTCAATAACGTATGTCCTCTGAAAAAAACAACCTTAAATTCATTTTGATTAATTTTTAAATACAGGCTTTAAAAGTTGAAATAAATAGTTTAATTAAATTAAAAATATCAATCCATTACAAAATGAAAGACTTATTTATAAAACGTTTTGAATATTATAAAATGCTCGGAGATCAGTCATTTGCCCAGCTTTCTGAAGAGCAGATTTTTATGCATATTAATGATGAAAGCAATTCGATAGCGGTTATTGTAAAGCACATTTCTGGAAATATGCAATCCAGATGGATCAATTTTTTAACCGAAGACGGCGAAAAACCATGGCGAAATCGCGATGAAGAATTTGTTAATACGTTTACCACGAAAGATGAGGTTTTGGCGTATTGGGAAAAAGGCTGGAAATGTCTTTTTAATGCCCTGAATCAGCTGAATGATGAAAATTTATATGCAACAATCTATATCAGAAGCGAAGCGCATTCGGTAATCGATGCTGTTTTCAGACAACTGGCGCACTATCCTTATCATATCGGCCAAATTGTTTATATCGCAAAAATGATGAAAAATGATCATTGGAAAACACTTTCTATTGCCAAAAATAAGTCTGTGGAGTTTAATTCTGACATGAAGAATCAATTCTCCGATAACGCAACGGAGTCCAATTTTTCTCCGGTATGTTATCAAAACAGCCCCGAAGTCCGGGAAGAATTTAAGCAATAGATTCAATCAATTTAAAATTTATATTAAAATTACTATCTTTGCACCCATTAAAATTCAGGAGTATATAATGTCAACTTTTCAGAGAACAGCCGCATTTCACACCCTTGGCTGCAAATTAAATTTTGCGGAAACATCTACTATTGCCCGTCAATTAACAGATGCAGGTTATGATAAGGTAAATTTCGATGAAAAAGCTACTATTTATGTAATCAATACCTGTTCGGTAACGGAAAACGCAGATCGCGAGTGCAAGCTTCACGTAAAGAGAGCAATGAAAGCCAATCCTGAAGGTTTGGTGGTTATTGTAGGATGTTACGCCCAGCTGAAACCTGAAGAGATTTCACAGATTGAGGGAGTAGATCTGGTTCTTGGTGCTAAAGAAAAATTCAATATCTTAAGTTATCTCGATGATCTGGAGAAATCCGAAAGCGATGGGATCGTTCATTCCTGTGAAATTGAAGAAACCGACTTTTTTATCGGAAGTTATTCTATCGGAGACCGTACCAGAGCTTTTCTTAAAGTTCAGGATGGCTGCGATTATAAATGTACGTATTGTACAATTCCTTTAGCAAGAGGGATTTCCCGATCCGACACCATCCAGAATGTGCTGAAAAATGCTACAGAGATTGCTGCCAGAGACATTAAAGAAATTGTTCTTACCGGTGTTAACATCGGTGATTACGGTAAAGGTGAATTTGGAAACAAAAGACATGAACATACTTTTTTAGATTTAATTTCAGAATTGGATCAGGTGGAAGGCATTGAAAGAATCCGTATTTCTTCTATAGAACCGAATCTTTTAAAAGATGAAAGTATTGAGCTGGTTTCTAAAAGTAAAAGTTTTGTTCCGCATTTTCACATTCCTTTACAATCGGGAAGTGATGATCTCCTGAAAAAAATGAAACGTCGTTATCTTACCAAGCTCTATAATGACAGAGTACACAAAATCCGTGAGGTAATGCCTCATGCAGCCATTGGTGTAGATGTAATTGTTGGTTTCCCTGGAGAAACCGAAGAGCGATTTCTGGAGACCTATAATTTCCTGAACCAGCTTCCTATTACCTATCTTCATGTATTTACCTATTCTGAAAGAGAAAATACCGAAGCGGTGGGTATGGACGGTATTGTTCCGATTCCTGAGCGTAAGAAAAGAAATAAAATGCTGAGAATTTTATCTGAAAAGAAAAAAATGGCATTCTATGAGACTCAGCTTGGGAAAACGCTTCCTGTACTTTGGGAGCACGAAGATAAAGATGGAAAAATGTTTGGCTTCACAGAAAACTATGTGAGAGTCCAGAAAGACTTTGACCAGGCTTCTGTTAACACCATCGAATTTCTGAATTTAGAAAAAATCCTGTCAGATGGCACGGTTTCTGTGCAGTCTTCTTACGAAAGTTTTTTAGCAAAAGCATAGTCTCTTTGCAAAATTTCCACTAAATTTATTTTTAACTTTAAATATTACATTCATGAGAGATAAGTTTTTATCTTGGGGGATTGTATTAGTCATCGCTACATGGATTGTGGCGATACTAATAAGAGCGCATTACTGGATACCCACGCTGTTATCTGCAATTTATATTCTGGGGCTTTACAACGCATACCAGTCCAAACACGCTATTCTGAGGAACTTTCCGGTATTGGGATACCTGCGGTATATTTTCGAAGATATATCACCGGAAATGCAGCAATATTTTATCGAAAGGGAGACAGATGGAAAGCCGTTTCCAAGAAACCAGCGTTCCGCGGTATACCGACGTTCTAAAAATTTGAGTGACACGGTGCCTTTTGGAACCCAGCTGGAGGTTAATCACAGGAAATATGAAGGAATCAAGCATTCCATTTATGCCAAATCTCCAAATGAAGAACTTCCCAGAGTATGGGTAGGAGGGGAGCAGTGTCTGCAGCCTTACCACGCCTCTTTATTTAATATTTCAGCGATGAGCTTCGGTGCATTAAGCGACAGAGCACAGATTTCGCTGAACAGAGGAGCTAAGAAGGGTAATTTCTATCACAATACAGGAGAAGGAGGGATTTCTCCCCATCATTTGGAAGGAGGAGACCTTTGCTGGCAAATCGGGACCGGATATTTTGGTTGTCGTGATGACGAAGGAAGATTTAATCCGGAATTATTTAAAAAATATTCTGCCACTCCTAATGTAAAGATGATTGAGATTAAATTATCTCAAGGAGCAAAACCCGGCCACGGAGGGGTTTTACCGGGTGTAAAAAATACCCCTGAAATTGCCAGGATCCGTCATGTCACCCCTGGGGTAACGATTATTTCGCCACCATCACATACGGCATTTTCAAATGCCGCAGAATTATTAAAATTCGTACAGCATTTAAGGGAACTTTCAGGAGGGAAACCTGTAGGATTTAAGCTTTGTATCGGGGATACAAAAGAATTTGAAGATATCTGCGTTCAGATGAATGTGCTTAAAATTTATCCTGATTTTATTACAATAGACGGTGCAGAAGGAGGTACGGGAGCAGCTCCGCCAGAATTTTCAGACGGGGTGGGAATGCCTTTGGAACCTGCACTTATTTTTGTGAACCGAACCCTCAACAATTACAATTTAAGAAAGAAATTAAGAGTAATTGCGAGCGGAAAAGTGCTCACCAGCCTTGATATTCTGAGAGCGGTGGCCATGGGTGCAGATATGTGTAATAATGCAAGAGGATTTATGTTCTCATTAGGCTGTATTCAGGCGTTGAGATGTAATAATAACAAATGCCCGACCGGAGTGGCAACACAGGATAAAATGCTGATAAAAGGACTCGATGTAACGGATAAAGCAGAAAGAGTTTATCATTTCCATAAAAATACCCTTCATACCTGTAATGAACTGATTGCCGCAGCCGGAAAAAGCTCTTATGATGAGGTAGATGCCTCTATGTTTATGAGAGGTGATGAATTCGATCATCTGGCCGATCTCTACTTTCCCGATATTTTGGGCAATGTAAAACAGAAAGCGAAATATTAAAAAACTCGAATTCGGGACAACAGACTTGTCTAGGTTATTGTTTATGGAAGCCAGGTGCGGCAAGATGGAAGGTTATGAAAAGTGATAAAAAATCAAAATCCTACCATTTTTCGGATCAATCCCAAAAGTTGGGTAGCAAAATAAAAATGGCAATTTTGCTACCCATCTTTTGTGCCTGATCCGCAAAGAGGAATCAACGAGTCGATTTGATGAAGCTGTTTTTTATGCGTAGCGAAGCATTTATTTGTGTTTTTTGATTTCTAAAAATTTAGAGTTTGAAGAATAAATCTCTGCTTTTAATCTTAATTCTATTAATATTCTATAAATCAATAGGGACTGGCTTCAGCCAGTCTTAGAAAGATGAAGTATCTAAGGCTTTAGCCAAAACTTATGATTAATTTAGACTTAAGCTCCATTTTATTTAAATTTTATCATCGGGCGTAAGGTCAGCGCTCATCTTCCGTATTTAAAAATCCGTGGGAAATAAAAATCAAACTCTTATTTTTAAATTTAAAATGAGCTCAACTTTTTACCAAATCCCTGAGTTTTGTTGTAGATCCGCTTCCAGCCTCACTCTTCCAGCTTCCAGCCAAATTATAATTTCAGACTTAGCTTAAAAAGTAAGTCTCAGTTAAAAAAATAAAAACCACTTCGGAATGAAATGGTTTCTTATGTTTTTATAATATTAAATTATTCTATTTTTCTGCGGCAGGTCTTGCCTCGGTTTTGTAAACCTGAAAATTGAATACAAAACTTCTGTTTCTGAAAGAATAACCACTATAGTTATAATGTGCATCTCTGGCAAAAGCAGCTCTTGAAGGAACAATAATTACACCCTGCAAATTATAAGGGGCTCCGTTAGGTAAATCAAAAGCTTTAAACTTTCTTATTCCTTCCTGAAAACCTTCTATTTCGTAATAATTTCTCTGTTTTGCGGCATCCGTTGTCGCGGCATCTAAAACCGTTTGTTTTACATAATAAAACATAGGATCTACCAATGGAGAACCACTTTCCTCAAGAGAGTTATAACCCGTCATATTGGTTCCTGAAATAAAAGCAACATTTCCGTCTGTATTAGCAGCAAGATAAGTTTTAGCTCTTGTTAAAATGGTGATTTTATCATCATTCCCGATTGTTTTACCTGTAGTTGGAGGGGTAGAATCATCTGGTTGTGCCCCTTTTCTCACAATATACACGACCCCCGAAGATAATTTTACCGGTGCCGGAATCATCGCACTTAATTTTGTCTGGTGGTCGTCTGCAGTATCTGTTGCACTGAATGTTTTTATATTTCCCTGTGCATCTAAATAGTTTTCATCTAAAAACTTGGTGATAGACTGGTCATCATAATCATTTTGAGTGCCAATGTCGCTTGGTTCTACATACGTTGGGGTATCCTCATCATCTTTTTTACAAGCAGTGAAGCACAATGATCCTGCAAGGATATATAAAAATATTTTTTTCATTTCAAAAAACTTTAATTACTTTACAAATAATATAACGGCAAAAGTATAAAAAATTATGAGAATAGATAAATTTTTATGGAGCATTCGTTTCTATAAAACGCGAAATATCGCTGCAGAGGAGATTAAGAAGAACAGGGTTTCTATAGGACCATCTGCCGTGAAGTCCTCTAAAGAGGTAAAAGAAGGGGATACGATTAAGATTCGTAAAAATCAAATCGACTACCAAATAAAGGTTATTCAGATTCCAAAAAGCAGGATAGGAGCCAAACTCGTTCCGCTGCATATAAAAGATGTTACGGAAAAAGAACAGTATGAATTGCTTAAATTAAGAAAAGCATCCCAAAATTATTACCGAATCAAAGGTGAGGGAAGACCCACCAAAAAAGATCGTCGTGAAATGGATGATTATGTGGAAAACGACGTGACCGCAGATTTTACAGACTGGGACGAATTTTTCGGTGAAACAGGAGAAGATTCGGAAAAAGAAGATTAAATCTTTAAAATTAAAAAATAGAAAGCTCTAGAGATAGAGCTTTTCTATTATTTCTGTGACAATAGCCTCCGGTTCTCTGCCGTCTGTTCCTACACTGAACTGTGCCTTGCTGTAGAATGCGTTTCTTTCAAATAAATGTTTTGCAATAAATTCAGGAAGTTCTTCTGTCGGTATTTTCGCAATTAAGGGTCTTTTTTCTTTTTGTTTCGAAAGTCTTTCTGCTAAAGTAGCTACAGAAGCTCTTAAAAACACACTTTGAGAGCTGGTATTAATAATATCCATATTGTTGTAGTATACCGGCGTTCCTCCTCCAAGGCTTAAAACTACATTTTCTTCGCTGGCAAGAATTTCTTCCAAAGCCTCTCTTTCAAGCTTTCTAAAGTAAATTTCACCCTTTTTTTCAAATATTTCCGGGATGGTTAATTTATTTCTTCTTGAAATCTCCTTGTCGAGGTCAATTAATTTGAAATTTATTTTCTCGCTTAAAATTTTGGAAATGTGAGATTTGCCACATCCCATGTATCCGACTAGTGAAATGATCATGAATTTTTTTTAAACAAATTTGCGAAAAAGTTTTGAGATAACGAAAAAACGCATATCTTTGCACCACTAAAAACGAAGGACATTATCTCAGTGTTAATCGTTGATTAAGTGACCGACTCGGTAGCTCAGCTGGTAGAGCAATACACTTTTAATGTATGGGTCCTGGGTTCGAATCCCAGCCGGGTCACTAAAGATAAGATTACTAGATTTTTGTAATATATCGCCTGTGTGGTGAAATTGGTAGACACGCCATCTTGAGGGGGTGGTTTCCTAAGGATGTGCTGGTTCGAGTCCAGTCGCAGGCACGCAGAAAAAAACAATATAATTGAAATGATTATTTAATTTTAAATTAATCATGACGATTGTGACCGACTCGGTAGCTCAGCTGGTAGAGCAATACACTTTTAATGTATGGGTCCTGGGTTCGAATCCCAGCCGGGTCACAATTACTGAAAAGTAATTATTTCTAATTCAATGCTTCTTTATGAAGTTTATTCTTGAATTATTTTGAAAATACAAATTTATTTGTATCTTTGCAGTCTTAAAAACGAAATATTTTTATTTCGTGATTAAATTGACCGACTCGGTAGCTCAGCTGGTAGAGCAATACACTTTTAATGTATGGGTCCTGGGTTCGAATCCCAGCCGGGTCACAAGTTTACTGAAAAGTAAATTTTTTTCATATTAATATTTTGTGATTTGGTGTTTCAAAGGCTTCCTCAAGAAGCCTTTGATTTTTTATGCCTGTCGTCTAAAAATATCGGATCTTTGAATACTCAGAATCAAATATCACACATTCAGTCATTCCGATAGGAATCTTGTTAAAGTATTCTGAGTTTAATCTCAAATAGATGCTGAGATTCTTGTTGGAATGAGAAAAAGGGGCTTAACCTTAGAATTTGAACACAACAAAATTCATCACCATTTAATCTCGAACAAACCTTCAAGGTTTTTAAAACCTTGAAGGTTTAGAACTTCACCCATCATCATCTCGAAACTTATGCTCTCGCAGATTTTGCTGATGACGCAGATTTTTATTTAAAAAAAGTTATTTGACGAAAAAAATCTAAAAAATTGTGTGATCTGCAGAAATGAATAATACAAATATTTTAATTCGTGCATTCGTGGCTATGAAAATCAACAGCAACATCTGTGGAAATCTGTGAAATCCGTGGGAAATAAAACATTTTAACTCATGAAATTTCTCCCTAACTTTTACAGTCGATACCACATTTTGTATTCTTTTGAAAATCTTATGCACATAGCTTTTAAAACTCCTTTTGCCTCTTTTGCGGTAAAATAAAAATCTCATTCGTCAATATTTTATAATTCGTGCATTCGTGGCTAATGAAACTTATGCTCTCGCAGATTTTGCTGATGATGCAGATTTTTATTTAAAAAAGTTATTTGTCGAAAAAAATCTAAAAAATTTGTGTGATCTGCAGAAATGAATAACACTATATTTTCATTCGTGCATTCGTGGCTATGAAAATCAACAGCAACATCCGTGAAAATCTGTGAAATCCGTGGGAAATAAAACATTTTAACTCATGAAATTTCTCCCTAACTTTTACAGTCGATACCACATTTTGTGTTCTTTTGAAAATCTTATGCACATGGCCTTTAAAACTCCTTTTGCCTCTTTTGCGGTAAAATAAAAATCTCATTCGTCAATATTTTATAATTCATGCATTCGTGGCTAATGAAACTTATGCTCTCGCAGATTTTGCTGATGACGCAGATTTTACTTAAAAAATTTATTTGTCGAAAAAAATCTAAAAAATTTGTGTGATCTATAGAAATGGATAACGCGATATTTTAATTCGTGCATTCGTAGCTATAGAAATCAACAGCATCTAATTCAGGTGCATATTATCAATTAATCTCACGCCATCAACAAGAACTACAATAAAAGCTCTGTAATTTTTACCCTTGTAAAAGAAATCTGTTTCCTGTAAGGTTTCTTCATCGGCAATCAGAAAATATTCAAGGTGCATGCCTTTTTGGTTGTCAAATACATCCTGAACTTTTTCCTTTATTTCTGAAACAGGATTGATTTTAAATAATTCGTTTACCTTTTTCAGTGTTTCGTAAATAACTTTTGAAGCCTCCCGTCTGTCTTCGGCCAGTCTTTGGTTTCTTGAGCTTAATGCTAACCCGTTTTCGGCTCTGTAAATAGGAACTCCGACGATTCTAATGGGAAGTTTTTTCTTTTCGACCATCTTTTTGATAATGGCCAGCTGTTGGAAGTCTTTTTCACCAAAATAAGCATTGTCGGGATTTACCTGTCTGAAAAGCTCTTCTACCACAGTGCCGACCCCATCGAAATGTCCGGGTCTCGATTTTCCTTCCATCTCATTTTCCAGTCCGTCAAAATTATACTGCAGGCTTTCTGCTTTTTCAGGATAAATATCGACTACTTCAGGGATATACACAGCATCTACGAAGCCTGAATTTTCCAGAATCAGAAGGTCTCTGTTAATATCTCTGGGGTATTTTTGTAAGTCCTCTGCATTATTAAATTGAGTGGGATTAACAAAAATTGATGATACCACGAGATCATTATCTTTCCTTGCAGCTTCATATAATGACAGATGACCCTTGTGCAATGCTCCCATGGTGGGGGCAAAGCCTATCCTTTTACCCATTTCTTTCTGTCTTTCAATGAAATCCTGAAGCGTTTTCTTATTTTTTAAAACTTCCATAGTTTATTTTAATAGTATTTCAAAATTACTAAAAATATCATACAATAAAAGGTAATTTTCCTAAATTGAGGGTACGAATTTTCGTAAAAAAATGTTAATTAAAATAATGTTGGATGTTTTTTTGTAATTTTGCACATTAAAGCAATTTTACAAAAATTTAGATAGAAGTTTATGCCGAATCAAAAAATACTGTACATTACTACAGAGATGTATCCATATCAAGAAGACACCAACATGGCTACAGTGGTAAACAAAATGGCACTTAAGATGCACCAAGAAGGCAATGATGTTAGAGTTTTTATGCCAAGATTTGGACAAATAAGTGAAAGGAAATTCCAGCTACATGAAGTGATCCGTCTTTCTGGGATGAATATTATTATCAATGATCTGGATCAGCCTTTAATTATTAAAGTAGCGTCGCTTCCGGGAGAAAGACTTCAGGTTTATTTTATCGACAATGAAGAGTATTTCAAAAGAAAGCAGCAGTATTTTGAAGATGATGGCACTGCCTTTGAAGATAATGACGAGAGAGCGATTTTCTTCGCCAGAGGGGTTATTGAAACGATCAAAAAACTGAACTGGGTACCGGATGTTATTCACCTGAACGGTTGGATGGCTTCTTTCATGCCTATTTACCTTAAAACATATTACGAATCTGACAGTTATTTCAAGGATGCTAAAATCGTTCTTTCCCTTTACAATGAGAAAGATGCTGCTTTGAGTGCCAATGTTGAAGAAAAATTAAAATTCGACAATATTTCTGGTCTTAAAGCGTTAGATAAAGCAAGCTTTCAAAGTTTTGTTATTGAGAGCATGAATTATGTTGATGCAGTTGTAAAGGGAGATGAGTTCCTGAATGAAGATCTTGACAAAGCTTTTAATGAAACTGCCACTCCAAAATCAGAATATTTGGATGTAGATTCTATCAATCAACTATATTAAAAAACACATCTTAATGACTTATACTATTAAAAGAACTTTCGCCATCCTTTTTTTGGCGATTTTTGGAAGTGCTTTGCTTTATAATTGTGAACCTGAAGCAGATACTTTAGGGGAGCAGTTGTTTACGGGAGACGCTGCAAACGGAAATGAAATTCCTTTTGACCTTATTGCTTATAATATAGATAATCTGGACAGTATCCAAAGTGATGCTTCGAAGCTGGGATCTGCAGTTCTTGGTGCTTTTAACGAACAAAAATTCGGGATGCAGAAAGCCTCTTACCTTACGCAGGTGAGATTGCCTTCTTATGCACCGGACTTTGGTACAAACGCGAAAGTGGACTCTGTCGTTCTGGTAATAAAACCTGCCTTTGCTTCAGATTCAGTAACCACTACAACTAACGAGGATTATTCTTTCCCGGATCCTGCAGGAGCCATTGCTGCTAAAAAAGTAGTTAATACCTATCCTATCAATAGATATGGTAAGGCAAAAAAAACAATGACCCTTAAAGTACATGAAGTTACAGAATTCCTGAACGGTTATACTGATAAAGCAAGCTCTAAAAAAGAATTTACCTATGATTCCGGTAATGAGCTTGGTTCAAAAGTACTGAATGGTACTGTAAATTTAGTAACCATTACCAAAGATTCTGATGCTTCTTCTATTTATACTTCATCGGCAGCTGGCATCAGAGTGAAATTAGATTCTGCTTTCTTTCAGAATAAAATTATTGCTAAAAAAGGACAATCTGAGCTGAGTGATGTTTCTAATTTTATCAGATATTTTAAAGGTTTGAGAATTTCTGTCGCTGAAGACGACGGATATTTAATGAATTTCGGACCTAACGACCTTGAGCTGGTGATGTATTATAAGAATGATAAGACGGAAAACGGAACAACAACAAGACCGCAGACCACTTATACATTTTCTGTAGGAGCAGGAAATACGCATATCGGTAGTTATGCTTACGCGAGATCCAGCGAATATACCAGTGCAATGCAGTTAATCAACAAAACAGACGGAGACAAAAAATTATATACTCAGGCCATGGGTGGTGCTTCTATGGGGGTTAAATTCTCAAAAACAACCATTGATTCACTAAAACTAATGTATCAGAAGGATAAAGCAGCGATCATCGGTGCTAAAATCAGAGTGTATACCGATACAGACTGGAAGAGCAAATATTATAAACCTACAGCATTTAATATCGTACAGGGAGAAACGGATCCTGCTACGGGTCTTAATAAATATGCGTTTACAACAGACTGGACCGTTCTTGGTGTTGGTGGAGCTCCTAATTTCACATTGTACAGAGGCTATGGTCTTGATAAAGATCAGACGTATTACGAATTTACCGTTACCCAATCTGTTAAAGATATTGTAGAAGGTAAAGAAGGGGTAGATTATACGAAGCAGTTTTACAGAATCGATTTGGGAAGTTTCTTACAAACCTCTTCATCAGGGCTTGCAGGACATCAGTACACTTTAAGGGCTTACGACAGAAACAGAGTTCTTTTTGTGGGATCCGATAAAGGCAATGCGAAGAGAATTAAGTTAAGAATTATTTACGGAACAAAATAAATATAAACACACGAAATAAAATTATGTGCGGAATAGTAGGATATACAGGTTTTCAGGATGCTTACGAAATTGTAATCAACGGTCTTAGAAGATTGGAATACAGAGGGTACGACAGTGCCGGAATCGTTCTTGAAAATGGAAATAACAAGCTTGCGGTTGAAAAAACGAAAGGAAAAGTAGATGATCTTGTTAAGATTTCCAACCAGTTAAAAGGAGTGGCAAAAATAGGAATGGGGCATACGCGTTGGGCTACTCATGGGGTTCCCAGCGACAGAAATTCTCACCCGCACTTGTCTAACAACGGAAAAATAGGTCTCGTTCATAATGGTATCATTGAAAATTATGATACGATAAAAAAAATGCTGAAGGAAAAAGGATTTACTTTTAAATCTGAGACCGATACAGAAGTTTTGGTAAACCTTGTTCAGTATTTTATGGATTTAAATGCTGAAACCAACTTTCCTACGGCAGTAAGATATGCTCTGAATGAAGTCTATGGTGCGTATGCCATTACGGTGATGCACGAAGATTTCCCGGGAGAATTGGTAGTTGCAAGATTAGGATCTCCTTTAGCGATCGGTATCGGAGAAAAAGAATACTTCATCGCTTCGGATGCTTCGCCATTTGTAGAATTTACTAAAGAAGCAATCTATTTAGAAGAAGGACACATGGCAACAATTTCTTTAGAAAAAGGAGTTGATATCCGAACGATTAATGACAACTCTAAAATCGAGCCGGAAATTCAGGAGCTTAAATTAAGTTTAGAGCAAATTGAGAAAGGTGGATATGAACATTTCATGTTAAAAGAAATCTTTGAACAGCCAAAATCGATACACGACACCATGAGAGGGAGACTTCTTGTGGAGGAAGGGGTTATTAAAATGGCCGGAATCTGGGATTATATCGAAAAATTCAAAAATGCCAACAGAATTATCATTATTGCTTGCGGAACGTCCTGGCATGCAGGTCTTATCGGAGAATATCTGATTGAAGAGTATGCAAGAATTCCTGTTGAAGTAGAATATGCTTCTGAATTCAGATACAGAAATCCTATTATTACAGATAAAGATGTTGTTATTGCTATTTCTCAGTCAGGGGAAACGGCGGATACCATGGCTGCCTTAAAATTAGCGAAAGAAAAAGGAGCATTTATTTACGGTATTTGTAATGTGGTAGATTCTTCTATCGCAAGAATTACGGATGCCGGTTCTTATACTCATGCAGGCCCTGAGATTGGGGTAGCTTCTACAAAAGCTTTCACGGCTCAGCTTACGATCCTTTCGCTGATTGCTCTTAAATTAGGAAAGCATAACGGTAATCTTGGAAATGCGGAGTTCATGAGTTTAATTTCTGAACTGGATGCTATTCCGAAAAAAGTTGAGGAAGTATTAAGTGCTACGCACGAATTAACTCAGGATATTGCAAAAGACTTTATCAATGCAACCAACTTCCTTTATCTAGGAAGAGGATACAATTATCCTGCAGCATTGGAAGGTGCATTAAAACTTAAAGAAATCTCTTATATTCATGCTGAAGGATATCCGGCTGCAGAAATGAAGCACGGACCTATTGCTTTAATTGATGAAAATATGCCTATCGTTATCATTGCGCCAAGAAAAGGGCATTATGATAAGATTGTAAGCAACGTTCAGGAAATTAAAGCGAGAAAAGGGAAAATTATTGCTGTTGTAAATAAAGGAGACACGCAGGTAAGTGAAATGGCAGACTATGTAATCGAAATCCCTGAAACATCAGAATGTTTCTCGCCTATCGTAGCATCAGTGCCATTACAGCTGTTAGCATACTACATCGCTGTTTACAGAGGTGCCAATGTAGATCAGCCAAGAAACCTTGCGAAATCTGTAACTGTTGAATAAAAGTTTATTTGAAATAAAATAAATTTAGATTTATAGCGTTATTTCAAAAAAAATCTTAAAAGTTTCTTAAAAAAATTATATATTTACGGCTTAATTATAAAAATTAACATGAAAAGGATATTTCTATTATTATTGTCTGCGTCGGTAGCGTCGATATCTTGTTCAGGTGGTGGTAGTTCTTCTGTGGGAAAACCAGGAACCAAAGGAGAGTTAATACCAAGAGAAAAAACTAAATCATTTGTTGCAGAAAGACCTTTCGGTATGGTTGCAATCCCTGCAGGGTCCTTTATTGCAGGTTTAGCAGATCAGGATCCTACAAATACACCTGAAAAGGCGGGATTGAAAACGGTTACTGTGTCTTCTTTCTTTATGGATGAGGCTGAAACTACTAATGCTGAGTACAGAGTGTTCATTAATTACGTAAGAGATTCTATCGCTAGAACTTTGCTTGCTGAAGCTGCCGGAGAAGGTGGTGAAGGTGGAGGAAGAGGTACTGGAATCGGTGATTATGCATACCTTACGAAAAAAGAAGATAATTTAACACCATATCAAGAATATTTAGAGGGACAAGGAGGCAGAGAAGACGGAGAATATGATGCTAGCAAAAAACTAGATTGGAAAATCCCTTTGCACTGGAGTACTGCTAAATATCCGGATGTGGAATATGCAGAGATATTAGAATCTATGTATTTACCTGCTTCTTCAAGAATCGGTAATGAAAGAATCCTTGATGTTAGTAAATTGAAATATACTTACAGATGGCAGGATATGGGAGCAGCAATTGCTGACAACGAAAGAGGAGCAAATTACCTTAAAAGTGAAAGCATCGCTATCTATCCGGATACAACCACTTGGGTAAAAGATTTCCATTTTGCTTATAATGAACCATTGTTTGAACAATATTTTTGGCATAAAGCTTATAAGGATTATCCAGTTGTAGGGGTAACTTGGGATCAAGCCAGAGCTTACTGTAACTTCAGAACAAAATTAAAGTCTGATTACAACGAAAGCTTAAAAAGAAAAAAGCAAAGACCATTGATCTTCAGACTTCCTACAGAAATCGAATGGGAATACGCGGCAAGAGGAGGTATGCAGAATGCTACTTACCCTTGGGGAGGTCCTTATTTAATGGATGACAGAGGTTGTTACCTGGCTAACTTCAAACCGAAGCGTGGTAACTATATGGAAGACGAGAAAAAAGGTACTTTTACATATACAGCTCCAGTTAAGAAATTTAAGAAGAATGGATTTGGGTTATATGATATGGCTGGAAACGTTTCTGAATGGACTGAATCTGCGTACAATAACTCTTCTTACGGGTTCTCTTCTACGCTAAACCCTTCTACTAAAGACAGATCTGATAACAAAAAATCTGTGAGAGGTGGATCTTGGAAAGATGTAGGATACATGTTGATGACGGGAGCAAGAGATTGGGAAAGAAAAGATTCTGCTAGAAGTTATATCGGATTCAGAACAGTACAGGATATTCCTGAGGCTGCTGTTAAACCTAGAACTATCAAAAGATAACATATCATTTTTCGGCTATTTATTAAAATTAACATTAAAAAAAACTATCGTATATGTTTAAGACTAAAGATGCGTGGATGAATTTCTTCTATTCATTCGGTGCTGCAATTGTAATTCTTGGAGCTTGGCTTAAAATTACTCACATCACTCTGGGACCAATTAATGGTAACATAGCTCTTACTGTAGGACTTATTACAGAAGCTATTATCTTTATCATTTTCGCGTTCGACCCTCCAAAAACAGAAGAGTCTTATGCATGGGAAAATGTATATCCCGAGTTATTGGATAAGCATGCAAACCCGAACCCGCTACATTCTAACACAAGTTCTGCAAAAGGAATTAATCTTACCAATCAATTTGCAGAATTAGAGAACTCTCTTTCAACTAAATTAGATAAAATGTTGGAAGATGCTAAACTGGATGTTCAGTTATTCGAAAGACTGAGAACAGGGATCGATAAGTTCTCAAGCTCGGTAGATCAAATTAATCAAACGGTAGATGTTTCTGCGTCTACTCATAAATACAATGACCAACTTAACAAAGCGGCGACTCACATGGAAAGCATGAATGCTCTTTATGCGTTGCAGTTGGAAAGTGGTAAGAAACAATCAGAATTTGCAAACAAATATGTTGCAGATATGCAGAAATCTGCAGAGCAATCTGAGAAATTCAACCAAGAGTTACAAGGTTTAACATCTAACTTAAACAATCTGAACAGAGTTTATGGCGGTATGTTAACTGCGATGAAGTCTTAATTCCCAAACCATTCATAATTTAACTACTTAATCAAAAAAACAAAAAAAAAGAATGGCAGCAGGAAAGCAGACACCTCGTCAGAAGATGATCAACCTAATGTATCTGGTGTTCATCGCGATGATGGCCCTAAACATTGATGCAGAAATCATCAGATCATATTATGACTCAACAAAGGCTCTTAATGAAACCAGAATTTTAACTGAGAGGAAAAACGAGAAAATTCTAGAAAAAACTCTTGAAGCTAAAGCTCAGCAGGTTCCGGATACTTATGCTCAACCTTGGGAAAGCTATAAGTCATTAAAATCAAGAATTGATGTTTTAGTAAAAGCAGCTGAAGATATTAAGGTAAACCTTAAAAAACAGTCAGAATTTCACGATAAAGATCCTAAAACAGGAAAAGAACTGGATGTAAGTGAGAACTTTGCAGCTCTTAACAATAATGAAGCGACAATGGCTTATTTCTTCAAAGAAGGAGATGAAAATGCACCGTCAAAAGGAGCATTGGATTTGAAAGCTAAAATCGATGATGTAAGAAATTTCATTAATACTGCATTTGGAAACAATCCTCAACTACAGGATTTGGTTGATAGAGCTAATAAATCTATCATTGCTGAATATCCTAAAGGAAAATCTCCTAACGGTAAAACGTGGTTTCAGAATAAATTCTATCACCAGCCGCTTATCGCTGCGATTTCTAATTTAGAAATTATTCAGAATGATGCCAGAAATGTGCAATCAGATGCTTTGGCATTATTGCTTCAGGAAAAAGTAGATGCGAATATCAAATTTACAAGCTATGAGCCTATTGTTTCCGGGCCTACCGATATTCAGTCAGGTAAGCAGGCGGAAGTAAGAGTAATGTTGGGTACTTATTCTAATAGTAATAAGATCAGCATTTCCGGAGTAAGCAAGCAAGAAAATGGTAAAGGTATCATTCCTATTACAGGAGCAGGTATTGGAGAACATAAACTTTCAGGTGTTATTACATTAACGGATGCTACAGGAAAACCTCAGCCTTTCCCTTGGACGCATACCTATAATGTAATCGCAGGACCAAGAGAAGTGAAAATGGAGAAAGGTTTATTACTTTCTGCAGATAAGATGAACGTAATGTACAGAGGTCTTGAAAATCCTGTATCCGGCTCTATCTTAGGTGCTGATAATTCTAAACTTTCATTATCTGCCCCGGGTGCTACGGTAAGAAATACCGGTGCCGGTAAATGGATTGTGAAACCATCTACAGGAAATACAGTTAGATTAACATTATCCGGTATTGATCCTTATGGTAAATCTGTATCTCAGATATTTGAATATAGAATTAAAAATGTTCCGCCTCCACAGGGTCAGATGAGAGGACAGAATGTATTGTCTATGCCGGCAACTTCTATTCCTAACCAGTCTGTTCAGGCAGCGATTCCTGATTTTGACTTCCCGGTTTCTTTCACTGTAACTCAGTTTATGGTTAGAGTACCTGGTAAAGCAGCCTTATTGATCAAAGGAAGCTCTTTAGATGATGCAGCTGGAATGGTAAGAGGCTTGAGAACAGGAGATGTAGTATCAATCTTTGATATTAAAGCTACGGCTCAGGGATTAGACGGGCAGGTTATTAAAAACATTACTCCTATATTAATTAACGTTCAATAGGACTAAAATTGTAAATTTATTATGAAAAAATATATTAGCAGCCTTTTAGTATTAGTTTCGGGATTTGCTTTTTCCCAGACTATTCTGAACGCTTCCTCTCCGGAAGAATTCAGAAAGATGAGAGAGGAAAATAAGCAAAAAGTAGGAGATACTGTAATTGATAAAACGGTGAAGCCTTTAGAATATGGTTTCGTTGATGATAAGGACATCCTTAAAAGTATGTTTGTTTGGGAAATTATCGATATGAATGATAAAATTAACCAACCTTTCTACTACGATAATCCGAATGGTTTATTGGCTACTCAGACAAGATCTCTTTACCAGCTTTTATTAGATGCTGCATTAAGCGGAAAAATTGAACAAGTTTACAACGACGAAAATTTTGTAGATCGATTATCTGCGGAAGGTATTCAGAAAAGATTGGAAAAAGTAGTAATCAATGATGCTGCCATAGACATTCTTAACTCTGGAAGACAGTTAACCGAGCAGGAGAAAAAAGAATATACCGACGTTTATAAGACGACTACTGAAAAAGTAAAAGTGCTTAAGATCATGGGTATGTGGTTTATCGATAAAAGAGACGGACAAATGAAGTACAGACCTCTTGGTATCGCTGCTATGGGTCCGGATCCTGCTGTACAGGGGGTTATCGGTCCAGATGGTAAACCTATCGCAAGTAACGATGAGCTTATCGATTTATTCTGGATCTATTATCCGAATGCAAGAGATATTCTGGCTAATAACTTCGTATTCAACAGAAAAAATTCTTCAGCTGATTTATCTTTTGATGATTTAATTAATGCAAGAAGATTCTCTTCTATCATTTACAAATCTTCAAACGGTTTAGGAGATGGTGTCATCAAAGATTATATCCCTAAAAATGCGGATGAGCAACTGGAAGAAAGTGACCGAATCAAAGAACAGATTCTGGAAATGGAAAATGATATGTGGAATTATTAATATTTCACTTGATATTTATAGAAAACCTGAGTATTTTTACTCAGGTTTTTTTATTATGAGAAATATAGATTATATAATAGTTGGAGATGGATATGCCGCCCTTTTTTTTGCGCATCAGTTAATTATGAATAATAAATCTTTTATTCTGTTTTCTGAAGGCAAAAAAAGTGCTTCTCAGGTATCGGCGGGAATTATTAATCCTGTCGTTTTAAAGAAATTTACAACATTCTGGCTGGCTCAGGAGCAAATCAGCTTTCTTAAGGAAACATTAAAGCAGATTGAAGAGTATACAGGAGAAAATTATCTTATCAATGCCCCTATTCACAGGATTTTTCATGATGAAAATGAGAAGAATCTATGGCTTAAAAAGTCTGAAAATGAGAATTTAGTTAATTTTCTCGATCAAAAATTTGATCGTTTAAGTCCTGTAAAAAACGACTTTCTCTCCGGGAAGGTCAATCAATCTGCCAGGCTTGATGTTAAAGGGTTTTTTGAGGGTTTATTTCGTTTTTTGGAAAATAAAGAACATTTAATCCGGGAAAAATTTAATTATTCTGAAATTAATCCGGCAGAATCTACGTATAAAGATTTTATCTTCAAAAATATTATTTTCTGTGAAGGAATGGGAGTACAGCAAAATCCTTATTTTTCGCAAATTCCTGTGGATGCTAATAAAGGTCATCATATAAAAGTAAAACTTTCTGAGGAGATTTCAAAAGATATAACGATCAAGAAAAAACATTTTCTATTTCCAACCGACAATGGATTGTATTTTTATGGAGGGACTTATGATCGGGAGCAGTTGCATCATCAGATCGATGACTCTGCAGTAGAGCAGTTGAGAAAAGGATTGTCAGAATTTTATCCTTTCGATTTTGATGTTCATGAGATTAATTTCGGTTTCCGCCCAACCGTTAAAGACAGACGCCCGATTATTGGCCAACATGAAAATTTCAAAAACTTTTTTGTATTTAATGGTCTTGGTGCGCGGGGTATTCTCAATGGTTGTTATTTTACGAAAAGTCTTTATGACCATATTGAAAATAATATGAGTTTACCAGAAGAAATTTCTTTATCAAGATTCAAATAAATAGGATGCAAATATCCAGAATCCAAATTGGGATGAGTTATTTGATTAAGGCATATTTGCACCACTATTTCCACTAAATAATTATATTGTTTGATGATTGTTTTTGTTTATTTCTTCATAGGCATTTGGATTTTAGATTAATAATTTATGTATTTGAAACGTTTACATTCTGTAATATTTTTAAGTGATGTATATATAGATTGTGTTTTTTTAAACTAAGAAAGCATTCAGATTTAAAATAATATCATGTCTTTAAAAAAAGAAGTACATATTAATATCCACCGTTATTTTAGATCTTTTATTAGTTATCTGATCATCACAGTGTACAGGAGTTTAATAAAATATACTCCCATATACGTCAATGCAGTTCATCCATCGATTTCGTAGGCGTGTGAAAAGGATAATTTCGTGCAAAAGATGTCATGGTTTATTGTCTAAAATGTAGAGATAAATAAATAGTTGCTCCTTAAAATATAAATAATAGACTGATTAATACTATTTTAAATGTAAATATGTTTGTATTTACTTGCAAGATTATGTATCTTCAACCTTTAAAACCTTGCAAATATGTTGGGAAA
>Ga0308169_10002282_pt1 | contig 20113 bp, 16 predicted proteins | sample PhyBR1_2_FD_202139 | JGI IMG/M metagenome (GOLD analysis project Ga0308169, IMG submission 202139) | Phyllosphere microbial communities from UC Gill Tract Community Farm, Albany, California, United States - DLSLSB.R1 | ecosystem: Host-associated > Plants > Phyllosphere > Unclassified | place...
GCGGCGCTGAGCCGCCTCGACGACCGCTTGGCGGTAGAGGGCGGCGTCGCGCTCCTGCTGGGCGCGGCGAGCGAGGGCGGCGCGGTGCTCGAGCGCCTCCTGGACGAGTGCCGCCTCATGATCGCGGCGGCGACGCTCGACCTCGTGCTGGACGGCGCGCTCGAACGCCGCCTCCCGCTGACGACGTTCCTGCTCCTCGATGTAGGCGGCGAGTGCGGCCTCGCGAGCGGCGGCCTCGGCGCGGCGACGCTGCTGCTCGTGCTGCTGCGTGAGGAAGGCGAGGCGCTCGAGCTCCTGCTCGTAGGTAGCGCGCGCGCTTGGGGTCGAGGTCGGGTGCGAGGTCGGCCGAGGGCGGTGGTAGGTGGTCGGGAAGGCGAACATGGTCGGGTGAGGGCGAGTTGGTCGAGTGTCGAGGTTGGTGAGGGAGGGGAGGAGGTGTAGAGGAGAGGGAAGGGGAGCAAGGCCCGAGCCGCGCTCCACCCGCCTCGTGAGGCCCGCCGACCGTGTGCAGCCCGTCGATCAGGCTACATCAGGCCTGCACGAGCTCAGATCAGCCCGCCCTGCGACCCGTAGCGAGAGCGAGAGCGGGTGGAACATGTCGAGGAGATCCGTCAGCTCTCCCTCTCGCGCTCGCCGCCGCTGGTGCTGCCGTGTGGACGACGTGCTGGCATTGCTGGAGTGTCGGCGAGGAGGTACAGCGGGTCGCTAGCTAGCCAGGGCGGGGTGGCTGCTGCTCGTCGACGAGGAGCCCTCCCGAGTGCGTCCAGCTCGACTCGCGGCACGCTCGCCAGTCGCTCTCGGCTCGTGGTGGAACGAACGGGACCTCGCATTACATGGCGACGCACTCGCCAGCCGGGATCTTGCGCTTCCTAAACAACATCGTCCCGTACTTCGCCGTCTCCCTCTCCATGGCCGCCTTCTCGGCCTCGGACATGCGCCGCTCGTCCTCGATCAGCTGCGCCACCTCGCGCGCCGCCCGACCCTTGCCCTTGATGACCGGCGCCGGCGCGGGAGCCGCGGGCTTGCCCCAGAACGCAGATGGCTTGCGCGCGGGCGAGGCCGCGGCTGCACGTGCAGCTGCAGGTGCGGGCGCAGGGGCAGGCGCAGACGAGGGCTTGGGCTTGGGCGCCGGCGTCGGCGCAGGCGCGGGCGCAGGAGCTGCTGCTGCGGCGGCCGGGTTGACGACCTGCTCGTCGCCCGGACGAGGAGCCTCGTCGGCAGCGGCGAGTGCGGACTCACCGAGCGGGCGAGGACGACCCTGTTTGCAACGACTACGTCAGCTTTGGCACGGCAGAGCGGAAAGCGAGGAGAGAGAGAGGGAGAGAGGGACGCACGAGAGCTTGCTCCTCGGCGACGATGTACTGCTCGAGCCTGCTGCCCGCGAGGAAGTTGGTCGCCTGCGAGCGCGAGGATCCACGTCAGCACGCCGAGCAAGAGGTGAGAGACCGAGCGAGAGGTAGGGGGGCGACGCACAAGGATCCTCGGAGCCCGGTCGCCCGCCGCGACACCGCTCAAGAGGAGCGTGAGCGCCTTGATGCCCTCCTCGCCCTTGCCGCCCTTGGCGCCGTGCCCGTCCTGCCACACGCCGAGGCCGTTCGTCGCCTCCTCGAGCCAGGCGTTGACGACCTTGATCGTCTCGTCCCGGGTCGGCGGTGGGTCCATGGCGGCGAGCCCGAGCGGGTAGTACCGCCCGGCGACGGCTTGGCCGAAGAGGACGTCGGTCTCGAGGGTCGCGTCGACGTCGGCGCCGGCGGCAGGAGCGAGGAGGCGCCACTTGTGCGAGGGGAAGGGGAGGGGGAGGGTGTTGACGACCGAGGCCGGCAGGTTCTGGAGCGACTCGTCGCGAGTAGGCTCGAGCGCTGCGTCGTGCGGCCCTGGGACGTGCTTCTGCTCGAAGACGTAGCCTCGCGCGACGAGCGGCGAGCCTTGGCCGCCGCGGTAGAGCGCCGTGATGCGCATGACGAGGGTGAGGGGGAGCAGGCGCGCGCTCTGGTCGACGGGCGTGCGCTCGGCGACGACGGCCGGGTCGAGGTCGGCGGTAGGGCTTAAGCGGACGTAGTCGCCGACGTGAACAAGCTCGGGCCCGTAGATGATGTGCGAGTGCGAGAGGTAGCGCGACTCGGAACCCTTGCGCTCGAGCGAGGCGAGGTCGATCGGCCGGTGCGCCGGCTTGGCCTCGAGGTGCGAGCCCATGACGAGGGTCGGTATCCTGCAAGCGACGAGCAGGGGCATCAGCATGGTGCCCGCGGCGGGGAGGACAAGGAGAAGGCGAGCTGGAGCGAGAGAGGGAGAGGACGCACGGGCGGATCTGGATGGCGGCGTACGCCTTGCCGATGCGCTGCGCCTTCCTGAACGCGTTGGCGACGCCGAGCCACCCCTCGGCCTGGATCTCGGCCCACCGCTTCTTCTCCTGCCCGGCGCGGAGCCCGTCGTCGACGAGGAGGTTGCTGTCGAGCCACGCCGTGTTGGACGGGACGTAGCCCGTCCAGGGCGTCACGTTCTCGCTGCGGACGCCCTCGAGCACGTCCTGCTGCGACATGCCGAGGAGCTCGACGCGGTACACCTCGTCGCGCGGGACGCCGGGCGCGGCGGGCGTGACAACGCGCGAGCGGACGATGCCCGGCCAGCGCGAGAGCTGCGCCGTCTCGGGCGCGCCCGACGGCGGCGGGCCGAGCGGGACGCGCACCCACACGAGCTCGCCGACGCGCGAGAGCTCGGGGTGCGCGAGGTCCTCGGCGACCTGGGCGGGCTTGACGAGCGACGAGGGGACGACGACGTCCTTGCCGGCCGAGGCCATGTTCTCGCCGAACTCGTCGATGATGCCCGAGCCCTTGGCGACCGACACGAGCTCCTGGACGCGCGCCTCCTGCTGCATGCCCGACAGGAGCCGCTCCGAGGGCTTGGTCCTGCGCGACGAGGTCCGGGCGCCGACGCGCGCGATGTCGGTCGTCGTGAACGACGGCTCCTCGTAGTCCGACTCCTCGCCGTCGTCGCCGCCGTCCTCGCCGCCGCCGGCCGTCGAGAAGCGCTTGCGCCCGGCGGCGCCGCTCTTGCGCACCTTGCGCGCCGGGCGCTTGTCGGGCGACTCGCCGCTGCCGACGACGCTGCCCTCGCGCTCGGTGCCGGTCCCGGCCGACGCAGCATCGTCGTCGCCGGCTGCCGCAGCGGCGGCCGAGCTGCCCTCGGGTTCGCCCGTGCCGGCGCGAGAGGCGTACCCGGCGATCTCGGCGTACTCGCCCGTGCGCTTGCGCTTGCGCGGCGCCATGCGCAGCGGCGCGCCGATGTCGGCCATGGACGACGTCGACGCCTTGGGCTGCGTCACCTTGCAGCCGTCGCAGTGGCACGTGCTGCGGGCGCCGAAGACCTGGTTGCTGATGTGCTTGCCGAGCGAGAGCGCCGAGCGGATCTTCTTGCTGTTGTGGCCTGCGGGCGGGGTCATGACGACGTCAGCTTCTAGTGATGTTCGAGTCGCAGGGAGAGGGAACGCACCGAAGATGAAGCGGTCGAGGCGGAGCTTGCTCTTGCTTGCGCCGCCGGCAGAACCAGGCGGCGCGTCCTTGGGGTGCGTGATCTGCTGGAAGAGGGCGTAGCCCGTCGGGAGCTCGTCGAGGATCCAGTGCTGGTGCGTCTCTGCGTGCGGGTGCTCGGGCATGTCAGCTGCGCAGGCTTAAAGGGAAGCGCTCGGAGCGGGGCACAGCTGCGGGAGGAGGGAGGAGCACGCACCGTCCATGAGCCCGAGGTCCTTTGCGATGACCTCTGCCGCCGTCCTCCTCCACTGCTGCTGCTTCTCGTTGTCCTGCCCGAGCAGGCTCATGTCGGCCCCTTGCTCGGGCCAGCGCGAGGCGTCGCCGTCGCCGAAGCCGGGTGTGACGACGAGGACATGAGGGTCGTCGCGGTGGTTGGTCGGGGCGTAGCGCACGGTGTAGCTGTCGGAAACAGGCGAGTGCCCGACCATGGCGGGCGGTGTGACGAGGTCGGGGTCGGGTGAGTCGGAGGCGGGAGAGATGAGGAGGTGGGCGGGTCGAGGAGGGCGTCGCAGGGCGTGCAGGCGGTCGGTGAGGCCGTCACAGGTGTGTGTGCGGCGGCTGTGGGTGTCACTCGAGCCTCAGCAGGGGAGGCGAGCAGGTCGACTGGAGCGGGGAGGACGAGCAGCAAGGCGCGGTCGGTACAAGCCAGGCTCGCGCTTCTCAGCCTCTCTGGATCGTTCGAGCAGCACACATGTCTTTCTAGTCACTAGATCTACGCGTTGCACGAGCCCAGCTACGCGCCCGAGTTGTCCATCTCCTGCAGCAGCGCCTCGAGCTGCGCCGCGATCACCTTGTTCGGCGCCCTCGACCGCAAGTCCCTGCGTGCATCGCCGACGAGAGCCGGGTCAGTACGTGTGCGAGCATGCCGAGACGATGCGAGGGGTCGCAGAGGAAGAGCGCGACGCACACGAGCCTCCCCCTCTCGCTCCTCCTGACGCACTCCCGCCCTGCGCTCTCCCACTCCCCCGCACGCACATACAGCTCGACGCGCTCGCGCGCCTCGCACCGGTCGACGTACCGCACGGCCTGGCGGTGCGCGCCGGCGCGGATCAGCTCGAGCACGAACGGCTCGTACCCGATCGGCGACTTTTTCGAGCGCGCGAACGCGTCGAGCGCGTCCCACGAGCGCAGCGAGATGAGCGCGCGCAGCTTGAGGTACCAGTATCTGTGCGGCGCGAACGTGCAGCCCACCTCGTCAGCCGCGCCCTCAGAACGAGGGAGTAGAGCGAGGACGGCGAAAGCTGCGACGCACCGCTTGTCGGGCACCTTGAACTCGGCCCTGAGCTTGTCGGCGCGCTTGTCCATGCCAGCGAGGAGGCACTGCCGGAGCGTCTCGCTGAGGCTGAGCCCGACGAACGACTTGACGGCGGCGGGCGACGAGCTCGAGGCGGCGGGCGCGTCCTGCTCGAGGGACTCTTGCGCCACGAGGAGGCGCACGTGGTCGTCGACCATCTGCATGAGGTGGAGGCTCTCGTCAGCTCAAGGATGGCGCGAGGGACTGAGAGGGCGACAGGGGAGGAGACGCACCTTGGCCTCGAACGCTCGCTCCTTGTCCTCGGCAAAGCTCTTCTGCGCCGCCCGCACGAGCGCCACCTTCTCGCCGAAATCCTGCAGAGCAACGACAGCGCGATGCGTCAGCCAACATGGCCCCGCATTCGCAGCTCGCACGCGCGCCCTTGTTCGGGAGCGCAGTGAACGAGCACGAGAGGAGGAGACGGCTGACGCACCTTCTCCCTCCCCGCCTCGAGCAGCCTCTCAATGCCCATCTCGACGCGCCGATCGTCGAGGTACCACCAGTCCCTGACGAGCGCAGCCCACTGCGGATCGCCCGTCGCGCGCGCGAGCACCTGCAGGAGCCGCAGCGCGTCGCCGTCCTTGCGCGGGGCGGTCGTCGAATCGGCGGCGGCGGGGCGAGAGCGGGAGGAGGACGAGGTCGGAGGGACGAGGGCGGCGGGGAGCGGGGAGGAGGGAAGGCGGGAGAGGAGGGTGAAGAGGTCGCCTGGGGCGAGGGACCGGCGCAGGGCGAGGAGTACCTCGAAGGCTGCGTCAGATCAGCAGCGAGCATCAGTAGCCCGTCCTGCACTCGATGCAGTACGACCCAGAGAGCGAAAGGAGAGACAGACGCACCCAGCTCGGCATCCCCGCTCAGCACCGCCTTCCGCCCGGCCTCCTCTCCCTCGCCCATGCGCAGCAAGAGCCCGACCTGCCGCGCCGCGCGCGGCTCGCGGTCGAGCAGCAGCTTGGCGAGCGGCGTGCGCCCGAGGCGGAACGCGACGAGGGCGAGGTCGGCGCTCGAGAGCGGCGTCACCGTCGTCTGCGCGGTTGTCGTCGGCCCTGCGGCTGCCGTTGCGGCGGTGCCGGCGGCGGTCGAAGAGGTCGGCGGCGACGACGACGCCGAAGCCGACAGCGACTCGAGCTTGTCCACGATGAGCGCGCACACGTCCTCGTCGCTCGTCGGCGTGGCGGGGCCCTTGCCGCCGGCGGTGGCGGCGGCGTTGCCCGGCGCCGACGCGGCGATGAGCTGCGCGGCCCAGTGCTTGACGACGGGGTTGGGCGACAGGCCGAGGAAGGCCGAGATGCGGAGCGCGAGGAGGTGCGCGTTGAGCGAGACGAGCTGGGCGATGAGGACCGAGGGCGGGCGCGAGTGGAACCTGCGCGCAAGCAGGGGGTGTCAGCAGCTGTGTTGAGCATCCGAAGAGCGACGAGGCGGAGAGCGAGGAGGAGAACGTCGACGAGGCGAGGGAACGCACTGTTCCCACGTGAGCGGCAGCCCGACCTTGTGCGACCGGACGGCGTTGAGCACGCGCAGGACCTGGGTCGTGTGCACGAACTGCGACGGGTCGTACACGTCGAGGAACGACTTGCCGAACGCTGCGGCCTGCGGTGTAAGAGCGAGAGAGGGAGGGAGGGCGTGGGGTGGAGGGGTGCGAGCGTGCGAGGAAGTCAGTGTGCGCTCATCGAGTCGCAGCCTCGAGCGCACGAGCACGAGGCCCATGTGCACGAAGCACGAGGCGAGGGCGACACGCTGACGGAGAGACACGCACCTTGAGCAACCTCTTCTGCTCGCCCTCGTCCCACTCCCTCCCCGCCGCGTCCAAGCATCCCTCGACCGCCTCCCTCAGCTCCCTCCCGCGCCCGATCCCCCTCACATACTCGTCCGCGCGCGGGCTGCGGCGCTCGTAGAACTCGCGCGCCGCCTCGTACAGGAGCGCGGCGGGCGAGGTCGACCCGGGGAGGAAGATGGACTGGGACGAGGCCGGCACGAGCGAGAGGATCGAGGACGACGACGAGCAGAGGAGGCGGGTGCTGTCGGGCTCGGAGAGGAGCGTGACCGTGTCCGGGTAGAACCACCTGCGGGGGGAGTGCGAGGGAGAGAGGGCGAGTCAGTCGGCGCGCTCGGTCTCGGTCGGGGAGGGGCCGTGAGAGCGAGCGAGAGAGGGAGGGACGCACTTGAGCGACTCGCCGAAGGGTCCCATGAGCACGACGGTCCTCTCCCACGCGAGCACGACGGCGTTGTCGCCGCACCACTCGACCTGGCTCGGCGGACCCTTCTCGCCCTCGCTCACGCCCGCATCGAGGTCCGACTCGCTGAGCGACCGCGCAAAGTCGCTCGACGTGACCCACAGGGTCGGCGAGGCCGAGGCGGAGGGCGCGCGCTGGACGAGGGCGAGGAAACGGCCCGAGGGGGAGGGCGTGATGGACAGGAACGGGCCGCGCGTGACGTGCTGTGCGCAAGAACCGCCGATTCGAAGTCAGCACCGGCAGCACGAGAGCCGCAGGATGTAGTTGACAACAGGACGAAGCTCAGACGCACCTGGTCGACACACTCGATCTCGTCGAGGCGGTACACCGTCTCGCCCGCACCGACGAGGACCTCGACGTGCCGTCCCGCGCTCGCCTCGGCGGGCACGACGGCCCAGCAGTCGACGTGTGCGCCCTCGAGGCCTGGCGCCGCGAGGAAGACGGCCTTGCCGCCGCCTGCTCCGCCGCCGCTCGAGCCCGAGCCGTCTGCGTCTGCGCCGGCGGGCGCACGCCGCTTGCCCTTGCCGCCCGCGCCGATGCCGTCTTGACCTGCACTCGACGCCGGGTCGCCGAGTGCGGCCGAGCGCGCGCCGAGCCCGCGCAGGTCGCAGAACGAGCCGTCGCGGAAGCGAACGACGACGCCGCCCGGGTAGGGCCTGGCGTCTTGGACGCCGCCGAGGTCGTCTGCGCGCGGGAGGGCGTGCTGCGAGTACGATGGGGCGAGAGTCGGGTGGCTCGAGAGGGCGTAGAGGCGGTACTGGCCCGAGGCGGTGACGAGGAGGAGCGAGGTCGGGGTCGGGAGCGAGAGGTGGACGATGGGCGAGGGGGGCGAGTCCCACTGCGTGCGGGGGGTTGAAGAGTCAGTGTGAGGCTGTGGAGGGGAGCTCGGTGCGCAGAGGAGAGAGAGAGAGGGGGGGACGGACGGTGATGTGCTGGATGAGGCGGCCCGAGTGGGTGAAGACCGAGACGCGGTGGAGGTTGGTGCGGGCATCGTAGCGGTCGACGGGGACGGGCCTGGAGGTGTCGCGTACGAGGGCGATGGGCCCTGCGTTGTGCGAGTGGGCGAGGCGGTGGTCTGCGAGGTCGAGGTGGGCGAGGGGCGAGTCGTCGAGCGAGTAGGCCTGGGTGAGGCGGTAGAAGGTGTCGTGGAGGGGCTGCCAGTTGGCAGTAGCCGAGGCGACCATGGCTCGGTACAGCTCGAGTCGCTGTGGAAGGGGAGAGAGCCAAACGCGATGAGGACGGAGGTGGGGGGAGGAGCGAGCCCTCTCCTCGTCCCTCTCCACCTCTACCGACCCGACTAGAGCCTGCACAGGCACCAGCGAGCTACTCTAGCCACACGCCCGAGCGCGCACACCCTCTCGCCGCCGCCGTCCCTCCCTCCCTCCCCTCCCTCCTCGTCGTCGCGTCCTCATCACTCCACGCGACAACCGCCTCGAGCCCTCAACACCAGCGCCCCGCCCCGCCCGAGTGCACCGCCGGCACCACACGCCACAGCAACAGCCCGCCATGCCCAGCCCACGACCACCCCTCGCCGGCCTCGTCGCCCTCGTCCTCCTCGCCTTCGTCCCGCTCGCGACCGCCGTCAAGTTCTCGCTCACGGCCCACCACAACCCGACGCCCAAGTGCCTGTGGAACTACGCCATGACCGACACGCTCGTCGTCATCTCGGTCTCGGCCCCGCTCGCCGGCAACAACCTCCAGCGCCTCGACATGGAGGTCATCGACGGCTCCGCCTCGCGCAACACGTACCAGGCCAAGAAGGGCCTCAAGGGCGAGACCCGCATGGCCATCACGACCCACGCCGACGCAGACCTCGGCGTCTGCTTCCGCAACGTCCTCGACCCCTCGGTCCCCGAGCACCAGGCGGCCAAGTACGAGCGCCTCGTCGACCTCGACGTCGACATCGGTGCCGACGCCGTCGACTACAACGCCATCGCCAAGCAGGAGTCCCTCTCTGGGCTCGAGGTCGAGATGCGCAAGCTCGAGGGCGTCGTCAAGGAGATCGTCGACGAGCTCAACTACCTCAAGCGCCGCGAGGCCCGCATGCGCGACACGAACGGTGCGTCCCTCGTTCTCTCTCTCTTCTTCGCGATGATGGTCAGCTCACTCTGCGCCCGCCCGCCCGCCCGCCCGCAGAGTCGACCAACGACCGCGTGACCAAGTTCTTCTACCTCACGTTCTCGACCCTCGTCCTCCTCGGCGTGTGGCAGGTCATCCACCTGCGCTCCTACTTCAAGAAGAGTGCGTCGGCGTCCCGCTCCTCGTGCCTTGCTCGGCCCGGTCGACTGCTCGACGCAGCCTCGCCGGGTCGTTCGTACTGCGCGGCTTTGCGCTGACCTGGCTCCCTCTCGTCGCCCGCAGAGCACCTCATCGACTGAGCCGGTCTCATCCGGTCGACGAGGCTTGTTCGACACGATGGATCGGCGGGCAGGAGAGCGCGGCAGCTGTGTAGAGCGCGACGAGCAGGATACCCGCACGGTCGAGACGAGGGACGAGGAGGCGTCCGACCTCGCAATTGCATTCGCGCATCTCTGAGGAGCTTTCCTGCGATGCTCTGCATCGGGCTTGTGCTCGAGAGCCGCACCGCGAGCGAGCTGAGCGAGCTGCAGAGCGAGCAAGAGGTCCGAGCCTCCCCGCAAGTGAGCCGCTCCTCCGCGAGGCTCACCGCGACCCGCTCTCGACTGCGCACGCTCGCACACTTGCTGTCTCTGAGCAGCCAGCGCACCTCTCGCACCGACTACTGGCCAACCGCGCGCCGCCCGCCCTCATTCGCCGCCGCCGAGTCGACCCAGCAGCTCGTCACCGCCCGATCAACCCTCGCAGCAGCCAGCAGCCTGTGAGTTGCGCCGCTCTTCTTTCCAGAATGCCGAGCAGCTATGGTGCGGTAGTGCGGGCAGGCAGGAGCGCAGCAAGGCCCGTCGTCGCTGAGATGGAGCAGGGTCGGCCGAGGTGGGGGACCCAGCTGGCTCGCTGGCTGGCGCAGCGCTCGTCCGGTCGTGCGAGCTGCGTAGGGAGCGGCTTGGAGAGTCTACAAGGGCCCCAGCCAGCTGTGCAGCCTGCGCGAGGTCCGCTTGCTCGACCGCATCCTCCTCGCCGACACGGTCAGGGACTCGGTCGTCTCGCTGCAGCAGCCTGCGCTGTGCAGAGCAGCTCGCTGACTGGAACCTCTCACTATACAGTACAGCGCACTATGCCGCCTCGCTTCTGGTCCTCGCCGTACAAGAACTCGCTCCTCACGCCCGCAAAGGTGCGCCTCGCCCTCCCTCCCTCTCCCTCTCCCCCTCCCCCTCTTGGCTCGCCCAGAAGGCCCAGACGCTGACCCTCCATCCTCTCGCTCGCAGCGCGAGGCGTGGTTCTCGGAGCTCCCGACCGCCCCGGCGCCCGCGAGCGACTCGTCCGACCCGGTCGTGAGCGCCGGCGCCTACTTTCTCGCTCAGGGCTCGGCAGGCGGTGCGTCCAGCCTTCCCCTCGTCGTTCTCTCTCGAGCTCGAGACCGAGACTGACGTAAGTAGAGACGCTTTTGGCCCACAGGCTCGCTCGTCGCCGTCCCCTGGAGCGAGACGGGCAAGCACGGCGGCCGGGCGCGCACGGTGCAGACGGGCCTCGGGCGCATCGGCGCGTTCGCAGCCGATCCATGGGGAGATGTGCTTGCTGCTGCAGGCGATGGAGGCCAGGTGCGCTCCTTTTCCCCGTCAGGATCGGCTCGCCCTCCTCGTCGACGCACGAGCCGCTGACGCTTGCCCTCTCCCACCACTTCGCTCCCTCACCCTCGCAGATCAACGTCCTCGGCCTCCCATCGCTCAACGAGCTCGCTCCAGGCCAGCCCTTTGCCCCCTCGCCGCTCCTCACCCTCCGCACCCCTTCCGCCAAGCCGGTCGACTCGCTCTCGTTCCACCCGCTCGCCTCGTCCCTCTTCCTCGCCACCTCGGCGACGTCGCTCTCAGTCTTCGACGCCTCGGTGGGCGCCGGCACGAGCACGGCGGCGTACGAGGTCGAGATGCCCGTGCAGGCGTGGTGCGCGGCGTGGAGTGCCGACGGGCGGTTGGTCAGTGCAGGCGGAAAGGACGGCAAGCTGAGGTTGTGGGACGTTCGCCAAGGAGGACAAGCTGTCTTTGTGCGTCTGTATCTCGCAGCTCTCTCCTCTCGACCGCACCGCAGTCCTGACGAGTAGGTCGAGTGTGTTCTTCGACGCAGGAAATCGCCTCGCACGCCGGCCTCAAGCCCTCGCGCCATGTCCACCTGTCGCACCTGTCGCACCCGTCGCTCTTCAGCACGGGCTTCTCGCGCACGCGCGACCGCGAGTTCTCGGTCGTCGACCTTCGCTCGCCCTCGGGCGCGCCGCTCAAGACGCAGCGCATCGACAGCGGGACGGGCCTCGTCGCGCCGCTCCTCGACGCCGAGCGCGGCATCGTGTACCTCGCCGGGCGCGGCGACCAGACGCTGCGCTGGGTCGAGGTGCCCGCCTCGGCGGGCCAGGCGGCGCCGTACAACGAGGGCGCGGCCGCTCTGCCGTTCCCGGCGCAGGGCGCGGGGCTCGCCCCGCCGCACGAGCTCGAGCTCATGCGCGCCGAGATCGGGCGCGTCGCCGTGCTCGGCGCGGCGGGAGAGGTCGTCCCCGTCCGGGTCGACGTGCCGAGGAGGCAGTACCTCGACTTCCACCGCGAGCTGTACCCGCCCGTCGCTGCAGGCGGTACGTCCTTCACCTCTCTCCCTTCTCTACAATGCGCCCTGCGAGCCAAACGTGTGCGCCGACGCTGACAGCCTGGACGCCCGCTCGCAGTGCCCGCACAGACCGCCGCAGAGTGGCGCGCCGCCTCGCCCGACGACGTCGCCTTCCTCGACAAGCGCCAGCTCGACCCGAACGTCGCATGGCCGACCCGCTCGACGTCGAGTCGCAGCGCCGCCGGCGCGGCGTCGTCCACCTCGACGCCCGCACCCGCTTCTGCGCCCGCACCTCCTTCGGCGCCGATCAGCGCCTCAGCCGCGGCGCCTACACCGTCGTCGACAGCGCAGGTTGCGCCAGCCGTCCCGGGCGTGCAGTCGTCGGCGAGCCCGAAGCCGAGCCCGGCTCAAGCGCCTCCAGCCGCACCCTCTTCTTCGCCCTCGCCCGCACCGTCGCCTGCGCCGACCTCCTCGACGACCTCGCGCCCGGCGTTCGGCACCAAGAAGGGCGAGCCCGCACCTGCGCCTGCGCAGGCTCCTGCGGCGGCGCCGACGGCTGCATCTACGCCCGCCCCCGCCGCCGCCGCACCGCCGACGGCGCAGCTTTCGAGCCTCTCGGTCGGTAACGGCCCGTCGTCCTCCTCGGCGACACCCCCTCGTCCTGCGGCAGCACCAGCGCCCGCAGCTACGCCCGCGCCCGCACTCGCTAAGCCGTCGAGCCAGCCGCAGACGCTCGGCGGCTCGACCGCACCGGGCGCGCCGTTCAACCCGGGCTGGTCGCGCAAGTTCCTGACGGGCAAGACGCCGCTCAAGCCCGACTACTACGACGTGCACGACCTGTCGGCGACGATGAGCGCCGACGTCGCGCTGCTCAAGGTGCGCTCGGACCCCCTCTTTCCCGCACGCGCTTTCCTTGTCTCGTCCGGTCACTGACGCTCAAGCTTCATCCTCCTCCTTCTTCTACCGCCCGCAGGCTTCACCCTCGTACCTCTTCTACCCGCTCTCGGGCCCGGGCGGCCGCCTCGCTTTCCACCCGCTCTCGCGCCCCGGCCGGCTCCCCGTCCACCCCTCGTGCGTCGCCGTCGGCGGCACCGTCGTCGAGTTCTGCGTCGACCCGTTCGACCCGAGGAGGGTGTGCGTCGCGGGCGAGGATGGGGCCGTGAGGGTGTTTGAGCTGCCGAGCGAGGAGGAGTGGAAGGAGGGCGAGACGAGGAGCGAGGCGAGGGTCGTGCTCAGCGGTGCGTCGGCTCTCTCTTCCTTGTCGGGGACGCTTCGCGCGCAGCGAGGCGTTACTGATTATGACGTCCGACGCCGCGCAGACGCCAAGATGGACCGCATCAACGAGCTCCTGCCGCACCCGGCCGCCAAGGACCTCCTCCTCACCATCTCGGACGACCGCGGCAACCCGACTGCGCGTCTGTGGGACATGTCCAAGGGCGACAAGCTGCTCGAGCTGGCGCTGCCAAAGGGAGGAGTGCGTCCCTCTTCCACCTCGACTGCGTGCCGCGAGCCGCAGGATGCTGACTCGCTCTCGCCGTGCAGATCTCGTCCGCCGCTTGGTCGCCGTCCGGCGCTCGCCTCGCCTTTGCGACCAAGAAGAAGGAGCTCTTCATCCTCGACCCTCGCGACTCGTCGGGCTCGCTCGTGAGCGCGCCGGCGCACGACTCGATCCGGCCGTCCCGCCTCGCCTGGGCGTCCGAGGACCACCTCGTCTCGAGCGGCTTCAACCGCGCCGCCTCGCGCGAGCTCATCCTATTCCACCTCTCGCCCTCGACCAACCAGCTCGTCAAGCTCGGCTCGACCCAGCTCGACGTCTCGCCGGCGCCCCTCTTCCCCTTTGTCGACCTCGACACGCGCATCGTCCTCCTCCACTCGCGCGGCGACCGGTCCTGCCTCGCCTACTCGGTCAACCTCGCGCCCAAGGACGCCTACGACGCGTTCGACAAGCTGCCGTCGTTCGAGGCCGGCGGGCTCCAGAGCGGGTGGGCGTTCCTCCCCAAGGCCCGGGGCGACGTCCGCAAGGTCGAGATCGTCAAGGGCTTGCGCCTGACGCCCAGCACGATCGAGGTCGTCGCCTTTACTGTGCCTCGTGCCAAGGTGCGTCGCCGTCTCTCTTCAGTGCTCGGCTTTTCTCGGCCTTCCCAAGTGTGTGCGCACGGACCCCTCGAGCTGACTCGCGCTCGCACCGCTCGCGCAGGCCGACTTCTTCCAGAACGACATCTTCATCCCGACGCGCAACGTCGAGAAGCCCAGCATGACGGCCGCCGAGTACCTCGCCGGCGAAAACAAGCCGCTCGAGATCATCGACTTGAGGCCCGAGGGGATGGAGCTCTGTGAGTCTCGCTCTCCCTCGCGCCTGCTTCACGTCCTGCATCTGCCAAGAGGTAGAGCTACGGCGGAGTCGGCGAGGCTCACTCATTGTGCGCATCCTCGCAGTGTCGAACGCGCCGGCGCCCGTGAAGAACGTCAGCACGAGGTCGAAGGTCCATCTCGCCTCGCCTCTCTTCTCGCCTTTCACTCTTACGCTTCCTGACGCTCTTCACCTATCACGCTCGCAGATCAAGCAGGACGGCCTGACTGACTCGCAGCGCGAGAAGCAGCACCTCGACTCCCTTTTCGAGGTGCGTCCTCCTCCCTCCCGCCGACTCATCCTTTGCTCTCGAGCCCGGCTGACGAACGATCTCATTTTCTCTAACCGCTCGCAGTCTGCCAAAGCCGACGAGGATAGCGAGGAGGACGAGGCGGTGCAGCCGGTGCGAGCGTCTCACAGGATCGAGCAGGACGACGACGAGTGGTGAAGCTAGACGAGGAGAGGAAATGCTACAAGTTGCAGTGCGCTATGACAGAGAGAGACAACAAGGAAATCATGCGAGAGTGCAACAGAGAGTGTCGAGCTAGACCTGAGCACGACCGAGGGGATGGTACAGCGAGAAGTCGCCCTCGGCCTCCTCGGGGAGAGCGTCGTCGCCAAAGTCGTCGTCGTCCTCCTCGTCCTTCTTGCTCGCCGCCGCCTTCTTCGCTCGCCGTACAACAGGCTTCTTGCTGCTGCTGCGAGGGAAAGGCGGGCGAGACGTGCGCGGCGAGTGGACGTCGACGCGCGGCATGAGCTCGGCGTCGTCGTCGAAGCGCACGCTCGTGCGCCGCCTCGGCGCGTCCTCCTCGCGCGCGGTCGAAGCCTCGCTCGTCGAACCCCTCGACGACGTCGCCGCGACGCTCTTGGGGCGACTGCGAGCCGCGCCCGCCGCCGCAGCGATGGCCGCGGCGGCGCCGGACATGCCCATGCGCTCGAGCCGCGCCTGCTGCTGCGACTCGCGCCACAGCTTCGACACCTCGCTCGAGCTCGACGCCGTCTGCGCGACGAGGAAGCTCGTGTCGGCGACGCGGTGCTGCTCGCCGACGATGTCGAGCTTGTCGAGGCCGGTCGGGAGCGGCAGCAGCGGGAGGTCGGGCTCGTGCGCGGCCATGGGGCGGCCGTCGGCGAAGAGGGACCCGCCCGAGGTGCGTGCGAGCGAGTCGTTGATGTCGAGCGACTCGCCGAACGGGATCGAGTCCGGGTTCGAGGGCGTGACGCAGGTCATGTTGACCTCCTTGCGAAAGCACGAGTCGACGTCAACGGCCGAGAAGAAGGCGCAGCCCTGCGAGCAGAAGCGAGAGGGAGAGTCAGCAGCGGATCATGTGGAGAGAGAGAGAAAGCGAGAGAAAGAGCGAAAAAGAGAAGAGGCTCGAGCGCACCTGAGGCAGGTCGGGCATCTGGAGCCGGTAGGCGAAGAGCGAGCGCGTCCAAAGGTTGGCGACCTGGAGGGCCATCGCCGCACGGTCCTTGTCCTCCTCCTTGACGAGGTAGCGCACCTCGTCGTGGACCGAGATGAGGTACCGCGCGTCGATCTCGAACCGGCGCGTGAGGTACTCCATCGAGACGAGGAGGAGGTGCAGGTAGTCGACGCCCGACGACTGGACGACCCAGTTGATGCGCGAAGGGAGGTAGCCCTCGCCGGCCTTGCTCTTGCCGTCGGCGGGGAGGTACGCCTTGGTGAGCGCCGACGTGAGGCCGCACCCGAGCGCGGGCGTGCGCGGGCGCTCGCTCTGGGCGATCTCCTCGAGCTTGTTGAAGACGAACGACTCGGTGCCGCCGTGCCAAAAGTTGCGCCGGAAGGCCGGCGAGCGGTCGACGACGCCCTTGGTCGAAGCGTAGAGCGCCTTGGCGAGGTCGGTCGCCTCGTTGGTCGTGAGGGCCGGGTTCGACTTGAGGAGGAGCTGGACGGCGTGCTTGACGCCGGCGCCGTAGATGCGCGAGTAGTTGAACACCTTGGCGTCGTCGCGCGAGATGCCGAGGATGCTCGCCGACTTGGAGTGCAGGTCGGTCCCGGCGCTCTTGGTCCCCTCGAGCGTCATCCAACCGATGGCCGTCGCGCCGTGGATGCCGAACTGGGCGTCGCCCATGACGCTGCAGATCCACAGCTCCTCCGAGTCGACGTCGGCGCCGACGATGGCAAACCCGGGCGGCGCGCGCACCATCGACTTGAGCTCCGACCCGACGCGGTTCTTCTTGGCGTTCGACGCCGTGAGCCACGTGCGCTCGACGGCGCGACGCGTGATCGTGCCCATCGGGACGACCTGCGGCAGGATGAGCCCGCGCGCGTCGTCGCTCGCCTCGCGCGCGGCGAGAGCGGCCGGCGTCGGCGCAGCGGTCCGAGCGTCGCCGTCCCAGACGACCATCTGGTTCGTGATGCGCTCGCGCGCCGACGTCCAGTAGCTGCACGACGCGTTGAGGGCGAGGGCGGCCTCGGCGGCCGGGTACTCGGACGTGAGGATGCCGTCCTCGAACGCGGCGACGAACGGCTTGCTCAACGGGCTGCCGACGTTCTTGCCCTCGCCGTCCGGGTGCGGCAGCTTGACGTAGGCGCCGTCGCTGTCGGCGTCGAGGCTCGCGTCGGCGACGTCGGCGAACTCGAGCGGCTTGAGCGCCGGGTCGGCGGCGAGGGCGACGTCGAGCTCGCCGGCCGGGATGCGGTACATCCAGCCGTGCTCTTTGGAGAAGGCGACGGGGAAGCCCTTCCACCGCAACTTGAGGAGGAGCGGCGCGGCGCGCTTGCCGATCGAGACGTCGAGGCCTTGGCGAGGAACGTCGAGGTCCCAGTACCACTTGGGCCAGACGAGGTCGCTCGACTTGATCTTCTCGGCGGCGACGCCGGTCCTCGTCGTCGTCGCCTCGGCGAGCGCAGCCGCAGCGTCGGCGGCGTCGGTGCGCTTGAGCGGGCCCGAGCGCGTCGGCGTCCAGTCGAGCTGCGCGAGCCAGACGTTGGCGGCGCGCTCGGCGGGCGACAGCTCGTGTGCGCGCTCGACGGCCTGCTCGGCGAGCGCACGGACCTTGGCGATGACGCTTTGCGCCTCGGGCGAGCCGTCGCCGCTGCTGCCGAGCGCGACGGCCTGCTTGAGCTCGGCGTGCGGGCTCGCGAGGACGCCGTCGCGCAGCTTCTTCGAGAGCTGCGCCGTGACGAGCTTGTGCGTCTTGGTGCCGCGGCGGACCGAGACGGCGTACAGGGCGACGTCGGGCAGGGCGGCGACGAGGCGGTCCTTGGGCCCGAGATCGGCTGCGGCAACGACGACGTCGTCCTCGGCGGGCTCGAACCGGTCGGCCTTGGCGCGCGCTCGCAGCGCCTTGGTCGGGACGGCGAAGAGCCAGCCGTGCGTGAGTGTGTGCACGACCGGGTAGCCGCGCCAGCTCGTCTCGAGGAGGAGCGGGACGAGCGGCGAGGCGAGCGACGACAGGTCCTTGTCGAGCGCGGCGAACCAGGACGGCGGGCCCGCCTCGTCGGGCTCGTCGACGACCTGCTCCTGCGCCGCCTGCGCCTTCTTGCCGCCGCCGGCTCGCCGCCGTGCGGGCGCCGCCGCCGTGGCCGCGCCGGGCAGGCGCCGCGCCTTCTTGGGGCTCCAGTCGAGCTGGCGCAGCCACGGGTCGTCCTCCCACACGAAGCGCCCGTCGGCACCTCGGTGATCGAACTTGGCGCGCGCCTCCTCGGCGAGCGTGACGAGGGCGCCCGTGACGCCCTCGAGGCGCTCCTGGTACGTGCGCTCGGCGCGCTCGAGGTACTCGGGCCACTTGCGGTCGACGGGGAGGACGGGCTGGCTCATGAGGGCGACGCCGGCGAACGTGACCGGGTGCGGGCACGACTCGAGGAACTTGGGGAGGAGCTGGCGGTACACGCTGAGCGTCGTGGCAACGTCGGTCGCGCAGTAGGCGATGAGCTCGTCGAAGTACTCGCGCGCGTCGGCGATCGTGAGCGACGGGTCGATGAGGACGTCGCGCAACGACTTGTCGACCTTGATGCCGCAGTGCAGCCGCGCGACCTCGGCGAGCGAGTTGAGCGACGACACCTCCTTCCAGTCCTTGACCGCCGCATCGCCCGCCGTCGTCCTCGCGCCCTTGCCGCGACGCTTGACCTTGCTCAAGATCGACTTGGCCGGGTCGACCGCCGCGCCGGGCGCCGCCGCCGCCGCCGAGCCGGGCTCGCTCGCCTCGCCCGTCTCGCTCGCCGCCGACGCCGCCGAAGCCGCCTCGTCCTGCTCCTTGCGGTACTTGATCCACGTCGGCCGCTGCGGGTTCGTCAACCCGCTGACGGCGACGTGGAGCGACAGCGTGTCGAGGTACCGGGTCGAGGGGCGGCGCAGCGTGTACTCGTGCGCGACCCGAGCGCGGTCGTACAGGACGTTGTGGCCGATGAGGAGGCGAGGGGGCGTGTCGGGGCGCTCGAACAGGCTCGAGCGCGAGAGGAAGTCGTCGGCGGGCGTAGAGGCGGACGAGGGAGAGGCGGACGAGGGAGAGGCGGACGAGGGCGAGGATGGGCTGAACGGGATGAGGTGGTTGGGCTTGTTGTCGTCGCCCGAGAGCCACGGGCTGCACCAGGCGTACCAGCCCTTGACGCCCGCCGCGATGGCCATGATCGGAAAGTGGCCGCCGGCGTACGGCATCGTCTCGACGTCGAACACGAGCGTCGCGTCGTCGACCGACGGGAAGTCGACGCTCTCGTACGACCCGTCGGCCGAGTAGAACGTCCAGCCCGGCGCGAGGACCCACTGCTCGCGCTCGGGCATGTGCGGGACGTCGGCGCGCGCAAAGTCCTTGGCCATCGAGAGGAACGGCTCGGCGACGTCGCGGCCGATCGAGTGGAAGTGGTGCGAGATGGTCGGGCCTTGAAGGCGCGGGAGGTCGAACTCGACGGCGGGCGAGAGTTTCTTGGTCGACGAGGTGCCCGGCTCGGGGAGGAGCTTGTGGTGCCGCAGGTGCGCGACCGAGATGTCGACGGCCCGAGAGGAGGGCGGCCGAGGGGCGAACGGCGACGAGGACGGCGGGAACAGCTGGGCGCAGAGGGTCGGCGAGATGAGAGGTACCTGGACCTCGTTGAACGGTGCTGCGGGCGGTAAGGTGGATCGTCAGCGGTGCGGCCGCGAGGCTGGGCGGGCGACAAAGCTGCGACGAACGAGGGGCGGGTTCTGGAGGATCGGCCCATCTGGACGGCGTGGTGGACAGGTCGCGCGCAGCATCTGTGTGGATGCAAGCGTGAGCTGCGGCTACTCGTTCGGCATGGCAGGAGAGACAGGACGCACGAGGTGGTCGTAGGTCCAAGGCCGCTGGTCGTCGCGCTCGGCGGCAGTTGAGGAAGAGCGACGGGCTCGCGAGGCCGTGCGCCGCGGGTCTGCCGGTGTGCTGGAGATGCTGTTCGAGCTGTGGTGCGGCCGAGTGGATGATTGAGCGGGTGCTGGCGAGAGGGCGAGTTGCCGAGTCGAGGAGGCGGGGGGACGAGGAGGGCGGGTCGAGGCGACGGCGTTTGGCGGGGCGCAGTGCGCGGCCGAGCATCGACATGCTGCTCAGCTGTGAGCTGGCTCTGTCTGAGCCCGGGCGGGTCGAGGGTCGAGGCGAGAAGGAAGTGAGCCGGCTTCATCTCGTCGAGCGACCCTCGTCCTCACCACCCGCTCTGGCTGGAGTGAGACAGCTGCAGGGCTACGTACACGCCTCGACAAGCATGCTGCGTGCCCCCTCGAGCTGGACTCGCTTCCGGGCACCCCGTCCCCGCCTCGCTCGCCCTCTCTCGACCGTCCCTAAGCCGCCTCAGCTCGCCACCCTCGCAGACCAGGACGACATGCGCAGTGCACGAGACTGGGTCGCCGCCTTTGAGCGAGTTGGCACCGCAGACTGGCCCAAAGGTGCGCATCTCCCACCTCCCCCTCCTCCCCCGCCTCGAGCCGACACCTCGTCTCAGTGCCACGCTGACCCCTGTATCGCTCCCCCTGCAGACCTCTACGAGACCTCATTCACTCGCTCGTCCGGCCCAGGCGGGCAGCACGTCAACCGCACCTTCTCAAAGGCCACCGTCCGCCTCCCTCTCCCCTCGCCCACCCTCGTC
>Ga0308169_10002283_pt1 | contig 20109 bp, 16 predicted proteins | sample PhyBR1_2_FD_202139 | JGI IMG/M metagenome (GOLD analysis project Ga0308169, IMG submission 202139) | Phyllosphere microbial communities from UC Gill Tract Community Farm, Albany, California, United States - DLSLSB.R1 | ecosystem: Host-associated > Plants > Phyllosphere > Unclassified | place...
CTCTCGCACGCCCGGCTGACGTTCCTCTCGCTCGCAGGCGACCGTCTCGCTCGGCGTCAACCAGGTTCGCGCCAACTTTGGCGTGTTCGGCTACTGCCTGCAAGAAAGCGGGTGCGTCCTCGTCCCTCCCTCGCCCACCTCCCGCTCCTCTGCCTCGCCCACCTCCAGCTCCTCCTCCCTCGCCCATTCCCGGCTCTTTCCCTGCTCTCCTTCCTCACGCTCCTCGCTGACTCGAGCTTCCTCCCCCGCCGACAGCAACTCGGACGTGTGCACGTCGTCGCAGGTCGGCTACCAGGTCCCGCAAGTCCTCCTCACGCTCGGCGAGATCACGGGCGTCCTCTCGTCGTCGACCGAGTCGGCCGTGAACGCGGTCACATCGGCTTTGATCCTGCACCCGATCGCGGCGGGCCTGTCGTTCCTCGCGTTCCTCATCGCGGCGTGCTCGGACCGGCTCGGGTTCCTGTGCGCGAGCCTCATGGCCGCCCTCGCGACGCTCGCCGCCCTCGCCGCCATGATCCTCGACCTCGTGCTCGTCGCCGTCGTGCGCAGCTACCTGAATCGCAACAGCACGGTCGACAGCCTCGTCGACGTCAGCTACGAGACGGGCACGTGGCTCACGGTCGCCGCGTTCGCGTGCCTGTTCCTCGGCGTCTTCACGACGTGCTGCGCGTGCTTGACCGACCGCCGCAGGCGCCGCAACAAGTACTGAGCCGACACGGGCTCGTAGCATTGCAGAAACCCCTCCTCCCTCGTCTTGTACTCCCCCTCTCCCTCTCGTCGCGCATCTCCCTCCCTCATACCCGTTTCTCGTCCCTCTCTCGCACACGTACAGACACTCCCTCTCGTCCCCCCGCCGCCCGAGTGCAATAATACCGCCCCTGCCCATCTCGGATCGCTCACTCGCACGCCTCGATGAGCCCGCGCCCGAGCCGCCGCGCGTGCTGCGCCTCCTTCATCCTCACGACGCTGCGGTAGCTCGGCGGCGGGGCGTCTGCGTCTCGGTCCGTCGAGGACGCGCCGCCGGGCGCCCCAGAGGAGGAGGAGGACGACGAGGACGAGACGGGCGCGACGTGCCGGTTGGGCGCGAGAAAGTCGGCGAGCGCGGCGAGCGACTTGCGCTTGCGGAGCGGGTGCGGGTGCGGGTCGGGCGACGCGGCGAAGGGGGTGGGGAGGAGCGCCGAGGTCGAGGCGCGGGCGTGCAGCGGTGGGCGGGCGGGCGTGCCGCGGCGGGAGGACGACGAGGAGGTGGTGGACGGCGCGAGGTGCGGGAGGGGCGGCGCCGGCGGTAGAGGGGCGTTCTCTGCGCGTGCAAGGCATCAGCACCCTCGAGAGAGTCAGCAAGGAAGCAAAAGGAGAGCGCACCGCCCTCGCCCCGCAAGCTCCGCCGCGAGAACCGCCTGGACAGCCGCCGGACGAGGCTCCGCCCGAGGCTCGCGCCGCGCTCGCTCGCGCTCGACGCGCTCGAAGGCGGCGCAGGCACGCCGCGCAGGCTGCCCATGCCGCGCCCGCGCGTCGAGGGCGCGCGCGAGAGCGCCGCTGCGGCGCCGTCGACGACGTCGTCGTCGGGCGCGTCGGGCGCGTCGAACGCCGCTCGGGCCGCTTCGGGCGCGCCGTCCACCTCCTCCTCCCAGCCCGCACGCGCAGCCTCGCGTCGCTCACGCTCTTCCTCCTCCTGCCCCTCCTCCTCCTCCTCGACCACGAGCCGCAGCCGCACCGCCCTAGCCCCGCCCGCTCCCGCTCCCGCCCGAACGAGCGCGAGCAGCGCCCAGAGCTCGCCCGTCGAGCTGAGCGTGACGACGCCGCCCTCCTCCCCCTCGTCGTCGTACAGCAGCGCGCGCACGCTCTGCGACGGCGCGAGTCCGAAGAGCGCGTGCGCTGCGGCGCAGAGGGTGGGGAAGGAGTGGTCGGGCTCGGCGCCCGGGGAGGGGGAGGAGGGCGAGGGGTGGGCGAGGAGGCGCGTGGTGCGGGCGTGGGTGAGCTTGATGAGGAGGGGAGGGCAGGTCGGTGCGGGTGCGGGTGCAGGAGGGCGAGGCGCGGCGTCCAGGGCGACGAACGGCGGCGTCGTCGTCGGTGAGGAGTGCGGGCGGTCGCACGACTCGTGCGCGGCCGGCTCGGACGTCGACCGCTCGAGCGAGTGCATGACGGCGCAGCGTATGCTGATTCCGACACAGGAGAAGAGAGAAGAAGAAGCGAGCCCGGCAAGAGAGAGAGAGAGAGGGAAGCGAGAGATAGCCCAGCTCGAGCCCGTCGCGCCGAGCCCGCTCGCGCGCACGCTCGCTCGCTCGGTGTGCGAGGAATTTCCGGGCGGGCCGGGCGCCGGACTCGGCAGCGGCGGCGGCGGAAAGTCCGCGGCGGGCTGGGCGGGACGACGACGACGAGGAGAGGGGGCAAGGACGCCGAAGGGGCTCGAGCGCGCGGACGGACGGCCGAGAGCGAGACGATCGAGGTGCGGTGCGGGAGCGCGAAGGCGAGGTGGATACAGGTGCAGCGTGTCTACAGGTCTGCGAGGGAGGGAGGCGAGTCAGTGCTGTGCGCCGACAAGGAGGAAGGACGCTCGAGGAGGAGGAGGAGGGGGGCGAGGGAGAGGACGACGCACCTTCAAGATTCTAACCCTCCCTCTGCGCGCGCGTCTACCTCCTCCCATGCACGTCCCCGACCCGCTTCTCGAACCGCTCGACCATGAGCGCGCTCACCTTGTCCCACACGGACTGGATCGCGGCGGCGTGGAGGGGCGAGGCGAAGGCGTAGGCGAGGTAGAGGTCGACGCGCGATTGGGGCGTCGAGGAGGGGGTGGAGGAGGAGGAAGGGGAGGGGGAGAAGGACCAGAGGGTCGAGAGGTGGCGGAACATGCTGGCGTCCTTGGCCGTGGCCTGCTCGGAGGGAGGGGGAGCGAGCGTGAGCGACCAACGCCGTCTCGACAGAGCGACTCGTCCTGCACGAGCCGCTCTCGAGGAAAGGGAAGCGCACACGCACCTTGACCCACTTGTGCTTCTCCATCTCGACGAGGCTCACGTACCCCTCGTCAAAGCCCATGGCGCCGATCCGCAGCTCGCCGTCCATGTCCCACCGCTCGCCCTCGCCGCCCGGCTCGAGCCACCCGCGCTCGGCGACGGGTTCGTCTCGGCGCTGCCCTGGCGCGGGCCCGGTGGTGCGCGCTGCGCGCAGGACGCGCGACGACGAGGTGAAGGGGAGGAACTGCTGGTAGGCGTCGACGTCGGCGATGACGGTGAAGAGTTCTTGGGGCGAGTAGGGCATGAGCTTGTGCTCGCGGTAGTGCCAGATGCCGCCCTGCTGCTTGAGGGTGCCCTTGCGCGGGGGAGTGGGCGATGAGGAGGAGGAAGCGAAGGGGGAGGGGAAGCCGAAGAGGGTGCGGGTGTGGGGAGGGGCGAGGGCGAGGGCGCGCTTGGTGGCGAGTGCGGCCATGCTGGGCTGTGCTGAGGGGCGAGAGGGAGGTGGCGCGGACGAGGGAGCCGAGGTTGGCCGACTTGGCGACGCAACGACGACGACGACGACGACGACGACGGGCTGCTCGCTCCCTCCCTCTCACGCGACCACGACTCGCACGCAGAGAGCACCCCACCCGGATGGACGACCTCCTCGACCTCGACTTTGCCTCTGCGCCCGCGCACAGCAACCCGCAACAGCGCTACCCGCGCGGCCGCACCGCCTTCGACTACCTCGCCGGCTCGTCCCTGGGCACCGCGCCTGTGCAGCAGCCAGCACGACCACCACCAGCGGGACCGCCAAAGCCCGCCCCAGCAGCAGCAGCGGCAGCATCCGGCACGGGCGACGCCTTCGCGGCCCTGTTTGGCACGTCGTCCGCCTCGGCTCAGCCTCCGCCGCTGAGCATGCAGGCGCGCCTCGAGCGCGACAGCGCCCTCAAGATCGGTGGCATCGGCGGCGCGGGCTCGTACGGCGGCGGCGCAGCGGCGGCGGGCTCGTCGTTCGGCGGGCTGGCCGCTGGTGGAGCTCCGGGCGGGACTCGCTCTGGGTGCGTCCCCTTGTCCCTCTCTCTAGCTGTGTGCGCGCCCGCCCGACGCCAAGAGCTGACCCTGATGGATGCACGCCCGCAGCTCGACGCCCGCGCTCCTCCAGCCGACGCAGCGCGGCGCGTCCCCCTCATCGGCGTCGCTCGTCTCCCCCACCTCGCGCATCGCCTCGCCCCTCTCGCCCTCGTTCCCTCCGCCCTCTTCTTCTTCCTCCTCCCACCGCGCACCCGCACCAGCGCCCGCCGCCGCCAAGAAGCCCGCCGCCGACGTGTGGGACTTTGACCTCCTGTCGACCGCCGTCCCCTCGGCCAAGTCGCCCTCGCCCTCGCCCTCGCCTGCACCTACTCGGTCACCTTCCGCAACCGCACCACTGGACGACGACCCGCTCTTCGATCTCGGCTTCGGCACCGCGCCCACTCCCGCCGCCGCGCCGCCGCATGACGAGTTCGACCTCCTCGACGCGTTCGCCGCGCCCGCCTCGGCGCGCCCCTCGCCCGCACCCTCGCCCTCACCCGCCCCCGACGCACCACGCCGCTCTTCCCCCGTACCCGCACCCGCCGCTTCCTTGCCCGCCGCCGCCCCGGCCGACCCGCCGCCGCACATCCTCGGGCACCTCGTCGAGATGGGCTTCGCGCCGCGCGCTGCGGCCGCCGCGCTCGTCGCCTCGCGCACCACCACCGCGGCCGCGGGGGACGGCGGGTGGGACCTCGAGCGGGCGCTCGAGGTGCTCGTGCAGGGCCAGGGCCAGGCGGGATCGGGCTCGGGCTCGAGGGACCGCGAGCGGGACGAGTGGGGTGACGAGGGCGACGTGAGGGTTGGGCGAAGGCGGAGCTGGGAGAGGGAGGATGACGAGGAGGAGGCGCGGGCGCAGGCGCAGGCGCAGGCGCAGGCGCAGGAGCGCAGGCGCAGGGAGGAGCAGCAGCGCCGGCGCCGCGCCGGCGCCGCCGCCGAGGACGCGCCCGCCGCGCCTCGCGGCTCGACTCGCGCGCGCGCGCGCCCCGACGGCCCGACGCCGCAGCCGCCGCAGCAGCAGCAGCCCCCGCAGGCGCTCGACGCCGCGCGCGTCCTGCAGGACCAAGCGGGCGACATGCTCCTCTCGGCGCAGAAGCTCGGGTTCAGCATGTTCAAGAGCGCCAACGCGCTCCTCGGCGAGGGCAAGAAGGCGCTTGCGCGACGGATCGAGGAGCAGCGCGCGGCGGCTGCGGCTGTTGCTGGGGCTGGGGCGGGCGCGGCGAGCGGGAGGGAGCGTGGGAGGGAGGGAGCGGGCGCGCGGGAGGGCAGGGCGGGCGAGGGAGGGCAACAGTTCCCCGGCAGGCCGCGGTGGTGGACTGAGGAGATGGAGCGCGAGGAGCAGGAGGACCAGCGGCGCGCGGCGTCGGCGCCCGGCGAGGGCCGGGCGCCGCAGTCGGGCTTCCGAGACGACGACGACGAGGTCGTCCCCGCGCGGCCGTTCGCCGACCCGCCGCGCGCGCGATGCGCCGAGCCCCAGCCGGCGGCCGCGCCGCCCCCGGCGGCCGAGTACCGCTCGCCGTTCCGGCGCGCAAAGGCGCCCGCCGTCGCCGTCGCCGAGGCCGACCTCCTCTCCGGCGCCGCCGCACCCCCTCCGCGCTCGACGCCCTCGCCGTCTCTCGCCCCGACGTCCTCCACCCGCGGCGCCGCCCCTCCCTCGCGCGCCTCGCCCTCGCCCACCCCCTCCTCCCGCGCCGGCACCCCAACCCCAGCCCGCTCTCCGCGCCGCGCCCCCTCCACGCGCCCTCACCTCCCCGTCTCGCCCTCCTCTCTCGCGACCGCGACCTCGCACAAGTCGACCGGCAACGCCCACTTCAAGCTCGGCCGCTTCGGCGACGCGACGGCCGCCTACTCGCTCGCGCTCGACGCGCTCCCCGCGCAGTGGCTCGGGCGCGTCCCGCTGCTCAACAACCGCGCGCAGGCGCGGCTGCGGTCGGGCGAGGAGAAGGGCGCGGCCGAGGACTGCGCCGAGGCCGTGCGGATCCTGCTTCCCGGCAGCGGCGGGGGGGAGGTGGACCTCGATCTCGCCGCGCTCGAGGCGGACGGCCCCGCGCTCGCGCCCGAGGTCGCCGCGCTGTACGCCCCGAGCGGCGGTGCGGCGCCGCTCGACCTCAAGGACCAGCTCGGCAAGGCGCTCGGGCGCCGCGCAAAGGCGCTCGAGGCGCTCGAGAAGTGGGGCGCCGCGCGCGACGACTGGGAGCGCGTGCTGCGGTGCGGCGACGAGGCCGTCCTGAGGGGCGCGGGCGGCGCAAAGATGGTGGGCGAGGGCGTCGCGCGGTGCAGGAAGGTGCTCGACCCGCCGGCGGCGGCGGCGGCGTCGGGTGCGGGCCCGTCCTCCTCTTCGGCGGGACGACCCGCCGCCGCACGCCCCGCCGCCGCCGCCGCCTCCTCCTCGCGCCCAAAGCCTCGCCCCGCCGTGCAGGGCTCCGGCGAAGCCGTGCGCGCGCTCCAGGCGCAGCAAGCCGCCGCGGCCGCCGAGGACGACGCGCGGCACGCGCTCAAGGACGTCGTCGACGCGCGCATCGCGGCGTGGAAGGGCGGCAAGGAGGCCAACCTGCGCGCGCTGATCGCGAGCCTCGACAAGGTGCTCTGGCCCGAGCTCGGGTGGAAGACGGTCGGCATGCACGAGCTCATCAGCGAGGGGCAGCTCAAGGTGCGGTACGTGCGCGCGATCGCAAAGCTGCATCCGGACAAGGTGCGTCGCTCCTCCTCTCTCTCTCGCTCGCTCCCTCTCACGGACCTGAAAGGAGTTGGAGCTGACGACGAAATGCACCTGCGCGCAGCTCAATGTCGCCAACACGACCGTCGAGCAGCGCATGGTCGCCGCGCTCGTCTTTGCCGCCCTCAACGACGCGTGGAACGGCATGAAGTGAGTAGAGCGGGTGCGTATCGTGCATGGCAACGTTTTTTCGATCAGCGTGTGCGGTCGGCAGAAAGCTCGAGAGCGTGCTCCTTCCTCGGCTCGTCCGGCTCGGCTCGCTGTCGTGACTTGCTCCCTCGCTTCCTCTTTCGTCTATCTCTCACTCTTGTGCTCTCCTGCACAGCGCCCGGCTCAACAAGCGAGAGCGAGAGCAAGCTCGAGCGAGCGAGCGCGGGACCTTCTCAAGTCGAGCGCACGAACCCCTTCTCATTGCTCGTCGTGCTCGACCAGCGCTTGCCCGTCAATCGCCGCGCTCATCTCGACGTCGTCCTCGAACGAGTCGCCATTGAGCCCGTGGGCGAACCCCGAGTCCTTGCGGCTCAGCTTGGCGTCGTCGTCCTCGCCGCCGTTGCGCGCGCCGGGCAGTGCTGCCGCGCCCACGTCGGCGCGCGGCGACGACGACAACGGCGAGACGCTGACCACGACGAAGGAGCTCGGGCGGCTGTCGGTCGGGAGAGCGGCGGTCGCGCGCTGTGCCGAGACGACGACCTCGGTCGCGACCGAGACCGAGTTTGCGCGAGAGACGGGCGGGATGAAGTCGTTGCGGCGGCTCCAGCTGCGTGCACGTTGAAGCGTCAGTGCAGGTTTGAGAGGGCGGCGGAAGGGGAGAGTGAGCGAGGGGACGCACCGCCAGCGAGGCTGAGAGACCAGGTCCGTGCACTCCTCGTCGACGTCCTCCGCGCCGTCGATGAGCGGCCTCGCCCTCCAGGCCGCCTCGTACCCAGCGATGCGCTCGATGTCGGCAGCGACGGCAACTGCCTGCTGCGCCGTGAGGGACGAGTAGGACTCGGGGAGGCTGGGGTCGCGAAGCAGGGCGTCCGGGTTGGCGAAAAGCGTGGCGGTGCGGTGCAGCGCTCTGGTGAAATCGGGCGGCGTGTATGATAAAGGCCGAGTTGGCGCATGGCGGGCGAGGAAGGAGGACAGGAGCGCGGTGGTCGTCTCGGGGTGCGTCGCCCAGCAAAGATGGGGAGCATCTGCGCATGCTCGTCGTCAGCACGGGCACGAAGAGCATGCGTGAGAGCTGGAGGAGCAGGACGCACTTGGGATGATGGGCGTCTCGACGTTCCTGGACCGGTACAGCTTGTCGGTCCACTGCTGGGCGTCGTCGACCTTGGTGTAGTAGTCGTCGCTGCCCTGCGCAGCACGTTCCAGAGTCAGCTTCGTGCCTCGCCCTAATCGTCGTCCGAGAGAACGTGAAGAGGACGCACATGGAGCGCGAGCACAGGCTGCTGGATGCTGGCGAGGGCGTCGGGCGTGAAGTTGACGTTCTGCAGCCTCGGTGGCTCGTCAGCTTCCGCGCGCGAGTAGAGCGACACTACGGGGAGAAGAGACGCACGAGGTAGGCGAGGCGGCAGAGCTCGAACGAGTGGAGGGCGTGCCGAGGGTTGTATCGCTGCAGGAGGGAAGGCAAGGTCAGCCGGGCTCGTTCGGCGGGCTGACAAGGAGAGAGAGGAGGGGACGCACTCGCAAAAGCAAGCTCATGACGTCGTCGAACGCGTCGACCTGTAGCTCGTCGCCATACAGGTTCTTGGCTGTCGGCAGGGGAAGGCGAAAATCAGGGTCTGTGCGCTTCGAGGGACGTGTGCGAGAGACGGGGGGCGAGGACGCACCGAGCTCTCCCAGCGTCTCGTACAAGTCGGCCGGGTCCTCCGGGTTGAACATGCTCGCGTCGAGCGTGCGAAAGCCCTCGAGCGTCGTCCTGCCCTCGATGCCGCCGAAGCCTATCAAGCACAGGCTCGTGACGAGGTCCGGGAACAGGATGGCGAACGCGACGGCGATACGGCTTGCGATGAAGCCCGGGGCGTAGATGGTGCTTGGCGGCAGCTTGAGCGCCTCGAAGGCGAAGGCGAGGTCGGCGGCCGAGACGTACGGGTCGTACTCGGGTCGGACGGCCGAGGTGGTGCGGCCGTGCGAGCGCGGCGAGAGCGCGATGATCTGGTAGTCGGCGCGCAACGAGGACCCAGGTCGTAGTTGAGGGATGTGGCTGTAGTTTGGCGAGACGAAATGGACGAGGGTGACGAGTGTCGGGCGGGTCGGGTCGACCGTCGTCGTCCCGTCCGGCTGGAGGACGTCGTAGAACATGCGCACCGAGCTGGGGAGGTCGAGGAACGGCATGGCGCGCGTCAATGTCGTGCAGGAGCGAGGTGGATCGGGTTGGGCGTCGAGGGGTTGCTGAATGGCGAAGGGGGGAGAGCCGCGACGACGCCGGTCGCGCCCGTGCGGCGACGAGGAGGTGGACGCCCGCGCTCCCCGCTGTCACCGAAGGCACGCCCGTCCGGGAGCGAGATTCGCATGTCTCACCCCGCGCAACAGGCTCCGAATGTGCGAGGAAGAGGGAGGATCGGAGGGAGGTCAACTCGGCGCACCGGGGACCACCTCGCTCGGTCGGTCGGGGCGGCAGCGACACCGCTGTCGGGCCCTGCCAGTGCTCATGATCGAAGTGAACGTTGACAGGTGAGCGCCGTGGATCCCCTGCCGCCTTCCGCCCACGGGCAGATTTGCTGCCGGTTGAGGAAGGCTCGCCGCGGGAGGTCCTTACTCGCGCTCAGCAGCGCGTTGTCGGGAGAAGATGGCGACGATTGAATCGCGCGAGCCGGCCCGTCGCAAAGAGCAGGCGAGCAGGCTGTCGGGCGCGAGCCGAGGGGCTGGGAGGACGCCGCGCTGCGACGGATAAGCGGCGCCGTCCCCCTTCAGGGCGGGATGGACGGCCGGCGAGCGAGGTGCCCTGCCCGAGGACGAGCGCGGCGCACCGAGCGAGCCCTAAGCAGTGGAGCCGACCTCGCCCGCCCTCGGGCGCGGCCTATGCTGACCATCGGGCAGGGTCGAGGCGCGCGGCCAGTGGTGGAGCGGAGCGAGGTCGAGAGGTGAGGGCTGGCCGAGCGGGTGCTGCGCCTCGCCCGGGCAGACTTGTAGCCGTGCTGAGCGACATGAGCGAGTCAGAGCGACCACTAAGAGCGTGGATGGAGAGAGAGAGGCTGCGACTGATGAAGACGACGAGCTTGGTCGCCCCGCGTCGAGCTCGTCTCGACCTCTCGCTCCTCACACGGAGCTCAGCTCTACGCACGCACGCTATGCCTGCACCCAAGCGCTACTTTGACCAGGACAGCGGCCCGCGCGACGGCGGCCCGCACAAGCGCAGCCGCGGCGACGACTTCCAGCAGCGCGGCCGTGGACGAGGCGGTGGAGCCGGCGGCGGTGGTCGCGGCGGCGGGCGCGGCGGTGCAGGGCGCGGCCGTGGTGGCGCACGAGGCGGTCGCGGCGGGTTCAGCGACGACAGGCCCAAGAAGGAGGCCTTCAAGCCCAAGGAGGGCTGGATCTCGGCCGGCCTCAAGGCTCAGTGCGTCCTCTCTCTCTCACTCTCTCTCGCTAGCACCAATGGGGTCAAGCTGACGCTGCTCTGCACACAGCGCCGACGCCGCCGCCGAGTCGAGCAAGCCCAAGGAGGCCAAGGGCGCCGACGCCGACCCGCTCGCCCACCAGACGACTCTGTACCTCACCAACCTCCCTCCCACCCTCACCTCGCCCCAGCTCCAGCTCATCTTCTCGTCCTACGCCCCCGTCCGCGCCGCCTTTGTCGTCTCGACCGGCGGCGACCGCGCCGCCAAGGCCGACGACCCGTCGTTCGGCGCCTCGTCGGCCAACACGATCTCGCTCAAGGCCGGCCGCGACCGCACGGGCAAGGTCGCCTCGCGCGGCTTCGGCTACGTGCGCTTTGTCCTGCGCGCCGACGCCGAGTCGTGCCTTGCCGAGTGGGGCACCAAGGCGGGCATCCCGCGCACGGCCGTGCGCGAGCTCGAGCTCCAGGACGGCCTCGAGGGCCTCGAGTGGGACAAGGTGACGGGCGCCGGCGGCATCCACATGAGCTGGGCCAAGAAGAAGCTCCGCGACGGTGAGAAGCCCGAGGGCGCGGCGGCCGATTGGAAGGAGAAGAAGGCCGAGAAGAAGGACAAGGTCGTCAAGGCGGCGCCGGTCGAGGGCGGCAACGAGGACGCGCAGGCCGACGAGAAGTGGCGCCCGGGCGTGTGGGACCACAACGCCGTGCGCACCGTCATCGTCCAGGGCCTGCCGCTCCCGGGCGAGGAGGGCTCGACCGAGGTCGACGCCGACGCCGACGCCGACGACGACAAGAAGGACGCCGACGACGGCGACGAGGCCAAGATGGACGTCGACGCGGCCGCAGACGTCGAGGACGACGGCGCAGCAGCGGGCGCCGCCAAGAAGGGCAAGCTCATCGACTGGAAGAAGGCGATCCGCCAGCGCGCCAAGAAGATTGGCGACCTCGAGGACGTCAAGTTCCCTGTCCGGCTCGCGTCGGGCGAGCAAGTCGGTGCGTCCTCGCTCTCTCCTTTCAGTCTCGGCTCTTGCTCGTGAGCATGTCGCTGACCCCGACGCCCTCCCCCTCTCGCAGCGCTCGTCGTCATGTACACGCCGCGCGAGGCGCACGCCCTCATGACCAAGATGAACAACCACGTCTTCCGCGGCGTCATGGTGTCGGCCGCCATCAAGAGCTCCTGGGACTTGTGCCAGCGCCAGGGTCGCGCCAAGGGCGGCGGGCGCCTCCTCATCCGCAACCTCGGCTTCGACGTGCGTCCCCCTCTCCCTCCCTCGCTCGAGCCTCTCTTTGCGCTCGAGCCTCGCTGACGCGCTGGCTCGTCTCCCTGCAGGTCAAGGTCGCCGACCTGCGCGCCGCATTCGCGCGCTTCGGCCCGCTCCACTCGATCACGCTCCCCGTCGACCCGGCCACGTCCAAGGGCCGCGGCTTCGCCTTCGTCTACTTTGTCTCGCGCGGGCACGCCGAGAAGGCGCTCGCGGCCGTCAACGGCACGCGCGTGTACGCCGGCATGGCGGCCGAGCGCGTCGCGACCGAGGGCGGCAAGGAGGGCAAGAAGAAGGAGGTGCGCGAGAAGAAGAAGGCCGAGAAGAGCGCGAGCGGCGGCGGCGGCGGCGACAAGGGTCGCGTCGTCGCGGTCGACTGGGCGCTCAGCCAGGAGGAGTGGAAGAAGGCGCAGGAGGGCGAGGCGGCGTCGGGCAGCGAGGCGGACGAGGAGAGCGGGAGCGGGTCCGACTCGGGCTCGAGCGACGACGAGGACGAGGACGACAGCGACATGTCGCCCGTCCCCGAGGACCTCGACGCCGACTCGGACATGTCGCCCGAGCCCGTCGGCGCCGCCGAGCGTCGTCGCGCCGAGCACAAGGACGACGGTCTCAGCGACGAGGGCGAGGAGGACAAGCCGCAGCAGCAGAAGGGCACGACGCTCTTCGTCCGCAACATGTCGTTCGAGGCAACCGAGGCCGAGCTGTACGACCTGTGCGTCCCGTCCTTCCTCTTCCCCTTCGTCCTGTCGTCGCGCACGCTGACCTCGCCCCTCCTCGCTCTCCCTCTCCCAGGTTCAAGGCGTTCGGCCCGGTGCGGTACGCCCGTATCGTCTACGACCCGACGACCAAGCGCTCGCGCGGCACGGCCTTTGTGTGCTTTTGGAACGACGAGAGCGCTCAGGCCGTCCTCAACGAGTCGCAGGCGCTCAACGAGGGCAGCTTCGGCGAGGTGCGTCTCGTCCCTTTGCCGCTTCTTCTCGTCGTTCACCTCGTGCCGAGACTGACCTCACGCACTCGCTCGCAGACCTCGACCAAGAAGACCTCGCTCCTCATGGCCGACCCCTCGTCGTCGACCGCCTCGCGCCTGACCCTCCACGGCCGAGTCCTCGCCGCCGTCCCCGCCGTCTCGAAGGGCGACGCCGACAAGCTGCGCGAGGACCGCGACAAGAAGGGCGCCGCCAAGATGGACCGCCGCAACCTGTACCTGATGCGCGAGGGCGGTGCGTCCCGCTCTCCCTCCCCTCGCTCTTGCTCCCTCGAGCCTCGGTGCTGACTCTTCGTCTTCCCCCTCGCACAGTCATCTTCCCGACCTGGGCCATCGCCAAGACGCTCTCGGCCGCCGACATGGACGCGCGCCAGTCGTCGTTCGACGCGCGCAAGTCGCTCCTGCGCTCGAACCCGTCGCTCTACATCTCGCGCACGCGTCTCTCGATCCGCCAGATCCCGCTCTACGTCACGGACGGCATGCTCAAGCGCCTCGCCAACTATGCGATCCGCGAGTTTGACCGCGACGTCAAGGGCGGGCACCAGAAGCCGCTCACGGCCGACGAGCTCGTCACGTTTGTGCCCGACGCGAGCGGCGCCAAGGAGTCGGCGCACGACAAGGTCGAGCGCAAGAAGGGCGTCCCGCTCGGCAAGGTGCGCCAGAGCAAGATCCTGCGCCAGAACGACCGCGTCGACCCGGTGACCGGGCTCGGGCGCTCCAAGGGCTACGGCTTCCTCGAGCTCGGCTCGCACGCCGACGCGCTCAGGTTCCTGCGGTGGGCCAACGCCAACAAGGAGGTGAACCGCCTGTTCCGCACGTGGTGGCGCGAGGAGCTCGACAAGATGCTCGAGCAGGTCGAGAAGGGCGAGGGCAAGCTCGGCAAGGGCGTCAAGGTGTCGGAGAAGGACGACCGCCTCAAGCGCCTGCGCGAGAAGCGCAAGGAGCTCGAGGAGGAGGAGCGCGCCGCCGAGGACAAGGCGTCGAAGCGCGAGGCGGCCGGGCGCGCCGTCACCGGCGAGGGCGGCAGGAGCTCCAAGTGCCTCATCATCGAGTGTGCGTCCCTCTCTCTCCCTCCTCCCCTTCTCTCTCCTCTCGTCTGCAGCACTGACGTGCCTCTCTGTCCTCGCAGTCTCGATCGAGAACGCCGTCACGACCAAGCGCCGCGCCGAGAAGGTCGAGCGCGCGCGCGAGAAGGCTCGCCGGGTCAAGGTGCGTCCCCTCTCCTCGCTCTGCACCGCTTTCGAGCGCTTAGCTGACTTTCTCTCTCTCTCTCTTCTCTGTGTTTGCAGGAGAACGGCGAGGACGAGAGCGGCGACGATGCGGGCTCGGGCGATGACGACGACGAGGGCGCGTCGCCTCGGAAGAAGGGCGGCAAGCCGGCGGCGGGCAAGAAGGGCGGCGCGCACGGCAAGAAGCGCCGCGCCGGCGACGACGACGACGCAGAGGGTGCGTCGCCGAGCAAGAAGCGCTCGAAGAAGGCGGGCGAGGCGGCCGTCGACCCCGAGGCGCCGGTCAAGGAGGGCGCGCGGATAGGCAGCCTGATTGGCCGCAAGCGCAAGATGAAGGGCAAGCGGTAGAGCGTGCACGTCCCTCTCTGTTGTAGCATTGTCTTGTCACCCTCTCTTTCTCTCTCGTGTCGCGCTCGTGGAGAGGAAGCTTGAGGAGAAAGTCGCCTCGAGAAGAGGCTCGTGCGCTGCGCTCGTCTCTCGTCGGACGAGTCGTCGAGCCAAGGGAAGCGCGACGTTGCACTCTGAGCGACGCCCTCACACGCCGCAGTCGCACACGCACCCCCACAAGAGCCACTTGCCCGGTCCACCGCCTGCGCGAGAGCCTGCCGGCCTAGACGTCGCCGCCGCGAGCCCGCCCGCTTCATCGCTGACGCCGACCTCCTTGGTCAAGCTGTGGCCGCTCGGCACTTTGTTAAGCTGCTCGCGCGACTGCACGAGCGGGAAGCGCCGCAGGAGGCGGCGGAAGCGGTCCTGGGCGTCGCGCGGCACGACAAAGAAGCGCGGGTCGATCTCGACGACGTCGTGGTCAAAGTCGTAGTTGCCGTGCGGGGCGTCCGAGTCTGTGCGAGCCGCGTTGGGGAGCGAGATGGCGACCGAGGCGTGCGTGTCGAAGCGAGGCATGCCCGTCGGGGTGTGGCTGATCGGGACCGGGTCGACGAGCGAGAGGTCGAGCGAGGCGAGGAGCGCAATGATTTCCTGCGTCCAGAGGATGCGCTGCGTCAGCAATAGGCCACGCACTGCTTGGACGGGCGTGAGAGGAGCACGCACCTGTTCGTGCCTGATCAGGATGGCCTCGACGCCTCCGAGCCGGAGCAGCCCGACGTTGCAATCGATGCACTCGTCGAGGTGCGACAGCGTGCGCAGCGGGCCCGCCGGCACGACGTGCGTCCGACCCGCGGCCCTCGCGCACAAGGCGCACGAGCACTGGTCGAGTCCGGCGTCGTGGACGTGGCTCACAAAGGCATGCTCGGCCTCGGCCCACAGCTCGGCGACGACAAACTCCTTGACGAGCGCCCACACCTCGCTCGGCACCTCGGCGATGCGCGCCGCTCGACCGTCCGGGCTGCGCTCGACCTCGAGCTGGCCGCGCTCGCGCAGGGTCGAGATCGAGTCGAGCGCGCGCAAGAGCACGCGGCGGTGGGGCCAGTGGCGCGCGGCGATGACGAGGTCGAGGGCGCGGACGGTGAGGCCGAAGAAGAGATTGGCTTGCGAGCCGCACATAGCCGGTGTCTGGCGCGGCGCGGTGCAGGGGGGGGGAAGTGTCGGCGGAGAGGGGAGGGCGGAGCGAGATGGACGACGGCGAGCTGCGGGGAGCGGACAACGGGCGTCAGCAGTTGTGCAGATCAGTCAGAGCCTGTGAGAGTTGTGCACACCTGCACACAGGCTCGAGGCGACGAGGATGAGGCTCGTTGGATGACGCGCTTGATGAGGACGAGCGAGGGTCGGGGAGAGGGCGCAGCGGGTGCGGCAAGCTGTGCGGGGGGGCGTAGAGCAGCTGAGAGCCCGAGCGCAGCGTCACGCAGGCTCCCGGGCGGAGGGACTGGTGAGCATGAGGAGGGAGAGGGGAGCCGTCGCGCGCCCGCCGTCGACGAGCCGGCGAAGCGCAAGTTGGCGGCGGCGCTCGACCGTACAGCCTTTCTCGCTTGCAGTAGCTTATCATGAGGCAGCTACTCGTGCTGACAAGCTCGAGAGAGCGCGCTCGAGCGAAAACGAGCACTTCCTCTTCGCCGCCGGCCTCTCCAAGTCCGAGGCGCTCCTCGTCATGCTCTCGACGAACGACGGCACAAATACGTCGCAGAGCAGGCTCGAGCTACCCGCAGTCGCACACCGAGCTCCACAGGTGCCACCTCGCCGGCCCGCCGCCCCTCTCGCCGCGCTTCGACCCCTTGTCCTTCTCGCCCTTCTTCTTCTTCGGCCGCTTCTCGCCGCGCTTGACGAACTGCGTGTGCTCCCCGCGCACCTCGCCGCTCGTCTCGTCCGTCTCCTCGACGGGGAAGCTCGCCAACAGCCTGCGGAACCGCATCTGGGCGTCGGGCGGCACGGTCGAGAAGAAGCGCGTGTCGATCGTGCACAGGTGGTGGTCGTAGTCGTACTCGCCGTGGGGCGCCTCGGTGTCGACCTGGGCCCAGTCGGGCAGCGAGACGGCGACCGACGAGTCAAAGATGAAGCGCGGGCAGTCGGGCGCGAGCGGGAGCGTCTCGACGAGCGCGAGGCGGAAGGACCGGAGGAGCGACTCGATGGCCTGCGCGCGCGAGCGAGAGAGGCTTCAGGGCGTGCGAGGCGCAGGGGTTGCACGAGAGGGAGAGGGAGAGACGCACGGTGCGGTGCAGGTCGAGCAAGCCCTCGCCGCCGCCGAGCGCGACGAACCCAGCGTCGCACGCGTCGCACGTCCCAAACTCCTCGAGGCGCAGGACCCGATCGGTGCACTCGACGAACGTGCGCTGCGCGGCGGCCCTCACGCACGCGCGGCACTTGCACAGCTCGCGCCCGGCGTTGTGGCACCGCCACACGAGCGCGTGTTCGGCGTCCTCCCACGCGGCGGCCATGAGGTGCACCTTGATGAGCTGCCACACCTCGCCCGGAACGCGGTGCAGGACCGACGCCGGGGAGGAGCGCGCCCGGTGCCGGTCCTTGGGCGCGACCTTGACCTTGAGCCGGCCCGACTCGCGCAGGAGGGCGATGCCGTTGATCGTGCGCGCGAGGCGGCGGCGCGCGGGCCAGGCGTTGGCGGCGACGACGAGGTCGAGGGCGGGGACGGTCAAACCGAAGAAGAGGCGTGCGCTCGCGACGCACATCGGCGTCTGCGGCTGAGGTGGGGAAAGTCGAGGCGAGGGTGCGGTAGAACGAGCTGCAGGGGCGTGCGAGGAAGGTCAGCGCCTAGCCAGACGGGTGTAGAGACTGCTGAGCGTGACGCACCTGCTCCTTGTGCGCTTCCTGGCCGTGAAGAGCGACCTTTGTCGCCGGAGTTGATGAGGATGACGACGCTCGTCGGGGCCGCTCGGCGGCGATAGAAGGGCACTAAGGGCTGCAGCAGGACAGCTAGATGTCTCTACGCAGAGCAGAGCACGCTCTCAGGCCGAGGGGCGGAGAGCGGTGGAGCGGAAGCAAGCGAGGAGCGTCGCCGAGTCGGACTTGGCGACGGAGGCGGCGCAAGGTAGCGCACAGCCGCTCTCTGCTCGGCGGCGAGCTCTCTTGCTCACTCTCTGTCTGCTCGCATGTCTCGCAGCGGCTAGAAAACAGGTCGAGGCGTTTCAGCAGTTGGACACGGATCCCCAGAGGTGCCACCTCGCCGGCTCCGCGTCGCTCTCCTCGACGAACGCCGTGCCCGCTCCCTCGTGCGGCCCGGCCCGATGAGCAATCTCAGGGTAACGTACCTTGTGCCGGACTCGGCAGGTGCCGAGGAGGCGGCGGAACCGGTCCTGGGCGTCGGGCGGGAGGACGAAGAAGGACGGGTCGATGCGCTCGACGGCGTTGGTCCAGTCGCCGACGCCGTGCTTAACTTGGGCACAGACGGTGCAGCGACCAGGTAGGCCGACGAAAGCAGCTGCCCAGACGTCCATGAGCGGGTCACCCGTGTCGCTGAACCCGCGGTAGTGGACGAGGGCGAGGTCGAACGCGCCGAGGAGCCGGTCGATGTCCTGCTTGCCGGCAGGGTCACTTCGCGCGTTCAGACGAGTTGAAGAGGGCAGGAGAGAGGACGCACCTCTTCGTGGTCTTCCATCAAGCCCGGCGCACCACACGCCTCGCGAAGAGCCAGCTCGCACGTCTCGCACGTCTCGATGTCCGGCAACGTGAGCGTCGGCGCCTCGTGCCCGACGAGCGTGGGCTGCCCATCTTGTGCGCCCGCTCTGTACACGCACGCGCCGTCCACCGTAGCCCGCGCGTGCAGCCGCTCGACAAACTCGTGCTCCTCGTCCTTGAACAGGGCGGCGGCGGCGTGTGTCTCGATGAGGGTCCAGACCTCGGTCGGGACGCGAAGGATGGCCGCGTTGGTCGGCTCGAGGACGGCGAGGCGCCCTTGCTCGCGCGCCTGGATGAAGGACCCGAAGACGACGCTGAGGACCTTCCTGCGAGGCCATGCGCGCGCGGCGACGATGAGGTCCAGTGCCGGGACGAGGACGCCGAAGAAGAGTCTTGACTCCGAGATGCACATGGCCGACCGAGAAGGACGAAGAGGATGTGCTCGGCGGCGGCGAGTCGAGCGAGGACGAGGAGGAAGAACGACGCGAGGTTGATCTGCGAACGCGCGACTCTGGGGTCAGCGACGGCAGGTGGGGTGTCATTTGCAGGCCCTGGACTCGCAGGAGCTATGAGAAGGCGCGCAGGACAAGCTTGACGAGGTGCAGATCGAGATCGAGGGCCCGGCTGATGAGGACGAGGCGAGGGTCGGTACGAGAGCGGGCGGGACCTGGAGGGCCGCGTCGGGCGGGACGTGCAGCTGTGCAGAGCTCTGCTAGCTGTCTAGCTTGTACAGGCGAGCTTAGCGGGTGAGGAGGAAGCGAGAGAGCGGGCCCGACCTCATCGCGCGGTTCCTCTCGACCTCGACCTCTGCCTCGCCGCACACAGCTCGAGCGAGCGCGCCGACTCGACCATGGTCCGTCCAAGCCCTCCTTCTCTGCCCACACCCAGCCTCGCGCTGACCCACGGCCCTTTGCAGTCCGCGACCTACCTGCTCGCCTCCGTCTCCGAGCCAGACCCAGCATCCACCACCCTCCCCGGCCGCAGCGCCGCCCTGCCGAGCCACGCAGCAGGAGAGTCAGGACACGCCGACGCCATCTGGTCCTCCAAGTGGGCCGCAAAGCAGGGAGGCGGCGAGGTCGTCGTGACCGGCTCGGCCGACCACACCCTCAAGCTCTGGTCCGTCCCCCCCTCCTTCCCCTCCCTGGACCCACCCAGCACTCCCAGGCTGACCCGAGAACCCCGCGCACAGGAACCCAGAAGCGCCCGCCGCCCCGACGCGCACGCTCCGCTCGCCGAAAGCGCTCGGCGTCGTCGCCGTCGACGTCGACAAGCACGAGCAGGGCGCCGCGTTCCTCGTCAGCAGCACCCTCGACTCGGTCATCACGCGCTGGAGCATCGACGGCGAGCACGAGGCGCGCAAGACGTTTGGGCCCGGTGCGTCCCTCCCTCTTTCCTCGTCCTCCTCCCTTCCTCGCCACTTTGGCGCGTCGAGCTGACTCCCCTGCGCCCTTCTCGAACTACAGCTGCATCATGGGACATCTCGGTGCACCCGAGAGCCGAGACCATGGCGACCGGCGGCGCCGACGGCAAGGTCATGGTCCTCTCGTCGGCCGTCGACTCGTTCGGCGACGAGCTCGCCGCGCTCGAGGCAAAAGGCTCGTTCGTCACCGCCGTCGAATACGTGCGTCCCTCTCTCTCCCTCACTGACTTGCCCTCGGGCTCGGGCGAGAGGGCGCTGACGAGCGCGCGCGGTGCAGAGCAAGGGCGGCAACCTGCTCGCGGTCGCCACCAACGCCGGCTACGTGACGCTCTTCGACGCCGAGACGGGCGCGCTCATCTCGTCCTTCCCCGGTGCGTTTCCCTCCTCCTCCCTCCCCACCCCCTCCCACCCCGCACTGACCCCTCCCTCCCGCACGCGCGCGCAGCCCACTCGGCCCCGATCCGCTCCCTCTCGTTCACCTCGACCCTGCTCATCACGGCGTCGGACGACCGGCGCATCAACGTGTTTGACCTGCGCGCGCTCACGTCGTCGGCCGCGTCGAGCTCGGGCGGCCGCCGCGGCCAGGTCGCGAGCTTGGGCGGGCACGAGGGCTGGGTCGTCAATGTCGCGGCGAGGAACGAGCGGTTGCTCGCGAGCGGGTGCGTCGCACCGCTGTCTCTGTCTCTCTCTCTCTCTCTCTCTCTCCTCTGCACGCTCTCGCCGTTCCTCTCGCTCGTCGGAAGTCCTGCGCCGTCCTCCCCCTCGCTCCTCCCTCCTCCCTCCTCCCTCCTCCCCCTCGGCCTCTCGAGCGCACCTCTCTCGCCCGCTCTCGCGCCCTCACTGACGCCCCTCTTCCCTCCTCGCTCACAGCTCCTCCGACGGCACCATCAAGCTCTTCGACCTCGCGTCGCCCTCTCTCGCCCTCTCAACCCTGCGCGACC
>Ga0308169_10002284_pt1 | contig 20107 bp, 19 predicted proteins | sample PhyBR1_2_FD_202139 | JGI IMG/M metagenome (GOLD analysis project Ga0308169, IMG submission 202139) | Phyllosphere microbial communities from UC Gill Tract Community Farm, Albany, California, United States - DLSLSB.R1 | ecosystem: Host-associated > Plants > Phyllosphere > Unclassified | place...
CTACGACTAGAACGTTTCGAAGAGACTGAATCGCGACGACGACGGGAACTGCCGGACGAAGTGGCAGAGGGGACGAGGACGGAAGGAGTAGGTTCAGGGTCGACGGGCATCATGGGAGGTGCTCCGTGAGATTGGAGGTAAGCCGCAATGCGAGAGATGCAGGTAGGTCGACGAGCGAGGTATTTCGTTGCGGCGAAAGCGGGCATGAAAGTCTTGACGTTGACGTGCAAGCTGGAAAAAGGAATGCCTCAAATATCAGTTCTGAGGAGCGGGAGGAGCGACAAAAGAGCGGAAGAGCTCACTAGTAGGAGATCCTAGTACCGTTCGAAGTCGGCTCGAGAACCCAACCGTTCAAAGCGATACTGGCGCGAACTCGACCAGCTACGCGAGGGACCTTCGGAGTGACGACCGAGGTAGTAGCGAAGCAGATGACACCGGTAGGAGAACCTTGAACTTTTTCGACGAGGGAAAGGTCGCGAGTCGAAGATCCAGCGATACCTTTCATGCACCTATACGACGAATCTCGGGGTCAGTCGCGATGGAGCGTGGAGTGGAGAGGCTCGGCTTACATATAGGTGAGAGATGAGTCTTCGGAAAGGTTCTCAACGAGGGATCCTTCTTTGTACCTGAAAAGCTCGAACACTCGCTCAGTGAATCGCTCAAAGTAATCACTGAACAGTGTTAAAGAGTACTCACCATTCATCCCAGAGCTTCCTAGTACCTACAACGCCAAACACGGCAGCAGGAGCGAATCCTTCGACATCGAGTACACTCTTGAAGACAGGCGCATAGAAACCCTTGTTCCCCTTTCCAGCGCTGACGTAGCTCTTTTCCTTCGATACGTAGACTTGAGTCCCACTCTTCTTGTGAGTGAGAGCTTTCTTCCACGAACTGTCGGGAGAGGAATGGAGGTCTTGGAGTTTCGACATGGCGTTTGATGCGGATTGGAGGTAGGATTCGACGCTGAATGAAGAGGATTCACTCATTGCTGAAGGGCGACGTCCGAGATCTCCGAAGCCGTCCGAGTCGTTAGACTGCATGAACGAGGGAGATCAGTTTCGAGGTCGAGAGAGAGAGCGGAGAATGGAGCTCACGGGAGATGCGACAGAATGATCATCTTGATCGTCATCATTGCCAAACTGTGACTCGTAATCATACTCGGATCTGGTAGTCTTGCCAGATTTGCCAGATTTGATCGAGAGAGCTCGAGAGGCTCGACGGCGAAGTTTCGAGGCCATCTTGGGTGAATTTGAGGGGTAGCTGGGAGGCCGGACTAGAGAGTAGTTGTAGGGATATCTACAGCAGATCAAATCGAGGTGAACGTAAGTACAAAGGTCGAAAAGGGAGGAAAGCAGAAGAACTCGCTGCGGAGAATGAGTTCAAAGAGCTTGGAACTGCTTTTGAATTCGAGTGAAAGGTCGAGTAGAGGTTGTTATTTGCTTCGAGTGTGGTCTGTAGCTGTTCAGAGCTTGTATGGACTTGAGAGAAGGAGGAAAAGGTAGGAAGTGGGGGAAATGGGCTCAAGAGGGAAAGAGGAAGGGAAGAGCTTGATGGGCTTGAGATGAGGGTGTAGAGTGCAATTGAGAATGTATCGAGCTGATTGGAGCTGAGTACACAGTGATCGGGTGAGAGGGAGAGGAGAGAGAGGAGAAGCGACGTCTTTTTGAATGAAAAAACTCAAATTTCAAAGCCGCTCAAGTTGCCGACGTACCTCCTGTCGATAAAACGCTTCTGACGTGTTCAAGGGGAAGAAAGTGAGGAATCTTTTCGGCGCTCTTCTCTCCCTCTCTCCCTCCCTCTCCTCGAACGACTCGCTTTTCTTTCACTCTCTTTTCCCTTCTCGCCTTCTTTCATCCCGAATACCGTCACTGTACAACCTGCTCAATACTCAGCACACCTAACTTTGCTAATGACGAAATCAGAAGCTGCACCTCTGTACCCCTCAACTCTAGCTCCTGACCGCTACTATCAAGGCGAGTCCTTACTTCCTTACTCGTCCTTAACCTTTCACTCACACTCAATTCGAGCAGAACAGGTCTCACTGAACGGATCACTTTAAACCTTTTACCAACATTCTCAAAACTTTTCTCCCTTCCCTCAACTACATCAGTATTGGAGATTGCGTCGGGATATGGAATACATTCTCTGATATATTCAAAAGAGTTCCCGGATATCACGTTTCAACCGAGTGAATGCGACGAATTTAACCGAGGGAAAATTAATGAGACTTGTCGGGACGTGAGGAAGGGGAAAGGGGAGGGAGGTGTGAGGGAAGCATTAGAATTGAATGTGATGGAGGAAGAGAGTTGGGAGAAACTGAGAGAATCACAGGATGGAGCGCGACAAGGAAGAAGAAAGTACGATTTAGTTATCGGACACAACTTCATCCACATGCTACCGTTGTACGTCGAATTATCTCTCCACAGCTCGAGCGACGTAGCGGTAGATGCTTAATCCCTGAGCTTCCTTTGGGTAGCCCCGAAGGACCCCGATCAATCTTTCGAAATTTACCCAAACTCGACCTCGTCTCCCGCTCGAACGGTTTAATCGCGTTCTACGGTCCATTCAAGCATGACGAAGGGTTCTATACTGTAGGAGATCAAGCTGTGAGTCACCCGTCTCGCTCTCAACGCTGGTTGCCTTCCTCCACCTCCTCTCTTTCTCGCCGAGCACTCCTTCGAAACTCGCCCGATTCGACGACCTTTGAATTGACTCTCTTGATCGCTATAGTTCGATAAGGAGATCTCTTCACGACCATCCTCATATCCTCTCGGTCTCAGAAGTATTGATGCACTAGCAAGAATCGCGGAGGAGGAAGGTTGGGAGTTTGTCAAGAAAGTTACGATGCCTGTTGGGAATTGGGTGCTACTATATAGAGTCAAAGGCGCTGAAGTAGATCTGGAAGAGCTGTGAAATGGCTGTCACTCGATAGGCAGGGGATTTGACGAACTGCGAGGGCAATGCGAGAGGATTTCGGAAATGAATCTGTCTCGACGTCTTCGCATCTTTCATCGACCCTGGCCACTTTTCAGGTTCCCGATAGTTCCAAGTCGAGTGGAAGTCTGGTAGAGGAGGATAAGTTGTTTTGACGAGTCAAGCAAAATTCCGACTTCGCTGGAATTCTGAGAAGCGGTGAAGCTAGTTTACGTCCCTTCATACGCTTCATTTCGCTCTCAATCACAATCTCTACACCTTCGCAGCCTCTGATCTACAGCAAGACCACACCTGAATAGACCGCGCTTCCCTCACCCTCATTTCAACTCTTCCCTCACTCTCATCTTCCAACTCTCTTCACTCTCTCAAGATGACACACAATCTGACACAAGAGAAGCGAGTACTCTCTATTCAAAGCCATGTCGTAGCTGGCTATGTCGGTTAGTTCCCCCCTTCGCTGTTCTGAGCAAGTTCAACCCAAATCTAATGATGAAACCTTTTCCGTTGATTGCAGGGAACAAGGCAGCTACTTTCCCCTTGCAGCTGTTGGGATGGGAAGTGGATGCTGCTATGACTGTCGCTTTCTCGAACCATACGTGAGTCGACAAAAGTTCGCTCTTTCGAAACGGGAGCTGACTGAGTTTCTCTGCCCTCGCTCTCCCCCTTCCTCCTTCATTCACTCTATCTACATGCTCTATCTTGATTCTTGCCCGACCCCTCAACCTCGCCCGAACCTCGGCGGATTCGGATTAAACAGAGGTCCGCGTGAATTTCAATCTTCTCGCAACCGATCCTCGTTCCGTCGAGCTGACATTGTTCCTGAATCGTCCGTCGCAGGTTATGGTAGATGGGGAGGATCAAAGTTTGATGCGGCACATCTCGAGGATATCTTCTCAGCGTTAGATGTGAGTCGGTTTTCTTGCTTTCTTCATCTCTCGCTTTTAGGACTGAGCTGACGTACTGCCGCGTTACGTTCCACAGGCCAACGGTTTACTGCGGCAATCCCATCTCTTGACGGGATACGTACCAGGAGCAGACGCTCTCAAAGTCGTTACTCGAACTGTCGATCGTCTCCGAGCGGTCAACCCTCGACTCGTCTACATCTTGGATCCAGTCATGGGAGATGACGGTCGAATCTACGTATCAGAATCCGTCATCCCTTTATACAAATCCCTTCTCCCCAAAGCGACTTGCGCGACTCCGAATTACTTCGAAGCGGAATTATTAACCGACGTACGAATCCTCGATGCCTCGTCGCTCAAACTCGCCCTTCGAACTTTCCACGAACGTTACAGAATCCCAAACATCATCATTTCGGCCGTTTCACTCCACGTATCAGAACTCGTCAAATTAGGATTCAACTCCCTTCCTCCCTTACCACCCTCCTCTACAACTGGTCGAATGCTAGTTTGTACTGGATCAACCCTCACTTCCGGTCCGAACGAACCCCTCCGTACCACTTCATTCGGTATAGCTTTCCCAGAACTGGCAGAACATTACGAAGGAGTAGGCGACACTTTCTCTTCCCTCGTCCTAGGCAGATTCCCTTCCCTCGACCCGACCTCTCCAGATTCCTACACTTCTCACCCAGTATCTCCTCTCGCTCATACCGTCGAACTCGCAATCGCTTCCCTACAAGGAGTTCTAGCGAGAACTAGAACTCACGCCTTACAACTCGCAAAAGGTAGAACAGATTGGATCGTACCTCATGAAGGCGAATCTGCGGAGGAGAGAGTGAGGAGGTTGAGGATGGTCGAGTTGAGGTTGGTACAGAGTCAGAAAGAATTGTTGGAACCGAATGTAGAACATTTCGCAGTTAAATTCGAGGATTAAATTTTCGATGGGGGGTTTTGGTGGAGTGCTAGGGATAGAGAGACTTTCTTTGTAGTAGATTCACAAAGTGTTGTATTTCGTTTACTCTTGATCTTGAAAAAGTACCTTTGAGAGAAGTTAAACCGGAGTGATCGATGAGAACGCAGAAGAGTCGAGTCAATCTGCTGAGCGCCAAGTGTGGCTGCCCTCCTCTCCGACTCAACGCAACTAGAGACCTCAATCGATAAGTCTTGAACGTGTTTGCTTGTTCCACAGAACGCTCAATCGAGAAAGTCAGTCCGATTTCCTTCTTCGTATTCCGCTCTCTACTCCCGTATTACGTCCGTTCCTGCACTCCCATCAATCTCGCTCAGTTCCTCTACCTTCACGTCTCCATCCTGCCGTCCCCTTCTTCTCTCAATAGTTCCCCTCTGTCATTTCCACCCTCTTTTCCTCCCGAGAAATGAGGTAAATCTCCTGGTTTTGAAGCTCCACCTCCGTCTTTGCGATCCTCCCGTTCGTACTCGAGAGTCTTGTCGGGATGATAGAGCACAGCTCGAGATAATCGAAGCTGGTTTCGAGATGAGCGAGTCGAGGCAAGAATCGACTTGCGAAGTGAGCGGCATAAGCGAAAGATTTAGCCCAAGATGCTGTCGATCATCGCCAGCTTCTCAGTCGAGGATTAAGCTTGTTCTAGAGCCTATCAGCAGTCTTGAGGTGGTTTGCGGCTTTGCAAGTCGATGGGAATGAGAATGCTGATGAGGATTTGGCGCGAAGGTGTAGGCGATGTTGCGGGTCATCCTGGCACCGGACGCTTGACCTATTGATGTTCCTGCGCTGCTCAGCTAGTCGTTAACGCAAAGCGAGTGAATGGTAGCTCTCCAACCCAATTTCTCTCTCAACTTTTTCTCTCTCTCCTTTCCCTTCCCCTCCTCTCTCCAACTCTCCCCCGCTCTGATCCACCTTACTCAAACAATGGATACTACACCCAATCAAATAGGATCTTTAGTCTTCTGTTCACGCTGTGGTACACTCCTTGATTTACCAGGGGATGAAGATGAATTAACTTGTTCAGGATGCGGTCAAGTCGAAGATGCATCGAGTACGTCCCTCCCCTATCCCTCCTTCATTCGAGTAACGTGAGCTGATTAGAAGGAAGGGGAAGTTGATAGCGTATGAGGGGAAAGTGATTACAACTAAATCTAATCCTGCTGCATTCCCTTCGAGTCTGAGGCAGTTGAAAACTAGTTTAGTAAAGAATAGAGGCGACGTAGAGAAGAAGAAAGTATACGTAAGTCTCAAGCACACTCAAAACTCTCTCTTTTGAATTGAAGAGGGGTTTTGACAATTTTCGTTCCGAGGTGAGATGTAGGTCGATGAGGTGTGTGAGAAATGTGGTGCGAAACAAATGAGTGTCAAAACTATGCAACTACGATCGGCAGGTATGTCTCCACCCTCCGATTCCTCGGTAAAGAGAGATTTCTGACTTGCGGTGGTGCGAAATGATTAGATGAGGGAGCTACGGTGTTCTATTCATGTGAGACTTGTGGGTGGCAAACGCGGTTGAATAATTAAAAGCTCGTCAGGAAGGCAAGGAGAAGCGAGAGGAGGAAGAAGGGTTGAGAGAAACCAAGTTTAGGAAGAGAATTTTGGATTTCGACGAGGAAAAGGATGATGTTCGATGATGAGGGAGGGGAGGGGATCATGTATTGTTTAGAACTGGACGAGTGGGGTATGTAGGGAGGACTGGGATTGGGATAGAACTAGACTTTTGTTGTAAAGATTAAAGACGAAACAAACTTGCGAAGCGTTGTATTCTTCGCTGGAAACGAATCGAACCCCTCAGTTCGCGTACCCGGACAGCGGTTTCTATGCGCTGTGCCTCAGCTTAGGAACAGAGAGAAACTTGCAAAGTTGCGAAACCATGTTTGCGAAATTCCCCTCTCTTTCTCCTCTTTCAACTATTCACTCTAAAATGTTCGGATTCGGCTCCACTTCGTCAAGCGCGCCTTCCACCTTACCAGAACCTACCCGGATACCTCCTCTCTCACCTCCAGTCGAATCCCCTCCAGTTAGAAGAACATTCGAAAGATTAGTTGAAGAAGAACTACCAATCCAACGGCACTCAGTCGCAATGGAAGGAGGTATGCCCAGTTGTTTAACACTATTCGATAATTTCCTACTTTGTTACTGTACGTTCTCTCCTTCCCTCTCTTCCTCCCCCCAAAACCCCAACTAAACATCTCTCTCTCTCTCTCTTTTGAATGAACAGCTCTCGCAAGTCAAGCGAAATCAGTATATAGACATGGAGCACCACGAGATTGTTCGCCCAAGTTCGAGGATTTCAAGTTTTGTATGTCATTGAAAGGGGTTAGTGAAGAGAGGAAGGAAGAGATTTGGGTAGAGAGGAGGAGTCAATGGTGGGCTGAAAGAAGGTTGGGTAGGTCAAGTGAGGACGTTTGGGAGGCGAGAAGGTGAGTAGCATTGCATTGAATGAATGAGAGAGAGAGGGACGAGAACGTGCTGATGAGATGGGGAATTTCGCAATTTTGATAGAGACGTCTATGAGGATCCAAAGCAAACTAAACGAGATGATGCTAGGACAACATGATGAGACAGCCCTATTCGTCATCCTGGACCCCACCTCAGTACTCAGCACTCTACGCTACAGCGTCCAGCGTAACCTCGAACCCAAATTCATTTCGTTATTCCCTCTCAGCCTCGACAGTCGTTCTTATCCCTATTTCTTCGCATCACCACTCGCATCTATCTGTTGTAACATTATGGGAAATTCGGAGTGCGAAGTTGTCGAGAGAGAAGAGGAGAGGAGAGAGAGAGGGAAAGAGAAAAGAAGGATAGTCGAGGACGAAGGGGGTTTGGAAGCGTATTCGGGTTCGAAACCCTCAGACTCTTTCGCCCCCGCCTCGATTCAGGCTGTCAATCTCTTCACTCTACTGTGGCCTGCGAGGCGGTGATTGAAGGAGAAACGTGATTGAGAATGAGCGAAATCTGAGATTTGTTCGACGAAAACTAGCGAAATCGATACTTGTTCGCACCTTTCAGAGATTGCGCACGTCTGGAGTTCCACTTGACGTTCGATTCTCGGCGGTCCAGCGAAAACTAGGGATTTACGATCAATTGAAGGGTTTGCGATGTTGACAAGTTGACCCTCTTGCTCCTTCTCTCTCACTTCTCGCTCGGATACCACTTTAGACAGTTCTTTTAGACTCTTACAAACCTATCAAGAGCGCGTTCATTCACAGGTGAGCTCCCGATCCTGCTCTCTCCTCTATTGACTTTCCTCCACTCGACCTAGTCACCTCTCACCCTCACACTCTGCTACTCAAAGCTAACACAGATTCTTCTACTCTCTAGGTCTACCACTATCTCCCCCATCGACCTGAACTCCGCTTTTACTCTTTCCTCCCCGCTTCCTCCTTCACTCTCCCCTCTATCCCTCCCTCCTCTCTCTCTCTGTGCGACCAAGAAGGATGGCTCCCAAAATTCCAGATTCAGAATCAGATGATTCAGATATCGAAATCATGTCTGAATCGAAACCTTCCACTTCGAAATCGAAATCTACCAAATCGAAATCTACTCCGACTACAAAGAAACGAGCTGCAGTAGAAATCTCATCAGAAGAAGAGGAAGAGGATGTGAAACCTAGTAGTAAAGGGAAGAAAACTGCGGTTGTGAAAGGGAAAGGGAAAGGGAAAGTCAAGAAAGAGGAGAGTTCGGAAGAGGAATCATCAGAGGAGGAGCAGGAGAAGAAACCCAAAGTGAAAGCCAAGGAGAAGAAACCAGTAGCTAGTAAAGCCAAACCTCCTCCAGCAAAGAAAGTCAAGAAGGAAGATGGGGTAAAGAAAGAAGGAGGAGGAGATGAGAAACCTAAATGGGTATTTCAACCGAGGGCGGGACCTGCGAATCCTGGATCTAAAGAGATCCCAGTTGGGGAAGACAACTGTTTGGCTGGGTTGACTTTCGTGTTCACTGGTGAATTGGAGAGTCTGTCTAGGGAAGACGGAATAGATCTCGCAAAACGTTATGGAGGGTAAGTCCCATTCCCTCCTTCCCCTTCCCTCCTCATTTGACTGACTATGTCTTTGAGAGAGTAGACGAGTGACGACTGCACCATCTTCGAAAACTTCTTATGTCGTTTTGGGGAGTGATGCAGGTCCGAAGAAATTGGAAGTGATTGCGAGACATAGTTTGAAAACTTTGACGGAAGATCAGTTTTTGAGAATGATTGGGACTAGTGAGAGTAAAAAAGATGATCCGAAAGTTAAAGAGGCTAGGAAGAAGGAAGAGGAGAAGATTAAAACCATGGCGAAAGATATGTCACTCAAGAAAGACGCTCCGTACGTTCTTTTCACTCTCTCTGTTAAGGCTACGTGGACTGATCAAGGGTGAGAGGGGGGATGGTAGTGAACATTTGACTCAACTTTGGACGACGAAATACGCACCTCGCAAGATCAGTGAGATTTGTGGAAACAAAGGATCAGTCGAGAAATTAGGGAAATGGTTAGAAGCTTGGTACGCCTCTCCTTTCTCCTTCTCCCTTCTCCTTCTTCCCTCTCTCTCTCTCCCACTAACCTCAGAGTGTCTTTGTATGAGTGTTAGGCCTAAATGTATGAGAGTGAATTTCAAGAAACCCGGACCAGACGCCATGGGTTCTTTCAGATGCGTCTTGATCTCTGGACCTCCCGGGATCGGGAAAACCACGGCGGCACATCTAGTAGCCAAGTTGCAGGGTTATGATATTCTCGAATTGAACGCTAGTGATACTAGGAGTAAGAAATTATTGGATGTGAGTTTGTTTTCTCCTCGAAACTCTCTCTAACCCCTTCCCTTCCCCTTTCTCGTTTAACCAGAACACTACAAGCAGGTGAGGGAGAAGCTGATGTATACTGTTGTTGCTGCTTGATAGGCTGCTTTCTCGAGTAAGATTACCGATACTACTTTGTCAGGATTCTTCAAACCTGCTGGTCAAGATGAGGTGAGTTGACGCTTCCATACAATCATCTGATCTTATAACTGATTGTTCGGAAGCGTCTGTTTCCCAGAACGATGATTCAGGATTGGGAGTCAACAAGAAATCCGTGATTATAATGGACGAAGTCGATGGAATGTCTGCAGGAGATCGTGGAGGAGTGGGGGCACTCAATGCGTTCATCAAAAAGACGAAAGTACCGATCATTGCGATCTGTAACGACAAGTCTACGCAAAAGATGAAACCTCTCATGGCTACTACTTTTCAAATGGGATTCAAGAGGTGAGCTTTTCTCTCCCTTCTTTCCCCCCTTCTCTCGTAGGGCATGTGTGCTCGAACTGATTGAGATGCGTGAGTGATAGACCGGCTGCGAATGAGATTCGTTCGAGGATTATGTCGATCGCTTTCAAGTGAGTTCCAGTTACTTTGATCTGACACTCGTTTAATCGTTTGACTGATCTCGGTAATGCGTGCTTCCACAGGGAGGGACTCAAGCTTGATGGAAAGGTAGTCGATCAACTCGTTCAAGGTTCTCAATCCGACATTCGTCAAATCGTCAACATGCTCGCTACCTACAAACTTGGTGCGAAAGCGATGGATTACGATGAGAGCAAGAAACTGTACGTTGTATCTGACTACTATCAGCCGACTCCACTTCACTGATCATAAGTTGTAACTCCATGCAGAGCGAAAATGAATGAAAAGAATGCATTACAAACTCCCTGGACGCTCTACTCGAAACTGTTCGGACCTCAAGCAGGTTCGACCGTTTCCGGTATGACGCTCAACGATAAAGTAGACGTATACTTTCAAGATCACGCAATGATGCCCTTGTTCGTTCAAGAGAATTATATCAAAGGTCGATTCTCGAAAGCGAGTGGAAGTAGTGGGAGGGAGTTGGAGTTGAAGAATTTGGAATTGATGACGAATGCGGCCGAAGCTATTTCGGATGGTGATCTCGTTGATGCGATGATTCACGGGTGAGTAACTCTCTCTCTCTATCTCTCTTTTTGAAGGGAAGGAGCTGATGAGAGAGTGTGATGGTGATTAGCACTCAACAACAATGGTCACTCATGCCTTTACACGGTATGATGTCTTGCGTGAGACCAGCTTCGTTCTGTTATGGTCAAGGAGCTCAAACGAATTTCCCTGCGTACGTTTCTCCCTTCTCCCTCTCTCATCTTTCCCCTCATCCCGCTCGTGTTGACTCTTGACTTCGATGTGGGTTGTAGATGGTTTGGAAAGAATTCTAGTCAGGGTAAATTGGGACGATTGTTGGGAGAGATTCAAATTCGAATGAGGTTGAAAGTGTCGGGAGATAGGAGGGAGATTCGACAGAGTTACCTTCCTACTTTGTTCCCTCGATTGGTTGAACCTTTACAAGAACGTGGAGCCGTGAGTCCTACCTCTTCTGTCGTCTCTTTGCGAGCATGAATTGATGAGGCGATTCGGGCGATTTTGCAGGAAGCGGTACCGGAAGTGATTGAATTGATGGATGAATACTACTTGACGAAAGAAGATTGGGATGCTATTGTTGAACTCGGAATTGGAGAAGGGTTCTCGCAAGAGGAGGTCTTGAAAGCGATTCCTACAGCTACCAAAACTGCTTTCACGAGAAAGTGAGTTCTCTGCTTCCTCTCCCATCCTCTTCTTGCTCAGAGCTGACAATCGCGACTGGTATGAACTAGGTACAACGCTTCTGATCACCCTATTCCGTTCCACAAGCCTGATGGAGGAAAAGCGAAAGCAAAGAAATTGGGAGCGAGCGGAGATGTACCAGATAACGAGGATGCTTTCGTACGCTTCTCTCTCTATCCACTTCTCTCGTGACATGTGCTGACTCGCTCGAGTCTTGTATAGATCGATGAGGATGACGGAGCGGAATCGGACGATGGAGCAGATTCGGATGATTCTCAAGCATCGATCGGAAAGGACAAGATGATCAAGAACAAAGCTGGTGCGAAGAAAGGTGCAGCTGCTACGAAAGCGAAACCTAAAGCTAAACCGAAAGCTGCTGCTGGAGGGAGGAAGAAGAAGGAGTAACGAAGGAATTCGCTTGATTGATTGCTTCATGATGGGAGGAAGGAAGTCGCTTTGCGTTTTGTTCTCTCGCTCTCTTTGATACTGATCCCGATATGTTCTAACGATGTGCATGCTTGTAACGTACTTGCTCTCTCCTCTGTCTGTCGTTGTTCGAGTTGACTTTCTCGGGTTTTCGAAAGTTGCGAAACTTTGCGAGTCTTCATCGTTCGTTTCCTGGGACGAGTCTGAAGGAGCGAGGAGTGTGTAGCTAACGCTCATGGCACGACCACGAGGACTTCTAGAGCATGTCGATCATTCGTAGATTGCTTTTGCGAATTCATCAAACTTTCTCGTCTCTCGCTCTTCCATCGCTCCCACTTCGATCCGCCTCCTTAAACCTCAGCACACTTTCTAGTAAGCTAGATCGCACAAGATCAAGGTCCATCGGACGGCATCGGACGTGGTCGCTGTTTAGCGAACCTTGATCATAAATAATCTTAGATGGGGAATGAAGGGAATACGGCAGCAGCAAAGCGAGTTCGGCTTGCTCTCTCTCTCTCTCTCTTTATTCTAGCATGGCTGACAATCAACCTGCTACAAACAGAGAGCTAGGGAAACATGCTACTCGAGCAGCGATCAATCGGTAAGTCTCAAACCTCCCTCTCTTCTCCTGATCTCAGCTAACATGGGCTACTTTATTCAGGCAGATGATCTTGAGCATGCCGGACGAGGTGAGCCTCTCTGACTCTCTATTTAGGACGAGCTAGTGTAGCTGATCATCTTCGATCAACATTCAAGGTCTTACTCCTCATCGCAGAACACTTCAATCCTCCCATCCCTTTCGAACTAGGACACTTCACTCTCCCTTCCCGCTACACTCGACTAGGTAGACAAGAACTACGAGCCCTCGCTGGAACCTGCAGGAAATTCGCGAGAATGTTCAGACCGTTCGTTACGAGGACTCTTACGTTCCAGGATAGAGGGAGGAGAACGAATACCGTTCAGTTGTTCAATGCGGAAAAGGCGGTGCAGGCATCAGTTCAAGAGGTTTACTGGGAGGTGAGTTTGAGTTTCCCCTTCATTCGGTTTCTGGTTAGAGAGTGGAAACTGATTATAGAGCATTGCTGAAATAGGTATCTCATTGTTATAATGATGCTTCACCACTGTTCTTGATGAACTTGAAGAACCTTACCTACTTGATTCTCGCTTTCTTACCTCAACGGATGTGAGTTCCTCCTTCGCTCTCTATACTGTGTCTCATAGCTCTAGCTTACTCCATCTGAACGATACAGACCGGACGATGAACTCGGAGATTACGCTGATCTCTGCACCCTGCGGAAATCGTTCACCGACGCTTTAAAGCATCTCCCGAATCTCAAAGCTCTCGAGGTGAGTCGTCACACTTTGCTCTCACCCTCTCTCCAACACGACTGTAGCTGACGAGCTGTCTCGATTACATAGATCCCTTTCTGGGAATCGGCGGAAGACAAGGAGTTCTCCTTCACTCGGGATCTCAAGTTGACGGATATCTCGATTGGAGATTGGTCGGATTATGGTGCATTCGATGGAGACACTACTATCAACGATGTCAAGGTGAGCATACCTGATCCTGTTTGAAGGAGACTGAACAGTTTTGCTGACAAGACTACTTTCCTCGCAGTTCCTCGTTCATCCGTAAGCTGCGAATCTGACCTCCGTTCCGTTCAAATCTGACCGTAGCTGATCTATTACTGAGCTATATAGCGACATCGATACGGAGGAGAATATTCTCGAAGGGTTCGTGAAAACCTTGATGCAACATTCGAAACGACTTCAAATCGCAGCTTACAGCGGTTGGGGTCGAACCGACTTACCCGTCAAGCTCCCCGAAACGATTCGCAATGCATCGTGGTACAAAGACGTCAAGAAACATCCTCTCGAAGCCTTCACTTTACACGGTTTCAACCCTTTGACGAGTTACAAACGAGAATGGGCAACGATCATGCCTGCCGTTCTATCGCTCCTTCAAGCTCCGAACTTCAGGTCCATTACTTTTCTCGACGTACCTTCGATGCGAAACGACGATCGACATCCCCTCAATTGGGATCAGACTTCTCCTCTCAGAACGATCGAAGATGTATCGATCATTCTTGCGGTACAAGAACTCGAAGGGGAACTGGCGGAACAAGCGACGGCGAATACTGGATCGAGAGGTTCGAATGGTCAGAACTCGATTTCGCAAAGGGAAGAAGGAGATGGTCAAAACAAAGAAATTGATGAAGATGAGCTGGAAGAGCTGACTGAACGAGTGAGTCGACACAGATAGTCTCATCTTCGTGCACTGATGTTCAATACTCCAAACAGCTCACCGCCGAAGAACTTCAATCCCTACTTCACCTGTTCCCGAACATGCGTCGCCTAACCCTCGGCAACTTCCATCGGTGCGGGAACGACTCTTCCAACTCTTCTTTCGACACGGATTTCGCCGAGAACAAGTTTCAACCCGCCGCTCGAGATTTCGTTAGTCGTTTAGGGGTCGAAACGAGGTATGACAGTTTACAACAAATCGTGTTTAGGAACGCCGAGGCTGGGTTGTGTGTTAGGTTCAAGAGAGCTGGGAGGGAGGAAGGGAAAGATTGGGCAAATTGGACAGAGGAATTGAGGAGATTATACTGAGTGAGAGGAGGAATGAAAGATTCGAATGGAGATAGACAACCTTAATTGTGAGTTCCCTTCTTCAGCATCTACAAGGGAACACGTCGAGCTCATGGTGGACTACTCCTCTCGCTTACAGTATTAGCATACCCCAAAAAACTGCGAGGAAAAGCATCTCATGTACTACTCTCTATATCCACATTGCAATTCGCATCTCCTACTGTACAACTCTAGCTTGCGTCCACTTCTGATCATCGAGACGCTCCAATGAGCAAAGAGAGTCGTACTTCGCTTTCTGTCGCTGATTCATTAAACTGCTTTAATTTCGCGTGGCACTCGCCTGCAAACCCTGTCTTTCGCGAGAGAAGCATCGCCCGAGGCTCTATAGTATACTCTACGTATTAGAACCGGTGAACGAGAGAGTATAGAAGAAGGAAGGGAAAAGTCCCTTCCTTTGCGATGACGAAGAGGCACATTTTTTTTCTCATTCGCTTTCTTCCTGAAACACGACCTTTCATTCGGACAATGTACTGCTGAGTAACACTAAACTCACTCCACTCATACACCTGCACTCGACCATCAACAGCCACAAACTCGAATTAGCCTCTTTCACTTCTCAGCTCTCCCTCTAATCCGACTCTCAACTCGACTAACGGCTTGATCGCCGCACTCAATCACTCCAGAACAAAGAACAATGTTTAGACCTCACCCTTCACCACCGGCAAGTTCAGATAATCGACCTCAACTCTCTCCAAGATCGATGAATGGCGTGGGACCTGAACAGGCTTCATATTTCATTCCACCCACACCAGGAGCGGGAGGGAATGGTGGCGAGGCACCTACCGGATGGCCAGGGAGTAGTAGCAGAACAGGAGATCAAGGTGGAAACGAGAATGATGGAGGTTTCTTTGGTGGTGGACGTAATGGTTTCAATTTCGCTGGTGAATCAGCGAATCCTTCAAACGAAGGTGGATCAACGAGTAGGGGAGCTACAACTGGAGGAAACGAGAACTCGTGGGCGAGTACCGCTCCGCCTCACTTCGCATTGAGTCCCAGTTCAACCGCTTTCAATGCGAAATTCAATCGTTTAGGAGGATTCGCCGGTTCATACGAGATCCCTCCTACTCCCCTCTACCCTCCAGCTCAGAGTCCATTCATTCCTCCCGACGCGCAAAGCCAACAGAACCCTTTCGATGTCGCGTCGACTCCATCGACTTCCGGCCCGGATCCTACTATTTCGTCATTTCAAGCTCCCTCCTCCTCAACTTCTTCACCCAAGTTCAACTTTGCTATCCCTTCTGCTGCCACTCGAAAGCTCGCCCCTCGTCCTTCCCTTCGATCTTCCCCTGTCTCTTCTGCAACTGCACCTTCCCCATCAGCAGCGGCGACAAGTCGTTTCACTCCGATTCTCCCTACGACACTCTTCTCCCTTCTTCAGACCTCACTCGCTTCTTCTTCGACCTGTCCTCCTCTCCTCGTCCTTGACATTCGAACCCACACCGCTTACCTTTCGCAACGACTCTCGAATTCGATCAATGTGTGCGTTCCTTCGACCTTACTTCGACGACCAGGTTTCGGCGTCGAGCGCGTTCAGGACGGTTTGCCCGAGCACGAGCAAGAAGTGTTCGCAGCATGGAACTCTTGCGAGACGATCGTCGCGATCGATGCCGAATCGACGACTTTAGGGGAAGGATCTTCGGGAGTGGCGAGTTTATTGTCTAAATTTGAGCGAGCTGGGTTCAAAGGCAAATTGGGATGGATCAAAGGTGGTTGGTACGCGGTCAAGACGCAGGCACGAGGTCTACCGAAACCGGAACAAGCGAAACTCTTCCAATCTGGATCCGGTTCTCCCGCTGAATCTACTCCGACCTCGCCTAACCTCGCTGCTGGATCTGCTACTTCCGGAGACCAGCAGTTCAACTTGAATCAACCACCTCAATCAAAGAAACACGGTCGACCCGTCTTGCAAGTTCGAGATCTTCCTATCGCCGCTTTCCAACTCGCTTCGACTTCGGCATTCGTTCACTCCGGTCTACCCTCGTCCAACCATGGCGTCTCCGTCACGTCTCCTTCTTCCGACGGCAGCTCCTCCTCTCGAAGACCAAACTTGGGCAAACGGAGGAAGAGCAGTAACGACCCGTCCTCGATGGATCAAAGTGGCTTCACACTCGGCAGCCGAGACGCTCTACCGACTCCGATAGGGGAATCGCCGGCTACTCCGAAAGGCATTATGGGAGATACGGGAAGGAACGTTCAAGGTGCGAAGAAAATGAGTTCGAATCCATTCTTCGATAACATTCGACAAAACAGCGAGGTATGTCCCTCTCACTCCTTCTCAGATACTTAACGTCCGTATTGACGAGCTTGTTGCTTTCAGGCTCTCTCACTCGATCGATCACTAGCAAATCTCTCCCCAGTCGACCTCCCAAACATCCCTTCTCACATCATCCCTACCCTTCCCGACTTCTTACAAGAGCTCATCTCGATGACACCGATGCAACGAGCCGACAAGCTAGCTCGACAATTCTACGAACTCGAAGTAGCCGAACGAGAACGATTAGAAGGAACTTTCAGGTGGCACGCTCGGCATACTGCTGCTGAAGCTGCACCTCAAGCGAGAAGAGGACGAGGCGGGAAAGAGATGGAAGAGGGTGAAGAGAGTCCCGAGACGAGGCAATGGAAGAAGTTTGGAATTAGTGCTGGAGTCGAATTGGGAGGATTGAATCGTTTCAAAAACATCTTCCCTGTAAGTCTCCCTCGTCATTGGCTCTTTTAGAAGGCTCAGTACTGATGAGCGAGTGGCGATAGTATGAGTACCGACGAGTCAAACTCACAGACCACTCACCGCATGCAACCGATTACATCAACGCTTCTCACCTTCGACTCCCTCCTTCTTCGAAGCAATTTGTCGCTTCTCAAGGACCTCTACCGACGACCTACTCCGACTTCTGGCAACTCTGCGAGCAGGAGCACGTTGGAGTGATCATCATGTTGACAAACCTGAACGAGGGAGGTCGAGAGAAATGTGGCAGATATTGGATCACTCCACCTGGAGGACAGAAAGATTGGGAGGTCAACGTAGTGGGTGATAAGGCGCACGAAGAGGAACAGGAACAGTGGAAAAGGGAAGAGAAGACTGGAGGAAACCTACTCTTCGGAGGAGGAGGAAGTTCAGGAGGTTTCTTCGCCCCTGCCGACGCAGACATCGCCAAGAAGGACGAAGTGAAGCCTACTACTCGAGCGGATCAAACTGTTCGAAGGATGTTTACGGTCAAACGACTCGGAGGACGAGGGTTCGACCCTTCGACGACCAATACTCAACCTCGCAAGATTCGACACATCCAATATCGTGCTTGGCCTGATTTCGATATTCCAGCAGACCCGGCAGAACTCGTTTCCCTCATCGAAGAAGTTGATCAAGCGCAAGCTGATTACATGACTGAGATTGGATGGAGAGTCGAAGATCACGATGGGTTGGAACCACCAATCCTCGCTCATTGTTCTGCTGGAGTTGGAAGAACAGGAGTTTACATCATGGTGAGCTCGATGCTGGACAAGATGCGAAGGGAAAGGAAGGCAGCGAAGAAAGATGGAGGAGATGTCGCACCTATGGAAGTCGATACTTCCCCTTCAGTCTCCGGTACCACAACGCCTTCTCGACCAGACCTCATCACTCGTTCGAGCGATCCAGAAACCTCCTCCTTATCCGCCCATTTCTCCCTCTCTTCCCTCGACTCTAATTCAGCTCGAGCTTCTCCCGATCCCTTCCCTGCACCTCCTGCTCACTCTCTACCGCCCCAGACCCTCTCTACTCGCTCCTCAACCACCTCGCTAAGAAGACCCGAACCTGAGTCGATATCCGGACCTCATCCAGTTCTCCCGCCAGCAGACGACTCGACTCCCGCTCTCCTTCAAGACGATCCAGTCTTCGCAGGCGTCAACGCTTTGAGGGAACAGCGAATGAGTATGGTCGCAAACTATCGTCAATACGTTTGCGTAATCGAGTGCGTCCTCGAAGGCATTGCGAGGGAGATGAAAAATGAGGCGGAAGGTCGTAGTCGACTCAAGTAGATCCGTCTCCCTTCCCTTGTCGTTTATTCCTCTTCTCTCGTAGCTCCTTCGAGCGATCTAGCTTTTCCATCTCAGTACATAGCAACTCCCTTGTTTCACATCCTCACTTTGTTTCCCCTCCTATTGTCTATCGTTCCTTTCTGCTCCTGCAAACTCACGACTTTGAATCGTCTGCAGGGTCAAGAATCACATCTATCTCGTCGATGCGCGAGGAGAATGAGATACTGGAGAACGAAACTTTGATGGCGAGTGGAACTTGTCGTCTAAAACTCGCGACTTCTCCCTACTTAGAAAGGCGCCCGGTTCAAGGAGCTGCACTCCCTCGGACAAGGAGAACTCTACTTCACTCTCATAGAACTTCTTCACGCTGGCTTTCGACGATTACGAGCGAGACGACAATACTGCTTTTCGCGACCCTTCAAGTTCGCTAATGCTTGATAGCTTCCATAAGCTACGCGAGAGGTGCCGGTTGTCTTGAAAGAGAAACAGCGATGAATACGCTCACGTAGAGACAAGTGTTCCCCTCGACTTCGTTTAGATTCGACAAGGTACTCCTAGAAATTTGCAGCTAGCTAAAAGCGCGTCCTATTCAAGAAAGACCGTTCGCGTTGTTCCTCCAACCAGTCTGGTACCCTCAAGAGATCTATTCCTTTCTTCTCCAATAATCGCACAATCGATTTCAACCATTTCTCCTGACTCCTGCGCTCCATCTCTTCCGGATCAAGATCATCTTCGTCCTCAGAATCATCTCCTATTTTGTCGGCGGCGCGAACGAGATGAATGGATCGTAAGCCGACGGGAATGGATTTCGAGTTGAGAGCTTTCTTGAAGTTCGCTTCCTCTGATGGATGTAGAATGTAAGGCATCGAGAGGGTATGAACGGTCGAAGGGATGCTTCGGAAGAGGGCGATGAAGTCGTTCTTGGGTTGATCAGGCTGTCGCGTTTCCTCCTCCTCCGAACCTTCAGAGTCGTCTTCGGAAGGATGAAAGTCCTCGAGGCGCGTCTTGAGCTTGACATCTGCATGCTCAGCTTTCACAACTTGAAGTGAGAATCTAAGTCCGAGGGTCGCGAGCTTCGTGGATTGAGGTAGAGTGGAGAGGGTATTGATCGCTCGTCGAATTCGATCGTAAGTGATCGTAAGGTGTCGCAGGTTGACGAAGGGAGAGAGATCAGGGATGTGCCTTCGGACAGCGACTCCGAGGGAGGTAAGGGAGGAAGTGGATGATCGAGAGAAGAAGGGAAAGAAGGAGGGTGAAATTGTCGATCCAATGTGAAGAGACTGTAATTGCTGTGGCAGAGGAGATCGAGTGTACATAGAGGGGGTTTCGTTCCATTCTGCCCATTCCCTGGGTTTAAAGGTGAGCGAGAGGTGCCGAAGATTCGTGAGTTTGGCGAGATTCGAGAGGAGGAGAGTGCAAGCGGTATCATCATCAAAGTCGGTGATGTCGAGTCTCTTGAGACCGGAAGAGTGCTTTGCGAGGGAGGAAACGACCGCGAGGGAGTCTTCGACGAGGTAGCGAACTTGGGCTCGTTGGAGAAGGACGGTTTCTACGTTTGGACAGATCTTGAGGATGCGTTCGATAACCTTCGACGGAATGACCCCTTCAAGACGTCCGTGGAAGTCGACGAGCTTGACGTAGGGG
>Ga0308169_10002285_pt1 | contig 20097 bp, 14 predicted proteins | sample PhyBR1_2_FD_202139 | JGI IMG/M metagenome (GOLD analysis project Ga0308169, IMG submission 202139) | Phyllosphere microbial communities from UC Gill Tract Community Farm, Albany, California, United States - DLSLSB.R1 | ecosystem: Host-associated > Plants > Phyllosphere > Unclassified | place...
AGGACAAGGAGGGCATCCCGCCCGACCAGCAGCGCCTCATCTTTGCCGGCAAGCAGCTCGAGGACGGCCGCACCCTCTCGGACTACAACATCCAGAAGGAGTCGACGCTCCACCTCGTCCTCCGCCTGCGCGGCGGCATGCAGATCTTTGTCAAGAGTGCGTCCCCCTCGCTCGTCGCTCGTCGCCGGCGTCTCTCCCTCGTCCCCCTCCTCGCTCGGACCTCCCTCGCTGACTCGCTCTCCCCCTCCCTCCCCTCTCTCTCCCTACCTCTCTCTCCCCTCTCCTACTCTCCGCCCTCCCCTCTCTTGCTCGCCTGCAGCCCTCACCGGCAAGACGATCACGCTCGAGGTCGAGTCGTCCGACACGATCGACAACGTGCGTCCCCCTCTCTCTCTCTCTCCCTCCTCGGTCGCCCAGCACGAGCTCCCTAGCTGACGCACCCCCTCTCGCGCAACAGGTGAAGGCGAAGATCCAGGACAAGGAGGGCATCCCGCCCGACCAGCAGCGCCTCATCTTTGCCGGCAAGCAGCTCGAGGACGGCCGCACCCTCTCGGACTACAACATCCAGAAGGAGTCGACCCTCCACCTCGTCCTCCGCCTGCGCGGCGGGTGCTAGATTTTTCATAGTCCCGCCCCTCCCCCGCAACGACGCTTCTTTTTCATCACGAGCGAGCGAAGGAGAGCGCGACCGACCCATCTGAAGCCGCGCCGCCCGCTCCTCGCTTCTCGACGATGCACGCTCGCACTCTCTCTCTGCTCTCCACGAGAGCGACAGAGCACGAGAGAACAAGCTGTTACACCACGGCGGGACTGAACTACCGAAAAGCGGACCTCCTCCTCGACGACCGGTCGGACCCTTCACTCCTCGCCGGAGCCCGTCGCGCCGGCGGCGTCCTCCTGCATCGCGCGCTCGACCTTCTGCTTCTGCGAGCGTAAAGGCGTTCGTGCGTGTCAGCATCGACGCAGCGAGAGAGGAACGTCGAGCGAGAGCGAGCGAGGGGACGTACCTGGTAGGCGTTGCTCACGCGCTTCCTGACCGTGGCGGGCTTGAGGTTGGGGTTCTTGGCGAGGACCTTGACGCTCTCGGTCTGCGTACGATGCGCTTAAAGCGGGTCAGCGAGGCGTTCGAGGCGGGGCAAAGCCGTCGAGGTGGAGCGAGCGGACGCACCGCGTAGAACTCCCTCCAGATGGCCAGGCCGGGCGAGCTGCGAGCGTGCGGGTCCCGAGTCAGCTCGAGCTCGACTGCTGCAGGGCTGAAGAGAGACGAGGGACGCACCCGTTGCCCTTGGGCTTGGTGGCGGGAGCTGCTCGAGGGGGAGGGAGGGAGGGAGGGTCAGCTTGCGCGACCGAGGAACGTTAGGAGGGAGGGGAGGACGCACCTTGCTTGGTAGTCTTCTGCTTGGCCATCTCGAGCAGGGCGTTCGGGTGGTGTGCGGTGGTGGTGGCGCGGTCGAAGGCGGGGATTGCTGCGGACGATGAGGAGGCGCGTGCGAGACACAGGGTCAGCTGCTGGCCCGAAGGGAGGGAAGGAGGGGAGACTGGACGCACAGAGAGGTCGAGCTGAGCGAGTTGAGTCGAGGTAGAGTGGCGGGGAGGAGGGAAAGAGAGGGGAGCGAGCGAGCGAGCGAAGTCAACCTGCTCGCCGGCGACGACGTCAACGAGCCCGCCACAGCGCGCTTCCAGCACTCGCTATCGCATACAGCTAGTCGTTAGAGCGTAACACGCGCAGTACGCGCTCAGGCGAGGCAGGACAAGGGGCAGCGAGGAGTGAGGCGGTGCAAGTTGACCTTGTCCGTCCGCCCCGCGCTCGCCTTTCTCCTCTTTCCTCGACCTCGCTTTGCTCGCGACTACCTCGCAGCAGCTCAGGTGCGTCCTCTAGGCCTACCTGCGGCGCTTCGGACGCGACGAGCCGTCCGTCGTGCGGCTCAACTCGCCTGCTCGTGCTGACCTTTGTCCTCGCTTCGCCTCGCAGCTCTTCACCGTCCTCTTCGACCTCAACGATGGCTGTCGCCTCTGCCTTTGGTGCGTCCAGCTCGACGCTCTCGGCTCAGCTCAGCCGCTGACGAGTCGCTTTCCACGCGCACAGACTCGTTCCTCAGCGACGTCAAGCCGCAAGCGTGGGCGTTTGCCGGCTTTGAGCACACCGGCGCGCTCGTCTACTCGGTCGAGTACCAGAAGCTCTACGTCGAGACCGAGCAGGCCCTCAAGGCCAAAGGCCCGCTCAAGAAGGCCAACAAGGTCAAGAAGCGCGTCGACAAGAAGTGGCTCAAGGTGCGTCGTCCTTTCTCTCGCTCTCTCGCCACGGCATCTCAAGCGCATCTTCACACTGCTCCTCTCAACACCTGCAGATGCATCCGGCCGACAAGAGCCCTCACGCTCCGACCGAGGAGGGCGGCAAGGATTGAGCAGCGCGAGAACCGCTGAGGTGAGCGGGTGTGGGAGGAGCGAGTCGAGCTGCAACGCTTTCGAGAGGCTTTGTCGAGCACGAGCGGTCTGTCGGCGAGCAGAAAAAGAGAGAGAGAGAGCGAGTCGGTGTAGAGAGCCGAGCAGCGTAGCGGGCGAGAGGTGCGCGAGAGAGGCCCGTGCGCAGGAAGCAGCTTGAGAAGGTCGACCCGGGCTTTCGCTCGCGGACACAAGTCGCTCTCGCCGTCACGAGCACTTGCGACGCGAACTTCTCTGCGCAGGGCTGCGCCACACTGAGAGCGCTGCAATGCAAAAAGAAAACTGGCGAAAGCGTCAAAAAGATGACTGCCCCCACACAGGATCGAACTATGGACCTTTCGCTTACTAGGCGAACGCTCTGCCACTGAGCCATAGGGGCTTGCTTGGGACAATTGCTGCTGTCATGCATCTACAAACCGCTACGCACTGCTGTTGCACGAAGGGGTCCGTGCGCAAGCTCCGGCCGCTCTTACACTTCATTAGCGCTCAGTTCGTCGAGCTCGGGGCTCACGGGGAGGTGCTCTCGCTATTTCCAGCCAGCGGTCAGCCGCAGTGCGAGCGAAACGAGCGCAGGGCGGCGGCCTTTGCAGAGCTCCCCTCTCGCCGACTCGAAACGGCTCGCACAGCTCGAGCACGAAGGGAACCCTCGGAGCCCAGGCATCGCTCCATTCCAGACGTCTCGTGAAGGCTACGAGCCCAGCGCTGCACCGCGCCCGCCTGCCTTAAGCCCGTCCGTCCTCCTCTAGCTGCTCGAACGTCCCTCGCCGACGCTCCTCCTCAGACACCGCTCGCGCCGCTCGCGCCGTTCGCACCTTAAGCCGACGGCCGCGCCGCCGCCTCGGCCCTGACGCGCTCGACGAAGGCCGGGAGGATGACGGCGAACGGCTCGTCCTCGGCGACGACGAGGGTGACGCCGGCGCGGGCGCATGCCTCGCGCAGAACGATCGACTTGGGCTGCGACGAGTGTGCGAGCTCGTCGGGGACGTAGAGTGTCCGGATGGACGGGTAGCGCGGGAGCGTCACGACCAGGATCGCGGCGTCGTAGATGTCGAGGGTGCGGATGCGGACGTGGCGGATGGCGCGGAAAGCGGGCAACTCGAACAAGGCCAGTTTTCCGCACTCGAGGTCGATGAGGACGGGAGCCATCGTTCTGCCCTGCGGGATCGGCGCGACGCTCTGCGGGTCCGGCGAGTAGGGGTCGACGAGCTGGACGTAGTCGAGCTGGATGAGGAACGCCGCCGAGAGGTCGGGCTGGTACGGGACCAGAGCTCCGTCCGCAGCGCTGACTTGGAAAGTCAGGCCGAGACGCAGGCTGCGCAGACGAGGCAGGCTCGCCGGCGAGAGCAGCTGCTCGACGGGCATGACGACTGCCGGCGACAGGCACAGCTCGACGAGCGCGAACGGCACGGCGACGCTGCGGCGGCCAAGGTCGATGAAGCCGTCGAGGAACAAGGCCCGTAGCTCTGCAGGACAAGGGAGGACGTCAGCTCGGAGGGAATGCGGCTCGAGGAGGGGGAGCGAGAGTGGACGCACTGAGGAAAGGCCCGCTTGAAGTTGCGAGCAGGTCAATCTGGACTGGCGTGCCCAAGTAGACGTCCTCGGGCGTGTACATGCCGACGTTGTCCATGTAGACGTCCTGGAGGGCGGGCAGGTCGACGACGACCGCGAGGACGGCGTCGGCGAACCCCTGGTGGCGCTCCTCGAGCTCGTGCGCCTGCTTGTACGCTGCGACGAGCTTCTCGGGGAGCCCTGCGAGGTCGGACGAGCCGCCGTGCTTGAGCTGCTGCTCGAGCGCCTCGACCTGCTCCTCGGTCTCGACGACGACGACCTGCCACAGGCGCGGGCGCGCGACGTCGTTGAACCGCCGCGAGACGAGGCTGATGCGGCGCAGGGTCGTCTGGCGGGTCTGGTAGCCCGCCGGCGTGAGCGCGTGCGCGGCGGCGAGGTCGATGATGAGGCCGACGAGCTCGGCGGGGAGGCGGTCCATGCCGGGCGTTGGGGCGGGCGTGCGGCGCGGGTGGTTGGCGAGAGGGTGCGCTGGGCTGGTCGTAGGCGCTGCTGCACAGTCGGGAGTGCGAGCGAGGCGACGTGGGAGGAGGAGACAGCGAGAGAGGCCGACGAGGCGCGAGCGGCGGCAAAGTGCGGGGAACAGCTCAATCTCAATGGCGCGCCTCGTCCAGCTCGAGACAAGCAGCAAGAGCTGAAGCTGCTCACGAAGAGCAAGAGAACGAGAGCCGGACAGCCTCGCTCGCTGCGGAAAATGCGATGTTGCGACGGTCCCTCGTCTATCTAGCCTCCCTCCTCCTCGCTCCGATTCAGACTCCGGCTCCTCGCGCGCTCCTCCTTCCGCTCCCTCGAGTACGCCATCTGCTCGGCCCCTCGCACGTACGGCGCCGGCGGCGTGCGCGCGCCAAAGATGCTGCGCCCCGCCGAGCCCGCTCGGGGTGCGGTCGAGCCTCTTGCTCGTCGTGCCGGGCTCGTCTCCCTCGACGTCGCCGCCGCCGAGTCCGACGACGCTGATGCGCTCCGTGCGCGCTCCTGCGGCGCACTCGGCGGCGCCTCTCGGCCCTTGCGGCCCGCCCAGACGCGGTCGAGGGCGCCGACGCGGCCCATCTCCTCCTTGAGGAGGACGAGCTCGCCGAGCGCGCGCACCGTGTCGGCGCGGACGCCGTACTTGCGCCCGAGGGCGACGACGTAGCCGTTGATGTACTCGATCTCGGTGCGCGAGGGGAGCGACGGCGCGTTGTGCGCGAGCGAGAAGGCGTGCGGCGCGCCCGAGTCGAGCGCGAGGAGGTCCGAGAGGGTCGACGAGAGGTTGGGCGCCGTCTTGAAGAGGACGCGCTCGGTGTAGTCGAGGAGGGAGATGGCTGAGAGAGGATGCGAGGGCGAGAGGGGTGGTGGTGGAGGGTGCGAGGCTCGATGAGGAGGAGGGGAGGGGGAAGAAGGGTGCGCCGAGTCGTCGTCGTCTCGCCGAGAGGAGGGGTCGTACGCCGGCGGCGACCATGTGCCCTCCTCGACGGCGAGCTGGGCCGCGAACACATCCGAGCACTCACGGCACACAGCCTCAATGAGGCGCTTGGCCTTCTGGCTCCCGACGAGCGCGCCGTTGTTGACGCCGACGACGGCCGTGAGCGAGTTGACGCTCGCGTTGACGGCGAGCTTCTGGAGCTGGGCGACCTGGAGGGCGGGGAGAGGGAGCCACGAGGGGTGCAGCTCGTTGCAGGCGAGGAGCGACGAGAGGGTCGTGTGGAGGTTGGCCGTCGTCGACGAGTAGGGGAGGTGCTCAAGGGTCGGCTGAACGAGGGAGCGCGGGTTGAGGAGGGGATTGTCGGCGTGGTCGCCCCAGGGCGGGTTCGGGTACTCGGCGAGCGCCGACAGGACGGCGCGGTTCGGGAGGACGCCAAACTTCAGGTCGCCGAGCCCGGCGTGGACGAAGTGGCCGGGCGCCTTGCGCCACGCGCCGTGCGTCGTCGTCGCGCAGACGAAGCTCGGGCGGCCGCCGAGGCTCCCCCACCGGCTGCGCGCCGCGGCGTCACCCTGGCCCTCGAGCGCGTCCGAGCGGTCCTCGGGCCAGTACTTTTCGAGGAGCGACTCGAGGACGCCCATGCCGTTCTGGCACAGGACGATGACGCTGCGCGACGTGATGCGCGGGAGGAGGTGGCGCAGGGCGGGGAGGGTCGAGGGCGCCTTTGTCGAGATGACGAGCGTCTGGATCACGTCCTGGCGGTTCCACATGCGCGGGTTGATGCGGGCGTGGTGGCGGCTCGACGAGGGCGACTTGACCGAGTCTTGGTCCCACGCGTCTTGCGGCGAGCGCGTGAGCTCCATCTCGAGGTTGGACGTGCGGCGCGCGAGGCCATTGCGCTCGACGGTGAGGGTGCCGGTCGGGCAGCCGTCGGCGTCGGTCGGGGCGGCGATGAGGCCGGGCGATGTCGACGACGCCGGGTTGAGGAGCTGCTGGGCGATGTCCTTGCGGCGGAGGATGAGGCGGACCTGGGTCGCCGGGAGGTGGGCGAGGTTGGTCGCGAGGAGGGAGCCGATCGACCCGACTGCGAGCACGGACAGGACGTCAGCCTCGACTTCACGGTGCAGCTGTCGGTGAGGAAGAGGGACGGACCGCCTAGACAGTGGAAGCGCATGACGCGCCCGTGGTCGAGCGGTGACCCTCAGTCGAGAGGCGAGGCCGACTGCTGGTGATCGCCTCGCTCGGTGGTTGTGCGCGCGGGTCCAAGCTCTTGAGCAGCTCGTGCGAGTCGATGTGCGGCTAGAAGGCCCGAGTCGGTGCGGTAGTGGGCGAGGACGAGGTCGTCAAGAGATGGCGAGGAGGGAGGCGATGAGGAGGTAGGCGCCGTCGACCTCTGGCGCTGGTTCGAGTCGGACAGTCGAGGTCGCGCAGTCGAGTTGAGGTGGTACAGGGTCCAGCTGATCCCGCCCGAGGCGAGGCGGTGGTGGTTGGAGCGAGGTCGAGGTGGACTTGGTCGCGGCGAGCGAGCGACCTTCTGCTCTCGCTCCACACGCTCTCCCGCAGCTCCTTGCTCCGGTCCAGCAGCTCGAAGCTACCCGCACAACATGGCAGACGCAGCGCCCGCACCCGCACCGCCCGCCGCGCCCGAGGCCGGCCCCTCGACCTCCCCCGCTCCCCCTCCAGCTCCGGCACACCCAGACGGCGACGGCGACGCCCAGATGACCAATGGCGACGCCGACGACAAGCCCGAGGAGGAGCCCCTGCCCGAAGGCGCCACCGAGGTCCTGTACATCAACAATCTCAACGAGAGGATCAAGCTCCCGAGTCCGTCCCCTCCCTCTCCTCTCGAGCCTATCCTCGAGCGACCAGCGCTGAGCCCGGAACCCTCCCCACAGTCATGAAGGAGTCGCTCAAGGTCCTCTTCCGCGAGTACGGCCGCGTCCTCGGCGTCACGGCCCACTCGAACGTCCGCATGCGCGGCCAGGCCTTCGTCACGCTCGACTCGAAGCACGCCGCCGCCAAGGCCGTCTACGAGGTGCAGAAGTTCCCGCTGTACGGCAGGGCCATGGTGCGTCCTTCCCTCTCTGCATCTCGCGCGGCCTGACGACGAAGAGCCGGCTTGCTGACCCTCCCCTTCTCTCGTGCGCCCGCAGCAACTCGCCTTTGCACGAACAGACTCGGACGCGCTCGTGCAGAAGCGCAAGCCCGAGGCCATGGACGAGCACAAGAAGGAGCGGCTCGAGCGCAAGAGTGCGTCGTCGCCCTTCCCCCTCCCCGCTCCTCTCCTCCCTCGCTCGCCCGCTGACCCTTTCCCTTCCCTCGCTCGCAGAGGAGTCCCGAAGGAACGACCCGGCACGGAGGAAGAAGCTTGCACAGCGCGCCGCAGCAAAGCAAGGTGCGTCGTCTCCCTCTCCCTCTCGTCGGCGGCGCCGCTCACACCTCCGCGCCCGCCCGCAGCCGCCGAGACCGGCGTCGCGCCCGTCGCCGCCGCCGCGAGCGCCCCGCGGCGCGTCGTCCAGCTGCCCGACGAGTACCTCCCGCCGAACAAGATCCTGTTCGTGCAGAACCTGCCCGACGACACGACCAAGGACAAGCTCGAGGCTCTCTTCCGCCCGTGCGTCGTCCTCCCTCTCCCTCCTCGCCTCTCGCCCGCTCGTCGCACGCAGCTCGCTCACGTCGACGTCCCCCGCGCGCGCAGGTACCCGAACCTCGTCGAAGTGCGCACGATCCCCGGCCGGCGCACGATCGCCTTTGTCGAGTTCGAGGACGAGCCCTCGTCGTCGGTCGCGCGCGAGGCGCTGCACAACTCGGCGTTCCCGGGCGCAGCCGCAGAAGGCGCCGACGAGCCGCACAGGATCAAGGTGACGTTCGCCAAGAAGGGCTGAGGGAGCGGCGAGCGCGAGCGTGAGGAGGGCGAGGCGCGAGGGGAGGAGCCGTCGTCGCCGTGTGCAACTCTGTACGAGCTTTTGCTGTTCTCGTGGAGCAGGGCGACGACCGAGAGCTCGGCGAGGGAGTACGAGGACAAGCGAGAGCTTCCGCGAATGCTGTCGACGAAAGCTGCTCTCGGCTCCACGAGCTCGCTGCGAGGAGAACGAGTACCGGCGATAGTTCCATCGCGAGAACAAAGACTACTGCAGAGGGGAAAGCGAGAAAGGCGAGGGAGGGGACTAAAGAGGAGCGCCGGCGGTACTCACGGCGAGAGGGGCGAAAGCGGAAACGACTTCTGGGCGACGACAAGCAGAGAGGGGGAGGGAGGGAAGGGCGAAGGGTGTAGGCTGCGACGAGGATGAGCAAGGCGTCAGCTCTCGGGTCGGGCAAGAGTAGAAGAGGTAGAGAGAGGGACGGCGCACCGGGTTTTGGTCCGAGGGCCCGAGCGTGCGAGACGAGTCGAGCCGGCGGCGAGGACGGCAGCGGCGAGCGAGCCTAGTCGGCCTCGTTCTCCTTGTACTGCTCCTTGTGCTCCTGCGCGACAGGTGGACGAGCATCAGCGGCCGCAACCGGGTCGAGGACGAGAGGAGGGAGAGGGAGGGAGCGAGAGGCGCACCTTCCACAGGCGATTGGTCTCGTTGCGGCGTGAGTCACCGTCCCAGTCGGGCTCGAGTTCCTTGAGCTCCTTCATCTTGGCCTGCGCGCGTGCAAGGTGGGGCGAAGAGGGTGGTGGAAGAGCGGGGGTCAGCAAGAGTGCGTTGCGGCGAGCGCCGACGCCGTCGATCTGAGAATCGGCAGCGCACCGAGAAGAACTGCGTCGACAACGAGATCATACACGCGTGCAGGAGCCATCAGCGAGCTGCCCGAGCCTGCAGAGAGAAGCTCGAGGAGGACGAGCGCACCTTGCGGTAGGCCGTCGGCTTCTTGTTGCCCGGCTTGCTCGAGCTCGACTTCTTCTTCTTGCTGCCGGACGTGCTCGAGCTAGCGGGCTTGGGCGAGGCTGCGCGCGAGGGTGGCGAAGATGGAGTCAGCAGCCGCTCAACCGGCGCAGCACGAACGCGTCGAGACGGCGAATCCCCCTCGACGCGCCGCGCTGCGAGAGAGCGAAACAGGACGCACTCTTCTTCTTGGGGACGGTGGTCGTCTTGGCCATGGTGTGCTGAGGCGGGCGGCGCGGAAGTCGGGTCGTCGGAGAGCGGAGAGCGGGAGAGGAGAGGGGACCGGGGTGTCCGCGGAGGGGTTTGGGCGACTTTGGCGGGTGGCGACGAGCCGAGGCGTGTAGTAGAGGTGGCGAGGGGGTTGCTGGGGTGGTCCTTGATGCGCTGAGAGAGTTTGAGCGCGGAGCGAGTGGTGGGAACGGAGCAGAGAGGCGAAACCAAGCCGCCGCCGCTCCTGGCTCGGCCACACCGCCGCCCGGGCGAGGGGGCTCGTGTCGACCACCACCCAAGCGGGTAGAGCTGCTGCGCCTGATCGATGAACCACCTTCTGCTTGACGCACGCACGAAAGCAATCGCGTCCAGAGTCAGAAATGAGCGAGCAAGGCCGAAAGCCATTTGCGACGAGGCGAGGCGCGTCGGCGAGCAAGCGTCGCACCTTGGGAGTCGCGTGCGAGCCTCCCGTGCGGTCCCTGAAAGCTTTCTGAGAGGCTTCGCTGTACCCGAAGCCCTGCAAGAGGAGCTGCCGGTTGCCGCCCGCGGCAGCCAGCTTCATCTCCTCCTCGTCCTCGCGCTCACCTCGGCTCGACCTCCACCGCTCGCCATGCTCCGCTCCAGCCTGAGCTGCACCCGCCACGCCCAGCCCTTGTGCCAGCACGCCACTCGCGCCTACGCCACCAAGCAGGCCGCAGGGTCCGGCAGCCGCAAAAAGGCCGCCCAGGCCAGCCCGCGAGGAGGACGACCAGGCGAGGGAGGGTCCGACTCGAAGATTGAGACGATCAAGCAGGTGCGCTCACTCTCTCTCACAGCTGTCCTGGCGGCGGCACGAGCTGACCGTCGCTCTCTGCCTCCCCCTCCTCCTCCTCATCTCCCGCTCCTCCTCGACCTCGACTCAGACCCTCCTCGAGTCCGACCCGACAGAGGCCGAGCGCCTCGAAGCTCTCCGCCGCGTCATCCCCTCCGTCGAAGCCCACGACACGATCCAGCGCGCGTGGCAGCTCCACCAGCGGCACCGCCGCGAGGCCCACACGGCCGAACTCGCGCGCAAGTACGCCGCCATGCGCTCGGCCCTGTCGCTCCTCGAGCAGACGAGCCCGCAGCTGTACCGCGAGGCGACCGAGGGCCGCAAGTTCCAGAACGTTGACCAGGCGCGCGCGACCAACGCCCGGCTCGAGGGCATCGTGCCGCGCGAGATGAGGGTCCCGACCGAGCGGCCGGGCGCGCAGCTGTGGGACTACGAGTGGAAGGCGCCGGTGCAGCAGAAGCAGCAGGCGGCGGCGGGAGCGGGCGAGGCGGACAAGGCGGCACCGCGAGCCAAGGCATGAGCGAGGGAGCAGCTGCAACGACTCGCACGATGACCTAGAAGCTCCAGGGATATTGCAGAGAGAGGCCTGCTAGGCACGAGAGGGAATAGGGTGAGAGAAAGAGAGCAGGATCTACACGAGGTGCGGTACAAGAACGGCCAGGGAGGACGGCAGGAGGGACAGCTAGGACGACGACGACGACGACGAGGAGAGGAGAGCTAGATGAAGGGCGCGAACGACATGGCGCTCGAGTACGAGTCGAGCAGGTCCCGCCGACCGCTCATCTGGAACAGGTTGACGTGCCCGGCCTGGTCGGTCGAGCCTGGTCGAGAGGGGCCGTCGTTCGACGCGCAGCCGAGCACCATGTGGTGCGGGTGGAAGGCGAGGAACGTCATGTCCGACTGCTTCGTGTTGAGGAGGCCGGCTGCGAGCGAGGCGAGAGCTCAGGAGAGAGCGACGAGAGCGAGAGAGCGAGAGCGAGGACGCACAGGTGTTGCGGAACTTGCTGAACGGCTCGCTCAGGTCGTTCATGTTCCACAGCTTGATGACGTTGTAGGCCGAGCTCCTGCGCGCATCGTCGAGAGCGTCAGCTTCGAGCCGTCGAGCAAGCAGAAGAGAAGAGAGGAGAGGCGACGCACGTCGCAAAGATGGGCGCGTGCTCGTGGACCGTCATCTGGGAGAGCCCGCCCTGGTGCGCCTGCAGCGTCTGGATCGGCTCGGTCAAGCGGATGTCCCACAGGCACACCTGCCCGCCCAAGCTGCGCGCACGAGAAGACCGAGTTCAGCTCGAGCTCGAGCGCGAGAGGGCGAAGAGAGAGAGAGAGGGGGGACGCACTCGGCCGTCGCGAGCTCTCGGTTGCCGCCTCGCTGCATGTGCACGTTCTGGACCCAGGCGTCGTGCACGCCCGTGTAGCGCCGCACCATGTTGTCGCGCTGTGCGAGGCGGCGGTCGTACACGCGCAGGCCGCCGTCGCCGAACCCGGCCACGACGATGTTGCCCGCCACCTGGTCGCACGTGAGCGACGTCAGGCACGAGTTGGCGCGCGTCGGGAGGTCCTGCAGGTGCAGTAGGGAGCGTCAGAGCCGAGGGTGAGGGAGGAAGAGGAGGGAGAGAGAGAGAGAGAGAGGAGGGCGCACCTGGATCGTGAGCTCGCGCGTCGCGTCCCACACGCGGATGTACTTTACGTTGCCGCCCATGAGGAGCTGCCCTCGCCCCTGCTGCCACTCGACGACGAGCCCGGCGTCGGCCTGGGTCGAGCTCCGAGGCAGCTCCTCCGACATGCCCTGGAACGACGAGATGAGCTTGACGTCGTCGGGCGACTCGTACGAGCGGAAGAGGCGGACGTCGCCGTCGGCTGCGAGCGAGAGTAGAGGAAGCTTTAGACAGTGCGCTCGTGCGAAGAGGGTGCGAGTGAGGGAGAGGGACGCACCGGTCGCCGTCATGAGGAGCGCGATGTCGTCCTCGTTGACGAACCGCAAGGTCGTGATCGGCACGCCCTTGGGCGTCCCATTCGAGAAGTAGTTGAGGCGCGAGTTCTTCTCCCACTCGTAGACGGCGATGTTACCGCGGTCGTCGGCCGAGATGAGGTGCGGCTCGAACTGGTGGAACATGATGCGCGAGGGGACCGTCTCGCCGCCGAAGAAGCCGACCTGCTCGTCCCACCGTGTCCGGCCTGCGTACAGCGTGCATGCACGTCAGCAAAAGGATCGAGCGGAAGGAGCAAGGAGAGCGAGGGAGGGAGAGAAGGAGAGGGCGACGACGCACACGCTGGGACCTTCATCGGCTGAGTCTTGATGATGACGGCCTCGTTCCTCTGCCGCCGCCACACGCGCTCGTTGTGCAGCATACTGCCCGGCTCGTCGGCCTCGGTCGCCCGCATCTGGCTCTCCTTGTAGTACTCGAGCGCAAAATCGAAGAAGGTGCCCTTGAGCGGGAAGACCTGGTCGGGCGCCTCGTCCTGGGCGCTCGAGACGCTCGGCGCCGCTCGTCGGCGCTTGAGGCGCTCCTCGTCCTGCGCGACGAGCGCCGCGATGAGGCCCTCGACCTGCGAGGCGTCGACCTGCGCCGCCGCCGGGCGCGCCTTGGTCGACGACGACGGCCGCCCGACTCGCGCCTGCAGGTGCCGCAGCGAGTCGAACGATGCCGACGAGGCGCCGCTCGTCGTCGGGCCCGTCGCGCCGCCGCCGCCGTCCTGCTGCGGCGTCCTCGAGCCGGCGCCGCCCTCGCTCGCGCCGTACAGCGGCTTGCCGTCGGCGCGCAGCGACGCAGGGCTCCCGCCCGGCGTCGGCGACGGCGCAGCCGAGCGAGACGATGCAGCGGGCGACTGGGCGCCGGCGCCGCCCTCGAGCGCGAGGTGCGCGAGGCTCTTCATGGCCGTCGCCGTGCGCTTGAGCGTCCCGCCGAGCCCGCCGCCGCTGCCGCCGCCGCCCGACGACGTCGACGACGAGGGCCCTGCGCCGCCGCCCAAGGGCGTCACGTGCCCGTTGCTCCTCGGCGGGTGCGCGCCGGGTGCGCCGATGCCGCCGCCGCCGCCGCTGCCGCCGCCGTCGCGCACTTGGTGCGGGAGGAGCGTCGTGTCGCGCTGGAGCGCGCCGGGCGCAGGTGGAGGAGGGACGCGCGGGCGCGAGACGTCGGGCTGGGCCGAGGCGAGGACGGCGCGCGCGGCCGGGCCGAGGGGCGAGGTGAAGAGGAGGTCGAAGATGTAGTCCATGACCTGCTGCGCCGGCTCGGCGATCTCGAGTTGCGGGTCGGCCGTGAGCTGGGTCAAGGTTTGGTACATGCAGCTGAACATGGTGGCCTGGAACGCCGGGTTGGACGGGCCCTCGTTGCTCTCGGCGGCGGCGTTCAAGCTCGCGGCGATGGCGGCGATGCGCTCCTCGATGCCGCTCGTCGGCGCCTCGCCGGCGTTGGCCTGGTGCACGCGCTCGACGACGGCGCGGTAGGCGGCGATGACGAACTGGCCCTGGTGCTCGTTGACGATCGACGAGAGGAGGACGATGAGCTCGCGCCGAACCGGCGGGCTGCCGTCCGACGACGACTTGAGCGTCGCCATGGCGACGCCGAGCTCGACGTCGGTCTGCTCGCCGGGCGACAGGCCCGACGCCGGCCCGCTGCAGGCGATCGAGCGGCCGAAGCGCTTCGAGGGGTTGCTCGACCCGGTCGTGCCGAGGAGGGTCCCGAGCGCGTACATGACGGCGGCGCGCACCTCGGGCACCGGGTCGACGTGCAGGAGGTTGCAGAACACCTCGTGGACGCGCGCCTTGACGCCCATGCCCTTGGCCTCCTCGAAGTCGTCCCACATCTGCGCGATGCAGAGGATGGCCCACTGGCGCAGGAGCGGGTCGTCGTCGCGCAGGTGGACGAGGCACGACTCGAAGACGTTGACGCGCAGGCACGCGACCTGGCCCTGCTTGTAGTCGCGGCAGCACACGGCGAGGATGAAGGCGCACATGGCGCGGTGCTCGGACACGTTGGGGAGCGGGAGCTGGCTCGTCGACGACGGATGGAGGACCGAGACGAAGTAGGTGTAGGGCGCCTGGTCGACGCCCCGCGCGCTCGGGTACGCCTGCTTGAGGAGGTCCTCCTTGCACCCCTCGTACACGGCGAGGATGCGGGCCCAGATGTAGATGAGGACCGGCTTGAGCTCGACGGCGGGCGCCTGGAGGAGGCGCAGGACGTAGGCGAAGATGCCGATCGAGAGGGCGACGTTGACGGCCCAGGGCCCGAGGTCGAGGAACTTGCAGAGGAGGATGAGGGCCTTGAGGCGGTGCGCCTGCGAGAGGAGGACCTGGAGGACGACGGGGAGCTGCTCGGGGTGCCGCCGCTTGGCGACCGTGCCCTGCTCGAGCCAGATCTCGAACGCCGTGAGCTGCTCGGCGAAGAAGGTCGAGTGGACGTAGGGCGACGGCGGTTGAGGAGGGAGTGGGGGAGGGGGTTGGTCGGGGAGGGTCGGCGGTTGCGGCGGGAGCGAGTCGAGCCACCGCTGCTCGTGCTCGAGGAGGGTCGGGAGCTGCGCGAGGCACATGTCGACGGCGAGGTCCCAGCTGTCCCACAAGGGGTGGTTGTGCGTGTGCGGCAACGCCGGGACCGAGATGGGCGTGCACTCGTAGAAGCGCATGATGCGCTCGGCGAGGAGGAACCCGCGGAAGAGGGCGGCGACGACGAGGTCGTGGCGGAACAGCTTCTGGAAGAGGTCGCGCGGGAGGCAGTTCCACGCGATCGTGTCGGTGACGGCCGTGAAGATCCAGTTGAGCTCGCCGAGCGGCGTGCGGCGGTCGTTGAGCTTGCCCGGGATCTTGAGGAGCATGTCGAGGTCGAGGTTCGACTTGAGCGGGTTGCGCAGGAGGAAGAACCGGAGGGCGATCTCGATGGGCGACGTGAGGCAACAGGTGAAGAGGTCGGCGGGGAGGTCCGGGTTCATCGGCAGCTGCTCGTGTGCGAGGCAGGCGCCGAGCTGGATCGTGTCGCGGAAGGGGACGTTGGGCAGTTGCGGCCCGGGGTTGACCGGCTGACCGTCGGGCCCGACCGCGCTCGCCGGCGCCGCCGCCGCCGCCGCGGCCTCGCGCTGGAGCTCGTCGTCGCGCTTCTTGCTGAACTCCTGCACCTTGGACACGATGTTGCCCGCGGCGCTGCAGTCCCACACGTAGATGGCCGGCGAGCCGATCCACGCGATGATCTCGGCGAGCGAGACCGGGATGTACTGCGTGTACTGGCGGTTGAAGAGCCACAGCTCGCCCGACGGGGTCGGCTTGGGGACGCCGTGACCGTTGTAGTGGAAGAGGACGCGCTCGCCCTTGGCCGTCTTGCGCGCGGCGGTGCAGAACTTTTTGGCGTCCTCGATCGGCGGGTCGAGGTACTGCTTGTAGCGCGTCTTGGGCGTCGCGGCGAGGTTCTCGAACTGCTGCTGCAGGTTCTTGCCGATGCGCTCCATGGCCTTGTCCTTGGCGATGGCGTACGGGTCGACCCAGCACTCGAGCTTGGCGCACGGGTCCGTCTTGATGACGTCGGGCGGGTCGTAGCCGATGCGCAGGCAGACGACGAGGCAGGCGGCGGCCGTGCGGATGCGGTCGCGGTTGCGCCAGTCGATCTTGTTGTCGGCCGGGTCGGTCGAGGGCGGTTTGGGGAGGCCGACGCGCTCGTGCCGGGTGTCGGTCCAGTACAGGAAGTAGTTCTTCTCGAGGGCCTGCGAGCGCGCGTGCGGATGCAGCGTCAGCGAGAGCGTTCTCGAGCCGGGTAAGAGGTCGAGGGAGCGAGAGAGGGAGAGGCGGCGCACCTGGAGGTACTCCTCGCTCGAGTAGGCCTCGGCGAAACCATGCCGCATGTTCTGCGCGCGGGGGAGGGACAGCGTCAGTGCCGTCGTCTCGAAGAGGTCGTGAAGGAGGCGAGGAAGGGGACGCACGGAATCTGGGTCGACGGCCTCGTCCCACTCTGAGTAGCCATGCCCAGCGTAGCCCGAGTGGTCCAGCTGGGACGCGTCCTCATCCGAGTCGTCGTCGTAGTCGTCCGAGTGCGACACGTCCGAGTAGTCGTCTGGCGGCGGGAGCGCTTGCTGCTCGACGAGGCGAGCCATGATCGGACGGCTGAGCGGGGTTAAGGTCGGGCGAGGAGGAGGAGAGGGTCGGCGGCCGTCAGTGGGGGCTCTTGCGGTGGCTGGATAGCCCTGATGAGAGGTTGACGAGGTAGTGCTTACCTTGTGCGCCTGGCCTGCGGCTGTTGTCGGTCGCGGTGGTCGAGGCGGGGGAAGGTCGAGAGCGGGAGAGGTGGGCGCGGCGAGCGCGACGCCGAGTCGAGCTGGTGCGGCGCGGGGGTGGGCGCTGTGGGCGAGTGCAGGAGGGGCGAGAGCTGCACTGCCTCCCGCAAGCAAGAGCGGGGCGAGTTGACGAGAGCAACCCGCTCCTCCTCGTCGTCGTCCTCGCTCCTTGCCCTCGACCACACCCGGCTCTCGTCGCCTACGCGCACTAGCTGCCCGGTCGACCTACTCGCCGTCAAGAGCGCCTTCCACTCGCCCGGGCAGCCATGTCTGCGCTCGGCCCCGCAGCCACCCCTTCCGGCTCGCCCGCTCTCGGCGCACCTCCTCCCCACCTCGCACAAGCAGCCCAGGGCGGCAAGCTCACACCCCGACAAGCACTCGACGCGACCAAGCAGAAGGACTTCACGAAAGGTGCGCCCCCTCCTCCCACCTCTGTCTGTCCTCCCCTCCTCCCCTCGCTGACCCTCCCCCACCTCGCAGTCGTCGTCCGCTTCAAGGCAACGGGCAACGCGCCCATCATGAAGCAGAACTTCTACAAGATCACAGCAAGCAACCAGTTCCGCACCGTCATCGCCTTTCTCCGCAAGGAGCTCGGCTGGAAGCCCGCCGACTCGCTCGTGCGTCCCTCTCCCTCCTCGTCCTCCTCGGCACGGAGCGCACGGTTGCTGACTTCCTCGCCGCGCACACACAGTTCCTCTACATCAACTCGTCCTTCTCGCCTGCACCCGACGACACGGTCGCCAACCTGTTCAAGGTGCGCTCGAGCCGGTTCTCTCTTTCGATCCTCCTCTTCGCGTCCGCCGCCGGCTGACTCGCGCTCTTTCCTTGCGCACGCAGTGCTTCGGCACCGAGGGCCACCTCATCGTCAACTACAGCTCGACCCAGGCCTGGGGCTGAGCGCGCACGTCGCCCGCGGCGCAGCCCGTCCCCCTCCTCGACCGCCGATACCAGCCGCCGCGCATCTTCTCCCTCGATACCCCCTCGCGCCTCTCGTTGTTCCGCATACCCTCCTTGCTACTCGTCTCGTCAGCTTCTCGCAGCGCTCGTGCTTGTCTCGGCGAGGTCGTGAGAGAGCGAGAGGCTCGTGCTGTCTGCTCGACCGGTCCCGCTAGCTCGTCTCTCGAGACGGCTGCGGAACTCAGAGGAGGGCATGGAGGCTCTAGATACATCTGGGTCGATGCTACAGTCGAGGAGGGGAGGCTACAGCGAGGAGGAGGGGCTACAAGGAGGGTGCGCCGGCACGCGCGAGGAGGAGAGGAAGAGCTCTGCACGAGGTTGACGGCGCTGGGGCGAGGACGACGACCCAGAGGACGCTCATGCGAGGCGCTCGTGCTTCTCGAGGACGTCGAACGGGTTGACGAAGTTGACGGCCGGCGTCGACTTGGACCAGCCCGGCGCGACGACGGCGGTCGGTGCGTCGGCGGGCTCGAGGGGCGACCGCTTCGAGGCTTGAGGCTTCTTGGCAAAGGGGAGAGCGGCGATGACGCGGCCCCAGGTCTGCAGGGCGAGGAGCACAGAGCGAGAGTCAGCTTTGGGCTCGAGAGGGAGGAAGAGGTCCGAGCGAGACAGAGAGAGGGAGTGCGCACCTGTTGCAGAGAGGCAGCGCCCGAGGGCTCGACCGCAGCAGTCGATGCCGAGGACGACGTTGTGCTGCTGCGGCTCTTGTGCGAGCGCGTGTGGAGCTTGTACTTGGTGAGCGACCTCGACGACTTGGTCGAGCTTGAGGTCGTCGCGCCCGCCGAGGCGCCGAGCCTGCGCGGCACGAGGGCGTGAGCCAGCTGCTCGAGGACGGAGCGCAGCTGCGCGAGAGGTGACTGGTCGACTGACGTGGTCGTCGCCGTCGTCGGGTCGGTCGAGGTTGAGGCGGGGCCGGCCGAAGTCGAGGCGACGGCTGCAGCTGACGAGGACGAGGCGGCGGCAGGTGCAGGTGCGACGACGCCGAGGAGGTCGCCTTGGCCGACCGTCATCATGCCCGTCTGCGCCTTGGCGACGCCCGAGCCAACGACGGGCCCTGGACCTTGGCAGATGAGGAACACGAGCGGCGCGTGGTAAAAGTTGTCCTGGAGCGTCGAGCCCGTCGTCGTCCAGTGGTCGTACACGAACGCCTGGCTCGTCGGCACCATCGGGTTGGGCACGCACGCCTCGGACGGCCCGCCGCCGAACGCCGCGCCCGACGCGTCGTTGCCCGAGATGAACGCCTTCTGGTGCCCGGCGACGGCGATCGAGTAGCCAAAGTAGCCGCCCGAGCCCGACTTGAAGACGTTGTTGCGCACGATGCCGCCCCAGGTGCGAGCGGCGGTGCGGTTCTGCAGGAGGGCGAGTAAAGAAGGTCGAGAAGGGTCAGCTTGCTCGAGCCCCAAGCTGTGTGCGGTCGCGAGGGCGAGCCGCAAAGCGAGACGAACGAGCAGGAAGGAGAGAGGACGCACGTCGCTGCCCCAGACCATGCCGCCGAGCGCGATGCCCGTCTTAATCATGTTCGAGTCGGCGAAGATGAGGTTCTTCTCGACGATCGTACCGTCGAACGAGCCCTGGAACGGGCTGTAGTCGACCAGGTTGATGCCGCCGAGAGGACGACGCTGCCGCGCGATGATCGTGTTGCCGCTCACGACGGACCCGGGCGCGCCGAAAATGACGATGCCGCCGTCGGTCGCGTCGACGATCGTGTTGCCCTGGACGGTCGAGCCCTTGCAGGCGATCGAGATGCCGTCGGCCCACTGCTGAGGGACGTAGACCTGGTCGTCGCCGCGCTTGAACTGCTTGCCATTGGAGGGAGAGTTTCCACAGGGCCCGACGGTGTTGCCCGTGATGAGCATGTTGTTGCACGAGTTGCCGTTGCCCTCTGCGACAGGGAGAGGACGAGCATCAGCGTCGGTTCGAGGAGACAGGGTCGAGCGCGCTCGAGGAAAGAGGAGGAGGGAAGGAGAAGAGGAAAGAGGAGGAGGGAAGAAGAAGAGGAAAGAGGAGGAGGGGGAACGTGCGCTCACCGATGCCGTGAAGTGCGGACCAGCCGCGAGGCTCCCACAGCTTGCAGTTCTTGACCGTCTGGCCGACGTTGTCGCCGCCGAGCTCGAGGAGGGCGGGCCCGTTGTTGAACCCGAGCACGTCGCGTTGCCCGGCGACCTGGACCGACTCGACGACGACGTTGTCGCACCCCTGGCACGCTCCGAAGATGGCGCACGCCTGGTCCTGGCCAGTCACGACGAGGGTCGCACGAGAGCCGTCCGTCGGGTTGCCTGCGCGCGAAAGGAAAGGCGAGAGGGTCAGCGCCGCCCAAGTCATGTCTCGAAGCCGGGATGAGCCAGGTGAACGAGACGCACCCTGGGTCGTGAGAACCTGCTCGGCGGCCGAAAAGTAGACTGGGTTCGTGAGCTTGATCGTCGCGCCGGGACAGAGCTCGACGACGGTGCCGGCGCCGCCGTAGTGGAAGAGGGACGAGATGAGCATGTCGTCGGCCGTCGAGTCGAGGCAGGCGCCGCGCTTCAGCAGCGTGTCGCCGTCGGCCTTGTCGCCGCGCTTCTGGATGTCGACGTCGACGATGTTGTCGAGGCCCGACC
>Ga0308169_10002286_pt1 | contig 20097 bp, 16 predicted proteins | sample PhyBR1_2_FD_202139 | JGI IMG/M metagenome (GOLD analysis project Ga0308169, IMG submission 202139) | Phyllosphere microbial communities from UC Gill Tract Community Farm, Albany, California, United States - DLSLSB.R1 | ecosystem: Host-associated > Plants > Phyllosphere > Unclassified | place...
TGCCGGAGACCACTCAGCCATGGGTCGTCTCCAGCATCCCGCCGTCGCGGGTCAGGGTGCGTTCAGCGCGCGGCGCTGAGGCGGTAGCGCAGCGCCTCCAGCTCGCTGCGCAGAGCGGCGGGAAGCCGGTCGCCGAAGATGCCGAAGTACTCCTCGGTCGAATCGGCCTCGGCCATCCACGCGTCGACGTCCACATCGAACAGCTCGTCGAGATCGGCATCCGAGATCGTCAGCCCGTCGAGGTTGAGGTCCTCACGGCGCGGCAGGCGGCCGATCGGGCTGTCGACGGCTCCGACCTCGCCCGAGATGCGACGGATGATCCAGTCGATCACGCGCGAGTTGTCGCCGAAGCCCGGCCACAGGAAGCGCCCGTCCTCGCCGCGGCGGAACCAGTTCACCTGGAAGATGCGCGGGGCACGATCGAAGCGCAGCTGGCGTCCGACCTTGAGCCAGTGGCTGAAGTAGTCGCCCATGTTGTAGCCGCAGAACGGGAGCATCGCGAACGGGTCGCGACGCAGCTCGCCGACCGTGCCCTCTGCGGCGGCGGTGCGCTCGGACGAGATCGTCGATCCGAGGAAGACACCGTGCGTCCAGTCGGTGGCCTCGACGACGAGCGGCACGTTGGTCGCGCGGCGACCGCCGAACAGGATCACGTCGAGGGCGACGCCCTCGGGGTCCTCCCAGTCCGCGGAGATCTGCGGGCACTGCGCGGCCGAGACCGTGAAGCGGGAGTTCGGGTGCGCCGCGGGGCGGCCGGACTCCGGCGTCCACGGGTTGCCCTGCCAGTCGGTCAGCTCGGACGGTGCCTCATCGGTCAGGCCCTCCCACCACACGTCGCCGTCCGGGCGCAGCGCCACGTTCGTGAAGATCGTGTTGCCCCAGAGGGTCTCGACGGCGGTGACGTTGGTCGACTCGCCGGTGCCGGGGGCGACGCCGAAGAAGCCGGCCTCGGGGTTCATCGCGTACATGCGGCCGTCCTCGCCGGGACGGATCCAGACGATGTCGTCGCCGAGGGTCTCGACCTTCCAGCCGGGGATCGTCGGGCGCAGCATGGCCAGGTTGGTCTTGCCGCAGGCCGAGGGGAACGCGGCGGCCACGTGGTACGCCTTGCCCTTCGGGTCGATCACGCGGATGAGCAGCATGTGCTCGGCGAGCCAGCCCTCGTCGCGGGCGATCACCGACGCGATGCGCAGCGCGAAGCACTTCTTGGCGAGGATGGCGTTCCCGCCGTAGCCGGAGCCGTACGAGTAGACCTCGAGCGTGTCGGGGAAGTGCACGATGTACTTCTCGTCGTTGCAGGGCCACTCGACGTCGGCCTGACCGGGCTCGAGCGGGGCTCCGACCGAATGCACGGTCTTGACCCACGGCGCGCCCTCGGCGATCTGGCGGGTGACGGCGTCGCCGACGCGGGTCATGATGTTGATGGATGCCACGGCGTAGGCGCTGTCGGTGACCTGGACGCCGATGTGCGAGAGCTTGCCGCCGATGGGGCCCATCGAGAAGGGGATGACGTACATCGTCCGGCCGCGCATCGAGCCGGCGAAGATGTGATTCATGGTGTCGCGCATCTCGACCGGGTCCGCCCAGTTGTTGGTCGGTCCGGCGTCGATCTCCTTCTCGGAGGAGATGAAGGTACGGGCCTCGGTGCGCGCGACGTCGCTGGGGTGCGAGCGGGCCAGGTAGGAGCCGGGGCGCCACTCGGGGTTGAGCTTGATGATCTTGCCCTCGTCGACCAGTTCCCGCAGGATCGCGTCGTTCTCCGCACGGGAGCCGTCGATCCAGTGGACGCGGTCGGGCTGGGTGAGCGCGGCGATGCCGTCGACCCACTCGCGCAGCTCGGCCATGGCCGGGGTGTCATACGCCGGCACGGCCCCGAAGCTGCGCACGGGGGCGACCGGGGAGGTGCGAGGGGCGTATGTTTCAGCCATGGCCATGAGTGCTCCTTTGTGAAGAGGGGGGCGATACATCCATCATCCGCGTACTTTCCGCACGCTTTCGGCCGTTTCAGCTTGAAAGAAGCATGTTTCTTTCGGGTATGCTCAAGGAATGGCGACAAGTGGACTCGAGCTCAGCACCCTCGGACATCGCATCCGGCATCACCGCACCAAGAAGGGCTTCACGCTCGACGAGCTCGGCGCCCTGGTGGGGATCGCCGGTTCGCAGTTGAGCCTGATCGAGAACGGCAAGCGCGAGCCCAAGCTCTCGCTGCTGCAGGCCATCGCCCTGGCGTGCAGCACCGACGTCGCCGACCTCATCTCGGGCGAGCCGCCGAACCACCGCGCGGCGCTGGAGATCGAGCTGGATCGCGCACAGACGAGCCCGGTGTTCCGCCAGCTGGGCATCGCGCCCATCCGGGTGTCGAAGAGCATGAGCGACGAGACCATCGAGGCCGTGCTGGGCCTGCACCGCGAACTGCACCGCCGCGAGCGCGAGGCCATCGCCACGCCGGAGGAGGCGCGCCGAGCCAACACCGAGCTGCGCCTCACCATGCGCGAGAAGGCGAACTACCTGCCGGAGATCGAGGCGCTCGCCGAGAAGCAGTTGAAGGCCGCCGGCCACGTGTCCGGCGCGCTGACGCACCGCACGGTCAGCATCATGGCCGAGCGACTCGGCTTCGAGCTGATCTACGTCGACGACCTGCCGCATTCCACGCGCTCCATCACCGACCTGGACAACGGCCGCATCTACCTGCCGCCGGCCTCGATCCCCGGCGGGCACGGCCTGCGTTCCATGGCGCTTCAGGCCATGGCGCATCGACTGCTCGGGCACACCCGTCCGACCGACTACGCCGACTTCCTGCAGCAGCGGCTGGAGATCAACTACTTCGCCGCGTGCTGCCTGATCCCGGAGAGCGCCGGAGTGGCCTTCCTGCAGCAGGCCAGGAAGGACCGCAACCTCGCGGTCGAGGACTTCCGCGACGCCTTCGGCGTCACGCACGAGGCCGCGGGCCTGCGCATGACCAACCTGATGACCCACCACCTCGACATGCGCCTGCACTTCCTGCGCGTGGACGAGAACGGCGCGATCACCCGCGTGTACGAGAACGACGATCTTCCCCTGCCGATGGATGTCACGGGGGCGGTCGAGGGGCAGCCCGCCTGCCGCAAGTTCTCCGCACGGGCCGCGTTCGAGCAGCGAAACCGCACCACCGAGCACTACCAGTACACCGACACCCCGTCAGGCACGTTCTGGTGCGCGACCCAGACCGGGTCGACCAGCTCCGGCGGCTTCTCGATCACGGTCGGCGTGCCGTTCGACGATGCGCGCTGGTGGCGCGGACGCGAGACCACCCATCGTGCGCAGTCGACCTGCCCTGACGAGGCGTGCTGCCGACGCGCGCCCCTTGCGGTGTCGCAGCGGTGGGAGGGGCGCGCATGGCCGAGCGCTCGGGTGCACACGCACATGTTCTCACCGCTCCCCCGCGGCGCCTTCCCGGGCGTCGAGGAGAGCGAGGTCTACGCGTTCCTCGACCGCCACGTCGACGAGTAGCAGAACGCTGAGTCCCGGCCGGATCGCCGGCCGCGACTCAGCGCGGGCGCACGGTCAGCGTCTGCGACGAGGTGCCCACCGGGCCATCGGCGTCGCTGAGCACGGACTCGGTGAGCCCGATGCCGTCGGGTCCGAACGACACCGAGGTGTCCAGGCCGAACCAGTCGCCCGTGGGCTCGCGGAAGATGCTCGCCGTCAGGTCGATGTTCGGGTAGAGCGCGCGCTCAGGCGCGACCCGCGTGGCGATGCCGTTGGCGAAGTCGGCCATGCCCAGCATCCGCGACCGTGACGAGATCGCCTCCCCGTCCAGGAGCGGATGCTGCGGGCGGATCCACGCGCGCGATCGGCCCGGCGCGACCGCCTCCCGGCGGGCGTCGATGGAACGGATGGCACCGCCGGGCCAGACATCCGCCGGAGACCACTCGGGCAGGGTGTCCCGGTCGGGCATCGTCGGCAGCGGGATGCCCGAGATCGCATCGGTGTCGTTCGGCTGCAGCATCCACGCCCGCAGCGTCGCCGCGGCGCGACCCCCATGGCTCAGGGTCACCTCGACCAGCTCGATCGTGCGGCCAGGACGGACCAGACGGGGCGGGGAGATCTCGAACGCGTCCATCGGGATGACACCGAGGATGTCGTAGCTCGCGCGGGCGAGCACCAGCGGTACGTCGGGGCGGCGCACGGCGTGCTCCAGCTCGACCACGTGCGCGAGCAGGCCCAGCACGGGGGCGATGTGCTGCTCGTCGGGATTCCACGCGCCGCCGACATGCTCGGTGGGTTCGAAGGCGGTCTCGGACAGACGATGGAAGTAGCTCGACACGCCATTCATTCTGTCAACTGCGGCGCACGGCGCGGTTCAGGCCGCCACGAAGGCGGCGAAGCGGGCGAGCGCGGACCCGGTCGGCTCCGTCTGCGTCGCTCCGTCGAACAGCTCGGGAGGCAGATGCCGGGTGGCGTCGGCGTGCGACCAGGTGCCCACGACCCGGCCGTCCGCGACGAGCGTGGCACGCACCATCCCGTTCTTGCCCGGCCCCACGGCATCGAGCTGCTCCGGAGCGCAGACCGCGGTGCGATCGGCGTACGAGATGTAGTACTCGTCGAACGCGGGGAGCGCGAAGGCGTGCGCGGCCTTCGGCGAACGCCGCGGCGTGGACGATGCCGCGTACAGTCCCTCGCCGACCTCGTCGACCCGGTCAACGGCACGCTCGGCCGCCTCTCGGGCCGTCCCGAGCGTGAGGCCGGACCACCAGGCGAAGTCGGCGACGCCGGCGGGGCCGTGCCCGTCGATGTAGCGGATGAACAGCTCGGCGAGCGGGTCGTGCGGAGCGTCCGACTCCCGGATCCCGTCCTCCACGCGCACGAACCGCTGCTCACGGGTCACTCCCCTGCCGTTCGGCACCAGACGCCCCTGGCAGATCTCCCCTGCGATGGTCAGGGCGAAGAGCAGGTGGATGCCGCGCTGGTTCCGCGGATCGATGCCGACGCTCTCGAACCGCTCGAAGGCCTGCGCCCGCGTGCATCCGCCGTCTCGGAGAGCGGGAGCGAGTGCGCGCGACGCGGTCGTCATCACCTCGTCGTCGATGCCGAGGTCCCGGTGCCGGCCTGCGGCCTGGCGCCGCTGCCGCTCGGCCGTGACCGACAGCACCCAGGCGAGGTCCCGGGCCGGCACGATGTGCAGGGTGCCGCGCATGGTCCAGGCCCGCACCAGCTCGCCGCGCTCGAACGCGGCATCCACCGCCGTCAGGGTCGGCGCCCCCTTGGTGCGCACGCCGAGCGCCCAGCGACCGGCGAGCAGGTCCTGGCTCTGCACGGCGAGCATGTGCCGCGCGGCATCCACCGGAGTCGCGGCGGGGGCCGTCAGCCGATGCGAGCGGAGTCGGCGCTCCCGCAGTGCACGGGGTGTCATCCGTCCATCATGCCGGGAACATCCGACATCGGCGCGCCGCCCGGAGCGCTCTGACCCCCGGACGGCGCGACGCGGTGTCACACCGTCAGACGAGAACGTCCTCGTGCAGCGTCACCTCACGGCGGGCCGGCAGGACGACGGGGTGGGAGCCGGCCATCACCTCGAGCACGCGCACCACCTGGCAGGAGTAGCCGTACTCGTTGTCGTACCAGACGTACAGCACGACGTCCTTGTCATTGGCGATCGTGGCCAGGCCGTCGACGATGCCCGCGCGATGCGAACCGACGAAGTCGCTGGAGACGACCTCCGGGCTCTCGACGTAGTCGATCTGCTGGCGCAGCTTGGAGTGCAGCGAGGCACGGCGGAGGTAGTCGTTGAGCTCGTCCTTGGTGGCCGGATTCTCGAGCGTCAGGTGCAGCACGGCGAGCGACACGTCCGGCGTGGGGACGCGGATCGCGGAGCCCGTGAGCTTGCCTGCGAGCTCGGGCAGCGCACGGGCCACGGCCTTGGCGGCGCCGGTCTCGGTGATGACCATGTTGAGCACGGCTGAGCGCCCGCGGCGGTCGCCCTTGTGGAAGTTGTCGATCAGGTTCTGGTCGTTGGTGAACGAGTGCACGGTCTCGACGTGGCCTCGCACGATGCCGTAGGCCTCGTTCATCGCCGCCAGAACCGGGGTGATCGCGTTGGTGGTGCAGGATGCGGCCGACAGGATGCGGTCGCCCGGCTCGATCGTGGAGTCGTTGATGCCGTGCACGATGTTCTTCAGCTCGCCCTTGCCGGGCGCCGTGAGCAGCACGCGGGCGACGCCGGTGGACTCCAGATGGCGGCTCAGGCCCGCTTCGTCGCGCCAGCGGCCGGTGTTATCGACGACGATCGCGTCGCGGATGCCGTAGGCGGTGTAGTCGATCGTCCCCGGGTCATCGGAGTAGATCACCTGGATGCGGGTGCCGTTGGCGATGATCTGGGAGTTGGCCTCGTCGACGTCGACGGTGCCCTCGAAGCGGCCGTGCACGGAGTCGCGCAGCAGCAGGGAGGCGCGCTTGACCAGGTCGTTCTCGGCGCCCTTGCGCACGACGATCGCCCGCAGGCGCAGACCGCTGCCGCCGCCCTTATGGGCGATGATGATGCGGGCGAGCAGGCGGCCGATGCGGCCGAAGCCGTACAGCACCACGTCGACCGGCTCGGAGAGCTCAGCATCCAGTGCCGGGGCGAGTTCGCCGCGCAGGTATGCGACGAGGTCCATGCCGCTCGCGGCGTGCCCCTCGACCAGTCGGGCGACATCCAGCGAGGACGCGCCGGGGCCGATCTCGCGCAGCGCCTCGAGCACGGCGAGCGTGTCGGTGAGGGCGAGGTGGCTGTGACCCAGTTGCGCGACGCGCTCGTGCACCTCGAGGATCCCGGTCGTCGACAGGCCCAGCAGGCGGTGGCCGTGCAGCGAGGTCACGACGTCGTGCTTGCGGTTCAGGCCGCCGATCAGCGGGATCATCCGCTCGGCGAGCTCTTCGTTGATGTGCCAGTCATCGTGGTGCGTCACGACGTTTTCCATGTGCGTCCTTGCGAGCGTGTTGCAGCATCGTCGTTTCACGATGCGGAGATGGGAGAGGCGGATCCGCCACGTCAAGGCTAACGTCTGGCCAGGCATGAACCCGCGGTTTTCCGGGGGTAAGACACGTCTGGAACCGGCGTTCTGAAAAGAATCAGTCTTCTTATATCGCAGAGCGGACACGACGCCTCTGAGCGGATCTCATCGAGCATGTTCACTTGAGGAATACCCCCGGGGGGTATTGGTTGACTCCTTCTGACGGACGCCGAACCCCGGCATCCGCGCCTACGAAGGGACCTCCCCCGTGTCCACCCAGACCTCCCCGGCCGGAGAGACGGCGATCCGCAGACGCACCGGGCTCGGCCTCGTGCTGATCGCGGCCGCGCAGTTCGTCGTCATCATGGATACCTCGATCATCGGCGTCGCGCTGCCCGACATCCAGCGCGACGTCGGTTTCAGCCCCGACGCCCTCACCTGGATCTTCAACGCCTACGTCATCGCGTTCGGCGGCCTGCTGCTGCTCGGAGGCCGCCTGGCGGACCTGTTCGGCGCCCGGCGGATGTTCGCCCTCGGCTGGACGGTGCTTCTCGCCGGCTCCGTCGGCGCAGGACTGGCCACCGCGCCATGGATCGAGATCACCGCTCGCGCCGTTCAGGGAGCGGGAGCCGCACTCATCGCTCCGGCGGCGCTCAGCCTGCTCATGGCGCTGTTCGGCGGCACCGCGCAGCTCCCTCGCGCCTTCGCCGTGTACGGCGCCGCAGCGCCGATCGGCGGCACGGCGGGTGTCTTCCTCGGCGGCGTGCTGACCGAGTACCTCGGATGGCCGTGGGTCTTCTACGTCACGGTCCCGATCGCGCTCGCGATCCTGCTACTCATCCCTGCGGCGTTCCCGGCAGGCACCCGCAGCGCGGGACGCGTCGATCTGCTCGGCGCGGTCACCGGGACGCTCGGACTCGCGGCAGTCGTGTTCGGCGTGGTGCAGGCTCCGGAGACGGGATGGACCAGCCCGTCCACCCTCATCGCACTGGGCGCCGGTGTCCTGCTGCTGGTCGGATTCGGTGCGCGTCAGGCACGTGCGACGGAACCGCTGCTGCGACCTCGGATGCTGCGGATCGCGCAGCTCGGCGGAGCCAACATCGCTCAGCTGCTCCTCGGAGCGGCGTGGATCCCCATGTGGTTCTTCCTGAACCTCCACCTGCAGAACGTCCTCGGAGCCTCGGCATTCGCGGCCGGCGCCGCGCTGATCCCGATGACACTGCTGATCGTGCTGGGCATGACGCTCGTCGCCCCGCGCCTGGCTTCGCGGTTCGGAACCCGGGCCATGGTCGTCTCCGGCTTCGCGGCACTCGCGGGCGGCATCGCATGGCTCGCCTTCGCCGACGGCGGCTACGCCTCGCACGTGCTCCCGGCCTCTCTGATGGCCGCCACCGGGATGGCGCTCGCCTTCGTGCCATCGTTGAGCACGGCGATCTCGAGCGCCCCTCCCGCCGATGCCGGCGTGGCATCCGGTCTGGTCAACACGAGCTACCAGATCGGATCCGCGCTCGGGCTGGCCGCCCTGTCCGCGGTCTCCGCACCTGTGGCCGCGTCCGCCGGTGCGGAGGCGGGCTACTCCGCGGCGTTCGCCGGCGCGGCGATCATCGCCGTCATCGGCGTCCTCCTCGGAGCCGCGCTGCTTCGCGCGCCGCGATCAGGACGCTGATCCGGATCGCGTCCCGACCGCGGCATCCGGGATATCCCCTCCGGATGCCGCGGTCGTCACGCTCGCGGTGCGCAGGAACACGATGATCCAGCTGAAGATCAGGACGGCCGCGATCAGCTCCACCGCGGTGAGGTTGTAATAGCCCGTCGCGAAGAAGATCGCGAGCAGGGCGATCACGGCCACGTACGTGTATCCGAATCCGAAGAACACCTTCGGCAGGCTCGGAAGCAGCCACGGCAGCGCGCAGATCAGCATGGCGTAGACGACGGCCATGCCGGTGGCGACGGTGTTGTGCACGAGGAAGAAGCGGTCGACGGGGAACACCCCGACGCAGGCCAGGAAGATCCCGACCAGCACGAGCCCCGTGCGCATCAGCGTCCGCCCACGGCGCTGAGCGCGGGTGTCGACCGGGAGACCCGCTGTGGCGTAGCGGGCGATGGTGGTCACGATGACGCCCGAGATGATCAGCGTGACGTTGAAGGCAGGGGCCGCGCTGTTGGTCGTCTGCCCGAGCGATGACAGGTTGTCCTGCCACCATTTCGGGTCGCTCGAGGTGAGCATGGCGGCGAACGCTCCGACCACCAGGAAGACGGCGAGATCGAGGGAGAGAGTCATGGGTGTGAGGCGCGCGGCGCCGAGGAAGGACACGTAGGCGGTCAGCGCGAACGCCACGGCGACGAGGATCGCGCCGGGGAAGGCGAACACCGGAGCGCCGATGAAGCTCAGCTCCAGCAGCTGGGCGATGCCCAACCACCCCAGGAAGGCGATCGACGCGTAGGCCCCGCCGATCGCGACGAGGTCGAACCAGCGCAACCGATCGGCTGGGCCGACGAAGCCGTCACGAGGTTGGTCGGCCGGCGCGTCGGAGGGCCGCACGGCCAGCCGCCCGGCGGTGAAGGCGAGCACCGCGACGATGGCACCGCCGACCGACGCGTACCATCCGATCGACCCCGGGCCGGTGATGGCCAGATGCGCACCGCCGAAGATCAGCCAGGAGACCGGGAACCCGATCACGAACGCGGCCGCGCCGGCCAGGAGGGCGACGGTCTCGCGCACCTCCGCCGTTGCCAGCGGACGTCGGAGCACGTCCTGCACCTCTGCGGCGATCTGCTTCAGCTGCGGCATCCGATTCCGGCCGGCTCCCGGCCGCCTCCCGCGCTCACTCTATGGCACCCGCCGTGCCGTCCTTCACGGGCACGGCGGATAGCCTGGGCGCATGACTCACAGCATCCGCGCCCGGGCGATCCTCCTCGACATGGACGGCACGCTCGTCGACTCCACCGCCGTCGTGGAGAGGCTGTGGCTGCGGTGGTCCCAGGCGCACGGACTGGACCCGCGACGCGTGCTCGAGGTGATCCACGGGCGCCAGGGGCACCAGAGCATGGCGATCCTGCTCCCCGACCGCGACCATGCGATCAACCTCGCCGAGAACGCCGAGATGCTCGCGACCGAGACGGCCGATGTCGAGGGCGTCGTGGAGATCCCCGGCGCGGCCGGGCTGCTGGTCGCTCTGCGCGACGCTCCGCACGCGATCGTGACCTCGGCGGACGTGGCGCTGATGACTGCGCGGATGCACGCTGCCGGGCTGACCGCGCCGGCGATGACCGTGACGGCCGAGAGCGTGTCAGCATCCAAGCCCGACCCGGAGGGATTCCTGCTGGGCGCGCGGATGCTGGGCATCGAGCCGGCCGACTGCGTGGTGTTCGAGGACTCCGAAGCGGGCGTGCAGGCCGGGCTCGCGGCCGGCATGCGCGTGATCGGCGTCGGTGCCCACGCGCATGCGCACGGCGCGACCTTCGTCGTCGACGACCTCACGCACGTGCAGGTGCGCGCGGACGAGGACGGGATCGAGCTCACGCTCAGCTGAGCCGGTCAGGCGGCGCTCGGCGTCTCGTAGCCCGTCGAAGGGTCAGTCGCGGCCGAAGTCCTCGAAGATCAGCGTGGTGCGGGTCGAGCGGATGAACGGGATCGCCTGGATGTCCTCCAGGACGATGCGCCGCAGATCACGTGCGTCGCTGGCCCGCACGAGCAGGATCACGTCGAAGTCGCCTCCGACGAGTGCCATGTGCTCGATCTCCCGGATCGCCCGCAGCCGCGCCTGCACGTCCTGCCAGCTGGACTGCTCGATGGCGAGCATGACGTAGGCCGATGCGTGATGGCCGAGCTGCACCGGATCGGTGCGCACCGTGTAGCCGGTGATCACCCCGGCATCCGTCAGCCGCTTGATGCGGGCGTGCGCACCGGCGCGCGAGATGTGCACGGCGTCGGCGATGGCTGTCATCGAGGTGCGCGCATCCCGGCGCAGCTCATCCAGGATCGCCCGATCCACGGCATCCAGATCCGACATCGGCGCCCCTTTCGTTCCGTCAGCAGATCCTGACACTTCGCACGTATTCAGCCGATCGTACTGTCGAACGTCCACTCTTGCGCCACTCCTGTCGAACGATTGATGATTCCGCGGCACACTGTGCGAAGAGGTTCCGCAAGGAGGCGAACACGATGCAGCACGAAGACCTGCTCCCCCGCGACATTCCCGTCGCACTCATCGACAAGGACGGCGCGACCGTCGCCGACGAGCAGTACGCGCTGCCGGATGCCGAGACGCTGCAGCGCGCGTACCGCGGCCTCGTCGAGGGCCGTCGCATCAACGACCAGGCCTACGCGCTCGTGCGGCAGGGACGTCTCGCCGTGTACCCCTCCTCGCACGGCCAGGAGGCGTGCCAGGTCGCCGCGTCCATGGTGCTCGGCGACCATGACTGGCTGTTCCCCACCTACCGCGACTCCGTCGCCGTGATCTCCCGCGGCGTGCGCCCGGCAGACGCCATGGTGCTGCTGAAGGGCGACTGGCACTCCGGCTACGACCCGGCCGAGCATCGCGTCGCCCCGCAGTCCACGCCGCTGGCCACCCAGTTGCTGCACGCCGTCGGCTTCGCACAGGCCGCCAAGCATCGCGGCGAGGACACCGTGGTACTCGCCCTGTGCGGCGACGGCTCCACCAGCGAGGGCGACTTCCACGAGGCGCTCAACTTCGCAGCCGTGTTCCACGTGCCGGTCGTGTTCTTCGTGCAGAACAACGAGTTCGCGATCTCCGTCCCCCTCTCCCGCCAGACCGCAGCACCCTCGCTCGCGCACAAGGCGATCGGCTACGGCATGCCGGGGCAGCGCGTGGACGGCAACGACGTCGCAGCCCTCCTCGCCGTGCTCGGCGAGGCCGTCGACCGCGCACGCAGCGGTGGCGGCCCCTCGCTGGTCGAGGCGCACACCTATCGCATGCAGGCCCACACCAACGCCGACGACGACACCCGCTACCGCGACCGCGACGAGGTGAAGGCGTGGGCGGACCGCGACCCGCTCAGCCGGATGCAGGTCTTCCTGCGGGCCCAGGGTCTGCTCGACGACGCCGCGCAGCAGGGCATCGCCGACGGCGCCGAGGTGATCGCCGCAGCGCTGCGCGATGCACTGAACGCCGATTCCGACCTCGACCCCGAGGACCTGTTCCGGTTCGTCACCGCCGAGCGCTCCCCTCAGCTCGAGGAGCAGTGGCAGCTACTGCGCGGCGAGATCGAACGCGCATCCCTCACCGACGCTGGAGGCCACCGATGACCATGGCGAACGACATCGAGATCGAGACCCCGCACGTGGTCGGCACCATGACCATGGCTGCGGCGATCAACCGCGCGCTGGCCGACGCCATCGCCGAGGACCCGGACGTCGTCGTCTTCGGTGAGGACGTGGGCGCGCTCGGCGGCGTGTTCCGCATCACCGACGGGCTGGCCGAGCGCTTCGGCGAGGACCGCTGCTTCGACACACCGCTGGCCGAGTCGGGAATCATGGGCACCGCGGTCGGCATGGCGATGAACGGCATGCGCCCCGTCGTCGAGATGCAGTTCGACGCGTTCGCGCTGCCCGCCTTCGAGCAGGTGGTCAGTCATGTCGCGAAGATGGGCAACCGCACGCGAGGTGCCGTGCGGATGCCGATCGTGATCCGCATCCCGTTCGGCGGCGGCATCGGCGGCGTGGAGCACCACTGCGACTCCTCCGAGGCGTACTACGCGCACACCCCCGGCCTCACCGTGGTCTCGCCGTCCACGCCGCAGGACGCGTACTCGCTGCTGCGCGCGGCGATCGCCTCCCCGGACCCGGTCGTGTTCCTGGAGCCGAAGAAGCTGTACTGGTCGAAGGGCGAGGTCGACACCTCCGTCACGGCCGACCTCGGCACCGCGCGCATCGCCCGCGAGGGCACGGATGTCACCGTCCTGGCGTACTCGGCCATGGTGCCCGTCGCACTCGAGGCCGCCGAGATCGCGGCATCCGAAGGGCGCAGCGTGCAGGTCATCGACGTGCGCAGCCTCTCCCCCTTCGACGACGCGACAGTGACCGCCGCCGTGCGCTCGACCGGTCGTGCCGTCGTCGTGGCCGAGGCGCCGGGGTACGTCAGCGTTGCGAGCGAGATCCAGGCGCGGGTGTTCGAGCGCTGCTTCGAGTACCTCGAGGCGCCGGTGCGTCGCGTCACCGGTTTCGACACCCCCTTCGCGCCGCCGAAGCTCGAGCACTGGTACCTGCCTGATGCCGATCGTATCCTGGACGCCATCGACTCGCTGCACTGGGATGACGACGCGGAAGGCACAGCACGATGAGCACCACGACCGCGCGGGTGTTCCGCCTGCCAGATCTGGGCGAGGGCCTCACCGAGGCCGGCCTCGTGCAGTGGCTCGTGAAGGTGGGCGACACCATCGCCACCGACCAGGCCATCGCCGAGGTCGAGACAGCGAAGAGCATCGTCGAGCTTCCCTCCCCGTTCGCGGGCGTCATCACAGCGCTGCACGGCGAACCCGGCGATGTCATCGACGTCGGCGCCCCGGTGCTCGAGGTCGCCTCGGATGCCCCTGAGGCGCCGACGCCCACCGCATCCGACGCTACCGAGAAGGACGCCTATCGCGCCGAGGAGCGCGCCGGCTCCGGGAACGTGCTGATCGGCTACGGGACCACCGAGCGCAGCGGCTCCGGCCGTCGCCGCCCTCGCGCAGTATCCGCTGCCTCCGCCCAGCCCGCAGCGCCCGCCGCCGCTGTGCCCGCCGCTCCGGCGCCGACCGCACCCGATGCCGCCGAGAGCACCACTTCCCCGCGAAGCCAGGCGGTGAATTCGACGGCAAGTGGCGCAGTCGACACTGCCTCCGCACCGAAGCGCACCGTCGCCGTGCGATCGCCGCTGGTGCGCAGGCTCGCCCGCGACCTGGGCGTCGACGTGCGCACCCTCGTCGGCACCGGCTCCGACGGCGCGATCACCCGCGCCGACGTGCTGCGCGCAGCCGTCGACACGGCGGTGGACGGGGTCACGATCTCCGCACCCGCCGCGGCATCCGCATCGCCCACAGCATCCGCCGCGACGGCCGGAGGGGAGCTGGACGGTCTCGCGGTGCTGTCCCGCGAGCGGATGAGCCCGCTGCGCAAGGCCGTCAGCGCCAAGCTGTCGCGCAGCCGCGCCGAGATCCCCGAGGCGACCGTCTGGGTCGACGTCGACGCGACCGAGCTGTGGAACCTGCGCGCGCAGATGGCTCCCGAGGGCGGCAAGGCGCCTTCGCTGACCGCTCTGATCGCCCGCTACACGCTGATCGCCCTGGCCGAGTACCCCCTGCTGGCGTCGCGTCTGAGCGAGGATGCCACAGAGATCATCTCGTTCGAGGGCGTGAACCTCGGCATCGCGGCCGACACCGATCGCGGCCTGATGGTGCCGGTCATCCCGAAGGCCCACACGTTGAGCGTCGAGGAACTGGATGCCGCACTGCGCGAGCTGGCCGCCACGGCACGCGCCGGCGGGATGCCGCCCGAGCGGCTGCGCGGCTCGACGTTCACGCTCAACAACTACGGCGGTTTCGGCGTGGACGGCTCCACCCCGATCATCAACCACCCCGATGTGGCGATGCTCGGCATCGGCCGCATGATCGAACGCCCTTGGGTGGTCGACGGGTCGATCGTGGCTCGCCGCATCGCGCAGATCTCGCTCGTGTTCGACCACCGGGTGTGCGACGGCGGTTACGCCGCCGGGTTCCTGCGCCGCGTGGTGGAACTCATCGAGCACCCGCTCCGCGCCTACGGCCGGGTCTGACCGCGCTTCCGGCCGACAGCGGTGAGGGCTGATCGGGATTCCCGATCAGCCCTCACTCGTCATCCGGCGGTCAGCGCGTGACAGTGCCGCTCGCCCGCGCGGCGACGACCTCGATGCTCTGCGTGTCGAGCGGGGCACCCCGCGTCTCCTTCACGAACGACACCGCCACCAGCGACACGATCGTGATGCCGAGGATGTACACGCCGATCGACCAGGACGCACCGGTGTTCTTGAGCAGCAGCTCGGCGATCAGCGGAGCGAACGCGCCGCCCAGGATCGCACCCAGCGCGTAGCCGATCGAGACGCCCGAGTAGCGCACGTCCGCGGGGAACATCTCCGCGTAGAGCGCCGACTGCGGCCCGTACGAGAGCCCGAGTCCGATGGTCAGCACGAACAGCGCGACGAAGAACAGTCCCACGTTGCCGGTGTCGATGAGGAACCACATCGGGACGGACCAGACGGCCAGCAGGCCGTACCCGATCTGGAAGGTCCGCACGCGGCCGATCCGGTCCGACACCCAGCCGCCGGCCATCGTGAAGATCAGCCAGCCGAAGGAGGCGAGGGTGGTCATCAGCAGCGCGGTCGGACGAGGCATGCCGACGACGGTCGACACGTAGGTCGTGAAGAACGCGATGAGCAGATAGCCGGCGGCGTTGTTCGCGATGAAGATCAGCGCCGTGAGGACGACCTCACGCGTGTGGTGCTTGAAGAGCATCGACAGCGGCGCGGAGGACTCCCGGCGGCGTTCCTGCAGTTCCAGGAAGACCGGCGACTCCTCGACCGAGCGACGGATGAGGTATCCGACCACGATCAGCACGATCGAGAACAGGAACGGCAGGCGCCAGCCCCAGGCGAGGAACGCCTCGGGGCCGATGGCGAGGTTCAGCACCCACATGGTGAAGGTGGCGAGGATCATGCCGACCGGCACGCCGATCTGCGGGTAGGCGCCGAAGAAGCCCCGGCGCTCCTTCGGCGCGTGCTCGACGGACATCAGCGCGGCCCCACCCCACTCACCGCCGGCCGAGAAGCCCTGCAGCACGCGCAGGAGCACGAGCAGCACGGTCGCCATGATGCCGATGTCGGCATATGTCGGCAGCACGCCGATCAGCGAGGTGGAAGCGCCCATCAGGATGAGGGTGAGCACCAGCATCCGCTTGCGCCCGAGCCGATCGCCGAGGTGGCCCGCGATCACGGCCCCCAGCGGCCGGAACAGGAACGAGATGCCCAGTGATGCCCAGGACGCGATCTGGCCGCCGGTCGCCCCCAGCGGAGCGAAGAACAGCTCGCCGAAGACGAGCCCGGCCGCTTGGGCGTAGATGAAGAAGTCGTACCACTCGATGGTCGTGCCGACGAGTGTGCCGGCCAGGACCCGGCGCTCCTCGCGCCGTCTGTCGATCGTGTTCGCCATGGGGAACTCCGTTGTTCGGGTAGCGGAAACTGACCGATGGGTCAGCAAATCGGGAGACTACCGCATCCGGGGCGCGGGCCGCGCGCCTTTCGACCGGAAACATATCGCCGTCGGGTTGCCAGCCGCGCGATGATCTGCCATCGTATTACTGAACGATCGGTCTGCTATTGGCGCCGAGCGCGCGCGAAAGGATGACGATGTCCGAGGCCTTCCTGGTTGATGGGATCCGCACGCCTGTGGGGCGCTACGGAGGCGCCCTCTCGAGCGTGCGCCCGGACGATCTCGCCGCGCTCGTCGTGGGTGAGACCGTCTCCCGATCCGGCGTCCCGCATCATGCGATCGATGAGGTGATCCTGGGCGCGGCCAACCAGGCCGGAGAGGACAACCGCAACGTCGCCCGCATGGCGGTGCTGCTGGCGGGCCTGCCCGACACCCTCCCCGGAATCACCGTGAACCGCCTCTGCGCATCCGGCATGTCCGCGATCACGATGGCCTCCCAGGCCATCCGCTCGGGAGACGCCGACGTGATCGTGGCCGGCGGCGTGGAGTCGATGTCCCGCGCCCCGTGGGTGCAGGCCAAGCCCGACCGCGCGTGGGCCAAGCCCGGCGCGGCGTTCGACACCTCGATCGGCTGGCGCTTCGCGAACCCCAAACTGGTCGCCCGCGACAAGGCCACCTTCTCGATGCCCGAGACCGCCGAGGAGGTCGCCCGCGTCGACGGGATCAGCAGAGCGGATGCCGATGCCTTCGCACTGCTCAGCCACCAGCGCGCCCTCGCCGCGATCGACGCCGGTCGCCTCGCCGCCGAGATCGTCCCGGTCGAGACCGCCCGCGGCATCGTCGACACGGATGAGGGCCCGCGCCCGGAGACCTCACTGGAGGTGCTCGCGAAGCTGCGCCCCGTGGTCGCAGGCGGGGAGGTCGTCACCGCGGGCAACGCCAGCTCCCTGAACGACGGCGCCTCGGCGATCGTCGTCGCCAGCGCGGATGCCGTGCAGCGCCACGGCCTGCGCGCCCGGGCGCGCATCGTCGCCTCGGCGACCGCGGCACTCGCCCCCGAGATCATGGGCCTGGGTCCGGTGCCCGCCACGGAGAAGGCGCTCGCGAAGGCCGGGCTCACCGTCGCCGACCTCGGCGCCGTCGAGCTGAACGAGGCGTTCGCGACGCAGTCGCTGGCCAGCATCCGCCGCCTGGGCCTGGACCCCGAGATCGTCAACGCCGACGGCGGGGCGATCGCCCTCGGTCATCCGCTCGGCTCCAGCGGGTCGCGCCTGATCGTCACCCTGCTGCGGCGCCTCGAGGCGACCGGCGCCCGCTACGGCCTCGCGACCATGTGCGTGGGCGTCGGCCAGGGCACGGCCATGATCGTGGAGCGCCTGGATGCCTGAGTCCTCCGCCGCCGGTGCGCTGCTGCTGGAGCGCCGCGACGACCGCGTCGTCGCCACCCTGAACCGGCCCGAGAAGCGCAATGCGATCGACCAGGGCATGATCGACGAGCTGCACGCGCTGTGCGAGGAGCTCGAGCGGGATCCGCGCGTCCTCATCCTGATCGGAGCGGGCGGCGTGTTCGCCTCCGGAGCGGACATCGGGCAGCTCCGCGACCGCACCGCCGAGGATGCCCGTCGCGGCATCAACTCGACGGCGTTCCGCCGCATCCGCTCCCTGCCGATGCCGGTGATCGCCGCCGTCGACGGCTACGCACTGGGCGGCGGCGCCGAGCTCGCGTACGCCGCCGACATCCGCATCGCCACGCCGCGCGTGAAGTTCGGCAATCCCGAGACGGGCCTCGGCATCATCGCCGCCGCTGGCGCCACCTGGCGGCTGCCTGAGATCGTCGGCCACGCCCGCGCCAGCGAGCTGCTCCTCACCGGCCGCATCATCGATGCCGATGAGGCGATGTCGTGGGGCCTGGTGTCGTCGCTGCACGAGCCCGGCACGCTGCTCGACGCCGCGCACGCCGTCGCCGACCGCATCGGCGCGAACGGCGTCCGTGCCACGGAGCTCACCAAGCGCGCACTGCTCGCGCCGGCGGATCAGCATCCGGCGATCGAGCTCGAGGTGCAGGCCGAGCTGTTCGACAGCGATGAGAAGCACCGCAGGATGACGGCGTTCCTGGAGCGCCGTACCGCCACGCAGCAGAAGACGGAGAAGAACTCATGACCGTACCCGGAACCGTCGGAGTGCTCGGTGGCGGGCGCATGGGAGCGGGCATCGCACACGCGTTCCTGCTCGCCGGCTCCCGCGTGATCCTCGTCGAGCGCGATGCGGAGTCGGCGGATGCCGCCCGCGAACGCGTGCTGGCCAGCATCGCCGCCTCGGTGCAGCGGGGCGACCTCTCAGACGCCGATCACGCCACGTCCTCGCTGTCGGTCAGCACCGACTTCGCCGACTTCGCGGCCGCAGCGCTCGTCGTCGAGGCCGTGCCCGAGGACCGCGATCTCAAGGCGGGTGCGCTCGCCCGGATCGAGGACGCCGTGGCCGCGGAGGCCGTGCTCGCCACGAACACCTCCTCGATCTCGATCGACGACCTCGCGGCATCCCTGGCCCGGCCCGACCGGTTCCTCGGCCTGCACTTCTTCAACCCGGTCCCGGCCTCCAAGCTCGTCGAGATCGTGGTCGGCGAGCGCACCGCCAAGGACGTCGTCACCTCGGCCCGGGAATGGGTCGCGACGCTGCGCAAGACGCCCGTCGTCGTGCGCGACTCCCCTGGATTCGCGTCCAGCCGGCTGGGCGTGATGCTCGCGCTCGAGGCGATCCGGATGCTGGAGGAGAACGTGGCGGATGCCGCGGACATCGACGCCGCCATGGAGCTGGGCTACCGCCACCCGATGGGTCCGCTGCGCACGACCGACGTGGTGGGGCTCGACGTGCGGCTGGGGATCGCCGAGGAGCTGGCGCGCGAGCTGGGGCCGCGGTTCGAGCCCCCGGCGCTCTTGCGGCGCATGGTCGCCGAGGGGAAGCTGGGCCGCAAGAGCGGCGAAGGATTCTACGTGTGGAACGAGGAACGATGACCGACTATCTGCCCAGCTACGTCCAGGGCGCCTGGTGGACTCCGTCCGGTGCGCCGAAGGCGACCGAGGTCCGCGACGCGTCCACCGGCGAGGTGATCACGCGCGTCTCCACGGAGGGCCTCGACCTCGCAGGCGCGCTCGAGTACGCCCGGACGACCGGGCACGCGAGCCTGGCCGCGCTCACCTTCCACCAGCGTGCCGTCCTGCTCAAGCAGTTCGCTCTCGCCCTGACCGAGCGCAAGGACGAGCTGTATGCGCTGTCGGCGCGCACCGGCGCCACGAAGGTGGACTCCTGGGTGGACATCGACGGCGGCATCGGCGTGCTGTTCTCGTACTCCGGCAAGGGCCGCCGCGAGTTGCCCAACAGCCGCGTGTATGTCGACGGCCCGGTGGAGCCGCTCTCGAAGGACGGCACCTTCCTCGGCCGCCACGTGTACACCACGCTCCCCGGCGTCGCCGTGCAGATCAACGCCTTCAACTTCCCGGTCTGGGGATCGCTGGAGAAGTTCGCACCGGCCTTCCTCGCAGGCATGCCCACGCTCGTGAAGCCGGCCACGCCCACCGGCTACCTCGCCGAGGCGATGGTGCGCATCCTCGTCGAATCCGGCCTGCTGCCGGAGGGATCGCTGCAGCTGGTCAGCGGCAGCGTGCCCGACCTGTTCGACAACCTGCAGCTGGGCGACCTGGTCGGCTTCACCGGCAGCGCGTCGACCGCCGAGTCGCTGCGCCGGCACCCCTCGGTGCAGACCGGCGGCGTGCGCTTCACCGCCGAGACCGACTCGATCAACGCCTCGGTGCTCGGCACGGATGCCACGGTCGGAACGCCGGAGTTCGATGCCTACGTGCGGCAGCTGGTCACCGAGATGACCACGAAGGCCGGGCAGAAGTGCACCGCGATCCGCCGCGCGATCGTGCCGGCCGCGGCGGCCGATGAC
>Ga0308169_10002287_pt1 | contig 20093 bp, 19 predicted proteins | sample PhyBR1_2_FD_202139 | JGI IMG/M metagenome (GOLD analysis project Ga0308169, IMG submission 202139) | Phyllosphere microbial communities from UC Gill Tract Community Farm, Albany, California, United States - DLSLSB.R1 | ecosystem: Host-associated > Plants > Phyllosphere > Unclassified | place...
CTCGGACGCCTCGTTCACAAGGAGAATAAAGTGAAATCATTGATCGTTGTTTCGTTATTAGCCACTCTGGCCGGCTGTGCAACACATGGAAAAACTGACCAGCAGCTTTATAGGGAAGCTGCCGACGCGCACGTAGTGACCCTCCCAGCTGGACAAAATACGGTGAGCTTGCCTAGCGTGAAAATTGTCAGTCACGGCTTGATCGCCGATAATCTGGCAATTGCCGCTGGTGGAGGCGCTAACGCAATGGAGCTCAAGCAAGGACTGCTCAGCGCCAAAAGTGCCGGCGATAGCGGATTCCTGATTATCGGAGCCGCCAGTTCTCTGGACGTGGCCATTATCAAAAACGCGTTTGATGCGCTCGATTTGAATGGCATGCGTATTTACTACGCGGGCGGGGAAGCCCAGAAGGAAGAGGCTCGTGCCGCAGTCGAGAAAGCAAACGCGAATTTCCAGTACATCAGCTCAATGAAATAAGCGTCCTCCTTTGGAGTGGAGAACATTACCGCACCATAGATCGCTGTTTTCTGCCTTCTCCAAAAGAAAAGTCCGATGCCCGTGCAGGCATTGGACTTTGATGGACTCAGCCTGACGCAGACATATCAAAGTCAGGTCTAAAGCCACGTGTCCACCACCCGCCGATCCAGTTCCTCCCACTCAGCCATGCCCAATACCCGGGTGGTGTTCAGCCCGCGTAGATAGCCGCGCAGTTGATTAGCTGTGGCCCGCTTGAATTCCGGGTCGGGTTCGGTGCTGCTCAACAGCACGCTTTCGTACTGGACCAGGTACTCGGCCACCCGCTCACGGAAGTCGGGCAATACCGCGTCGCGAATCAAATCAAACGTTCTCATGGTTAGGCCTCATCAGTCTTACTCAGCTTGCAACTATTGCTATGAGTAATAGTGACCATTACCAAATGCAAGTTCTGCTTTGCCGACAATCATCGGAAAATCAACGCCATCGAACTTGCACCCCGGCTTTTTTATTTTCAGGACCCAACCCATGCGCTCTTTATTTTTGCTTTCCATGGCGTTTGCCTCGTTGCTGTTGGCCGGATGCGCCTCCGCGCCGAACGACCCGACCCTGACTTTGCAAACCAGCAAGAGCCCTGAACAGTATGCTGATTGCGTCGTTCCGAAATTGCAGGGCAGCGAATTGAACCCAATGGTTTCGCAGACTCAGCGCAGCTACCGCATCGTGGTGCCGAGCAAGATCTCGGCGGACAACGTGCTGGAGGCCTACAAGGCCGGGAACGGCGGCAAGGTATTCGTCTACGAACGCCATTTGCTGGCTTCGAACCTTCTGCCTTCGAGTTTTGAGCGCGCCGCCCAAGACTGCATCTGACCGGCCCGCAAACGCTTTTCGCAGTGCTCCTTTGGTTGGCCGCAACCAACCAATTCTTTGCCCCGCACCGTATTCGGTGGCGGGGCTTTTTTTGTCCGCTTGGTCAGCCTGCCGATCAATAATCCCACAGTGTTTCAAGGTTTAGGTTTGACGCCTCGCTGCAGAATCGGCATATTTTGCGCGTTTGTGATCATTGGTGCTCGTTTATGCAGGTTGTACAGTCATGACTTCAACTCACGAAGCGTTTCCCGGTGAACGCCAGCAATTGATCAGCGAGCGTCTTGCCCGCTACGGCCGAGTGATAGCGGCCGACCTGGCCAGCGAACTCAACGTGTCGGAGCATTCGATACGGCGCGACCTGGGCGCGTTGGCAGCGGCGGGGGTGTGCAAGCGCGTCTATGGCGGCGCGATCCTGTTGCCCGCGGCCGAACGGCCGATGGAAGTGCGCGTACGGCAGGACCCCGCACGCAAAGGCAGCCTTGGCCAGGCCGCGGCGTCGTTGCTACGGGCGGGCCAGCATGTGTTCATCGATGTCGGCTCGACGAACCTGGCGATTGCCTGCGCCATTGATCCGCAACTGCAACTGACCGTCACCACCAACTCGCCATTGATTGCGGTGCAATTGATGAAGTTGCCGCGGGTCGAAGTCATCCTGTTGGGAGGCCGCTTGAACACGGTCGCCGGTGGTGTGATCGGGCTGACAGCGGTTCAGCAGCTTCGCCAATTCAGTTTTGACCTGTGCTTTCTCGGCGCTTGTGCCATCGATCCGGACAACGGCGTCACCGCTTTCGGCCTGGAAGACGCTGAGTTCAAGCGCGCAGTCGTCGCGGCAAGCGGTCAGGTGGTGGCGGCGGTGACCAATGAGAAGCTGTCCAGCGTGGCGCATTATCAGGTGGCGTCGTGCGAAGAGGTCGCCGCCCTGGTGGTGGAACATGACGCGCCGCACGAGCGGCTGGAGCCGTTCTTCGGCCGGGTTTCCCAGGTGGTGACGGCCACTGAAGAGCCTTAGTGCGGGAGGCAACAGGTTGGAGCGACTGGCGCCAGTGGCAATGACAAATAAACGGATACGCGACGATCCCATTGTCCGCGACATGAATTACCGCTAGTTTGCTGTCCCTGCATAAGTACAAAAATCAGGAGTCATCGATGCAACCGATTCGTCTCGGTCTGGTGGGCTACGGCAAGATTGCCCAGGACCAACACGTTCCAGCTATTCTCGCCAACCCCGCGTTCCAACTGGTGGCTGTGGCCACGCAGGGGCAGCCTTGTGCCGGGGTGGAGAACTTCCGCTCCCTGGGCGAACTGCTCGAACACGGTCCGCAAGTCGATGCGATTGCGTTTTGCACGCCACCGCAAGGTCGATTCGCGCTGGTGCAGCAGGCGCTGGCGGCGGGCAAGCACGTGCTGGTGGAAAAGCCGCCATGCGCCACGCTGGGTGAAGCAATGGCGTTAGTGGATCAGGTCCGCGAGCAAGGCGTCAGCGGTTTGTTTGCCTGGCATTCGCGGTACGCGCCGGGCATCGACGCCGCCCGCGACTGGCTGGCGGGCCGCACGTTGCAAAGCGTACAGATCGATTGGAAGGAAGACGTGCGCAAGTGGCACCCGGGCCAGGCGTGGATCTGGCAACCCGGTGGCCTGGGTGTTTTCGATCCAGGCATCAACGCCTTGTCGATTGCTACCCATCTGTTGGCACTGCCGTTGTTCGTCGAGTCCGCCGAATTGCGCGTGCCGGACAACTGCCAGTCGCCGATTGCCGCCAGCATCAAGATGGCTGACGCGCGCCACCTCGATGTCCGTGCCGATTTCGATTTCGATCACGGTCACGACGAGCTCTGGAGCATCGAGATTCGTTGCACCGAAGGCGTCCTGCGCCTGGACAATGGCGGCGCCCTGTTGAGCATCGATGGCGTGCGCCAGGTGGTTTCCGAGGAAGGCGAGTACGCGGCGGTGTATCGGCATTTCCAACAGCTGATTGCCGACAAGACCAGCGATATGGACTTGCAACCGTTGCGGCTGGTCGCGGACAGCTTTTTCGTCGGCAGTCGGACGTTGGTCGAGCCGTTCTACGATTAACCCAAAGGAACCGCTGTTGAACGAACACACCTTGTCCATGCGCCTGGAGCGCGTTGCTGCGCACATGCCGGCGGGCGCGCGACTGGCCGACATCGGCTCGGATCACGCTTACCTGCCGGTGGCATTGGTGCGCCGAGGCGCTATCTCGGCGGCGGTGGCCGGTGAGGTGGCCTCGACGCCGTTTCACGCCGCCGAGCGCACTGTGAGCGAGAACGACCTGGACCAGCAGATCAGCGTGCGCCTGGCCGATGGCCTTGCGGCAATCGAGCCTGAGGATGGGGTCAACGTCATCAGCCTCTGCGGCATGGGCGGCGAGACGATCCGCGACATCCTCGACAACGGCAAGGCGCGGTTGAGCGGCCGGGAACGCCTGGTCCTGCAACCCAATGGCGGCGAGCAGCCGCTGCGCCAATGGCTCATGGAAAACGGCTACCGCATCCTCTGCGAGGAATTGCTGCGGGAAAACCGCTTCTATTACGAAATCATCGTCGCCGAACGTGCCGGGCCGGTGGTGACGTACACCGACGAGGAGCTTTACTTCGGTCCGCTACAGATGCAGGTGCGCAATCCTGCATTCTTGGCAAAGTGGCAGCGCTTGCTGCGGCAGAAGCAAAAGACCCTCGCCAGCTTCGCCAAAGCACGGCAAGCCGTGCCCGAAGAGAAGTTGCAAGACATTACGCGTCAGGTCCGGTGGATTAGCCAACTGCTGGCTTGAGCTCCCGGGTACCCTTATCGGCCTGCCACCGGGTAGTGCTTGATACGACACGCGTAATCCTTGCCATCGCCCTTGCAAATGCCATCCAGGTACCGGTAATCCACTTTCACTGACTTTCCTTTCCCAGGCCATTGACGGCGCGGGAGGGTGGCTTGGTAATCGGCGGCTTCTGGAATGAAGCTAAGTGTTGTCCCTACCGTCGGGCATTCCACCGTAGAGGATTTCGGGCTGGCTTTGAGCACCTGCGCCTGGAGCTGCGGATAGGGTCGTTTCTGAACCTCGATGATGCGCAGTTCCATATGGCAGATTTGCCAAGTGGATGCCTGGACGGGCTCGCACAGCAAGGGGAGCGACAGGGTAATCAGTCCGATGCAGGCTGCGCGAATGTTCATGATTGCCCTGTTTGAATACTGACGTTGGCGAATCATAGCCCGGTATTGTAGTGGTTGGCAGGGTGGTAGCACTATGCCTTTAATCTTGAAAGCCAATACAAGGAAGTGCCCCATGTCCGGAATCCAAAATGTCGCGTCAACATTTCGCGAATTCATGCAATCGTGGGAAGAGGACCGCAAATACCTGCCGTCATCCATCAGTGCCCTGGCTAATGGCTTCGAGGGCTGGTTGAAGTTCGAATTTTATTTCTGGTTGCTCCACGCCCGTCATCTCCGTGGTCCCGATCGCGAGCTGGCCGATGTTGGCGTCGAGTATAAAGTCGCGCTTGATCAGCGCTGGTCGCAGATGGACATCGGTACCAAGCAGTGCGATCTGTGGATCCGCGACCAGGATGAAAAGCGCTTTCACTTCATCGAGCTCAAGACGCCTTTCGCCAATGCCAACCAGGGCAAGATGTTTGAAAGTGCGGCCAAGGATTATTGGTACATGACCCGATTGAAAGCTCAGGCGGAGAGAGTCGCCAGCGGCAGCGTGATTATCTTTGGCGTGAACTTCGGCAAGGAGCGTTGGGACGCGCATCTGCAGCGGATCGAGGAATACGCCGGCTATGTTGAACACTCAACCAAGGCTTCCGACACGGTGCCGGGCGTGGAGGGGTTGAGGTGGGCGGTTCTGACCATGCATTACCCCGAGTTGGGCGCCGGTGCCGAGGATTGCGCCCCCGCATCTGCCCTGCGCAATCTCCCAGCCTGACACCGTGCTTGTGTGGCGAGGGAGCTTGCTCCCGCTGGGCTGCGCAGCAGTCCCCAACTGGCGCTTGGATCAACCTGAGCCACCGCGTGGCCAGGTTTTAGGGCCGCTACGCGCCCCAGCGGGAGCAAGCTCCCTCGCCACGGGGGTGTGTGGGGGGCGTGGTTTTTTGGTGGACCGTGCGGCCCGACGGGGATGAATCCCCTTGCCATAGGGATTTATCCTTGCTTCGAACCCCCGCCAATCTGCCAGACATAGGGCGGTTCCGTACCGTTGATTTCCCAGTCACCGATGATGCGTTCCTTGTAGATCAATGGGTTGTGCGAAGCCGCGGTGCGGGCGTTGCGCCAGTGGCGGTCGAGGGCCTTGCTGGTGCTGGTGGCCGACGCGCCGAGTGCGTTGAACAGGTCGCTGGTGGCGCGTAGCACCAGGTCAGAGATGACCACCTGGGCTTGGGCCGACTCCAGTTCGGCGGCGATATTGGCGGTGTGCTCGGTCTCCGCGTTCTGGCTGAAACGGCTTTCGTAGGCGCGTTGGGCGGCGCTCGCGGCGCGCAGGGCGGTGGCTTGGGCAGCGTAGACCTGGGCCGACGCCTTGCCGATCACTTGCTGCACCTGGACATCCTGGCTCACCTCGCTGGCATTGCCGGTGCTGAAGATCCGCGTGCGCTTGCGCACCTGATCGGTGAAGTCGTGGATGGCGGCGCGGCCGGCACCGGCCAGCACGGCGAGCAAGACCAGTTGATAGAACGCCGTCTGGTATTTGAAGCGGGTAGAGAAATCGATGAGGTTTTGCGCTTCGACCACTGCGTTTTCGAATACCGAAGTACCGCTGCCGGTGGTGCGTTGGCCAAAACCATCCCAGTCGTCGCTCTGCTTGACGCCAGGCTGATGCACCCTGACGGCGGCAATCACGTCGGCGCCGTTGTCGTCGCGCTGGGCGTACAAGTCTATCCAGTCGGCGAAGATGCTACCGGTGCTGTAGTACTTGGTGCCGTTGGCGACCCACTGATCACCATGACGGGAAATGCGCGTGCCGACCTCGCCGATTTTCACAGCGCCGATTTCAGTCCAGGCGTTGCCCACCAGGTCGCCATCGACGAAGCGCTTGAACCAGGTGTCTTGTGGGCTGGTGGCGTGGGCGTTGAGGCGGTCTTCGACAAAGGCGAAGTGGCCGCGCAGGGCTTGGGGCAGGTTGGAGTCGGCCTCGGCCAGTTCAATCAACAGTTGCAGCAATTGCGGCAACGAAGCCCCGGCACCGCCGTACTCAAGCGGTACCCGGACGGCGCCGAACCCCGCGTCCTTCAGCCATTTCACCGCTTCGAACGGCAGGCTGCGCGTTTGTTCGCGCTCCAGCGCGCCGGCCTGGATGCGCGCGAGGATCGGCCGGAACCGTTCGGCCAAGGCCTCGTAGTCAGTGCCGACGGAAAGAGTCGGTGGCAGTTGTTGCTGTGCGGTCATGGCGATGTTCCTTCTAATGAACGGCTGGGCGGGCAGGGGCGAAACCTGCCGGTGCCAGCGGTCATTGCACAGTCCATGCCCGAGGCCCAACGCCCCGTAAAAGCGGGGCCTGCGCGGCATTCATCGGCCAATGGGCTGTCCCGCTGCGGGACAATTTGTCCGGCCACTGTGTGCCAGGCAACAGTTTGCTTCGTGGGTATCGGCGTGCGGGGTGTTGGCCCGCCAACAGTGGATCAGCAGCCTGTCTGTCGAGCGACAGTATCCACATTCAACATTTTCTTATAACCCATTGAATATAAACGAGATACCCAACTGGCACGGTTGCTGCTCTATCCCTTGTGCAAACGCTGAAGTGGCGTCTTCCGGTGTGGGGTAAGTGATGAGTAAGCAATTCAAAGTGGTGGCGGTATCAGGCAGCGTGCAGCAACCGTCGCGCACGCTGGTCCTGCTCACAGCCCTGGTGGAAAGGCTCGGGCAACAACTGCCGGTGCAGGTTCGATGGATCGAGCTGGCCAAGGTCGGCCCGCAGTTCGCCGGGGTGTTGCGTCGCGAAGCGTTGCCCGCGGCCGTGCAGGAGGATCTGCACGCGATTGAGACCGCCGATCTGCTGATCGCTGCAACGCCCGTTTACCGAGCCTCGTACACCGGCCTGTTCAAGCACTTGTTCGATTTCGTTCATCACGAAGCCCTCAAGAACGTACCGGTGCTGTTGGCCGCGACTGGGGGCTCCGATCGCCACGCCTTGATCATCGACCATCAGCTGCGGCCGCTGTTCGGATTCTTCCAGGCCCTCAGTCTGCCGGTCGGGGTGTATGCCTCGGAAACCGATTTCACCGAATACCGGATCTCCAGCACGCAGGTGCTGGAGCGCATCGAGCGCGCCGTCGAGTCGGCGCTGCTGAGCCTCGTCCCGGATACCCGGCGCAACGTCAGCGCCGCCTGACCCTCTTTCTTTCAACGAGCCGTGGAGTACATGCATATGAGCCAGGACATCAAATTTGCCTACTGGGTGCCCAACGTCAGTGGCGGGCTGGTGGTGAGCAAGATCAAGCAGCGCACCGACTGGGGGATCGACTACAACCGCAAGCTTGCGCAGATCGCCGAAGAGGCCGGCTTTGACTACGCCCTGACCCAAGTCCGTTTCACCGCCGGCTATGGCGCCGAATACCAGCATGAGTCCGTGGCGTTCAGCCACGCCTTGCTGGCTGCCACCACGCGCCTGAAAGTCATCGCAGCGGTGTTGCCCGGGCCGTGGACGCCGGCGGTGTTGGCCAAGCAGATCGCGACCATCGACCAACTGACCGCAGGCCGTGTGGCGATCAACGTCGTGTCGGGTTGGTTCAAGGGCGAGTTCACCGCCATTGGTGAACCATGGCTGGAGCACGATGAGCGCTATCGTCGTTCCGAAGAATTCATCACCGCCGTCAAGGGCATCTGGACCACCGACAACTTCACCTTCCGCGGCGACTTCTACCGTTTCCATGACTACACCCTCAAGCCAAAACCGCTGCAACAGCACCCGGAAATTTTCCAGGGTGGCAGCTCACGTGCAGCCCGGGACATGGCCGCACGGGTATCGGACTGGTATTTCACCAACGGCAACACCGTGGAAGGCGTCAAGGCCCAGATCGATGACATCCAGGCGAAAGCCGCGGCCAACAACCACAAGGTCAAGGTCGGCATCAACGCCTTTGTCATTGCTCGGGACACCGAAGAAGAAGCACGGTCGGTGCTGGCCCAGATCATCGACCAGGCCGATCCCGAGGCCGTCAATGCCTTTGGCGATGCGGCGAAACAGGCCGGCAAATCCAGTCCGGAAGGCGAGGGCAACTGGGCCAAGTCCAGCTTCGAGGATCTGGTGCAGTACAACGACGGCTTCAAGACCAACCTGATCGGTACGCCGCAGCAGATCGCCGAACGCATCATTGCGCTCAAAGCCGTGGGCGTCGACCTGGTGCTCGCCGGCTTCCTGCACTTCCAGGAGGAAGTCGAGTATTTCGGCCGCAAGGTCTTGCCGCTGGTGCGTGAATTGGAACAGCGCAACGCAACGGCGAAAACGGCGGCGGTCGCGTAGGCACGGGAGGAAGCATGGGCACGTTCACCGACACCCCCGACGAGGCTCCGGCCGGTCTGCCCCAGTGGCTGGTGCGACAGGCGCATCGGCACGGCACGGACATCGCGCTGCGCCATAAATACCTGGGCATCTGGCAAGTGCGGACCTGGCGGCAGGTGGCCGATGAGGTGCATCGCCTGGCAATCGCCTTGCAGGCTCGGGGTTTCTCGGTGGGCGCGACCTTGACCATCATCAGCCGGCCCAGGCCGCAAGCGCTGCTGGCGGCATTGGCCGCGCAGTGGCTTGGCGGTGCGGCGAGTCTGTTGGATCCGTTGCAACCTTCAAGCGAACAGGTGCCATTGCTCGCAGCGATCCAGCCGGAGTTCGTGCTGGTTGAAGGCGTGGAGCAAATGCATCGGTTGCGAGCAGCCGGGATATCGCCGCGAGTGATCACGTATCTCGACAAGCGCGGTTTGGCCGATTCGCTGCTGTTTGCTGGTGCGCAGGACTACCAAGGGTGGATAGCAGAACCGCCCGCCGATGAGCTGGCGGTGCCAGGACCGGCACAACATACGGCCTTCGTGTTTTATCGCTGGGCTGCGCAGGCCATCGAGCAGCAACGCGTCAGCCACGGCGAGCTGTTGCAAGAAGGCCTGCGGTTGGTGGAGCGCGAAGGATTGGGGCGGCAGGAAGAGGCGTTGGCGGCGCGGGCTTTCGCGTCGGCCGGCCAGGCACGTTATCTGTTGGCGCCTTGGCTGATCGCCGGTTTTCGCCTGAATTTTCCAGAGAACCTGGCAACCCGCGACCGCGATCGGCGCGAGCTGGGCCCGACGCTGGTGGCCGGGACACATGAAACCTATGGGCGTTTGCACAAGCGGGCACTGGAGCGCTTGCCGGAGCCGGGCACGTTGTCACGTCGGTTGGTGGACTGGGCGTTGACGACGCATCCCGGGCCGTTGCAACGGTACCTGGGGGACTGGCTGGTGCGTCGACCGTTACGCGATGTGCTGGGATTTTCCCGTACCCGGGCGCCGCTGCTGGTCGGTGATGCCTTGCCGCCCGGGACCCAGGCGTTTTTCGAAGCCCTGGGCATCAAGGTGTGTCATTGGGGCGATTCAGCCCAGTGGGAAATACCGTCGAACGCTGTGAAGACAACCACCGATGACTGGGTCGAGTCCCAGTCGCAATTGGCCTGAGAGGAGGCGACCCATGACGCACACGGCCGCCACGCATTTGCTGGAGCTGGACAATATTTCGCTGTCGTTCAAAGGCGTCAAAGCGGTCACCGACATCAGCTTTCGTGTCGCCACCGGAGAGATCTGTGCCTTGATCGGCCCTAACGGCGCCGGCAAGAGCTCGCTGCTGAATATCATCAGCGGCGTTTACCAGGCTCAGGACGGGCGCATCCGTTTCGACCGGGTCGAGCGTCGCCGGATGCGCGCCCACGATGTGGCGGTGCGTGGCATCGCCCGCACGTTCCAGAACATTGCCTTGTTCAAGGGCATGAGCGTGCTGGACAACGTGCTCACCGGACGCAACCTCAAGCGTCGCAGCACTTGGATCGAGCAGGCCCTGCGCATCGGTCGAGCCCGGGCCGAGGATGACGTCCAGCGCGAAGCGGCGGAGCGGGTCATCGAGTTCCTGCACCTGGAGCCTTGGCGCGACGTGCTGGTCGGCAAGTTGCCCTATGGCTTGCAGAAACGCGTGGAGCTGGCCCGGGCATTGGCGGCGGAGCCCAGGCTGCTGTTGCTGGACGAACCCATGGCTGGGATGAACGCCGACGAGAAGCAGCAGATGAGCCGCTTCATCGTCGATGTCAATCGTGAGCTGGGCACCACCGTGGTGTTGATCGAGCACGATATCGGCGTGGTCATGGGCATCAGCGACCACGTGGTGGTGCTGGACTACGGTCGCAAGATCGGCGATGGCACGCCAGCAGAAGTACGGCAGAACCCCGAGGTCATTTCGGCCTACCTGGGCACTCGCCACTGATAGTTGATTTTCGGCGCTTTCCCGCCAGGGAGAGCAGGCAAGTTGCGCCCGCAGAACAGGAACAGGCATGGAATTTTTCTTTGAAGTATTGATAGGCGGGTTGCTGGCGGGAGTGATGTACGCCTTGGTAGCCATCGGCTTTGTGCTGATCTACAAGGCCTCCGGCGTGTTCAATTTCGCCCAGGGCGCGATGGTGCTGTTCTCGGCACTGACCTTCGTCAGCCTGCTGGAGCGTGGCGTGCCGTTCTGGCTGGCGTTTCTCATCAGCCTGGCGGCCATGGTGCTGATCGCCGTGGCGGTGGAGCGGGTGGTGCTGCGCCCGTTGGTTAATCGATCGCCCATCACGCTGTTCATGGCCACCCTCGGGCTTTCCTACGTGATCGAGGGGTTTGCCCAGGCGCTGTGGGGCGCCCAGGTGCATGGCCTGGAACTGGGCATCAGTGACGAGCCGCTGGAGCTGGGCGGGATGCTCTTGTCGCAGTTCGACATTTTTGCCGCGCTGACGGCGGCTTCCCTGGTGGTGCTGTTGTCCTGGCTGTTCAACAAGACCCGATTGGGCGTCTCGCTGCGTGCAGTGGCAGATGACCCCTTGGCGGCGTTGGCCGTGGGCATTCGCTTGCAGCGGGTGTGGATAGTCGTGTGGTCGGTGGCGGGCTTCGTCGGGTTGGTCGCCGGCCTGCTCTGGGGGGCTCGCCTGGGCGTGCAGTTCTCGTTGTCGCTGGTGGTGCTCAAGGCCTTGCCGGTATTGATCATCGGCGGCTTCACCTCCATCAGCGGGGCGATTGTCGGCGGCTTGATCATCGGCGCCTCGGAAAAACTGGCGGAGGTCTACCTGGGCCCCTACATCGGCAGCGGCATCGAAAATTGGTTTCCCTACGTGCTGGCGCTGTTGTTCCTGCTGGTGCGGCCGGCGGGACTGTTCGGTGAACGCGCCATTGAGCGAGTCTAGGAGAGCGCCATGTTTTATCGAGAAGCGGGCCAATTCAATACACGTTATGCCCAGGACCGTCGCGTCTTCGCCCTGCGCCAGGATCGCTACGGGCTTGCCGCGCTGCTGGTGTTCGCCTTCGTCGCGGTGCCTTGGCTGGGTAACGACTACTGGTTCAGTGCGATTCTGATTCCGTTCCTGGTGTTGTCCTTGGCCGGGTTGGGGCTCAATTTGCTCACCGGTTATGCCGGGCAGTTGTCCCTCGGTTCTGCGGCGTTCATGGCGGTGGGGGCGTTTGCCACCTACAACCTCGAAGTGCGCGTGGCCGGTCTGCCGTTGCTGCTCAGCATCGCCTTGGGCGGGTTGGCGGCGGCGCTGGTGGCGTTGCTGTTCGGGCTGCCGAGCCTGCGCATCAAGGGTTTCTACCTGCTGGTTTCGACCCTGGCCGCACAGTTCTTCGTGACCTGGGCCTTGACCCGGTTCAGTTGGTTTTCCAACAACAGCGCCTCCGGCGTGATCAGCGCGCCACGGCTGGAGGTGTTCGGGGTAAACCTGGACGCGCCGGCCGGTCGCTACCTATTGACGTTTACGGTGGTGGTCGCGCTGTTCTGGCTGGGCAACAACCTGGTGCGCAGCGAGTTGGGGCGCAACTGGATGGCGGTGCGCGACATGGACACTGCCGCAGCGGTCATCGGCATCCCATTGATGAAGACCAAGCTGCTGGCGTTCGCCATCAGCGGGTTTTTCCTCGGGGTGGCTGGCGCGCTCTGGGCTTTCACTTACCTGGGCACGGTGGAGCCCCATGGCTTCGATCTCAATCGATCGTTCCAGATCCTGTTCATCATCATTATTGGCGGCCTCGGCAGCCTGCTGGGCAATTTCCTCGGCGCGGCGTTCATCGTCCTGTTTCCCGTCCTGCTCTCGAACCTGGTGTCGCTGATGCCCGGTGGGCTGGTGGACGCAGGGCAGGTGGAGAACCTGCAGAAGATGATATTCGGCGCGCTGATCATCCTGTTCCTGATCAAGGAGCCAGAGGGCCTTGCGCGCCTCTGGCAGAGATTTCGCGAGCGCGCACGGCTATGGCCGCTGCGCTACTGAGCGAACCGCATGATGCGGGTTTGCAGTTCCATCCTGTTGGCTTATCACTGGCTTCATAACAAGGAAAATCCGATGTTCAAACGATCATTCGCCAGCAGCCTGGCACTGGCCCTGAGCCTCACCGCCGCGGCCTTCACCGTCCAAGCGGACAACGAACAGTACTTTCCGCTACAAAGCTATCGCGTCGGCCCCTATGCGGCCGGCGGGACCGGTTTTTTCGGCGGTTTCATCGACTACCTCAAATACGTCAACGCCAACGGCGGGGTCAATGGCGTCAAGCTGACCTGGAGCGAGTGCGAAACCGAGTACGTGGTGGAAAAAGGCGTGGAGTGCTATGAGCGCCTGAAGAAAGGCTTGAACGGTGCGCCAGCGGCGGCGACCAACCCGCTGTCGGTGGGCATCGCCTATGCCACGCTGGAGCGTTCGACGGCCGACAAACTGCCGCTGATCACCATCAACCACGGGCGCACGGACTCCACCGACGGCAGCGTGTTTCCCTACGTCTTCCCGTTGCAACTGAACCCCTATTCCGAGGTGTCGGCGATCATCAACTACATCGGCCAACGGGCTGGTGGGCTGGATAAACTCAAGGGCCAGAAGATCGTCACGCTGTATCACGGCTCGCCTTATGGCAAGGAAACCAACGAGGTCCTGCAAACCCTGGCGGACAAGTACGGGTTTGCCTTGACCCTGCTGGAGGTGCCGCATCCAGGCAACGAGCAGCAATCGCAATGGCTGAACATTCGCCGGGAAAAACCCGACTGGGTGATCCTGCGCGGCTGGGGCGTGATGAACCCGGTGGCGCTGAAGACCGCGCAGAAAGTCGGCTTCCCGGCTGACCACATCATCGGCAACATCTGGAGCAACTCCGAGGACGACGCCGCGCCAGCCGGTGCAGCGGCCAAAGGCTTCATCGCCATTACCACGCACCCGTCGGGCACCGATTTCCCGGTGTTGCAGGGCATCAAACAGCAAGTGGTCGACGCCGGTCATGGCGACCTGGCCGATCCCAAGCGTTTCGGCACCGTTTACTACAACCTTGGCGTGGTCAACGGCATCCTCAACGTAGAAGCGGTGCGCATTGCCCAGCAGAAATTCGGCAAGCAACCGTTGACGGGCGAGCAAGTGCGCTGGGGTTTTGAAAACCTCAAGCTCGACGATGCCCGACTCAAGGAACTGGGGGCGTTGGGCCTGGTGCAACCGTTGCAGCTGTCGTGCTCGGACCACGAGGGCGGTGGTGCGGTGCGCTTCCAGCAATGGGACGGCACGCAGTGGAAGCTGATCAGCGATTGGGTCCAGGCCGACCGCGCCTTGCTGCGGCCGATCATCGAAGCGTCCTCGCACCAATACGCCCGGGAAAAAGGCATCACCCCACGCGATTGCAGCAAGGAGTCCTGAGACGTTGTGGCAGGGGGGCCTGCCACAGATTCCCTGCCACCCAACCCCTTGTGGCGAGGGAGCTTGCTCCCGCTGGGCTGCGCAGCAGACCTAAAACCAGGCACTGCGGTGCAACAGATCGTTCGCGGTCAACGGGTTCAGGGCCGCTTCGCGCCCCAGCGGGAGCAAGCTCCCTCGCCACAAGGACCCGTGAGCGGGAGCAAGCTTCCTTGCCACAAGGGCCCATCAGCGGCAGCGCCAAGTGATCAGGCCTCCGGCTCCAGGGCTTGCAGCCAACGGTTTTCCGAGCGGTTCAAATGCAGGCGCATCGAGGTTTGTGCGCCGAGCACGTCTTTGTTGGCCACGGCGCGCAGGATGGCTTCGTGCTCGATGACGGCGGCTTCCCAGGTCAGCGAACTCTCTGAATGCTTGCTCAGGTGAGCCGACATCGGTTTATGCCGTTCATCAAACAGCGCGGTGATGATCCGCACCAAGGCGGAGTTGCCGCTCATCTTGGCCAGGCGCTGATGAAACTTGCGATCGTCTTCCAACGGGGGCAGGCCATTAGCGATGCTGGCGCGCATGGCGTCGATGCATTCCTGCAAGTAGCGATAGTCGCTTTTCTTGCCATGCAAACAGGCCAGTACCACTGACTCACCTTCGATCAAGGCGCGGGCTTGCATCAGTTCCGAGGGGCTTTCGCCCAAGGTTACGCTGGTGTTCTTCCCATCCTTGGGCTTGGCGCGCACGTACACGCCGGAGCCCATCTTGATTTCAATATCGCCCTCAATCTCCAGGGCGATAAGCGCTTCGCGCAGCGAAGGCCGGGAGACGCCCAGCAGTAGCGTCAAGTCGCGCTCGGGAGGAAGCCTGGAGCCGGCTTGGAAATCCCCCTGGGCGATGTAACTGCGGAGCTGGTCGGCGATTTTCTGGTACGGCTTTCGCTCAGTGGCGTTTAGCGTTGAAACCATGGGAGCGGTGTCCATCAGAGAGTCGGCAAAGGCTACCACAGGCGCCAAAGTCACATCACCGCGCCAATCTGCCAAGGCAAAAACTCGTTATCCCCCAGGCCGTTTTCCTCGCTGCAGCTGCGGCGTCCGGAGGCGGTCTCAAGCATCAATCGGAACAACCGTTCGCCGGCCTCGGCCACCGAGTCCAGGCCATCGACAATGCCGCCGGCGTTGAAATCCATATCCAGCTCCATGTGCTGGAACAGGCGGGTGTTGGTGGCGATTTTCAAGGACGGCGTCGGCTTGCAGCCATAGGTCGAGCCACGGCCAGTGGTGAAACAGATAAGGTTCGCGCCTCCCGCCACCTGACCTGTAGCGGACACCGGGTCGTAGCCAGGCGTGTCCATGAACACCAACCCTTGGGCGTCGATTTTTTCAGCGTATTGGTAGACTCCCATCAACCCGGTAGCGCCTGCCTTCGCCACGGCGCCGAGGGATTTTTCCAGGATGGTGGTAATGCCTCCGGCCTTGTTGCCGGGCGACGGATTATTGTTCATGTCCCCGTCGTTATGACGCACATAGGCTTCCCACCAATGAATCCGCTCCATCAGTTTTGTCGAGATATCGGCGGACGCGGCGCGGGCCGTCAGTAGGTGTTCAGCACCGTAGATCTCCGGCGTCTCCGAGAGAATTGCAGTACCGCCATGTTGCACCAGTAAATCCACCGCCGCGCCGAGTGCGGGATTGGCCGTGATGCCTGAATAACCGTCCGAGCCGCCACATTGCAGCCCGACGGTCAGGTGGCTGGCCGCGACGGTGGTGCGCTGGCATTGGTTGACGATGGGCAACATCGCTTCGATGTGGGCGATGCCCCGTTGCACGGCTTCGCGCGTACCGCCAGCTTCCTGGATGACCAGGCTGGCCTTGAGCGTTGCCGCGCGGTCCCCGAGTTCGTTCATCAAGGGCGTGAGTTGGTTGACCTCGCAACCCAGGCCGATCAGCAGCACCCCGGCGAAATTCGCGTGGTCCGAATACCCGCGCAACGTGCGCTTGAGGATATCGATGCCGTCGCCTTTCGCGCCCATCCCGCAGCCGCTGCCGTGAGTGATGGCCACGACGCCGTCAACGTTGGGAAAGTCTTTCAGGCGCTCGGATGTAAAGGCGTTGGCGATGTGTTTGCACACGGTGGCCGAGCAATTGACGCTGGAAATGACGCCTATGTAATTGCGTGTCCCGACACGTCCATTCTCGCGCACGAAACCTTCAAACGTGGCGGGTGAGCGGCTGGGCACAGTGGGTGCATAGATGTTCTCAACGCTGTGTTCGGCATTGGCGATGGGCATGGCCAGGTTGTGCACATGGACGTAATCCCCGGGCTCGATGTCCTGGGTTGCCTGGCCGATGGTCTGGCCATATTTGAGCACCCGCTGGCCAGCCAACACTGTGCGCAAGGCAATCTTGTGGCCGGACGGAATCGGTTGGCGGGCATTCAGCGCGATGCCATCGGCATTCAGCGGTTGACCTTCAGCGATATCACCGCGGGCCACCGCGACATCGTCACCGGGGGTCAAGACCAGCAAAGAAGAGGGCGTGTTCATGTCGGTTTCCACTCCTAGCACTCGATGATTGCCTTGACCACACCCTGTTTCGGGTCGAGCAAGGTGCTGAACGAGTCGGCCACGTCGCTGAGTGCCAATCGGTGGGTATTGAGGGCTGCGTCCGGAATCAATCCGTCGCGCAAGCACTGCTCCACATAATGAAAGTCTTCCTTGGTGGCGTTGCGGCTGCCCATCAGCGTGGCTTCACGCTTGTGGAATTCGGGGTCGGAGAAGGTGATGGAGTCCCGGACGACCGAAATCATCACATAGGTGCCGCCGTGGGCGATGAACTCGAAGCCGCGTTCCATGGCCCGGGCATTGCCCGTGGCGTCGAACACCACGTCAAAAAAATCGTCCCCGGTCAGCTCCGCCAGCGTCTGTTTGTCGCCGTCGCCGATCTGCACGGCCGCGTGGATATCCAGGTGTTGCCGACAGAACGACAGGCGATCCTCACGGGTATCCAGCACGGTGACTTTCGCGCCACGCAGGCTGGCGAAGGTCGCCGCAGCCATGCCGATCGGGCCGGTGCCGACCACCAGGGCATGTTTATCTGCCTGCACATTTGAGCGACGGACAGCGTGGGCACCGATGGACAGAAATTCGATCATCGCCGCCTGATCGAGGGAAACGCCCGCCGCTTTGTGCACGAATTGCTGGGGAACGCTCAGGTATTGGGTGAATGCACCGTCGCAATGAACCCCCAGCACCTGGATGCGCGTGCAGCAATTGGTCTTGCCCTGGCGGCAGGCAATGCAGGTGCCGCAAGACAGGTAAGGCATCACATAGACGACATCGCCCACAGCCAGGTCGCTGGTCTCGTCAGTACCTTCAACGATCCCGGAGAACTCGTGGCCCATGACGCGTGGGTACTCAAGGTACGGTTGATTGCCGGTGAAGATATGCAGGTCAGTGCCACAGACGCCGACGCGCTTGACGCGGATGAGGATCTCGCCGGGTTTCCTGGACGGTTTTTCAGTTTCGATGGCGGTTAACGAGCCGGGTTCGTTACAGATGACAGTCAGCATGTTGATGCTCCTTGGCTGGCGTGCGGCAGCGGCTGCCTGCAGGCGGGAGGAGGGTTGTGAGCGCACGGCTGCCGGGACCGACGCTCGTTTTTTGTTGTAGGTGGGCACAGATCTGCACCGATGACCTTGGCCCGAAACTACACGCCGGAAAAAATATTGGCAATACCAATTAGACAAAAAAGCAGATTGGACAGACCAGTTTCGACCTGTGCGCTATTTAAATGAACCGAGGTCGCTCGTGCCCTGTCAGTCGTTTGTCAGGAACGACAACTTATGGAGCTGCCATGCGACCTCTGTATTTCACCAGCCTGTCCGTTGCCGCTGTGCTGTGCGCGGCCTGTTCAAGCCAACCCTCCGCGACCTGGAGCTACAAGGACGCTCAAAGTCGAACCCCTGTACCGCCCGACCAGGCCTACCCCGAACTGTTCGAAGCGGTGCAACGCGAACAGATTTTCTCCGATCAGAAACACTTCGTGGACGCGCTGCCCAACCGCGATCCATCGAACATCCGCGCCGATTACCTGGCCCGGCGCGACAGCGATGGCTTCGATATCAAGGCGTTCGTGAAGGACAATTTCATCGAGTCCGGCCAGGCTGAAAGTCCGGCACCGAAGCCGGGGGCTCCCATCGATGAGCACATCGACAAGCTCTGGCCCGTGTTGAGCCGAACCTACACTCAGGTGCCGCCCTACAGCAGCCTGCTGCCGTTGCCGCAGCCCTACGTGGTGCCAGGCGGACGCTTTCGCGAGATGTACTACTGGGATTCCTATTTCACCATGCTCGGCCTGGAGCAAAGCGGGGATAAGGCCCAGGTGCGCCAGATGACCGACAATTTTGCCTACATGATCGACACCTACGGCCACATTCCCAATGGCAACCGCACCTACTACCTGAGCCGGTCGCAGCCGCCATTCTTCGCCTACATGGTGGAGTTGCAGGCGCGCATCGAAGGTGACCAGGCCTACGGGCGATACCTTCCACAATTGCAAAAGGAGTATGCCTATTGGATGGCGGGCACCCAGGCGCTCAAGCCTGGCGAGGCCGGTCAACATGTGGTCAAGCTCGCCGATGGCAGCGTGCTCAATCGCTATTGGGACGCGAGCCCGACGCCGCGCCAGGAATCCTGGCTGCAGGACGTCAAGACCGCCGAGCAGGCTCCCGACCGGCCCAAGCAGGAGATCTGGCGGGACCTGCGCGCCGGTGCGGAAAGCGGTTGGGATTTCAGCTCACGCTGGCTGGGCGATGGCCAGAACCTGGCGACCATACGCACCACGTCCATCGTGCCCATCGACCTGAACAGCCTGATGTTCCACCTGGAGCGCACCATCGCCAAGGCCTGCGCAACCGTCCAGAACGGGCCGTGTGTCCAGGCTTATGGCCAACGCGCGGACCTGCGCAAGCGCGCCATCGACAAGCATCTGTGGAACACCGATAAAGGCTACTACGTGGATTACGACTGGCGACAGAATCAGCCACGCCAGGGCCTTACTGCCGCTGCGCTTTTCCCGTTGTACACGGGCCTGGCTTCCGCCGAGCATGCCCAGCGCACGGCCGATGCGGTACGTGAAGGCCTGTTGCGTCCCGGCGGTATCGCCACCACCCAGGTCAACAATGGACAGCAATGGGACGAGCCCAATGGCTGGGCACCGCTGCAGTGGGTGGCGGTAGAGGGGCTGGACCGATACGGCGAAACCGCGCTGGCACAAGAGATCGGCCGCCGCTTTCTGCGGCAGGTGCAGGACCTCTACCGCAAGGAAAACAAGCTGGTTGAAAAATACGATCTGTCCGGGCAAGGCAATGGCGGGGGAGGCGGTGAATACGAGCTGCAGGATGGCTTCGGCTGGACCAACGGGGTGACGTTGAAACTGCTGGGCAAGTATGGCGCAACCGCTTCGGGAGCTACTGCTGCCGAGTGAAGTGGACCGGGCGATCCCCGGGCCGGAATCAAAGAGACAGCGGAGCGTCGGGCGGGGCGCTAGTGGCGTCGATGTGCAGAACTCGCTTCCATTCGCGCAAGCGCATCATGGTGTGTGCGCTCGAACTGCAAGGGCGTTGCGGTAATGTGCCCGACGTGAAGCTCGGCTGTCTCAGTGCCTGCTTCGTCGGGTCGCGCGTGTCGTTCCAGCTTCAGCCAATGATATTCGAGTCCCCGGGGATCATTTTGCGAAAGCACCGACGCCCCGTTCAGCCGCCCGGAACCCTGACGCGTCAGTTTCAAGGGAAGCACCTCGTCCAGCGCGCAACTGGGAAAGTTGACGTTCAGACACACCTCCTTGGGCCAACCCATATCCAGGAGCTGCGTAATGACATCTGGCGCATGATGGGCCGCGTTCTCCC
>Ga0308169_10002288_pt1 | contig 20093 bp, 23 predicted proteins | sample PhyBR1_2_FD_202139 | JGI IMG/M metagenome (GOLD analysis project Ga0308169, IMG submission 202139) | Phyllosphere microbial communities from UC Gill Tract Community Farm, Albany, California, United States - DLSLSB.R1 | ecosystem: Host-associated > Plants > Phyllosphere > Unclassified | place...
GCCCCCGGAATGTATCGGCTCAGCGGCCCTGCGGGCGGCTGGCGCGACGCGACCCGGTGCGTGCGCGACCGGACGCGTGCTGCTGGCCGTTCGCGGCCGGACGGGCGGCGCCGTGGCCGCCGTTGGCGTGCTGACCGGACGGTGCGCCGGTCTGCGTGGTGTAGCGGGTCTGGCTGCCCTGAGCGTGTGAACGGGTGCGGGAGTGCTCCGACCGGCCGGCGGCATCCTGCCGCTGGCCGCCGTTCTGCCGCTGACCGCCTTCGGTGCGCTGGGTGCTCTCGCCGCCGCGGCCGGAGCGTCGACGGCCCGAGCGGCCACCGGCCGGTCGCTGCTCGCCCGCCGCCTGCTTCGCCTTCGGCTTGCCCTGGGGCTGCTTGACCACCGGGACGTACTTCACCTTCGCGGCGCGATCGCCGACGAGCTCCTCCACGATCGCCGGAGTGGCGTCCTCGAGGGGCACGTTGATCTGCGCCTTGCGCAGGATGTCCTTCACGTCGCGGCGCTGCTCCGGCAGGGTGAGCGTGACGACCGTGCCCGCGGCGCCCGCACGAGCGGTGCGGCCTGAGCGGTGCAGGTACGCCTTGTGCTCGACAGGCGGGTCCACGTGCACGACCAGCTCGACGTCGTCCACATGCACGCCGCGCGCAGCGACGTCGGTGGCGACCAGCACGCGCACGCCGCCGTCGGCGGGGTCGGCGCTGAAGGCGGCGAGGTTGCGCTCGCGGGCGTTCTGCCCGAGGTTGCCCTGCAGGTCCACGGCGGGGATGCCCGCGGTGGACAGCTGCTTGGCGAGCTTCTTCGCGTGGTGCTTGGTGCGGGTGAACAGGATGCGGCGGCCATCGCCGGATGCGAGGTCCTGAACCAGCTGCTTCTTGGCATCGGCATCCGCCGCGACGAGCACCCGGTGGGTCATCTCACCGACCGGAACGCTCGCCTCGTCGACCTCATGGCTGACGGGGTCGTGCAGGAAGCGCTTGGCGAGCGCGTCGATGCCGCGGTCGAGCGTGGCGCTGAACAGCAGGCGCTGGCCGTTCTTCGGCGTGGCGGCGAGGATGCGGGTGACGCCGGGCAGGAAGCCGAGATCGGCCATGTGGTCGGCCTCGTCGAGCACGGCGACGTCCACCGAGTCCAGCGAGACGACGCCCTGCTTCATGAGGTCCTCGAGGCGGCCGGGGCAGGCGACGACGATGTCGACGCCCGCGCGCATGGCCTGCTCCTGCGGGCGCTGGCTGACGCCGCCGAACACGGTGGTGACACGCATGCCGACGGCCTCGGCGAGCGGCTTGACGGTGGCGGCGATCTGTGTGGCGAGCTCACGCGTGGGGGCGAGCACGAGGCCGCGGGGGTGGCCGGGGCGGCGCTGCGCGGCGGATGCCGACAGCCGCGTCACGAGGGGCAGCGCGAACGCGATGGTCTTGCCGCTGCCGGTGCGGCCGCGGCCGAGCACGTCACGCCCGGCCAGGGAGTCGGGGAGGGTGTCGCGCTGGATGGCGAAGGGCTCGGTCTTGCCGTCGGCCGCGAGCACGTTCGCGAGGGCGGCGGGCACGCCGAGGTCGAGGAAGGAAGGCATGGGTGTCTCCATAAGGAAGGCGCAGGGATGCTGCGGAATGGGCGACGGCGCGGGTTCGCGCATCGGTTCGCCGCTCGAGATGTGACCGCGGACCGGATGCCGGGGCGGAAGTGTGTCGACGACGCAGACGTCTCGCTTGGCGAGAGGCGTCGGATCAACCCTAGCAGTCCCTGATGGCGGCGGCTGTGCATACGCCGACACCCCCATTCTCCGCCGAGACCCCTGCCTGCGGACGTCCGCAGGCAGGGGTCTGGGCGGCAGATGGGGGTGTCGACGACCGAAGGGATACCGGGTCAGGCGTGCAGGGCCTCGTTCAGCGTGACGCCGGCGCCCGCTCGCCGGACGACCTCGACCGCGCCGCTCAGGGAGTTGCGGCGGAACAGCAGACCGTCCTCGCCGGAGAGTGCGGCGGCCTTCACGGTCTGCCGGCGACCCTCGGCGGTCGGTGCCGCATCCGCGAGCTCGACCTTGGTGCCCGCCGTGAGGTAGAGCCCTGCTTCCACGATGCAGTCGTCGCCCAGGGAGATGCCGATTCCGGCGTTCGCGCCGAGCAGGGTGCGGGCTCCCACCGAGATGCGGTGCGTCCCTCCACCGGACAGCGTGCCCATGATCGAGGCGCCGCCGCCGATGTCGCTGCCGTCTCCTACGACCACGCCCTGGGAGATGCGTCCCTCGACCATCGAGGCGCCCAGGGTGCCGGCGTTGAAGTTGACGAAGCCCTCGTGCATCACGGTCGTCCCGGGGGAGAGGTGCGCGCCGAGCCGCACGCGCGAGGCGTCGGCGATGCGCACGCCCGCAGGCTGCACGTAGTCGGTGAGTCGGGGGAACTTGTCCAGTCCCTGCACCTGGATGCCATGGCGCTGCAGCAGCGGCCGCAGCCGCGCCGCGTCGGCGGGGAGCATGGGGCCCGCGTTGGTCCAGGCCACGGTGGGAAGGTGCGCGAAGATGCCATCCAGGCTGACCTCGTTCGGTCGCACGAGCAGGTGCGACAGCGCGTGCAGACGCAGGTAGGCGTCAGGGGTGGACGCGACGGGCGCGCCCAGGTCGATGCTGAGCTGCACGAATTCGACCGTCACGCCGCGACGCTCGTCGGGTTCGGCGAAGGCGTCCCAGGTGAAGGCGGCCGCGGCGGCGTCCTCGGCATCCTGCTCGCCGAAGCCGAGTTCGGGGAACCATGCGTCCAGGACGGTGCCGTCGGAGGCGATCGTGCTGAGGCCCGTGCCCCAGACCGTGCGTGCTGTGCTCATCCTGCAACGCTAGCGCGACAGGTCATGCGGAGGCTGGGCATGTGACGCACGGTTTAGTGTGGGTGACATGGTGCTCGATCTGACCGCATCCTCTGCTGACATCACTCGCGTGATCTGCGACATCCCCAGCGTCTCCGGCGACGAGGCCCGCCTCGCCGACGAGATCGAGCAGACCATGCGGGCCTTCCCGCACCTGGAGGTGACGCGGCACGGCAACACGATCGTCGCGCGCACCGACCTGGGCCGCGCGCAGCGCGTCGTGATCGCGGGCCACATCGACACGGTCCCCATCAACGGCAACGTGCCCACGCGCGACATCGAGATCGACGGCGTCCCGCACCTGTGGGGGCGCGGCACGGTCGACATGAAGGCCGGCGTGGCGGTGCAGCTCAAGCTCGCTGCCGAGCTCACCGAACCCGCGGCCGACATCACCTGGATGTGGTACGACAACGAAGAGGTCCAGGAGTCGCTCAACGGCCTGTTCCTGCTGGCATCCGATCGCCCCGACCTGTTCCAGGCCGACTTCGCGATCCTCGGGGAGCCGTCCGTCGGACGCATCGAGGGCGGATGCAACGGCACGATGCGCGCCGTGATCCGCACCCGCGGAGTGCGGGCGCACAGCGCGCGCTCCTGGGTGGGCGAGAACGCCATCCACGGCGCCGCCCCGATCCTCACACGTCTGGCCGAGTATCGTGCCCGCGAGATCATGGTCGAGGGGCTCGGCTACCGCGAGGGACTGAACGCCGTCAGCATCCGCGGCGGGGTGGCGGGCAACGTCATCCCCGACCTGTGCGAGGTCGAGGTCAACTACCGCTTCGCGCCGAGCAAGAGCGTGGCGGATGCCGAGGCGCACATCCGTGCGGCGTTCGACGGCTTCGAGGTCGAGATCACGGATGCCGCGGCCGGCGCCCGGCCCGGCCTCGACGCACCCATCGCGCAGCGCTTCCTGGCCGCCGTCGGCGGCGAGGCGCACGCGAAGTACGGCTGGACCGATGTGGCGCGGTTCTCCGCGCTCGGCGTCCCCGCCGTCAACTACGGCCCCGGCGACCCGCATCTCGCCCACCACGACGAGGAGCGGGTGCCGCTCGCGCAGATCGAGGCGGTCGAACGCGGGCTGCGGGCGTGGCTGACGGCATCCTGAGCTCCGCGCTGCGGCGCTGGGCGCGCGTCCCGGTCGTCGGGCGCATCGCGCTCGTCTACCTGACCGCCAGGCTCGTCACGACGGGGTTCCTCGTCCTGGCGTCCACGGTGTCGACGTCCCAGTCGCGCTTCGGACCGGCGCCGAGCCTGCGCTCGTTCGTGCTGGGCTGGGACGCCCAGTGGTACTGGTGGGTGGCCGCCAACGGCTACCCACAGGTTCTGCCTTCCACCGCTACCGGGCAGGTCGCCGAGAACTCCTGGGCGTTCATGCCGGTGTACGCATACGTCGCGAACGCGGTCGGCCTCGGGGACTGGGGTCTCGGTGCTCTGCTCGTGTCGCTCGTCTCGGGGCTCCTCGCGTGCATCGTGCTGCACCGCCTGCTGCGCCCGCGCATCGGAGCCTCGGCTGCGATGTGGGCGGTCGCGTTCTTCGCCAGCGGACCGCTCGCCGCGATGTTCCAAGTGGGCTACGCCGAGTCGCTCTTCACCCTGCTGCTGCTGCTCGGGCTCGACCTCGTCGCACGGCGGCGGTACGCCTGGCTGTACCTGGTGCTCCCCGTCATGGGGTTCACGCGTCCCGGCATCCTGGCGTTCGCGTTGTTCCTCGGACTGCACGGCATCCTGCGCTGGCTGCGCCGGGATCGCGAACCTCTTCCGGTGCGGCACGTCGTGCACATCGTGGCGCTCGGACTGCTCTCCGTAGTGGTCGGCTTCGCCTGGCAGGTGATCGCGGGCGTCGTCACGGGCGACCCGTCCGCCTATCTGAAGACCGAACTGGCCTGGCGGCGCAACTGGCTCCCCGAATCGAACGACAGCTTCTTCCCCTTCGAGGGGTTCGTGCGCGGTGCGGAGTTCTGGGCTGGGCAGCTCGGCGTTCCCGCCGGCGGTGGCGTGATCGTGCTCGTCGTGCTGGTCGTGGCGGTGGCGGCGCTGCTGCTGCGCTCGGCCTCGGTGCGCAGGCTCGGCCCCGAGATCCGCCTGTGGAGCGCGAGCTACCTGCTCTACCTGCTCGCGGTGTTCTTCCCGCAGTCCAGCACGCTGCGGCTGCTCATGCCGCTGACCCCGCTGTGGGGTGCGCTGGCGGTGCCGCGCTCGCGCACGTACCGGTGGGGGATGCTCGGGCTGTGCCTGCTGGCGCAGTGGCTGTGGATCGTGTCGATGTACGGGATCGCCAGCACGTTCTATCAGGTTCCATAGCGGGATCAGAGCGGCCGCACAGGCCGTCTGACCGGCGATTGTGTCGGGCTGACATGCTCAGGCCGGATGCTGACGATAAACTTGACGCATACCACCGAGGGAAAGGGAGCCACGATGGCAGCGATGAAGCCGAGGACCGGCGACGGACCGATGGAGGCCGTGAAGGAGGGGCGTCTCATCATCGTGCGCGTTCCGCTCGAAGGAGGCGGACGTCTGGTCGTCTCCGTGAACGATGCCGAGGCGAAGGAGCTTCACGACGTGCTGGGTGCCGTCGTGACTGCAGCCTGATCGGCGAGGACGCGAGAGGGGCGATGGGTTTCCACCCATCGCCCCTCTTCTCGTCTGCGCCTTCAGATGGTGTGGGCGCCGTCAGGCGATCCGCGACAGCTGCAGCAGGCCCTCGCCCGTCGTGGAGAGGGCCGCGAGCACGGCGGAGGACTCCTGAGTCTCCTGCACCAGCGAGCGGTACGCGGAGGTGACCTCGTCGCGCTGCACGGGGTCGGCGACCTTGCCCCCGGTCAGCACCCGCGGGACCAGCACCAGACCGCCGGGGCGCACCAGGCGCAGGCCGTGCTCGACGTACTCGATCACATTCTCCGGGTCGGCATCGATCAGCACGATGTCGTATGAGCCCTCGTTCATGCGCGGGAGCACGTCCGCCGCGCGGCCGGTGATGAACCGCGCCTTGGCGGGCGGGATCTTCGCCTCGGCGAACGCCTGACGTGCGGCGGCGAGGTGCTCGGGCTCGTTGTCGATCGTGGTGAGCACGGCCTGGGGCGCACCGCGCAGCAGCCAGAGTCCGGACACACCGGCACCGGTGCCGATCTCGACGATTGATCGCGCGGCGACGGATGCCGCCAGCACGGCGTACTGGGCCCCGATTCCGGGGCTGATGGGGGCGGCGCCCAGCTCGAGCGCGTGGGTGCGTGCGCGGGAGATGGGCGCGGGCTCCACGATCGTCTCGCGGGCGAATCGGGCGTTCGCGTCGTGCTCGCTCATGGCAATTCTCCTGAAACTTCGGTCACCGACCAGCGTAGGCGTCTCGGGTGCATCCGGAGGGGAGGCGCGGCGGGTAGCCTGGTGGGATGAACTGGGGCCTGGACATGGACAAGCTGCTGCTGATCGGCATTGTCGCTGTGCTCATCATCGGTCCCGAGCGTCTGCCGAAGGCCGCGGAGGCGCTCAGGAGGTTCGCCCGTCAGGCGGCCGCGTACCTGCGCGACACCAAGGACAAGATGAAGGACGAGCTCGGCGAGGACATCGACGACGTCGACTGGCGCAAGCTCGATCCCCGCCAGTACGACCCTCGTCGCATCATCCGCGATGCGCTGTTCGAGGAGCCCGTCTTCGACAGCGCCCCCGCGACCACGTCCAACCCGTTCACGACCGACCCTGTCGCTGCCCCGGAGCGTGCTCCGATGACCCGTCAGGTCTTCAGCCGGATGAGCCCGCCGCCGTTCGACGTCGAGGCGACCTGACACCTCGGGGGATCCGCCCCGGCCGTATGAGCGATCGCGTCAGCTCAGACGCATCGGCAGCGCGCGACCCGCGAGACCCCGTCCGCGGTGCGCGATCGTGTGCGCCAGCGAGATGATGGCGGCACCTGCGGCGTCTTCTGGCTGCTCCAGCACCACCGGCATCCCGGCGTCCCCGCCCTGCCGCAGCGCAGGGGAGAGCGGGATGGATGCCAGCAGCGGCACGTCCTCGGCGACAGAACCGTGATCACCGGGGGCACTGAGCGCCTTCGCGACCTCCGCGCCCCCGCCCGAGCCGAACAGATCGATCACAGTGCCGTCGGGCAGCGCGTACGGCGCCATGTTCTCGACCACACCGATCACGCGCTGACCTGTGCGGCGCGCGACCAGCCCGCTTCGGATGGCGACCTCGGCCGCAGCCGCCTGCGGTGTGGTCACCACCAGCACCTCCGCATGCGGCAGGATCTGGCCGATCGAGATGGCGATGTCGCCGGTGCCGGGAGGCATGTCGATCAGCAGCACGTCCAGGTCGCCGAAGAACACGTCGGTGAGGAACTGCTGCACGGTGCGGTGGAGCATGGGGCCGCGCCACGCGACGACGGACTCGCCCTCGCGCAGGAACATGCCGATGGAGACGGTCTTCACGTCGTGCGCGACCGGGGGCAGCATCAGGTCGTCGATGCGCGTGGGCTGGGTGCCGGGGGCGATCCCGAGCAGCCCGGGGATCGAGAAGCCGTGCACGTCGGCATCCACCAGGCCGACCCGCAGGCCCTGCTGGGCCAGCGCGACCGCGAGGTTCGCCGTGACGGTGGACTTCCCGACACCGCCCTTGCCGCTGGACACGAGGATCACGCGGGTGAGCGAGTCGGGGCCGAACGGCATCTGGCGAGCCGCGCGACCCCCGCGCAGTCGCTCGGTGAGGGCGCGCCGCTCGTCCGGCGTCATCACGCCCACGTCGACGGTCACCTCGGCGATACCGGAGACGGATGCCGCGGCATCCCGGACATCCTCCTCGATGCGCCGCGCTGCGGGGCATCCGACGATGGTGAGCACGATCGAAACCGTCGCGGCGTTTCCGTCGACGGCGACGTCCCGGACCATGTCCAGGTCGCCGATGGGGCGGCGCAGCTCGGGATCGTTGACTGCCGATACCGCCGCCCGTACCTGCTCCGACAGCGTCACGGCGCGCTCTCGGCCGTGGTGTCCTTCGTGGCGTCCCTGTCGAGTTCCGCCAGCAGGGACTTGAGCTCCTGACGCAGCACGTCCCGGGTGACGATCTGCGGGTTGCGCTCCTCGAGCGCCAGCCGCAGCGCGACGATCTCTCGCGCGAGGTACTCGGTGTCGGCGAGGTTGCGCTCGGCCCGCTGCCTGTCCTGCTCGATCTGCACGCGGTCGCGGTCATCCTGACGGTTCTGCGCCAACAGGATGAGGGGAGCGGCGTACGACGCCTGCAGCGACAGCATGAGGGTCAGCGCGGTGAAGCCCAGCGCGGCGTCATCGAATCGCAGCGGCTCCGGCATGGCGATGTTCCAGACGATCCACGCCGCGCAGAACAGCGTGAGGATCACCAGGAAGGCCGGGGTGCCCATGGCGCGGGCGACCCACTCCGTGAACCGGCCGAAGCGGTCGCGGGAGGGTGCGGAGGGACGGGCTGCGCCGGTGCGTCCACGGGGCGTGTCGAGGCTGGAGGTGCGGGCCATCATCGCGTGCCGCTCGCTTCCGGCTCGTCCTCGTCGTGCGTTCGCCAGTCGTTCGGCAGCAGGTAGTCGAGCACGTCGTCGACGCTGATCGCGCCGACCAGGCGGTGCGCGGAGTCGATGACGGGCAGCGAGACCAGGTCGTAGCTGGCCAGCATGCGCGCGACCTCGGCGGCGGATGCCGTGACCGACACGGGCTCGATGTTGTCGTCGAGGATGGCGCCGAGGCGCTCGTGCGGTGGATAGCGCAGCATCCGCTGGAAATGGACGACGCCCAGCAGGCGGCCGGTCGGGGTCTCGAACGGGGGCAGCGTGACGAACACCGCGGCGGCGAGGGCCGGGTGCAGCTCATGCCGGCGGATCAGCGCGAGAGCCTCGGCGACGGTCGCGTCGGCGGAGAGGATGATCGGCTCGGTGGTCATCAGGCCGCCGGCGGTGTCGGGGCCGTAGCGCAGCAGGGTGCGCACGTCCTCGGCCTCCTCCGGCTCCATCAGCGCGAGCAGCTGCTCCAGGCGCTCGGGAGGCATCTGGGCGAGCAGGTCGGCCGCGTCGTCGGGCTCCATCTCGTCGAGCACGTCGGCGGCGCGCTCGTCGCCCAGGCGGTCGAGGATGCCCACCTGCTCGTCCTCGGGCATCTCCTCAAGGGCGTCGGCGAGGCGCTCGTCGGGGAGCTCTTCGGCGACCTCGATCAGGCGCTGCTCCGGCAGGTCGAGCAGCGTCGTCGCGAGGTCCGCCGCGTGCAGCTCGGAGTACGTGGCGACCAGCTGCTCGGCGGACTGGGCCTCACCGGGATGCTGCTGCTCGGTGACCTCGTTCCACGAGGCGAACGTCGTCGGGCCCTTCGCGAACGGCGACGCGCTGGTCTTCGGCTTGCGCAGGAACAGCTGCGTGATGGCCCACTCGCCGTGCCGGTCCGGCTCGATCGCGGCGTCCTCGATCACGGCGGTGCCACTGCCGTCGGCGAGGCTGACCCGACGGCCCAGGAACTCGGCGAGCACGCGCACCTCGCCGGGACGCGGCTGGAAGCGGCGCACGTTGATGAGCCCGGTGCTGATCACCTGTCCGGCGCGGATGGAGGTGACGCGCCCGATGGACAGGAACACATGGCGACGCCCGGGGATCTCGACGACGAGTCCGATCACGCGCGGTGCAGCCGTTTTTCGGTACACGATGACGACGTCCCGGACCTTGCCGAGCCGGTCGCCCACGGGATCGAAGACGGCGCAGCCTGCCAGGCGCGCGGCGAAAACCCGTTGTGTGCTCACGGGTTCCAGCGTAGTCGGCGCATCGCCGGGAGCGCCGTCGGATGACCTCTCACCGGGCAGTCTGGAACAATGGGACGATGAGCATGATGAATCGGCCCGGGAACGGCACCGACCTCGGCGAGATGGTCGCGTCGTCACGCGACTATGAGGTCGCGCAGAAGACCGTCTCGAAGCTGATCGCCGGCGAGGTGCCCGCTCGCGACATCGCGATCGTGGGGCAGGGAGTGCGCACCGTCGAGCGCGTGACAGGCAGGCTCGGCTATGCGGCCGCAGCCCGCTCGGGCGCGATCAACGGCGTGCTGATCGGCCTCGTGCTCTCGGCGGTGATGCTCTTCGGCAACTCGAACGCTCCCGTCTCTCTCTTCCTCGGGTTCATCCTGATCGGCGTCGCTCTGGGCATGGTGATGAGCCTGGTGACCTACTCGATCATCCGCCGTCGGCGGGATTTCGCGAGCATGACGCAGATGCTCGCCGACCACTACGAGGTGCGCGTGCAGGCGGCGTCGCTCGCGAAGGCACGTCAGGTGCTGGGCTCGGAGCGCCAGGAGACCCCGCGCCCGACCGTCGACCTGAGCAAGCCGCCGCAGTTCGGCGAGCGGCTGCCGGCGCCGGGTGCGGATGCCGCTCCGCAGGCGCCCGCCTATCCGCCGGCGCCTCCTGCTCCCACCGCGCCTCCTGCTCCCGCGGCGCCTCCTGCCGAGGCCGCTCCTCCGGCAGATGCCACGGATACCGCCGAGCACGCGTCGCCGGATGCGGGCAACGGCGCCGATGGCGAGTCGTCCGAGCCGCGATGACCACCGGGCGGGAGGCGACCGGCGTCTCCGCGTGGGCGCTGGGACTGCTGATCCTGCTCCCGGTGCCGATGCTGGGATCCCTGGCCTCCGGTGGTGCGATGGTGGCCGCGTACGGCACGCTGTCCCGACAGGGGCCGCTGGCCAAGGCGAACGCGGCGGCGGCGCGGCGATGGGGTGCGCTCTTCCTGGTGCTCTCGACCGGGCTGCTGCTCCTGCAGCTCGTGCTCGGCCTGATCCGGCTCGCAGCGCACACGGACGAGGCATCCGGGTTCTTTCCCCAGGGCATCCCGATCACGCTGTACGTCCTGGTCTGCCTGGTGCACCTGGCGGTGGTGATCGCCGGCACGCTGCGCGCTCGCCGCGGTGAGGTCGTCCGTCTGCCGTTCATACGGGACACGGCATGAGCCTTTCGATCGAGCTGCCTTCCGGAGAGGTGCAGGTGAGCACTGCCTGGGAGAGCCCGGCGGGTCCGTCACGCGGGGTCGTCGCGATCGCGCACGGGGCGGGCGCACGGATGGAGCACCCGTTCCTGGTCGGCTTCGCCGGAGCGCTGCGCGATGCCGGGTTCACGACCGTGCGATTCAACTTCCCCTACTCCGAGGCGGGCAGGCGGATGCCCGGCCCGGCGTCGCACGCGATCCTGACCTGGCGTGCGATGGTGGCTGCCGTGCGCGCCGTGGCGCCGGGCGAGCCCGTCTTCGCCTGCGGCAAGTCGTACGGCGGCAGGATGGCGTCGATGGCGGTCGCAGAGGGACTGGAGGTCGACGGACTCGTGTACGTCGGCTATCCCCTGCATCCGCCCGGCAGGCCGGAGAAGCCGCGGGTGGAGCACCTGCCCGAGGTGCGACCTCCCCAGCTCTTCGTGGAGGGGACGAATGATCCGTTCGTGCAGCCGCTGTCGCAGCTGGAGGAGGCCGTGGCGTCGTGCCAGGACGCCCGGATCGCCTGGTTCGAGGGCGGCGGTCACTCGTTCGAGGTGAAGGGGCGCAAGCGCCCGGCCGACGAGGTCGGCGCATCGATCGCGCCGACGGTCGTGGGCTTCCTGACCGCGGTCATGACGGTGGGGTGAAGCGAGCATGGCCGGGTTCCACCATGTCGAGTTGTGGGTCGCGGACTCCACCGGGTTCGGTGCCTGGGCGTGGCTTCTGAACCGGCTCGGTTTCACGCTCGCCCAGGAGTGGGCGGAGGGACGCTCCTGGAGTGCCGGAGACGCCTACCTCACGCTCACCACGTCGCCGAACCTGACGGCGTCGGAGCACGACCGGCGCCGGCCCGGGCTGAACCACCTGGCGTTCCACGGCGGTGATCGCGACGCGGTGGACGCGCTCATGCGCACGGCGGCAGGGTACGGATGGACCCCGCTCTATGCCGAGAGGTACCCGCATGCCGGCGGCCCCGATCACTATGCCGGCTGGCTCGAGAACGAGGACGGGTTCAAGGTCGAGGTGGTCGCAGATCCGGCGTGATGCCCCGGGAGCTTCGACGCCACAGTGCTGTGCGCTTGGCGTAGGTCGCGCGCAGCGCCCCGAGGATCTTCAGGACAGGGGCCTCGCCGAGACGGTGCTCGGCGCCCCGGACGAGCCGAACTGCGAGATCGGGGCGCTCGCTCCAGAGGATCTCCCTGCCCATCTCGGCGTGCGGGGCGTTCGAGACGATGGCGATCGTGTCGGCGTGCTCGATGAGCGGGATCGCGTGCGCGATGTTCTCGCGCGTGGAGCGGCTGGTCGTGTCCAGCGCCGTCGGGCCGGCGTAGCCGAGGTGCTCGCGAGCGTAGCGCTGCATGATGACGGCTTCGGACGTGCTGCTGTGCACGGGCCCGCCGCAGAGCACGAGCAGGTTCTCGGACCGGGGATCGAGCGATCGGACACCGGCCCGTACCCGGAAGCGGTTCACGAGGTTGGCGCGCTCTCCGCTGTTGCCGTAGCCGAGCACCACGACGGCATGCGTGCGCTCGGGTGCTTCGACCGCGGGTCTTCCGCCGCCGAGCCAGCGCCTGCTGGCACGGCGGTCGACGAGCTCGGCCCAGAGCCAGAGGGCGCCGAGGCCGGCTGCCGCCGACAGCATGACCAACGAGTTCATCCGGCTGAAGGGCACGTGGCCACCATAGCCGCCGGTCGGTGTCGAGAAACGGATCACCGGGCTGCCGCCGTCTCATCCTCGCGCCTGCGGGCGGCGACGAGCAGGACGATGAGAGCGATCCCCGTCAGGACCGCAGCGATCCAGAACGGGGCGAGCAGCCCTGCCCTGGTCGTCAACCCGAATGCACCGAGCACGGGCCCGGCGGCAGCTCCGATGTTCAACGCCGCGGTCGCATACGAGCCACCCATCGTCGGCGCACCGGACGCTGCGTGCAGCACCTGAGCGATCAGGGTGCTGCCGACGCCGAACGACAGAAAGCCCTGAACGAAGACGAGCACGATGAGTGCGACCGGAAACGACGCGACCAGTGCCGACGCGATCCAGCCTGCCAACAGCAGAGGTCCGCCCAGCCCGAGCACGACGCCGGGGCGTCGATCCGACAGCCGCCCCGCGGTCGCGACGCCGAGGAATGCTCCGACGCCGAACATCACCAGTGCGGCCGAGATCCAGCCCTCGGCCAGGCCCGCGACCTCCGTCACGACCGGTGCGAGGAATGTGAACGCCGCGAAGGTCCCTCCGTTGATCAACGTTCCCAACGACATCGCCAGGATGACTCTCGGTCGCCGCAGTTGACTGAACTCGGCACGGAGGCCGGGTGACACCGCCTGATCGACTCGTGTGGCGGCGCTCGTGATGCCTCGAAGGACCCCGATCGCCGCAGGAACGCAGAGGGCGGCCAGCAGCCAGAACATGGTTCGCCAACCCAGCGTGGTACCGATCAGGGTTCCGGCCGGCACCCCCACGACCGTCGCGATCGTCGTGCCGGAGAGCAGGATCGACAATGCCCGTCCCCTCTGATCCACAGGGACGAGAGTCGTCGCCCTGCTCAGGGCGACGGCGAGGAATCCAGCGTTCGCAAGAGCGCTGAGTGCCCGTGTGGCGAGGAGGAGCGAGAAATCGGGCGTCAACGCGCCGACGATGTGGCAGCCCGCGAACAGGAGAAGGCAGACGACCAACGTGAGGCGCGGCGGCCAGCGGTGAGAGACCGCCGCCATCAGGGGCGCGCCGATGACCATGGCACCCGCGAAAGCAGAGGTCAGCAGGCCTGCCGTGCCGATGGAGACGTCGAGATCCGTCGCGATGGCGGGCAGCAGCCCGGCGAGGATGAATTCGGAAGTGCCCATGACGAAGATGGCCAGGGCAAGGGCGTAGAGAGCGAGAGGCATCGAGTACTCCGAGGTGAGAGATCAAGAAACGGTTCTTCTTGTCACCGCGGTCAGTGCCCCGCGAGTCGGGCATGCCCCCACACGGACTGCGGGCGTGACGACTAGTGCTTCAAGGGGCTGACGGCGGGACCGACAACCCCTGACCTGTCTGACTCGGGACTCGACATACCTTGAACAGTACAGTGCTCGACTGAATCGGGTTACGGCGGCCCTGCCGATAGCCTGATCGGATGCCGATAGATCGAAGCGTCATCCGCGTGAAGGCCATGCTCGTCGCGCCGAACGCGGAGGGCACTGCGCACGCCGTCAGCCTCAACGCCCCGACGGCTGAGAATCCCGCGGGATATCACCGCCTGATCGGCGGCGGTGTCGAGTTCGGCGAGACGCATGAGGCCGCCATTCGACGAGAAGTGGACGAGGAGCTGTCGGCCGCGATCCGCGAGCTTCGCTTTCTCGGATCGATCGAGAACATCTTCCAGATAGACGGGGTGATCGGCCACGAGGTGGTCTTCCTCTACACCGGGCGCCTCGATCCGGAGCCGGCACTGCGCGGCGCGACGCTGACCGAGAGCGATGGGAGTGTGGTTCCCATCGTCTGGCGGCCCCTCGCTGACGATGATGAGCAGCTGCCTGTCTATCCCCAAGGAGCTCTCCGCCTGCTCGCCGCAACCCCGGACGAGGCGCGCGCCTGACGACCACCCCGTCGGGTCGGAAGGTGCCTGCTCGCCGGGGCACGCTGCTGACGCCGACGTCGGACTGTGCGCGTCACAACGTCCCGAGGAATCGCGTGACGACGTCCACGTAAGTCTCCGGCTGCTCCACGAACGCGAAATGGCCGGCGCCGGGGATCGTGACGATCTCCCCTCCCGTCGACGCGCGGTAGGCGGCGCGCATGACAGGCGGCGCGACCATGTCGTCCTCGCCGTGGATCAGCACCGACGGCACGGTCAGCGACGCGAGCGACGGCCGGCGATCGCGGTACATCTCCGCCATCAGCGCCAGGTGAGACATCCCCTTCGCCCAGTCGAGGCCCTTCGGAGCTGCCTCCATCACGTCTTCGTAGAGTGCGCGCGTGGCCGCGTCATGGAAGAAGAGGTCCAGGTAGCGCGGGCCCAGCGGCAGCATCGCCTCCCAGGTGCGGTCGTCCGCGGCCAGGCGACGTTCCAGACCTGCGAGCGTGCGGCACACCTCTGCGGCATCGGCGTTGCCGTCCTCGTCCAGCATCGCCGCCGCCCTCGGGAGACGGTGCCGATCGGTGGCGTCGGCGTCCAGCGCCGGACAGTCCAGGATCAGGCCGCTGACGTGCTCGGGGTGCGTCAGCGCGTATTCGAGCGCGTACCCGCCGCCGGAGGAGTGGCCGATGATCGTCCAGCGCTCGATGCCGAGCCGACGGCGGATCTCCTCGAAGTCCTGCACAAGCAGGGCGACCGTCAGCGGTGCGGCCTCCGGCAGGTCATCGGATCTCAGCACGCCGCGCTGATCTACGCCGATGATGCGGATGCCCCGGGCGGCGAACAGATCGCCGACCGACGCCATGAAGTCCCAGCACGGGTTGCCCGGTCCGCCATGGATGAACAGCAGCGGATGCCCGTCCTCGGGACCACGCTGGTCGACGAAGAGGCGGGTGCTGTCGATCTCGAGAAGGGACTCCACTCCAGCAAGCTACGGTGCCGCAGCCGCTTCGGAAAGGGGCCTTGTACATCTGCGCGCCCTGGCCCTGGCACGATGGATCCATGATCCGCGCTGTCGTCTTCGATCTGGACGGCGTGCTGCGCCGTTTCGATCCGGCTCACGTGGCGGCGATCGAAGGCCGCCATGGACTGCTCGACGGCAGCATCCATGCCGCCGCGTTCGCTCCGGAGATGCTCGATCCGGTCATCACGGGGCGGATCAGCCGGGCGGCCTGGGTGCGGACCGTGGGGGAGCAGCTCGCGCATCCGCAGGCGGCAGAGGAATGGGGCCGTCATCCGTCTGTTCCGGATGCCGGAATGCTCGCGCTCATCGACGAACTGCGTTCACGCGGCATCCGCACCGCCATCCTCACGAACGGCACAGACACGATCCGAGCCGAACTTCGCGAGTCCGGTATCGACGTCCACGTCGGCGCCGTCTTCAACTCGGCCGAGATCGGCGTCGCCAAACCCGACCCTCGCGCGTTCCAGCATGTGCTGGACGCGCTGGACCTGCCCGCCCCCGAGGTCTTCTTCACCGACGACTCGTCGTCCAAGCTCGCCGGTGCGGAGGCACTCGGCATCCGCACGCACCACTTCACCGGCGAAGTCGCCCTTCGCGCCGCACTCTGCGACGCCGGCATCCTCGTCAGTCGCTGAGCACCGCGACGGCGAAACCAGGCACGTCGCTGACCACGAGATCGGCTGCCGTATCCGTGCGGGGGCGATCGGTGATCCACGCCGTGCGCAACCCCGCCCTGCGGCCCGCTTCGACGTCCGTCTCGAGCCCGTCGCCCACCATCCAGCCGCGCAGCGGCACGCCGACGCGCTCGGCCAGCGCGATCAGCAGGCCCGGGTCGGGCTTGCGGATGCCGACCTCCGACGACACGACCCAGCCGTCCACCAGCACGTCCAGGCCCGTCCGCTCGATCTTCCCGACCTGGTTGTCGGCGATCCCGTTCGTCGCGATGCCCAGCATCCATCCGGCTGTACGCAGATCGCGCAGCGCGCCGACCACGCCGGGGAAGAGCTCGACGAGCTCGGGCATCCGACGGCGGTACTCGTGCCACAGGGCGGACGGGTCCACCCTCGCCCCGCTGTGCTCGACGACACGCGGGAACACCTGATCCTTCGGCGTGCGTGCGGTCAGTTCGCCGGTGATCCAGGTCCGCAGGGCAGGGTCCGCCCCGTACGTCCGGATGAACTCGTCCGCCCAGCGTCCGGCTGCCGCCTCCTGATCGACGAGCGTGCCATCGAGGTCGAAGATGATCAGCCCGGCGCTGCTCACCCGAGCACGTCCTGATCGTTCAGCACCCGCGAGACGGTGCTGCGGCCCAGCTCCGCCATCACGGGGTTGGAGGCCTCGTAGTACCAGACCAGTCCCATGGCCTGCTGCGGCGCCCACGCGGCCCCCCGCCGCCACTCGGCATCCGACGCGCCGACGACCTCGCGCAGACGCCGGCGCGGTCCCTCGGAGAGCAGATGCCAGGCGCACACCAGATCCAGCGACCGGTCCGCCGGGCCGAAGTCGCCGCCGTCCAGCACCCCGGCGAGCCTGCCGTGCGACATGAGCAGGTTCAGCGGCGTCAGGTCGCGGTGGCTCATCACGTGCTCGCCGGCCTGAGGAACCTCCCGCAGCTCCGCCCATGCCCGTGAGACGCCGGACACGTCGACGAGCCCCTCGCTCTGCGTGATGCAGTGCGCGATCCACTCGTCATGATCCTGCGTCGAGCCGCCGCGTCCGCGGCCGTCGAAGACCCGGGCGCCGACAGGCACCGACCGCAGCGCGAGGATCAGCGTGCCGAGGTCCTCGGCGAACGCCTCCGAAGCCGCACTGCCGAACGGGTCCGCCACATCGCCGGGAAGCCAGCTCTGCAGCGACCACGCCGACGGGTACCGCTCGTCGCCCGCGCCGATGCCGAGCGGCACCGGTGCGGGGAACGGCGACGCCTCGGCGAACGCGGTGAGACCTGATGCCTCGCGGGACAGCTCCTCCGCCGAGGCCGGCGCCAGCGGGAACCGTGCGGCGACCTCGTCGCCGACGCGGAAGATCAGGAACGGCCACGACGGGCGGGCCGGCGAACGACGGGAGATCACGGGCGATCAGCTCAGCCGCGATCTCCTCGTCGACGGTCAGCTGCCCGTCGTGCATCCGTCTCGTCACGCTGCGTGTCAGGTCAGCGCTTCAGCCGCGCGATCCACGCCTCGACGTCGGCGACGGTGCGCGGGATGTCGGCGGAGAGGTTGACGGGGCCGTCCTCGGTCATCAGGATGTCGTCCTCGATGCGCACGCCGATGCCGCGCAGCTCCTCGGGAACCGTGAGATCGTCGATCTGGAAGTACAGTCCCGGCTCGATTGTGAAGACCATACCGGCCTCGAGGATGCCGTCGTAGTACATCTCGCGACGTGCCTGCGCGCAGTCGTGCACATCGATCCCGAGGTGGTGCGAGGTGCCGTGCACCATGTACCGGCGCTGCTGGCCGCCCCTGTCGGCGTCCAGCGCCTCCTCGGCGGTCACGGGCAGCAGGCCCCACTCGGCCGTGCGCTCGGCGATGACCTTCATCGCCGCCTCGTGCACGCTGCGGAAGCGCACACCCGGCTTCGCGGCGGCGAAGGCGGCGTCCGCAGCCTCCAGCACGACCTCGTAGACGCGGCGCTGCACGTCGGAGAACGTGCCGTTCACGGGCAGTGTGCGGGTGATGTCGGCGGTGTACTGGCTGTCGACCTCGACGCCCGCGTCGATCAGGATCAGATCACCGGGGACGACGGTGCCGTCGTTGCGCGTCCAGTGCAGATAGCAGGCGTGCGGGCCGGAGGCCGCGATCGTGTCGTAGCCCTCCCAGTTGCCGTCGCTGCGGGCGCGCTGGTGGAAGACACCCTCGACGATGCGCTCGCCGCGCGGGTGCGCGACGGCGCGGTCGAAGTCGCGGATGACGTCCTCGAACCCCGATGCCGTGACGGCCACCGCGCGACGCATCTCGGCGATCTCGAACTCGTCCTTCACCAGGCGCAGCTCGGAGACGAAGCGTGTCAGCTCGTCATCCGCGCCCACGACCAGGTCGTCGTCGCCGGCGCTGAAGGCGTCGATGTGCGCGGTGGCCACGGCCAGGTCGGCGGCGACGCCGGCGAGCGAGGGCCGCGGACCGATCCAGAACTCGCCGATCGTGGCATCCGAGTAGAACTCGCTGGTGGTGCGGTCGGCGCGCTCGCGGAAGTACAGCGTCACCTCGTGTCCGGCGTCCGTCGGCTCGAACACCAGCACGGAGTCGGGCTCGGCCTCGTTCTCCCAGCCGGTCAGGTGCAGGAACGCCGAGTGCGCGCGGAACGGGTAGTCGGTGTCGTTGCTGCGCTGCTTGAGCGAGCCGGCCGGGACGACGAGGCGCTTGCCGGGGAAGGCCTTCGACACGGCGTCGCGGCGGGCGGCTGCGTAGGGCGCCTGGGCGCGCGCGGCGGGCAGCGACTCGGGGCGGTCCGCCCACCCGGTCGAGATGGTGTCGAGGAAGCCCTGCGGGAAGGGCTGCTTGCGGGAGCTGTTGGCATCCTTGGGAGCGTCGGTCGGGGTCTCGACGACGGTGTCGTTCTCAGCGCTGGTCATGTGCTCCATTGTCTCATCGACGCAGGAAGCCCGCTTCGTGCTCAGGCGCCGCCGGAGATCACGCGCGTTCCGAGGTCACGGCGAGACCGGCTCCAGCTGGGCGACCAGCGCGCGGTGGTCGCTGCCGCCGGCATCCTCGAGCACCTCGGATCCGGTAGCTCGCCAGTTCTCGCTCGCCATGATGTGGTCGATGGGCGCACCGAGCAGTGCCGGCACGCTCGCGGGCCAGGTGCCCAGCATCCCGTTCCCGGTGCTGCTGGCGACATCGCGGCAGCGCCCCATGGTTCCGCCGTCGTCACCGAAGGACGCCATGTGGTCGAGGGTCGAGTTGAAATCGCCCGCGAGGATGAAATCCCCGGCGGGGCACTGATCGGCGATCCACGCCAGATCCGATTTCCAGCGACTCATGGCCTTCTCGCGCGGGGCGACCGCGTGCACGGCCACGATCGTCGGGCCCTTGCCGTTCACGGGCATCGCCACGACGCTCGGCACCGAGCCGGTGTTGCTGGACCCGTCACGGGAGGACTCGATGACCGAGTAGTTCCCGAGCTTCGCGGAGATGAGGATGGTGGTCTGCCACGCCTGCGGCCCATTGGACACGTCGGGGCGGATGTTCACGTTGTGCACCCACATCGGGTTCCCCGCCTGACGCATCATCAGAGCGATGCGCTCGCCGACCTTCTCCGAGGTCTCCGGCAGCGCCACGACGTCGACCTGCTGCTCCTCGATGACCTTCGCGATCTGCTCCGCGGACACGGCCGCGCCGTTGGTGTTCCAGGTGAGCACGCGCAGCGCGGCATCCGTCTTCGCCGGCAGCGTGCCGGTGCCGACGCCGCGCAGACCCCCGACCAGCCCGGTCGCCCCCGCGCCGAGCAGCGCGACGACGAGGATCGACGCCGCGAAGCCCCGCAGCGGCCTCGCGATGAGCAGAAGGAGCGCGAGCACCGCGACGACCAGGAAGGCACCGATCACCAGAGCGCGGGAGGCGATGATCTGGGCGATCGGGAAGGTGTCCTCCAGGTGGAAGAACTGCGGCCACACGAGCACCGCCGTCGCGATTGCGAACAGCACGGTGATGAGGATTCCGACCAGACGTAGCATCGTCCGAAAGCCTAGGCGAATCTTGCTGTGACACCC
>Ga0308169_10002290_pt1 | contig 20062 bp, 33 predicted proteins | sample PhyBR1_2_FD_202139 | JGI IMG/M metagenome (GOLD analysis project Ga0308169, IMG submission 202139) | Phyllosphere microbial communities from UC Gill Tract Community Farm, Albany, California, United States - DLSLSB.R1 | ecosystem: Host-associated > Plants > Phyllosphere > Unclassified | place...
GGTTTACGGGCTTTGTTGGAGGCCCCGGTTACCAACCGACCCATCTACCCGCCGCAGCCACTACCGCCGGCGCGTCTTCGGACGCCGCTCTCGGGCGTTCGTTTGCTCCTCTTGCTGCACCACAGACTGGGAATCGTAGAGTCTTCCCTAGAGACAGGTCGATTCCAGGAACACATCGGACAGGGATCGATACCGACTCTTGAGCTCGGCGTTCCGGGGACTGCATAGCGAGATCCTTGCCGCACACACAAAGGACACCTCCCCCTTCCCCGTCTCATCTAAAGGGAACCGTGCAAAGGGCTGGAATGGGACATGCATGCTCCTGCTCTCGGCTCTCGGCTTGGGCTTAGCCGGGACACGGGAAAGGGGGGAAACGGTCGAGGACAAGCAAGGCACGCGAGCATAAAGCCGCAACTGCCCCGCAGTTTTTATAGTGTGATTCGCCACCCGACGTGGCCCTAGTGTGCTCCTTCACCGGTAAGACGAACCCCCCGTTGGGCCCGAGCCCCGATAGAGCCGGCCGAGCGTAAAGACCCGGATAGCCAAAGCCAAAGAGCCACCGCCAATTTGAACGTGATCACCACCACCACTCGTCCTATCCCAGCCTCCTGTACCTTGCCTGCTTTTGTCTTCCCTTTGCTATAATACCTTTCTCCATTTGTACCGCCGGCAGCTAAGATCGCTCTCGCCCATCCGTCCATCCCGGCCACATCAGCACTCCAATTTCGGGGCGGACTAATAAAGGGAGCCGCCTTTTAGCTAGCCGTCAAACCTGCTCCCGTTTCCGGCCCCAGTAACGGGTCCCCTCATACTCGTGACACCCAACTCTCATTGCCTTCCTACCGACTGTACTCGGACCATTTCCATCAACGCGCAGACCATCTTTCCTCACAAGCATGCAATAGCCTTTCGCCAACCTCCAAATAGCAACCGACCTCCCCCTGCGCCCGCGCCTCCTTCGCCGCGTTGTGCCCATCAAGTCCCGCTGCTGTCTCTCGCCCCACCTGCCCTCGCGCTGGGAGACCGACTCAAACTCGGGGAGCCAGGAGATGACGCGAACGTAGGAGAAATTTGGAATGGTGCGTCTGGCTCATGACCCAAATCTGCACTGCTGACTTTAGTTATTACGCGAGCGGCAGACCTGGTCAAAGACGGGCCAAGGCTGGAAAATCTAGCATGGAGAAATTGGGGCCAGTCGAGGAGAGAGGTATACCCTCGCAGGCTATCCGTATCATCCGCCGGCTCGTCATCCACGACCGAAGTGTACACCCCTGCGACCGAACACTCTGGGTTTCCACTGTGTCGATCCAAGTCGTTCGAGAAGCGGTCCTTCGGCGCGTCGCTCAAGCTGCTCTTGGAAGATGACTCGAACTTTAAGGACTGGGTGGGCGATGCCAAGAAGGCGATGCCATCGATACCGCCGATGCCGCCAATCCTGTCGCTACCCGATACACCCGTCGCCAACGTCGAGATACGGCTCGTCGAGCCGACACCGGTACCGTCGCGAGTCGGAAGCCTGGGCGGAGGATCGGTGATGGGTGGGCTGTTGAGCGTCGCTGCAGTGCCGCCAAAACTGAACGAGGAGGAAGAGGAGGGTGAGATCGTCGAAGAGCACGAGCCTATCACCATCAAAGCCAGGGGCAAAAGAACCGGCAAATTCTTCCTCCATTCCAGTCCGACCAAGGAATCCGGATCGGATTCAGCGACTTCTCCAGTGACGGCGCCGACTACGACGGCGGAAATGCAGCGGACGTCGAGCTCGCAAAGTGACGTCAAATCATTGCCGCGAAGGCCTTATCGTCGCTCATCCGCCTCGGATCGGTCGCCCAAGGCGGATTCGAGGCATCACCGCAAGTCTTCAAACTCGAGCGAAAGGCCAAAGAAGGGCAGGGTTACGATCGTGCAAGACGCTGAGCGCCCACCAAAGCGCAATATTTCGCTTTCGACGATGAGGGGGAAGTTTAGGGCGGAAAACCGACGGGCTGCGGAGGAACTTGCCTCCAAGGACAACAGCGGAGAAAGCGGTTGGGAAGACGAAAACGACGACGCTTGGGAAGAAGGCGAGGCCGAAGAGGGCGAGGCGGACGATGGCGAGGTTGACGAGGGTCAAGACGCGATCGAGGAGAAGGAATCGGAAAAAGGCGATGAGGGCGATTGGTCCGACGAGCCCGGCACCGAGGAAGCATCGCCTGAAAAGGAGAGACGGCCTTCGAAGCGGTCAGGCTCAGACCTGGATCTTCAACATCTCCTCCGCTCGAACAGCCGGAAGACGGTCGCGAAAGCCGCCCCTCCACCTCCAGCGCCGACGCCTCTTCGTCAAATGTCAAAGCGAGAACGCCTTGCGGCTAAGGCTGAGCGAGATCGCATCGAGGCCGAGCTTGACGCGCAGCGTAAGAGGGAGATGTTTGCCAAACAGCAAATCTTCGGCAAACCCGTTGGAGCGGCGACTGGGCTGTTGACAGGCATGTTCAAGACTGGCGGCAGCATGGTGGATCTCGTGGGCAGAATTGATTCGAAAGCGCCGATGCAAGGCTGACTCCAGACACAAGCGCCTCAGTCTGCTCATATACGGCCATCGCCCACGCATGGCAATCTGCCGTCTCTGTCACACCCACCCGCCCCGAACATCCTGCGCAGCAAATCGGCTGTGGCAGTCCCAGTACAGAGCGGAGTGAGCGTGACGGTATCGCCACGGTCGTACCTTTCGCACGTCGAACCGAAACCAAGGTCGGACAGCAAAAGTAGTAAGGGAAGCAAGGGCAGCGTTGAGAGGGTGAGCCGAGACTTGCCGGACAAAGCTGAATGTAGTGTCCGCCCGGAGATGTCGAATTTGATTCTGACGACGAGAGTGGGGAGGAAGACCCAACACTGGCGACTTCTGCGACACAGCGGAAATTCGCTCAGCTCGTCGCCAAACAGGAGGCAAGGGAGGAGGCCAAGTCCCAGCCGATGCCGACGGTGCGATTCGATGAAGAGGGTATCACACAGCCGGCCTCACCTACCACACAAAGACGTAATATCATCATCAGGGAAATGTCGGTCTCACTTAGGAAGAGTGAGTCGAACGCAGCATGCGTCCGTCACACGCTGGGTTGCTGACGAAAGGTCTTATCCAAGATCGCAGGAATTCGAACGGACTTATAGGAAAGCCGACAACCGTCGGCCCTCAGCGACCTATAGCGACGACGCGCGAGTCACAACGTGGTTTGGAGAGGCAGAACAGCGAGCCGGCCATACACGGGATGGGACAGACGGCGCGGAGAAACAACGTTCTCGGCAGCGGGTTCTTGCGTCCACTCACTCGGGTACCCACACAGCCCGAAGCCCTTGTCCGCGCCAAGTCATCCGCCAATTTGTCCTCGTCCAACTCGCCAAACGAGCCGGCTTCTCAACCCATGGCTCGAAGCTCGACCGACGGAGAGGGGACATCGCGAGCGGCGGGACGTAGCGCGCAGGCTGGATACGCAAAGAGGCATCCGGATTTACATGAGAATTGGCGAGCGCACGGCTGGTGAACCAAAGTTGTATAATCGGGATTCGGGCATTTTTGAACATGACACGACACTTTTAGGACGGACAGACAAACACTAGCGCAACATGTTGTGACCATTAGGCATGCATCGAAATGGTATAAATGGTATGCGTGGTCGATCTGGCATGCGACGTACGTAGGCGATGCCGCGGCAGGGGAATGCAATGCAATGCAATTGCACCCAAAGGCGAGTTGAAGGTGAAAGAGGCTAGCCGTGCCGGGAAAGGAGCGGGAAATCCGACCGATCAAGCCGAGGAATGGAAAATGATAAATATGACTCATGGCCGGCGGTGATCATCCCCATCCACCCCATCAAGGTCTCCTCAGCCTCATACCTCACGAGACTCGTCATCAGAGAACCGGCTCCTCCCGCAAAGCCTGGAGAGGCGGCCTCGGACATCAACGACCCGACCGCCTGGACCGAGAGACCCGACATCTTCTTTCGGCCCCGTTTTTGCTCTGCGCGTTCCCGGGTCTATCATCTGTCCAACCCTTCCTCTCCGCGACGTGACGCATCATGAACAATCAGCCCTACCACGGCTTCGACCACACTGCCGGGATGTACGCTGCCCCGCACACCAATGGCATGTACAATCTCGTTCACTCTGCGCAGACCACGCCGGGCCCGGCCACTGGCGGCACTGCGGGATCCAGTCGTCGCAGCAGTGAAACCCCTGACTCGGGAAGAAAGGGAACTTTGACGAAGGAGATGGAAGCAGCAGAGGCGGAAGCGAAGAAGAGGAAGATTCAGCGAGCGTGTGACGTGTGTAGACGGAAAAAGATAAGGTGTGAGGGTTCCATGAACAGCAATAGCGCAAGCAGTAAGTCTCACCGACTCCCAGGCCATACTGACCGCAGAATGCGCCAACTGCCAAGAATACGGCCTAGAGTGTACTTATGTCGAAGCGGCGAAGCGTAGAGGGCCGCCAAAGGGATATGTCGAGACGTTGGAGCATAGATGCGTACGGCTGGAAAAGCTCCTGCAGCAGCTACATCCGGGAATCGACTTCACCTCATACGTTGGACCGGTGCCGGATCGTGAGGAGTTTGACACGGTATCTTATCAAGACACGCTACGGGTCCTGGGCATCCCCACCTTCCCTGCGCTTAAACCGTTCTCTGGTCCAACCTCGGAGCAGCCGGCCTCTGCCGCACCGTCTCCCCGAACACAGGTGTTAGGGCCGAAGCCTTGGCAGCCGTACGAGCAAGATCCCAACCGACCTCCGCCCGAACCGATCAATGACCTCGAACACGGTGCAGTGCACGCAGCGATGGTGCAAGCGATGAACAAGCTCGATGTCAAAGACTCGCATTGGCGGTTCCACGGCAAGGCATCTCCGTATCATCTCGTCATGATGTTCAACGAAATGCGCTATTCGCGCAACGGCACAAACGTCCTCGAGGGCATCAGGCAGACGAAACGTAATGAGTACTGGCTCGTGCCAGAGTGGGAAATCGTCATCGCCAACGAGGGTCTGCACAATGTTGACTTTTCGATATGGCCGGACGCGCAACTCGCCAAATCGCTCGTAGACGCATACTTTTCTTACACGAACTATCATTTCCCGCTGCTCAACTCAATCATGTTCGCCAAACAGTACGACGCCGGACTGTACAAGACGAATCACGACTTTGCCAAGGTCTGCCTGATGGTGTTTGCCAACGGCTCGCGCTACATCGACGACCCAAGAGTGTACTGGCCGACCGATGATGCGATGACGGAAGAGGGCAAGGAACGAATGCGACAGGACAAAGACGGCAGTTTACGATACTCGGCAGGCTGGAAATACCTGCGGGCGCTGTTAAAGATGGGCAGGAGCGTCATGCAGGGACCCAACTTGTTCGACTTCCAGTGTCAAGTCCTTACTTGCCTGTTCCTGCACGGCAGCGCGGTTCCGCACTTGACGTGGATCGTATCGGGATTGGGTTTACGTGCCGCCCAAGAAATTGGCATACACGTCCGATCGATCCTGCTGCACGCTGACCCTATCGAGCGGGCGCTGTACAATCGCGCCTTTTGGTGTCTGTACCATATCGACCGGATGAATTGCGCCGCGATCGGACGGTCGGTCGCGTTGCAAGATACCGATTTCGATGCCGATTACCCCATCGCCGTGGACGACGAGTACTGGGAGACGGGCGACCCGGCGAAGAATTTCGTCCAACCGCCGGAAGCCGGCGTCCCGAAGGTTGCAGCGTTTATCCACACGCTCAAACTCGATCACATCATCGGCGCGACATTGCGGACCATCTACGCCATCAACAAGTCTCCCGAGCATCGCACCGATCCAGCAGGGCAGCGCGCCATCGTCGTCGAGCTCGACTCGGCGCTTAACTCGTGGGCAGACGCGGTGCCCGACGGCCTTCGGTGGGACCCAACGAGATCACATCAGCAACTTTTCGAGCAGTCGGCGGTGTTGTATGTGCACTACTATCACTGCCAAATCCTGGTGCACCGGCCGTTTATCCCCGTTGGGAAGCACTCCGAATCTATCGGACTGCCATCGCTGGCCATCTGCTCCAATGCCTCTCGGTCAATTTGCAACATCATCGACGCGGTCATGCGGCGTGGGCGACAATCAGGCGCGCTTCCAGGCAGAATCCTACCCGTCCAGTTCATGCTTCCAGCATGGATCGCCGCCATGGTCCTTCTAATCAGCATCTACTCCGGCAAACAACAGCCATCCGAACGAGAACGCGCCATTGCCGATGTCAGAAAATGCGTCCAGGCGATGAGAGAGCTCGAACTCACCTGGCGGCAAGCCGGGAAACTCACCGACGTCATGTCGGAATTCGCGAACGAGGTCGAAAGCTCAGACTTCAACATCAACACACCACCTCAGGGAACGAAACGAACGCACGAGACCCCGGCACCCGTCGAGTGCCCGCTCAATCCGCCAGCCGAATCACTAGGCGCCCCTCCGGCGCCACCCACACCACCGATGATATTTGGCTTGGGCCATAGTACAAACCCCGGCCCGATGCAGAGCAGCTACATCGCCCCAGTGCCCACGCCAGGGAACCTGTTGCAGGGCGGGACGGAGAATCTCTTCGACACGAGTGTTTTCGAGTCGTACTTTGGCCAGCTGGGAGAAGCATTCTCCGTGGCGCCGCAGGTCGACGAAGGCGACGTATGGTCGCATCTGTTTGCAGGATACATGTGAGCTCACATCTGGTCCCGCTGTTCACTAACGACAGGCAAGGCAATAATGACGGGTCAAATATATAGGTCACTGCTGCATGTATGGTACACTTATTGCTTGCCACTGCCCGTCTGTCCAGTCGGGGCGGGCTTGCCCGGTGCTCCAGCCGTACCTGCGACCTGGACATCGAGGGCCTTCTTAGCTTGTAAAGCTGTGAGCGCAGCTGAAGTTAGCGCAATCTCGGCGTGATGACCCACCTCCAACGCCAGAACCGTCCTTGGCAAGGCCCATCCTGACTCGCTTCTCACCGGCCTCTCCGAGTATCACGCGAAGCGCTTTTCGGACTCGCGGCTCGAAGTTCGGCAAAAACTCGGCCACACTGCGGTCAGCGGATTCCGTACGAATTCTCTAACCTTCCATCCAGACCGAGGTCTACACCAGTGTCCTTCTCCCCCTCCGAGACCTTGTCGTTCCCAGTGTGCTGAATGACTGCCGCGACAGCGCACGCGGCCAAGGCACAAGCGCGTCCGGAAACCACATTGCAAGCCCACTGAACGATAGCCGCACATCCATCCGTTAGATGCTCGGCCTCCACTCCCAAGTGCTTCACAATGATGCTTCGGATCTCCTCGTGGTCCTTGGCTCCCTCGACCGCAGAGACAAACGCCGCATCGTAACCGTAGTGCGTGTTGAGGATCTTGGACGAGTGACCGTTGAACAGAAGAGACGAGTCGATGAAGTGCAACAAGATGTTTCTGGAGATCTCGCCGAGGTCTAAGGGTGAGCTTGGTAATCCGCCGGGCCTTCTCGTCCAACTCACACATCCCCGACACCATCTTCTCGAATGCTTGCTTGCGTCTGGTATCAGTCGACAATCCCGCGCGCCATGACCCACGGGTTGATGCTCTCTCGGTCGAGCTTGTTGTCAAAGATGGAAACCGGGAGGACTTTTCGCTATTGTCAGCTACGTCCCCATCAGCTACTGTTCCCATGGCGGAAGTGGACCGCGATCAGCGGTAGAAACAGCATAAGCCAAGTTGACACTGAGACGCGCCCGCTGACTGGGCCAACTAGGGCGGACTCGACCCTTGGCTTTCTTTCTGGGCGCGAATGTATCTCGCCTTCACCACTCACGTCATTGTCCAGCGCTCCCCACTCAGTGTTGACGACCATGTATTGCCCCGCATCCTCTCCTCCCTTTTCAGCCGCCGCAATTTTCTCCTCTCCTAGCTTTCGGATCGTCCTCGTGCGGTCGATGTACGCGCCGTTGGTGCCGGTGCCGAAGATGGCTCCGATGAGGGCTGGACCGTTTTGATAAGAGCGCGACAACAGCGTCCCGACAGTCTGGAATTAGCCAAGGCAAGCATCCCCACTCACGTCGTTGACGAGCGCGCTGCACCTGACGTGGATGTGTTTGCGGTCGAAAGCGTCTTGCAGCAGCCTGACCACGTCGTGTCCTATCGCATTCTTGGCGTTGAACCCCTTAGTCCACGTCAACAGCTTGCCCGCGTCGATAGCGGTCTGCTCGACTGGGAAACTGCAGTTGGCTTGCGTGCGCGAAGAATGGTGTTGAAGAGACGAACCTGAAGGTGAATCCCAGGTGCATGGGCTCATTGGTGTTCTTGATATCCGACCCAATGTCGGTCAAGAAGGCATCAACAGAGTCTGCGATGTAGTCTGACGCGTCAGCGCAGTCCAACCCCTAGACCTCACCGAACAAGACGACGGCCTGGCCCTCCTTGAGCTCGTCCGAGACCTTGTACTTTTGCTGCTTGATCTCGAATCGGTGCTCCCCAAACAGTTGCACCTCGCAAACGCGTCTGCGGGTCAGCGCGGAACAGACCGGTAGGCGTGCTCACTCACAGGTTGGTACCGCCGAGGTCGAGGGCGAGGAATGTGCTGCCTGGTCAGCACTCCTTGATGCGCGGGCACACATGCACACCTACCCCTGCTCAGAGCCGTCGGGAACACCAGTGACGAAACTGGGGACCATGGCAACAGCCTTGCCATATTCGTTTAATCCGCCCTCCATCTCCGCCCGAAATTGCTTGACGAGGGCGTGAAGCTTCTCATTAGAGAGCGCAAAGTAAGGCTCGAAGTGGGAGCATATGGAGGGGAGGGACATGGTGTATGGGGGAGGGGGGGGGGATATAGGGCAAGGTCGAGGAAGCAGAGCAAAGGAAAAACGGATCAGGAGGAAAGAGAGTGAAGAGAGAACGACGATGTCATCGCATAGGGAGGAGCATTCAGGGTAAAAAAACACACGACGGACCCGCAACTACCGCTTCCAAGCCCACGGTCTGACCCATCATTTTGACTATTCTACATATCGTCTCAGATCCAGCGTCAACACCTTGCTTGTGTTCTCATCTTGCTCCCTGTACACTCCGACCAGTCCATCCGCATGCTCGTACAGTGTCGCCTTGAGCGAGATGATGATGAATTGAACACTGGCTTCGGCTTGAGCGCGAACATATCGGGCCAGTTTCGACACATTGGTCGGATCGAGCGCCGCATCGACTTCGTCGAGCACGAAAAAGGGCGCCGGGTGATAGCTGTGGATCGAGAATAGAAGCGCCAGAGCTGCCATGGTCTTTTCCCCACCGGAGAGCTGCTCCATGTCGACGAATGCCTTGCCAGGCGGCATGACATTGTATTTGACACCGCTGAGGTAGGGTTCCTGTGGTCAGCCAAGCCAAAGTGCGCACCGAGACCCACCTCGACATCCTCCACGCTCAGGAATGCCACTCCGCCAGTCTGGAACGTCTTGCTCTTTGTGAGATCCTTGTACACCTTGTCGATGCAGCCAGACATGTGGCCATAGGCCTTGTTGAACAGCTCACACCTGAAGGTCAGGCACGAACAAATCTGTCCGCCCACCTCTTTCGCTTGAGATCGTTAAAGCGATCCCTGGCAGCTTTCGAGTCCCTCCTCGTCTCCTCTGCCTCTCGCTCAGCCTCTGCCATAGACGCCTCGACATCGGCAAGTCGGTCCACAGCCTTCATGTTCGGGACCATCTTCTCCAGGTCGTTCTTCATCTTGGTGATCTGAGCTTCCATCTCGAGCCCGACCTCTTCACCAGCGTTCTGGGGTCAGCCCCACTTGCAAGTCCTCGACTCACCTCTTTGTCCTCCTCCTCAAGCATGTCGAAGTCGGGGATGATCCCGTAGTCGTCAGCGTGGACAGCTTGTTGAGTCCCATCATCATCAAGATCCATCCCCACATCGACATTCTGCAGTCAGCAACGTCGCCATGCTCAACACACCTCTTCAATCGGCACACTGGACAGGTCGCCCTCTTCTAATGGTAGGTCAATCTCGTCCATTCGACACTTCCGGTAGATGGCTGTCCGACTGGATCCGCTCTTCTCAATCTCGTCGTTCCACACCGCTATCTCCTTGAGCGCCTTATCCAGGGCTCGTTGGGCTTTTCGTGCTGCCTCGCGAGCACCTTCGACAGCGCGAGCGGTTTCCTCGTAGGCCGCTTTCGCTTTGTCAAGCTTGTCGCGTTGCCTTTGGATGGCGTCTTGCAGAGTGCCCAGCTCGGCTTCGATGTCGGCCTTTGCAGCTTGATGGTCTTCGATGTCAGATGTGGCCTTGGCAATGCGAGCCCGGAGAGACGCCAGGCGTTCCTCAGTTCGCAAGCGCTGCGCCGTCTCGAAATCGATTCTGGAGTAAGCGGCGCCAACACCTACGACTTACTGATGGCCGATCCGCGCTTTCTGAACAGTGAACTTTTCCAAAGCTTCATTTTCCTCTTGAGCCATTTTCAGCTGCACTTCCTCGTAGTCTCGAATATTGTCCACCTCGATACGTTGACAGAATTCGGCAAACACCTTGTCGTCGGCTTCATTGAGAATTTGTTCCAGGCCGGTCAGCTGGTCGTCGATCATCCTGACTGCAGCCCTCTTCGCCTCGCTCTCGGGAGCCAGCTTCCCAAGATCCTTGTCGACATTGGCGATGTCATCGCGCAAACCAGCGAGACGAACCTTCGCGGCGTCCTTTGGTCAATCCAGAATCGACGCGCACCCACCAGGTCATCTTTAGCCACCGCCATTTGTGCGTCGAGCCGGGCCAGAGAAGCCAAGAGCGATTCGTCGGCATTGGGCTTGGCTTTGCCGAGCTCGGCGAGCTTCTGCATATAGTCATCCTTAGCTCGCTGCAAGCCTGCGGTCAGCACGATCAACTTTTGAAATTACTTTGAACGTCTTTGTCGCTGAATTGGCGCTGATCGGAGCTTTGTCCACCAGTAATGAGTCCACTTTTATGAATGACGGTGCCCTCCAGTGTGACCGCTGCTGTCAGCAATACATCACCGCGGTACCCACCTTTGACCTCCTGGGCCCTTTCGTAACAGACGTGCTTGGCGACGGTTATGTTGTCACAGATGAGTGTACTGCCACAAGCATGCTGGATCGCCTTCTCCACCGGACCGGCATACTCGAGACAGTCGATAGCAAGACGAGCCCCCTTGGCAAAGTTGCGGTATTTCTCTTGTACAGGCTTGACCTGGATAGTGTCGAGAGGGATGAATGTTGCTTGTCCAGCGCGCTGGTTTCGCATGTGCTCGATACAGTCGATGGCAACTTTCTCATGATCGACGACAATTGCGTCGATGTTTCGACCCAAGACGGTGCTAACAGCGAGGTTGTACTTTTGCTGAGTGGGTTTGCAGAGATCGACGACGCGTCCGTGAACGCCGGGGAACACCCTCTTGAGGTTGGCGATCACCTCGCCAAGTCTGATCTCGCGCTCGTTCTGACGTTTGTCCGCGCCAGCTGTCAGGAGTTTGCCGTACACATCTTGGAGCTTCTCGTTCAGTTCGGTCTCCTTGATGCTGATGATTAGCAAGGACACGAGGGTCTGACCCACTTAATACGCTCGCGCTCAGTCTGCGCAGTGTCCAGCTCGGTCTTGATGCGTTCACGAGAAGTCATCAATTCGTCGTATCGCCCTTGCATCTTCAATCAGCGGCGTCTTTGCAACCACTCACAATTCTGTTGCGCTGTTCGAGATCCTCCAACTCTGCCTGCAGACGAGCCTTGCGTGACGACGCCTGCTGGATCTTATCCTCAATGGAGGCGAGTGCGTCACGTTGCGTCTTCCTGTCGCGCCGAAGAGTGTCCGCTTGTTGCCTTTCCACCACGTTTTGAGCGTTTGCCTGCGTGCGCCTTGAGGAGGTTAGCTTTGGTCAAGCCTTGCGGGGTGATTTACAGATTTCGATACTCTTCGAGCTCCGCTCGGGAGAGAGCTTTCCCGAGCGCCACATTCTTTTGACGCTGCCTTTCTGCCGTCAGATTTGTGCCACATGGATAGATCTCACCAGCCGCGCCGTCCATCTGCTCTTGCAACTCATCGGCAGCCTCCTGCAGTTCTTCCAAACTGCTCGTCTGTCGCCCGAGGTCTTTCTCTACTCGCTCCGCCAAAGTCTCAGCTTCCCTGGCACGATGTTGGGCGTGAGCAATCTGAGCCTCGACAGCCACGAGCTCGGGTCGCTGATGTCAGTTGCTGCCTTGCCATGCGGCCACGGTAAGCTGACCTTGTCCTCGTATGCCTTTTCCGCCTTGTGCACTCCCGTCTCTGCTTTCTTCACCTTGAGCGCGGCCTGGGCGGCTTCCCTTCGAGCGTCACCGTAGGTCACGTCTTCTTGTTCCTGCGCTTAGCGATGCTTGCAATATGTCACTCACAACCGCGGCTCGCAAATCCCTCAGTTTAACATTCGCTTCTTCCACTTTTTGCGCCGATTCGTTGATTTCGTTAGTGATATGATACAGTCGCCAGAGCAGATGACGCTGCACCATTATGTCCTGCGATGAGCGTAATCAGCGGTTTCACCTACCTTTTCACGATTCAACCGCTCCCATTGCTTGACCTCTTCACGTTGCTCTTTGAAGTGCTTCACTTCGGAAGCCATGGTCCGCTTCTTGGCATAATTCGAGGTGAAGGTATCGGCCGTTCGATCGAGATCTTCCTTGGCCTTGTCGTAAGCGGATGCCAGGTCGGCAGAGCTGGGATCAGCGCGAGTTGCTGGCGATTAGACTCACCCAGAGATGCGGTCGATCAGTGCCGCCAAACTTTTGCTGTCTTGGCTTGCAACGCTTTCTACGTCGCCTTGAAACACGAGAAAGTTTTTGGCCTTGACTAAGATGTTGAAGGTCTCGAGCTGAGCGTTGTATGCTTTGTAGGTGGTCTCACGACCGTTGAGCGAGTATGTCGATTGCCCCGAGTTGGAGATGCTATCTGTCAGCAAGGGCTATGATGTAGACTTGCCCTCGCTTGAACTTCCACTCCTTCGCCTCGTCGTCCTCATATACAGCTAGCACATGAGCCGTCGTTGCTTCGTCCAGCGTCTCGAGCTCGTCGTCGCGCCTTCCTCGGTAGATGAGATCGCGAAGCTGGGCCGAACGCAGCTGAGCGGATTTGACACCAAGCACGAACGATATCGCATCCATGAGATTGGACTTGCCGGCACCGTTGGGTCCGATGACGCACATGAAAGGCGCATCCCCGAGATCAATGATCTGGGTGCCCTTGTACGACTTGAAGTTGTACAGCTCCAAACGGCGGAGCGGCATGATGGATGGTAGATTCTAATGTTGGCCCGAGACCAACGACGCGTCTTTGTATTAGGTGACTCAACTCGCGCGCTGAGCAAATACCAAGCGAATAGGCGCGCCAATAAGGCCTCCACCCGGCTAATGTTTAGGCATGCCGGCGTGCTATCCGAAGGGGCCGAAGTCACGTGGTTGGCTGGGCTTCCTGCCTTCGGTGCTCATCCAGAGCTCCATGCTACATGCTCTATCATATTCAGAATCATCTCGACAGTAGGATACGTCATTCAGCCCCTTGACATGCAGTCGACGATCTATAGGAACGACTCTGAGGAGCCAGACGACTCCGAGTCTGGCTTTGGCAAGTCTAAAGTTGACAACGGCAAAGACGGAGAAAAGCGAGGAGTCATCAACAGAGTCAACAGTGAGTGCAGCGGGTGGGATGACGTCCACAATGGCTGATTCGCAGGAGCATGCGTGAGTGAGATCATAGTGGAGGCGGACGATGTCCTGAATCTAGAACAACTGTCGACGTATGAAGATGCGCTGTGTAGGCGCCGAGGAGCCGCCATGTAAACGATGCAAGAATGGCGGACTGGAATGCGTCATGGAAAAGCCAAAAACAGGGCCAGGCGACGGCGTTGGGGAAGAGTGAGCCGCATCTTGGTGACCGACGCTGATATCAGTCGGATACGCTCCCTCGAAGGCCAAGTCACCGCCATACAGACGACTCTGACAGACCTGGTGTCGACATTGCGAGCCAATATGGCGGGACCGTCACAACCCATGCCACCCGTCATCGCCCCGCCGCCCGCTCCTATCGATCTGTCCATGTTCACGGGCCAGAATTTTGGGTTTCCGCCAAAACAGGAGATTCTCCTACCGATTCACGGATCCGATCCAGGCAGCACCCCGAGCTACCGCTCACAGCCCAGCCCATACGTTCCAATGATGAACGAGTCAGGAAGGATCAGTTCCAGCATGCCTGCGTTACCGCTAGACTTCTTTCGCCAACCGGTGGTCTCCGTGCCCGAATCCAGGCTCGGATCGCCTGGAGCGGATCAAGATCTTCTCGCGCCCGAGGAAATCACCAATCCACTCGGGGCACTGTCGAACATGGCGGGCCTGGTGGAAGCAGCTGTGGAAAGAGCTCGAGAGGAGCAATTATCACCGGCGAAACGAACGGCAGATGTATTGGACCCCGGGCGACCAATCAAGAAGACTCGATTCAGTCCAGAGGAGCCCTCCGGGCCAGTGATTATCGAAGATGCCCAGATAGCTGGCGGGCCAAAGCGAAAACGGGTCAAACGTACGCATATACACGCTTATCCTGACGCCGTGGCCGAAGGGTATCTGACCGAGCAAGAAGGCCGGGAGCTTATGCAAATGTGAGTAACATACCGAGGTCAAGCTGATCCGCAGCTTCTACTCCGGCTCCTGCAATTTTATTCCGTGCTTCGACCCCAATGTAGACCATTGGGACTCGTGAGTGCCCCGTCAGGCGTTCCTGACCACAGACTCCGTCTTCGATCGCCGTTCTCCTTGACCGCTATCATGATGGTTGGGGCGAGGGTGCGCGATGGCGGCAATCCTCCGAGCGACGTCCAGCGGGCGTGTCTGTCTCACGCGCAGCGCATTGCGGTCGGCACACTATTCAACCCGGTCTCACGAGTAGAGGCAGTGCAGGCCATGAGTAAGTTGGCGTCAGAGTGGGCGCTGACAGCAGCGCTCTTGGCGGCTTTCAGCGACTCCGGATGGCTTTCTGGCGGCCATGCGGTCCGAATGGCAATCGATATGGGCATTAACAAGTCATTTATTCAGTTGTTGCGCAGCGGCATGGGCAAGGGAAAGACCCGAGCGGAGCTGGAAGATGAACGGCACCTGGTTGTGCATTCCCGGACATGGTTTTGTGTACGTCTCACGTTGTCTATCTTGACTGATAACAGTTGTACCTGGTGGAACACCAAATGGCGTATGGCATGGGCAGACCGGCGATTCTCCGCGAGGACGAGGCAATACACAACTGCCGCCGGCTGTTGGAGCATCCTTTGTCCATTACATCCGATGCAAGACTGGTATCCACCGTCGAGCTGACCGCGCTAAGAGGTGGGTCCAGGGAAAGAAGCGACTGACCTACAGCCCCCCTCCACATCGAGCTCACTGCGTCGCCAGATCTGCCCCTCGCAGACAACACTCTTAGGCGGCTAAAGCAGGCCAACAACGATTTTGATGCATGGGAGCGCTACTGGGACAGGATCCTATGCAAGTCTGGGCTCAGGGGGACAAACTGACCAGCAGCTGACCGTTTCGGCAAGGGCAGAGGAGATTTTTTCCGGGAATCCTGTACGTGCCAATGCTTGAATGCGCTGATTGTAGTGATCATTCAGAGACAATACGCCGAGTGAGAAGCTCAATCGGAGTCGTTCTGACCACAGACTGTTTGTCAACTCACAATTGCTTCGAGGCATCCGGGAGCCATCCGACGTAGCCGGCATGCCCGAGGAGAAAAAGGCACTGGCCATCCGCGCTATGCGCAACGCGCAGAAGTGCATCGAGATTTGCCTCAGGGGCGAAAACGTAGGTGGTACAAGGCTGGATCAGCTGACCCCAGTACCGGACCGGGCTCCGTTACGCCGTTCATTACACTCGTAGGTACCGGGGAGAAGCTCTGTTGAGTCCCAGACGTGTGCGCAGCCTTTGCCGCATCGTTCCTGCTGCGAATTGCTCGATTGTTCCCACACGAGCTCAATCTGAAGCGAACTGCCAAAGATGTGGAGGAGCTGGCCGGTGTATTGGCTGAAGGTGAGAGTCAAGCGCCTGATCGCCCCTCCAGTCGATCGCGCTTACGGCAGTGCCTGCAGGCCGATACGCCAGATCTCTTCGGCTGATCCTGCGCCGCGCGCGCAAGGCCAAAGTCATACCCCCTCAATCGACCAGGTCCTCCCCGAAGGCGGCGCCTCTCGCATTCTCGCCTTCCCAATTGGTCAATCCGCAATTCATGCCTACCCCTGAAGCTTCTTTGATGTTGACGCAGGCCGGACAGATTATCAACGACTCTCCGTCGAGTGGAGGAGACGTGTTTGAATTCGACTCGTTGTTCGCGCAGGAAACCCTGGAAAGGGCAGGCCTCTCATTGGGCGAAGGTGATCAGCTGCCCTTGTGCGTTCTAGACTCTTTGGACTAAGCTTGCGCAATCGGCTTACGAAAGGTTCCTAGACGGACAGAGTCTCGGTTCAACGGCGGCGCCAACCGAAATGACCCCCTTTGTCGGCATCGAGAGTTTCTTCCTGCCGGCAGAAGTGGATAACCGGCTGGGGGGTACGAGCACGGGACAGTTGGGCGCTAGCGAACACAATCCGTTGGGGGGAGACGTGTGGTGGTAAGGATGCATACTTCTGTGCCAAGACGCGCCAGTGGCGCAGAACGGGCGTCGTCACTCTGGCAGTAGGCGGGGTAAGCGTTCGTGGCGTGGGAGATTTTCCATGCTGCTGAACCGAATACCTGTACGGGATGGATATAGATCACCTGAGAAGATTAGATGTCGGTGTCTATATGCATTGTGTGCTGCGTGAGAACCAGTACATATATGGACGACTGCACAGGTCGATTCTGCGTGAACAGCCCATCATGTCCTACTATACTGAAAGTCCCTTGCTCGTCGACGAGAACAACGCCTATTCTTACCCTTTCCCGTACGGCTTCGTTACTCCAGTGTATTATAATCCGTATACGTACCCGATCACCCCCCTATCGCAACCCTCGCAATGCCCTCAACCGGGACCATTGACGGCGTCGCCAGCCGTCCTCTTCAGTCAGCCCGAATCCGTCTACCCCGAATCCGGCTGTCTATCGGCAGACTCCTTGCGCCCCTCGCCAACCCCCATGTATCAGTCTCCCATCCCAGTGTATCCTTCACCTGCGCCGTTATACCCCTCGCCGGCCCCTTCGTCGACCGCGGTCATGCTGCAGCCTGCGTATGAGCTGCCGGCTCAACAGCATCAGTCCGGTCCCGACCCTCTTGCCCAGAGACGCGACCCATCTTCTCAGTACGAGCAGTATAGCGCGCCACCCAAAGCCGAACCGCCAGCGAAAAAGCGGTCACGTACGGCTCAGGCGTGCGAGAAGTGTCGGATCAGGAAAGCTAAAGTGAGTGCAGAGCTGCAGTCAGAAGATGTAACTTACCCCAGTGCTCCGGTGCCTCGCCCTGCAACCGATGTATCATCAAGAAACTTCCTTGCGTCTATGCTACCACGAACCGGGTCCGGCACAAGGCCCCAGAAGCCAAGGTCAAGAAATCCACCCGCAGGTGCGGCAAGTCGCCTCCTCCTACGGCGTTGGGTCTAGAGCTGTATCCCCTGCCCGAGCCAGTATATTATCAAATTCCCAATTTCAGTTATAGGCCCGAACTGGAGACAGGGCTGTATCAAGACTGGCCTCAATGATACATGTATTATAATATAACGCTTCGTACGGCACTCCTCCCCTACGAGTGGCCCGGGTTCTTGAGCGCGAGCAACTTGACGGCGCGCTCACGCTGTCGTCAGCCGTTGGACGAACACTGCCAAACATTCGACTTACGTCATCAGCGGCCTTCTGTCCGCGCAAGTCGTCGAGCTCCTGCGTCTTCTCGGCCACCTGTGCGGTCAAACCCGCAGCATGGTCTCGGCGCTCCTCATAGTCGTTCTCGGCGTTTCGCAATTCGCCCTCAATTTTCTCATAACGCTCCTTCTCTTTGAGGAACCTCAGTCGAGCCTTGTGCTCTCGGCTGGTATGCTTGCTCATCCGCAGCTGAGACTTCCGCTCCGCCGCGGCTGCCTCCTTTTGCAATTTGCTAAGGCGTTCGAGCTCCTTGATCGAGCCTTTGACAGCGGCAGCCTCGGCTTTGCCTTCGGATTTAATGACCTTGGATAGACGCTTGGCGTCCTTCTTCTCCATCGTGGAAAGTCGTCGGAGCGTCGCATCATCGAGAATGCGTTCGGACAATTCGGCTCGGGTGTGGATGTCGCTGCGATTAGCCACGCTTATCCTAAGCATCCAATACCTACTCTCTGCCCAGAACCTCCTCCGGCTGAGTGCCGATACTGGCACCAGCTCCACGTCCGAAAGCGCCTCGTCGGCTGCCAACAGTACCGCCGTTGGCGGCGCGGGAAAGGGTACCGTTGCGACCGAGCGTGTTGGCTCGGCTCATAACTGTGCCACTTCGGTTAAGGGTGCCCATGCGACTGTCACGGCCGTCGTAGCGGGAGTCGTGACCCTCCTCAGCGACGGAGATCAGATTGGGCTGTGGTCGGTAGCCGAATGCAGACTGCGGTCGTGGACTGGCCGCTCGACGATCATCGTCCTCAAAGTGAGGAACCGCGCCGTGGTCGGACAGGGCAACACCTTGCATCTGACGTTGGCGTTGAGGCGTGACGACATCGCCAACATTGGCGCCCGAGTTACGGACCGACCCCGCACGAGACGGTGCTCGGGCGCTTTGAGCCCGACTGGGCGGGCGCTCGACCGGCGGATCCGGACGCACAGAGTTCTTCGTGGATGACGCTCGCCTGACCGAAGGCGGCTTCGAGCGGCGCCCGGACGGGTCGGATTCGTACGTGGTGACAATCGGAATAGGCTTAACATACGATCGCGAAGGCTCATTGGGAAGCCTGCCAGTCAGCAATGGAACTGTTCAGTCGTCTCACCCTGGGCGCTCGTCTCCATTCTGCCTCTGCTCCACGACACCATTCTGCTTCAATTCCGAAGGATCGGCCGCCAGGGCGGAGCCGAGCTCCATCTTCTCTTCGCGATACTCCGGGTCGTAGTGGTCGCCCTGCTTGTCGTTGAGGGACAGGCCTTGAGCTTGGTTGACGAGAGTGTCCTCGTTTGAAGCTGTCTGCGCCATCTTGATTGGATACACTCCAGCAGCCGAATAGATGGGAGGCAGGTAGAGGGGCTCGGTCCGGGGAGCCGCGGCTTGATCGGTGATTGGTCGATCTTCGATAGACCGGTCTTCGAAAGAGTGCTGCGTGGGAGCGGGGTTGTCGATGACGGGAGACGACAGGACCGAGGATATGGGGGTTCCGAGCGAGACTGGAGAAGCTGGCTGTTCGGTGGGAACTTGTCGATCCGGGGGGAAGACTGATTTGATGACTGGCCTAGTCAAAAGGCCAACGAGGCCGAGTTGTACTGCTTGAGCTGCCGTGACGGGCAGATGGCTTGGGGGTCAGAGGTAGGGAGCAGGAAGATGCAAAAGAGGTAAGGAACTTTTGAAAAGTCAGGTGGGGGTCTCTGGGGGTTTGGGGTTTGGGGATGGGGGGGATGGATGGGATGTGTTTTTAAGAGACCGGCGAGAGGTGTGGCTCATATGTAAGTGGAAAAGAGAGGGGACTGGTGGGATCGACGTCTGCGCTCCACGACGTCATTGCTCGATCCGGCATTTGCATTTGCTCATCATATGCCCTTCCCCCCATATCCAATATCCAATTTCGGGGCAATCAAGGCACACTACTCGTTGTAGCAAGTGGAGCAGCTTTCGGCCACTGCCACGTCATCATCAAGCGTCACCTGATAGGCATTTGTCGCCCAGCTGCCCCCCCTTCCTCACCACACGGGCGCCAGCTTCCACACTCTCCAGCCTATAACCAACGGCGAAAGACTTCCGAGCGTCGTCGTCCTCATGTTGCCGACTGCGATAGTACAATGGCTTGAAGGTCCGATAGTGAGTCAGCCCGTACACTCGAACCATATAATCCATCAATTCATCCCTCAGGACTCGCACGCGCAACATCGAGTTGAATCGCACTCGCAGACGTACCTGATCGCGCTGACTGTGAGTGCACTAGGACGCGCAGGTGA
>Ga0308169_10002291_pt1 | contig 20059 bp, 17 predicted proteins | sample PhyBR1_2_FD_202139 | JGI IMG/M metagenome (GOLD analysis project Ga0308169, IMG submission 202139) | Phyllosphere microbial communities from UC Gill Tract Community Farm, Albany, California, United States - DLSLSB.R1 | ecosystem: Host-associated > Plants > Phyllosphere > Unclassified | place...
TGCTTTACTGCTCGAATATGTCGCCGACATTCCCGGCATCGAGCGCCTGCGCTTCGTCACCAGCCACCCGAAGGAATTTACCCAGCGCCTGATCGACGCCTACGCGAAGATCCCGCAACTGGTGAACCACCTGTATTTGCCGGTGCAGCACGGCGCCGACAGGATCCTCGGCGCCATGAAGCGCGGCTATACGGGACTGGAGTACAAATCGATCATTCGCCGCATCCGCGCCGTGCGCCCGGATATCGCGATCTCTTCGGATTTCATCGTCGGATTCCCTGGCGAAACCGAGGCCGATTTCGAGGCCATGATGAAGCTGGTGCAGGACGTCGGCTTCGATAACAGTTTCAGTTTTATCTTCAGCAAGCGCCCCGGTACGCCGGCCGCGAATCTGGAAGACGATACCCCGCACGAGGTCAAGCTGGCGCGCCTGCAGCGCCTGCAGGCCCTGATCGATGCCAACACCCGCAAGTACAGCGCGGCAATGGTCGGCACGGTCCAGCGCGTGCTCGTCGAGGGTCCGTCCAAGAAAGATCCGTCCGAACTGCAAGGCCGCACCGAGAACAACCGGGTGGTCATTTTCGCGCCGGGCGCCGCGGGCGCCGCGCTGATCGGCCAGCTGGTCGATGTGCGCGTCACCGAGAGCCTGGATTATTCACTGCGCGGCGAACTCGTCGCCAATCTCGATACGATTGCCATAGCCAGTTGAAAACACAACCTACCCAGCCGTCTTATTTCATTCCCGAGCCGCTCGATAATTCGCGGCTTGCCCACCTCTGCGGTCCGCTCGACGAAAACCTGCGCCAGATCTCGGCCGCGCTGGACGTGACCATCTTCCGCCGTGGCGAGAAATTCATCGTCAACGGCGCCAATGCCGAGCGCGCGGTCGAACTGCTCGAGCGTTTTTATGCCGTCGCCAACAAGATCGTGCCGATCGAGGAAGTGCAGCTGGCCCTGGTCGAACAGCGCGCCGGACTGAAGCCCGACGGCGCAGCCGCCCCGGCCGCCCAGCCCAAGGAAGCCGATGCGCTCGGTGATGGCGAAAGCGATGCCGACCTCGTCAGCCCGACGCTCAAGACGCGCCGCAGCGACCTGCGCGGCCGTACGCCGCACCAGATCCAGTACCTGAAAGCCGTGCTCGAGCACGACATCAGCTTCGGTATCGGCCCCGCGGGTACGGGTAAAACCTATCTGGCCGTGGCCTGCGCGGTCGACGCCCTGGAACGCGACGCGGTCAAGCGCATCATCCTGACCCGTCCGGCGGTCGAAGCGGGCGAACGCCTCGGCTTCTTGCCGGGCGACATGAGCCAGAAGGTCGATCCCTATCTGCGTCCGCTGTACGACGCGCTGTACGACCTGCTCGGCTTTGACCGCACGCAAAAGCTGTTCGAGAAGCAGGTGATCGAGATCGCCCCGCTCGCCTACATGCGCGGCCGTACGCTGAACCACGCTTTCGTTATCCTCGACGAAGCGCAGAACACGACCGCCGAGCAGATGAAGATGTTCCTGACGCGTATCGGTTTCGGCAGCAAGGCCGTGGTGACGGGCGACGTCACCCAGGTCGACCTCCATAAAACCCAGCGCAGCGGCCTGGTCGACGCCATGCACGTGCTGAAAGACGTGCGCGGCATCGCCTTTACGCAATTCTCGAGCGCCGATGTGGTGCGCCACCCGCTGGTGGGCCGCATCGTCGATGCCTATGAAATGGCAACTGCCGTCCAGGAAATGGGCGCTTTGCCAAAACCAACGACCACCCGCAATGCAAGAAAAAAACCATCCGCTTGACCTCGACGTCCAGTACCCGGACGCCCGCCTCGAATCGACCATCACGCCCGCGCTGGTGGAGCGCTGGGTGCGCGCCACCCTGCTGGGTCCGGCCGAACTGACGATCCGTTTCGTCGACAGCGCCGAGGGTCAAACCCTGAACCGCGACTACCGCGGCAAGGACTATGCGACCAACGTGCTGACCTTTGCCTACAACGAAGGCGAGGAACTGCTGGATGACGAACCGACCCAGGCCGACATCGTGCTGTGCACGGACGTGCTGCAGCGCGAGGCGGACGAGCAGAAGAAAACGGTCGAGGAACATGCGGCGCACCTGGTGGTGCACGGCGTCCTGCATGCGCAGGGCTACGACCACGAGCACGACGAGGAAGCCGAGGAAATGGAACAGTTCGAGCGCGACATCATGGAAGTGCTCGGGTATCCGGACCCGTATGAGGCTGAATAAAGCGTTGTTGCCGTTGTAGGGTGGGCACTCCGTGCCCACGCCGTCGTGCCGATGCTTTTCGGTCTGTTTCCGCGCAAGCGCCACAACGCGCGCGTACGGGATTGATGCCTACTGTGCGAAGACGCATAGGTACGACCGCGTGGGCACGAGTGCCCACCCTACGTTACGCCGCTGCCGGTAGATCTCGGGCGGCGGCGTCTTTCGTTTACGCCTTCTTCAGCTGCTCCCCGATCGGCAGCTTGCGAATCCGCTTGCCGGTCGCGGCGAACACGGCATTCGACAGCGCCGGCGCAATGCCCGCCGTGCCCGGCTCGCCGATGCCGCCCGGCTCATCCTTGCTGACCACGATGTGCACTTCGACCTTTGGCGCTTCATTGATGCGCATCACGCGGTAGTCGCCGAAATTGGTCTGCTGCACCCGGCCCTTGTCGATCGTGATCTCGCCCCACAAAGCCGCCGTGGCGCCGAAGACGATGCCGCCCTCCATCTGCGCGACGATCGTATCCGGATTGATTGCCTGGCCGCAGTCGACCGCGCACACGACGCGGTGCACGCGCACGTCGCCTTCGGGGCCGACCGACACTTCCGCCACCTGGGCCATATAGCTGCCGAAGGCAAACTGGGTCGAGACGCCACGTCCGACCTTGCGCCCCGCGATCGGCGCCAGCGGCTTGCCCCAGCCCGCTTTCTGCGCAGCCAGGTTCAGCACGCCCAGCGTGCGCGGCGATTTATCGAGCAGCGCGCGGCGGAAGGCCACCGGGTCCTGCTTCGCCGCCTGTGCCAGCTCGTCGATAAAACTTTCGACCACGAAGACGTTGTGGGTCGGTCCGACACCGCGCCAGAAGGCGGTCGGGATGCCAGGCGGCTCATGGCGCACGTATTCGACCCGCATATCGGGAATCGTGTACTGCAGCTCGGCCGCGCCCTCGACCGCATCCGGATCGACGCCATCTTTGACGGCGGGCGGCGCGAAACGCGACATGATGGACGAGCCCGTCACCCGGTGGAACCAGGCGGCGATGTGGCCCTTGTCGTCCAGGCGCGCCGACAGCCGGTCCACATAATATGGACGGAACATGTCGTGCTGGATATCTTCTTCCCGGGTCCAGATGAATTTCACGGGTCCCTTGGTCAGTTTCGCGAACGCAACCGCCTGGATGACGTAATCGACTTCCAGGCGCCGGCCGAAACCGCCGCCCAGATAATAGTTGTGGACCTTGACCTTCTCGACCGGGATGCCGGCCACCTTGGCCGCCGCACCCTGCGCCAGCGCCGGCACTTGGGTACCGACCCAGAGGTCGCAACCGTCGGCGCGCAAGTCGACCGTGCAATTCATCGGCTCCATGGTCGCGTGGGCAAGGAAAGGCATTTCATAGATGGCGTCGAGCTTGCGGCCGCCGTCCCTGGCCAGCGCCTTGACGGCGTCGCCGGCGTTCTTCGCGACCGCGCCAGTGCCTTCCGACACTTTCATCATGTCGGCGACAATGCCGGCCAGCGACACATTGCCGTTGGCGCCATCGTCCCAGCGCGGCGCGGCAGCGGCCAGGCCCTGTTTCGCAGCCCAGAAATGGTCGGCGACCACGGCCACCGCGCCCTCCAGGCGCAGCACCTGGCGCACGCCCTTCACCGCCATCGCCTTGGCTTCGTCGACGGCGACCAGTTTGCCGCCCGTCACCGGCGAGGCCGCCACGGCGGCAATGCCCATGTTCGGCAGGCGCGCATCGATGCCGAACAGGGCTTCGCCATTGGTCTTGGCCGGCGAATCGAGGCGCTTCATGGTTTTGCCGATCAGCACGAAGTCTTCCGGCGCCTTCAGCTTGACGTTCTTCGGCAGCTCCATTTTCGAGGCCGCGTCGACCAGTTCGCCGAAGTGGGCCGAGCGGCCCGAGGCCTGGTGGCGCACGCTGCCGGCCACGACCTGCAGCTCATTGGTATCGACATTCCAGTTCTTGGCGGCAGCCGAGACCAGCACGCTGCGCACCATGGCGCCCGCTTCGCGCAGCGGCTTCCAGGCGCCGCGCACCGAGGTCGAGCCGCCGGTCACCTGGCCGCCGAGCAATGGATCGGCATACAGTTCGTTGTTCGCCGGCGCCTGCTCCAGCTTGACCTTGGACAAATCGGCCCCGAGTTCCTCGGCCAGCAGCATCGGCATCGAGGTAAACGTGCCCTGCCCCATTTCCACCTTGTGGATGATCAGGGTGACGATGCCGCTGCGGTCGATGCGAATGAAGGCGTCGCGCGCCAGGCCGGCGGGAGTATCGGAATGTTTGGTCGAGGCTTCGCCGACGGCTTTTTCGGGCGGCGCCTCCTTGCGGTCGCCCTCCTTCTGGCAGCCGAACAGCGAGAAGCCGAACAGCAGGCCGCCGCCGGCGGTGGCCCCGAGTTGCATGAAACGGCGGCGCGAATTCGGCACCTGGTCGTTTTTATTCTGGCTCATGCGCGCTCCTTCTTATTTAGCGGCGGCGATCTTGATCGCCTGGCGGATACGTCCATAGGTGCCGCAGCGGCAGATGTTGCCCGACATCGCATTGTCGATATCGGCATCGCTCGGCTTTGGGGTCGCCTGCAACAAGGCGGTGGCCGACATGATCTGGCCCGACTGGCAATAGCCGCACTGCACCACGTCGATCTGGCGCCAGGCGTCCTGCACCTTGGCGCCGACCGGGTCCTGGCCGATGGCCTCGATGGTGACGATCTTCTTGCCCGCCGCGGCCGAGACCGGCGTCACGCAGGAGCGGATCGGCTGGCCGTCGAGGTGCACGGTGCAGGCGCCGCACAGGGCCTGGCCGCAGCCGAACTTGGTGCCGGTCAGGCCGGCGACGTCGCGCAGCACCCACAGCAGGGGCATGTCGTCGGGGACGTCGAGGTTGGTGGTGGTGCCGTTGATGGTGAGGGCGGGCATGGGCGATTCCTTTGCTTTTTGGCCAATTGATCCATGATAAAGCAAGCGCGTCGGGCGTGCTGAGCAGCTCGCGGGGAAGTCTCCCAAACCCCTCGCGCGCTCTGGCGGGCTCGCTTTTGGTGTATGCTACGTCCACCGTAACAACGGCTTCACGCCAACTATGCCCGAGTATCCCACTGACGTCCGATCGGACGCCAAACCCCACCGGTCGCTCTTCGAACGACTGACCGCACTCATCTCCCCTGAGCCAGAAAATCGCACCGAGCTGCTTGAAGTGCTGCACGAAGCACACGAGCGCAACCTGATCGACGCCGACGCCCTTTCGATGATCGAAGGAGTGTTCCAGGTCTCCGACCTGTCGGCGCGCGACATCATGGTGCCCCGTTCCCAGATGGACGTGATCGATATTACCGATCCGATCGAGGAATGGCTGCCGATCGTGCTGGAAACCGCCCACTCGCGCTTCCCCGCCATCGAAGGCGAGCGCGACAAGGTGGTCGGCATCCTGCTGGCCAAGGATTTGCTGCGGTATTACGCAGAGGAAAGCTTCGACGTGCGCGCCATGCTGCGCCCGGCGATTTTCATTCCGGAATCGAAACGCCTGAACGTGCTGCTGCGCGATTTCCGCGCTAACCACAACCACATGGCGATTGTTGTCGACGAGTACAGCGGCGTGGCCGGCCTGATCACGATCGAAGACGTGCTAGAACAGATCGTCGGCGACATCGAAGACGAATACGATTTCGACGAGGAAGAAGACAATGTCCTGTCGGTCAAGGAAGGGCAGCTGGGCCCGCGCTGGCGCGTCAAAGCGCTGACCGAGATCGACCAGTTCAACGAAGAAATCGGCGTTGACCTGCCTGAGGACGAGGCCGACACCATCGGCGGCTTCGTGGCCGGCCACCTGGGCCGGATGCCGCACAAGGGTGAGGAATTTACCCTACGTAATTTGCGCTTCGAAGTGCTGCGCGCCGATGCGCGCCAGATCCACGTATTGCTGGTCGAAAAGCTGCCCCATGCGCAGCACGCCCGCGCCGACGACGATTGATGCTGCGCCGCCGTCCCGCCAGCGCGCCCGTGCCCACTGTGCGGGGTGCGCGTCCTTCCCTGCGTGAACTGGTGCTGGCGGCCCTGGCCGGCGGCGCCTCCGTGTTCTCCTTCGAACCCTTCGGCTGGTGGCCGCTGCAGTTCTTGCTGCTCGCCTACCTGTTCTACCGGGTCGGCCTCGGCGCCTCCAGCAGGCGCGCCACCCTGCTCGGCTGGGCCTTCGGCTTCGGCTGGTCGGTCGGCGCCATGCACTGGCTATATATCCTGATGACCCGCTTCGCCCACCTGCCGGCGATCCTGGGCGCCATCGGCATCGCCCTGCTCGGGCTGTACATGGGCCTGTTCGGCGCCTTCGCCACCGGCGTGGCGACCTGGTTGCGCCGGCGCTGGTCGCTGCCGCTGGTTCCGTTCGTCCTGATCGTGTTGCCGGTTGCCTGGGGCGTGTCCGAATGGATGCGCGGCTGGGTATTTACTGGTTTCCCCTGGTCCGTTTCGGGCTATGCCCACGTGAATTCACCGCTCGCGGGCTACGCGCCCTTGATCGGCGTGTATGGCATCGGCGTGCTGGTGGCGGTCGGCGCCGGTTGCCTCGTGATGCTGACCCAGCGCGCGCGCCTGCCGGCGATCGGCCTGCTGGCAGCATTGCTGGCCGTGGGCGCGGGGCTGCGCACGATCGAGTGGACGCAGGAAACCGGCGCGCCGATCACTGTGCGCCTGTTGCAGGGAAATGTCCCGCAGGACCACAAGTTCGATTACGCCTTCCTGACGAGCATCCTCGACAAATACAAGGCAATGATCACGGCGGCACCGGCCGACCTGATTGCTACGCCGGAAACGGCGATCCCGAGCTTCCCTCAGGAGTTGCCGCCGGATTACCTGGCGAACCTGCAGCGCTTTGCCGCCGGCAGCGGCAGCACGCTCGCGGTCGGCATCCCGCTGCTCGACGGTCCGCGCCAGTATGCCAACAGCGTGGTCGCGATCTCGCCGCAAGCCTCACCTTACCGCTACGACAAGGCGCACCTCGTGCCCTTCGGCGAATTCATTCCGCCGGGCTTCCGCTGGTTCACCGACATGCTGAACATTCCGCTGAACGACGCCACCCGCGGCAAAGTCATGCAGGCGCCCTTCCCCGTCAAGGATCAATGGGTGCTGCCGAACATTTGCTATGAGGACGTGTTCGGCGAAGAAATTGCCTACCAGCTGCGCAATGCGCCGCATCCGGCGACGCTGCTGCTGAACATGTCGAACCTGTCCTGGTATGGCCAGTCGTATGCGATCCCGCAGCACCTGCAGATTTCGCGCATGCGCACGCTGGAAACCGGCCGCCCAATGCTGCGCTCGACCAACGACGGCGCCACCGCGCTGATCGACGGCCGCGGGCGGGTAAGGCAGGTGCTGCCCTTCTACACCGAGGGCACCCTGAGCGCGACCGTGCGCGGCACCACCGGCATGACGCCCTACATCCGCTTCGGCAACTATGCCTTCCTGCTGTTGGGCGCGCTGGCCTTGCTGGGCGCCTGGTTTTCGGGGCGCAATTACCGTAAGAAAAAGACCGATCTCGAATAGTCGGGTTGAATCCGGTCCCAGAGGCCGGGCAAAACCCGCTAGAATTGGTCATTTGGCAAACCTACCGTGTTCGCGCCCGTAGGCGCGGCGCTACTCTCGATGCTTACATTCCAACAAATTATCCTGACCTTGCAGACCTATTGGGACAAGCAAGGTTGCGCCCTGCTCCAGCCATACGACATGGAAGTGGGCGCCGGCACCTTCCACACTGGCACCTTCTTGCGCGCGATTGGACCTGAGCCATGGCGCGCCGCCTATGTGCAGCCTTCGCGCCGTCCGAAGGATGGCCGTTACGGCGAGAACCCGAACCGTTTGCAGCATTATTACCAGTACCAGGTCGTGCTGAAGCCGGCGCCGGAAAACATCCTCGACCTCTACCTCGGTTCGCTCGAGGCGCTGGGCCTGGACCTGAAAAAGAACGACGTGCGCTTCGTGGAAGACGACTGGGAAAGCCCGACCCTGGGCGCCTGGGGCCTCGGCTGGGAAGTCTGGCTGAACGGCATGGAAGTGACGCAGTTCACCTATTTCCAGCAAGTCGGCGGCCTCGATTGCAAGCCGGTGCTGGGCGAGATCACCTATGGTATCGAGCGCCTGGCGATGTACCTGCAGGGCGTGGAAAATGTCTACGACCTGGTGTGGACCGAGTGGGAAGAGAACGGCCAAACGAAGAAGCTGTCCTATGGCGACGTCTTCCACCAGAACGAAGTCGAGCAGTCGACCTATAACTTCGAGCACGCGAACACGGAGCTGCTGTTCCAGGCTTTTGCGAACCACGAATCGGAAGCCAAGCGCCTGATCGAGCTGGAGCTGACCCTGCCGGCCTACGAGCAAATCATGAAGGCGTCGCACAGCTTCAACATGCTCGATGCCCGTGGCGCCATCTCGGTCACCGAACGCGCCGCCTACATCGGCCGCGTGCGCACGCTGTCGCGCCTGGTCGCCCAGGCCTATTACGATTCGCGCGAAAAGCTCGGCTTCCCGATGGCACCAAACGCTGTCGCCACCGAAGCCGCTGCCTGAACCTCGACGCACCAGACAAGAACAGACCTCATGAATCAAACACTACTCGTCGAACTGCAGACCGAAGAACTGCCGCCGAAAGCACTCGTCAAACTGGGCGCGGCCTTTGCCGCCGGCATCGCCAACGGCCTGAAGGCACGCGGCTTCCTGGAGGATGGCAGCGTCGTCACCCCTTACGCCACGCCGCGTCGCCTGGCGGTCTCGATCACGCAAGTGCGCGCCACCTCGCCCGATAAATCGATCCGCGAAAAGGTGCTGCCGGTTTCTGTGGCACTGGATAAGGAGGGCAACCCGAGCGCGCCGCTGGCCAAGAAACTGGCCGCCCTCGGCTTCCCCGAACTGAAGATCGCCGACCTCGAACGCGCCCAGGACGGCAAGGCCGAGAGCTTCTTCTACACCTATACCGCACCGGGCAGCGCCCTGGCTGGCGGCCTGCAGGACGTGCTGGCCGAAACGGTCGCCAAGCTGCCGATCCCGAAACTCATGAGCTACCAGCGCCCGGACGGCGCCACCGTGCAGTTCGTGCGTCCGGTGCACCTGCTGCTCGCGCTGTTCGGCGAACAGGTGCTGCCCTTGACCCTGCTCGGGCTCGACGCCGGCCGCCAGACCATGGGCCACCGCTTCCTGTCGCACGGCCAGTCGATCGCGATCACGCATGCGGACCGCTACGCCGACATCCTCGAAAACGAGGGCAAGGTCATTGCCGGTGCCGAAGCGCGCAAGGAAAGCATCCGCGCGCAGCTGCTGGAAAAGGCGGGCGCCGACCAGGTGCTGATGCCGGAATCCCTGCTGGACGAAGTCGCGGCCCTGGTCGAATGGCCGGTCGTGTATGAATGCCAGTTCGAGGAAGTCTTCCTTTCCGTGCCGCAGGAATGCCTGATCCTGACGATGCAGACGAACCAGAAGTATTTCGCACTGACGGACAATGAAGGAAAGCTGCGTTCGCGCTTCCTGATCGTCTCGAACATCGCCACCGACGACCCGCAGCACATCGTCGGCGGCAACGAGCGCGTCGTGCGCCCGCGCCTGTCGGACGCCAAGTTCTTCTTCGAGCAGGACAAGAAGAAGACCCTGGAGTCGCGCCTGCCGCAGCTGGCCAATGTCGTCTATCACAATAAACTCGGCACGCAAGCCGAGCGCACCGAGCGCGTGACCAGGCTCGCCGGCGCCATCGCCAGGCGTCTCGGCTACGACGTCAGCCTGGCCGAACGCGGTGCGCGCCTGGCAAAGGCCGACCTGCTGACCGACATGGTGGGCGAGTTCCCGGAGTTGCAAGGAATCATGGGCACGTATTACGCGCGCCACGACGGCGAGCCGGATGAAGTGGCGCTGGCCGCCTCCGAGCACTACCAGCCGCGCTTTGCCGGCGACAAGCTGCCGTCGACGAACACGGGCCTCGTGGTCGCCCTGGCCGACAAGCTCGAAACCCTGGTCGGCATCTGGGCCATCGGCCTGCAGCCAACCGGTGAAAAAGATCCGTTCGCGCTGCGCCGCCACGCCCTGGGCGTGATGCGCATGCTGGTCGAGAAGCGTTTGCCATTGTCGATCTCTGATCTGCTGGGCGATGCTGCCAGTGCCTTTGAAGGGCAAGCGGCATTCAAGGATCCGCGGACCGAAGTGAGTGCCTTCATGCTCGACCGCCTGCGCGGCATGCTGCGCGAGCGCGGTTTCACCCCGAACGAAGTCGAAGCGGTGCTGGCCCAGAATCCGGACCGCGTCGACGACGTGGTCGGGCGCCTGGAAGCGGTGCAGGCCTTTGCCGCGCTGCCGGAATCTGCATCGCTGGCGGCCGCCAACAAGCGCATCACGAACATCCTGAAAAAGACGGACGTCGCTATCGGCACCGTCTCGCAGGACCTGCTGCAGGAAGAGGCCGAGCGCACGCTGGCCACTGCAATCGAACGCGTGCGTCCGCAGGTCGATGCGGCCTTCGCAAGCGGCGACTTCGCCGGCACGCTGAAAACGCTGGCGCAGCTGCGCGACGACGTCGACGCCTTCTTCAACGACGTGATGGTGATGGCCGAAGACCAGGCGCTACGCAACAACCGCCTGGCCCTGCTCTCGTCCCTGCACGGCATGATGAACCGCGTGGCCGACATCTCGAAGCTGGCCGCATAAGGCAAGTCATGAAGCTGATCATCCTCGACCGCGACGGCGTCATCAACCACGACTCGCCGGATTTTATTAAAAGCCCGGCCGAGTGGATCCCGATCCCCGGCTCGCTCGAGGCGATCGCGCGCCTGAACCAGGCGGGCTACCGCGTCATCATCGCGTCGAACCAGTCGGGCATCGCGCGCGAACTGTTCGACATGGCGACCCTGAACGCGATCCACCAGAAGATGCACAACGCCGCCCAACAGGTCGGCGCCGACATCGACGCCGTGTTCTTCTGCCCGCATGCGGCGATCGACAACTGCGATTGCAGGAAGCCGAAAGCGGGCATGTTCGAAGAAATCAGCAAGCGTTTCAAGGTCAGCCTGAAGGGCGTGCCGACGGTCGGCGACTCCTTGCGCGACCTGCAGGCCGGCTTTGTCAGCGGCTGCCTGCCGAACCTGGTCCTGACCGGCAAGGGCGAGAAAACCCAGCTGACCGGCGGCCTGCCTCCCGGCACCCAGGTTTTCCCCGACCTGGCCGCGATGGTGACTGCCTTGCTGAAAGCGGCGCCTCGCTTGCAGCCCAATTAGCAGCCGAATCAGCCGGCCCAATCAAACATCAAAGAGAGTCCTGCTTGCCTACCGTCGTCCCCTTCCTGCGATCCCTCCTGTTTACCATCGTGATGGTGCTCGCCACCGTAGTCTGGGCCTGCGTCTGCTTCCTGGTCGCGCCCCTCCCCTACAACAAGCGCTTCTGGGTGACCTCGCGCTGGAACGTCTTCATCATCTGGTGCGCGAAAGTCATTTGCGGCATCCGCTACCAGTTCAAGGGCTACGAGAACCTGCCGGACGCGCCGGCGATCGTGCTGTCGAAACACCAGTCGGCCTGGGAGACGATTGCGCTGCTGCCGAACCTCACGCGTCCGCTGGTCTTCGTCTTCAAGAAGGAAATCCTGTACATCCCCTTCTTCGGCTGGGCGATGGCGCTCTTGCGCATGATCCCGATCGACCGCAAGGAAGGCAAGAATGCATTCGCCCACGTGGTCCGCCACGGCAAGCGGCGGCTGGCGGACGGCCAGTGGATCATCATGTTCCCGGAGGGGACGCGCATCCCTGTTGGAAAAAAGGGAAAGTACAAGAGCGGCGGCGCGCGGCTGGCTGTAGAAACCCAAGCCGTTGTCGTGCCGATCGCGCATAATTCAGGTGAATGCTGGCCGAAGAATTCGTTCATCAAACGGCCAGGGCTCGTGACGGTCTCGATCGGCAAACCGATCTCGCCAGAAAACCATACTCCCGACAGCCTGATGCAAGAGGTCGAAAATTGGATAGAATCAGAAATGCGCGTCATTTCGCCCCACGTCTACACCGATGGCTGAACGAAGTTGGCGCCCTGATCAAAGCACCTCCATTGCATGACATGACTTCCCCAAAGATCGCCGGGCCCCAACTCGATTTGTTCGCACAAGCCGCAAGCACACCGGACCCGTTCCAGCGGGTGCTGGAGGCGCCGCCGGCGCCGGCCGCCAGGCCGGTGCCGCCGCAGCCGCTGTTCAAGGCGCCTCCCAGCCCGCCACGCATTACCTTACCTTCCCCGCCACGCACGCAAGACGATCCGCCGCTGCGGCGCATCGTGCTGGGTCACTACGCGGTCGACTACGAACTGAAACGCTCGTCGCGGCGCTCGATCGGTTTCATGATCGACGACGAGGGCCTGCACGTGACGGCGCCGCGGCGCGCCATCCTGCCCGACATCGACAACGCGATCCGCGCCAAGCAACGCTGGATCCTGACCAAACTGCACGAACGCGGCGAGCGCCGCGCCAAGCGCGCCGAGCGCGCGCCGATCAGCTGGGAAGACGGCGCGCGCCTGCCCTACCTGGGCGGCGAGATCGTGCTGCGCCTGCAGCCGGCCGCGCGCAGCCACTGCGTGTTCGATCCCGAATCGCGCGAGCTCCAGATCGGCGTGACGCCGGGGCTGTCGGAGTGGCAGGTCAAGGAGCGGGTCAAGCTGTGGTTCCAGGCCGAAGCGAAACGCCTGTTCACCGAACGCCTCGATTTCTATGCGCCGCAGCTCGACGTGCGCTACAGCGCGCTGACGCTGTCCTCGGCCGGCACGCGCTGGGGCTCGTGCACCGTGGGCGGCAGCATCCGCCTGAACTGGCGCCTGGTGCACTATGCGCTGCCGCTGCTCGATTACGTGGTGGTGCACGAACTGGCGCACCTGCGCGAGATGAACCACAGCCCGCGGTTCTGGGCGGTGGTGGGGTCGGTGTATGCGGATTATGATGGGGCGCGGCTGGAGTTGCGGCGCAGGTCGCATGAGATGCCGGTGTTGTTTACCGACTGATTGTTTGTTTGGCTGCGCGGGGGCTGGTTGAACGCGTGGGCGGCGGAGCCGCCCACCTTACGTCCCTTCGATAACGTGTGCCTATGACCCGTAGGGTGGGCGGGTTACCGCGGGGCCGTCGAGGCCCACGCGTTCAACGCACGTATGCGGACCTGGCCCGCACTAGTAACCCCTACCCCAGCACATGCTCCCGCCGTGCCTCGGCAAGCCCGCGCATCGCCCCGCGCTGCGCCTCGTCCAGGCAGCGAAACGGAATCGGCAGCGTCCCGCGTTTCAGCACCATCATGAAGCCGCGCGAATAAGTGCGCACGGCCATCACGTCTTCCCAGTTAATCAGGGTCACGCCGCCGCTGGTGCGCACGATGCCGTGTTCGTCGATGGTGAATTCGTAGGTGCGGCGTCCGCGTCCGAGCAGCACGAAGTTCAGTGCCGCGCTGGCGGTGGACTTGATTCGCAGGTAGAGGCTGGCAGGCCAGCGGATGCGGCGGCGGCGGATCAGGAAGCCGCCGTGCTGCCACATGAAGCCGATGTATTCGCGCAGCGAATAGCGGACGAAGAAATGCAGGTCGCCCAGCTTGACGCCGATCGTGGGCACAGCGGGCGCACTCGAGGACGCGTAGAAACCTTCACTGTCGCCAGCGGTCGCACCATGCGCCACCATAGCCATCGGCTTGCCTCGGCCTGCCGGTTCCGGGTGATTTAACGACGACATGCGCGCCCCCTTTTTCTACCGAACTCAAAAAGCAATGGTATCAAAACCTACTCGAATTCTTGTTGCAAGAGTTCAACAGTGCGCAGGGTCGCCCCACGGTGGCGGCTTGCAAACCGGGCTGCGTGCTGCCCCATTTGGGTGCGTTCATCCGCGTTGCATAAAAGCCGTACCGCCTGTGCCAGCAGGCTGTCTGCATTTTCCGCACGTACGGCCGCACCGGCCGCGACCGCTTCTTCGGTGGCATCGAGAAAATTGAAGGTGTGCTCGCCCACCAGCACCGGTTTGCCCAGCGCGCAGGCCTCGATCAGGTTCTGTCCGCCGAGCGGCAACAGGCTGCCGCCGATGAAGGCGCAGTCGCAGGCCGCGTAATAGGCGAACATCTCGCCCATCGAGTCGCCGAGCAGAACGTCTGCGTCGAGCGCTGCATCGTTCATTCCCGAGCGCCGCGCGACCGACAGTCCCCGTGCGCGCACCAGTTGCTCGACTTCGTCGAAGCGCTGAGGATGGCGCGGCACGATCGCCAGCAGCATGCCGGCCGGACGATCGGCGAGGCGCTTGTAGGCGTCGAGGATCAGCACCTCCTCGCCTTCGCGCGTGCTGGCGCACAGCAGGACGGGACGGTCGATAAAATGCGTGCGCAGCCAGGCGCCGGTGTCGAGCGCGGCTTGCGGCGGCACGACGTCGAACTTGATGCTGCCGGTGACCGCGACCTTCGGCGCGCCGAGCGAGCGGATGCGCGACGCGTCAAGCTCGGTCTGGGCGGCGACGGTCGTGATCGCGCGCGCCGCTTCCGACATCAGGGTGCCGAAGCGCTGGCCGCGGCGCAGCGAGCGCTCGGACAGGCGCGCATTCACCAGCGCCACCGGCACCCCGTGCGCGGCGCAGCCGGCGATCAGGTTCGGCCAGACTTCGGTCTCCATCAGGATGCAGATGCGCGGCGCATAGTGGCGCAGGAAGCGGCGCACCATGAAGCCGGTGTCGTAAGGCAGATAGGACTGGATCACGCGGGCGCCATGCTGCGCGAACAGCGCGCGGCCGGTGGCGCGGCCGGTCGGCGTCATGTGGGTCAGCAGCACGCGGCTGCCGGGCCAACGCGCGAGCAGCGCCTCGACCAGCGGCTCGGCGGCGCGCGTCTCGCCGACCGAGACGGCATGCACCATGAAGGTCATGGGGACCGGCGGCACGGCCTCGTAGACGCCCAGGCGCTCGGCCCACTGCGCGCGATAACCGGGCTCCTTGCGGCCGCGCCACCAGAGGCGCGCCAGCACCAGGGGCAGCGCCAGCCACCACAGGAAGGAATACAGGCTGCGGTTCATCGGGCGTCCAGCAAGCGGCGCGCGGCGGCGATCACCTCGTCGCTGGCCGGCGGCGCACCCTTGTCGCCCAGGTTGACGATGCGCGGCGACCAGTTGCCCTCGGTCTTCCACTTCGGCGAGTCGGCATAGATTTCCACCGTCGGCCGGTAGAACGCGGCTGCGATGTGGGTCAGGCCGGTGTCGACGCCGATTGCCAGCGCCGCCTGCTGCGCCAGCGTCACGGCATCCATCATCGACAGTTTCGGCAGCACGCGCGCGTTCGGCAGCTGCGCCGCCAGCGCCTCGGCCTCGCGCTTTTCTCCGTCCGAGCCCCAGGGCAGCAGCACCGGCATCGGCGCCAGCGCCAGGCCGGTGGCGATCCAGTTCGCGGGGGCCCATTTCTTGGCGTCGCGCGCGGTCCCGTGGAAGAAGACGGCATACGGTTCGGCCGGCAGCCAGTCCGGACGCTGGGCGGCGTCAGGCGGCGGCAGGCCGAAGTCGGGCGGCGCGTCGACCGGATAGCCGAGCGCCGCGCCGGCGACCAGGCGCCCGCGCGCGACCGCATGGGTGCGCGGGTCGAGCGGGATGCTCTCGGTATGGAACAGGCGCGAGATTCCCTCGTAGCCGGAACCCTCGCTGCCGTTGGCCAGTCCCACCTTGCGCCCGCCGCGTTTTACACGCGCGGCACCCATGACGATCCCGGTTTTGAGCAAACCCTGGGTGTCGAACACGAGGTCGTATTCTTCTTCGCGCAGGGTGCGGAAGAAGGCCTTGATCTCGGCCCGTACGCTCGGGTTACGCAAGCCCTTGCGCCAGCGCCGCAGCGCGAACGGAATAATCTTGCGCACGTGCGGATTCAGGCGCACGAGGCTGACATAGCCCTCTTCCACCACCCAGTCGATCGTCGCCTCCGGATGGCGGCGCAGGATATCGGCCACCATCGGCAGGTTATGCAGGACGTCGCCCAGGGACGACACCCGCACCAGCAAAATCTTCACAGCGATCCCGCTTCAGAACGGCAGTTTCGCGTCCGGCCTGGCGGCCAGGATCACGCTGCGGAACTCGTCCTGGATGCGCGCCAGCGCTTCCGGGTTCTCGCCCTCGAAACGCAGCACGACGACCGGCGTCGTGTTTGACGAACGGGCCAGGCCGAAGCCGTCGGGATACTCGACGCGCAGGCCGTCGATGTCGTTGATCTTGTCCGAGCTTGGGAAGGTCGCGTCCGTACGCAGCTTGTCGATCAGCGCGACGTTCTCGCCTTCGTTCAGCTGCAGGTGCAATTCCGGGGTGCTGATCGCCATCGGCAGCGCGTTCAGCAACGCCGACGGATCGTCCGTTTTCGTCAGCAGCTCGAGCATGCGGGCGCCGGAATACAGGCCGTCGTCGAAACCGTACCAGCGGTCCTTGAAGAAGATGTGGCCGCTCATTTCGCCGCCCAGGGGCGCGCCGGTTTCGCGCAGCTTGGCCTTCACCAGCGAGTGGCCGGTCTTGTACATCAGCGGACGGCCGCCATGCTGTTCGATATACGGCGCCAGGTGACGCGTGCACTTGACGTCGTACAGGATCTCCGCGCCCGGGTTGCGGGACAACACATCGGCCGCGAACAGCATCATCTGGCGGTCCGGATAGATGATGTGGCCATCCTTGGTGACGATGCCGAGGCGGTCGCCGTCGCCGTCGAACGCCAGGCCGATCTCGGCGTCGCTCGTTTGCAGCGCGCGGATCATGTCCTGCAGGTTTTCAGGATGCGCCGGGTCCGGGTGATGGTTCGGGAAGTGGCCGTCGACTTCGCAGAACAGTTCCACGACTTCGCAGCCCATGCCGCGGTACAGGTCGCCCGCGAAGGCACCGGCGACACCATTGCCGCAGTCGACCGCGATCTTGATCGGACGCGAAATTTTCACGTCGTCGATGATGCGCTCGAGGTAAGCGGCGCGGATGTCGTGGGTGCGGTAGCCGCCCTGCTGCGCGGCGCTGCTGCCGTCGTGCGCCTGGATGCTGTCGTACAAGGCGGTAATCGCGTCGCCGTAGATCGCTTCGCCGGCCAGCACCATTTTGAAACCGTTGTAGTCGGGCGGATTGTGGCTGCCGGTGACCATGATGCCCGAGCGCGTGCCCTCCAGCACATTGGTGGCGAAGTAGACCATTGGCGTCGCGACCATGCCGAGGTCGATGACGTCGACGCCGGCGGCCTGCAGGCCTTCGGCCAGGGCCGCGGTCAGGCCGGGGCCCGACAGGCGGCCGTCGCGGCCGATCACGACGGTGCGCTCTCCCTTGGCGAGCGCCGCCTGGCCGAAGGCCTGGCCGATGCTGCGTGCCACGCCGGCGTCGAGCGTGCTGTCGATCACGCCGCGAATGTCATAAGCCTTGAAAATCGTTTTTGAGAGAGCAACCATGTTCTACCTTGAAGAGTCGGGCGCCGTCGTGCACAGCCCGGTCCGTCAATACGGAGGGCGGCCAACGCCAATGATGAGAGGATGACAAAACAGGGGGTATTGTAGCGGCAAGCGCGGCCACCGGGTGATCCTGGTGGCCGGCCGTGGTACTGGAGTGCGTTAGCGGCGAGCGCCGCTAACGAAGGGTAAAGATTTAAACGCGCAGCTTATCCAGCGATTTGCCGCCTTCAACCCATTCCTTGACCCATTTTGGCTGGCGGCCGCGGCCGGTCCACTGCTGCGACGAATTGTCCGGGTGGCGATAACGCACTGCGACCGTACCGGTTTTGGTACCACGCGCCGGCGTGTTGATCAGGTCTTTCAGCGGTACGCCCACCTTTTGAGCAATAGCCAGGATCTGCTCGCGTGCCTGCTGCACTTCCTGGTGCTCACGCTGTTTCATTTCCTGCTTGATTTGCTCTTGCAGGTTGCGCAAATCGCCAACCGACATATTTGACAGATCCATCATCGTTCCTCGAAAGTTGGGTTAATCCAATTCAGGTGAATTCTCACCAAATGTCGCAATATACTACATTGGCAATTTATTGCCAGTCCTTCTTGCGCGAAATCAGCCATCTGGGAGACTTGAATCGAACGATACGCGCATACAACCACAGATAGCTGATTACGAACAATAAACAGAATACTATCAAGACGATTGTATTTTGCCAGAACAATGTAGCAGGAATGACCGCCATGAGTGAAAACAGCCACAAATAAGGCGAGGTGCGCGCATTACGCTGCAGCAGCGCGCGTGCTTCTTTTTTACCGACAGTCCACCTGACAATACGCCTGAAAATAAGGCTGTGCAAGTGAATGCCGTCGGGTACCGCCGGCGATTTTCCGCGCACAAACATACGGCGGTAAGCGGAAAAAATCGTTTCGAATGCGGGATAAATGAGGAGCAATGCCGCGTACCAGGTCGACACTTCGGGGTTGCGCATTACCAGCAGCAGGGCCAGTTCACCCAGCATGAATCCGATGAAATAGGCGCCGCCATCGCCGAGGAATATCAGGCCCACCGGATAATTCCAGATCAGGAAGCCGGCGGTTGCGCCGGCCACCATCAAGGCGGTAATCAGGATGAACATGTCGTCGACCTGCAAGGCCACATAGGCCAAAGACAGCAGCATGCAGATGGTGACCATGCTGGCCAGTCCATTGAAGCCGTCGATGATATTCACGGCGTTTGCAATGCCGGCCACCGCCAATACCGTCACGGGCAGCGCTACCCAGCTCGATGCCAGCAGGACGATCCCGAACGGCAGGTCGACCCGCCCGATTTTGGCATCGAGCAGCAGATAGGCCAGCATTGCGCCGGCCATCGTCAGCAACAGCCGGCGCGAAGGCCGCACGGCGCCGGTATAGTCTTCGAGCACGCCTCCGAGAAAAGCGACGAAGGCGCACAACAGGAGCAGCGGCAGCGTTTGCAGCGGAACCGGCTGGCGCTGGATCGAGATTGCGGCGGCCAGCACCACCGACAGGTAGATCGGCAGCCCGCCGATGCGGGCCACCAGGTGGGTATGGGCGCGCTGCACGCCATTGAAGTCGCTGTCGAGCGCCAGGCCGCGCAGCTTCGCCTGCTTGATGACAAGCAGGGTCAGCAGGGCCGAGCAGACGAAGCTGACAAAGAATGAAAACATGGAGTTCCCGCGGTTCCACGGCACCGGGCGGCCGCCCCGGGTGCGCGGCGGCAGCGGCGGAGGACGCACGTCGGCGTGCATGCAAAAGGCCAGGAGCGCCTGACAATACCCCCAAGGCAAGGCGCATCGTCGAACGGTACGCGCGAGTGCAAGGCCATGGGGGTGGTGTCAGGCGCTCCGAATCTATTCTAACCGGATAAGCGCCCTCATCACGGGCACGCCAGTTTACCGTATGTACAGTGTTGGAAATTGCGCCAGATCGCATGCGACGGCGTGTCGAAAAGGCGATGCCGGGGCCGGATCTGCACTGGGGCGCCCGCCATCGCGCCCCCATTTTTCAGGGCCAGGCCCGGCGGCACCCTGCATTTATTTCAGCACGCCTTCGTTCAGTAATTGCAGCAGGTACTGCCCGTATCCGGTATGGCGCACCGGTTCGGCCAGGCTTTGCAGTTGCGCCGCATCGATATAGCCCATCCGGAATGCCGTTTCCTCGGGCACCGCCACTTTCAGGCCCTGGCGTTTTTCGATGGTGGCGATAAATTGCGAGGCATCGAGCAGGGATTCGTAGGTGCCGGTATCGAGCCAGGCCATGCCGCGTCCCATCACCTCGACCTGCAATCGCCCTGCCGACAGATAAGCCTGGTTAATATCGGTGATTTCGAGTTCACCGCGCGCCGAGGGACGCAGGCCGGCCACGATATCGCACACGCCGCCATCGTGGAAATACGGCCCGGTCACCGCATAATGCGATTTCACTTCGCGTGGCTTT
>Ga0308169_10002292_pt1 | contig 20059 bp, 21 predicted proteins | sample PhyBR1_2_FD_202139 | JGI IMG/M metagenome (GOLD analysis project Ga0308169, IMG submission 202139) | Phyllosphere microbial communities from UC Gill Tract Community Farm, Albany, California, United States - DLSLSB.R1 | ecosystem: Host-associated > Plants > Phyllosphere > Unclassified | place...
ATACGAAAACTGGTGTTACTGCTGCAGATCAGCCTGGTCTCGGCAGCGTTGCTCGTGGGCTTTTCGGCCTGGAAACTCGACTCTGCCCTCAAGCAGCCCCTGAAGCTGCCCCAGGAGCAGTTGCTCGACGTGCCGGTTGGCGCTACCCCAACAGGTACTTTCAATCGTCTGGAAGCCGACGGTGTACTCGATGATGCATTCTGGTTGCGCCTGTACTGGCGCTTCAACCTTGAAGGCCAGCCACTGCACAGCGGCGAATATCGCATGACACCCGGCCTCACTGCCGAAAGCTTGATCGGCCTGTGGCAGCGCGGCGAAGTGGTGCAATACAGCCTGACCCTGGTGGAGGGCTGGAATTTCCGCCAGGTGCGCACCGCCCTGGCCAAGCATGAAAAAATCGTGCAGACCCTTCCTGGCCTGACTGACAGCGAAGTGATGGACAAGCTCGGCCATTCGGGTGAGTTTCCGGAAGGGCGTTTCTTCCCTGACACCTACCGTTTTGTGCGCGGCATGACCGATGTCGAATTCCTGAAAAAAGCCTACAACCGCCTGGACGATGTGCTCGCCCAGGAGTGGAGCAAGCGTGCCGACGATGCGCCGTACACCGACCCTTATCAGGCACTGATCATGGCGTCCCTGGTGGAAAAGGAGACCGGCGTGCCGCAAGAGCGTGGGCAGATTGCCGGTGTGTTCGTACGCCGCATGAAGATCGGCATGATGCTGCAGACTGATCCCACCGTGATTTACGGCCTGGGTGAGCGCTACAACGGCAAGTTGACCCGCGCCCACCTCAAGGAAGCCAACCCCTACAACACCTATATGATCGCCGGCCTGCCGCCTACGCCTATTGCGATGGTCGGTCGCGAGGCGATCCATGCGGCACTGAACCCGGTGCCGGGCAGCAGCCTGTATTTTGTTGCCCGTGGCGACGGCAGCCATATTTTCTCGGATAACCTGGATGCCCATAATGCCGCCGTGCGCGAGTTCCAGCTCAAGCGGCGTGGCGATTACCGCTCCAGCCCGGCGCCGGTGGTGAAACCGCTTGAAGATGCAACCGCACCTGCCGAGGCACCGATTGAGCCCGCGCCGGACAGTACCGCGCCGCAAAGCCCGCAATGACTCTGACTAAGGACTGCCTGTGACTGGCTTGTTTATTACCCTGGAAGGCCCGGAAGGTGCCGGTAAAAGCACGAACCGCGACTACCTGGCCGAGCGCCTGCGTGCGCAGGGCATCGAAGTGGTACTGACCCGCGAGCCGGGCGGTACGCCGCTGGCCGAGCGTATACGCGAAGTACTGTTGGCCCCGGGTGACGAGCCGATGAACCCGGACACCGAGCTGCTGCTGGTATTTGCCGCCCGAGCCCAACACCTGGCCGAAGTGATTCGCCCCGCGCTGGCACGCGGCGCCGTGGTGATTTGTGATCGGTTCACGGATTCCACCTACGCCTACCAGGGCGGTGGCCGAGGCTTGTCAGTAGAGCGTATTGCCACCCTTGAAACCTTCGTACAGGGCGATGTGCGTCCGGATTTGACCCTGCTGTTCGATCTGCCCGTGGAAGTGGGCATGGCCCGCGCCAGCGCTCGCGGTCGCCTGGATCGTTTCGAACTGGAAGGCCCGGTATTTTTCGACGCGGTGCGCAGCGCTTTCCTGCAGCGCGCCAAGGCTGAGCCGGCGCGTTATTACCTGCTCGATGCGGCGCAGCCGTTGAACCAGGTGCAACAGGCCATCGACGCGCTGTTGCCGACTCTGCTGGAGCGCACTCGTGGCTGAGTCCTACCCGTGGCAGGACAGCCTGTGGCAGCAACTGGCCGGTCGTGCCCAGCACGCCCATGCCTATTTGCTGCATGGGCCAGTGGGCATCGGTAAACGTCACCTCGCCGAGCGCTTGATGGCCAGCCTGTTGTGCCAGCGCCCGGTCAATCTGCAGGCGTGTGGCGAGTGCAAATCCTGCCTGCTGCTCAAGGCCGGCAGTCACCCGGACAACTATGTGCTGGAGCCCGAGGAAGCCGACAAGGCGATCAAGGTCGACCAGGTACGCGACCTCGTCAGCTTCGTAGTGCAGACCGCGCAGATGGGTGGGCGCAAAGTGGTGCTGATCGAGCCAGTCGAGGCGATGAATATCAACGCCGCCAACGCCTTGCTCAAAAGCCTTGAAGAGCCGTCCGGCGACACCGTGCTGTTGCTGGTGAGCCATCAGTCCAGCCGTTTGTTGCCGACGATTCGCAGCCGTTGCGTACAGCAGGCGTGCCCGTTGCCGAGCGAGGCCATGAGCCTGCAATGGCTGGCGCAGGCGTTGCCGGAGTGCACCGAGCAGGAACGGGTCGAGTTGTTGACCCTGGCGGCCGGTTCACCCCTGGCAGCCGTGAAGCTGCAAGCCCAGGGCGTGCGTGAGCAACGGGCACTGGTTGTGGAGGGTGTGAAGAAACTGCTCAAGCAGGAGCTGTCCGCCACGCAACTGGCCGAAAGCGCCTGGAAGGATATTCCCCTGCTGCTGTTGTTCGACTGGTTCTGCGACTGGTCCAGCCTGATCCTGCGCTACCAGCTGACCCAGGATGAAAACGGCCTTGGCCTGGCGGATATGCGCAAGGTGGTGCAATACCTGGCGCAGAAAAGTGCCCAGGACAAAGTGCTGAACATCCAGGACTGGATCCTCGCGCAACGCCAGAAGGTACTCGGCAAGGCCAACCTCAACCGCGTGCTGTTGCTTGAGGCGCTGCTGGTGCAGTGGGTTGGCCTGCTCGGGCGCCGTTAATTTCCACGGCCGACGGGTGTATCGTTGGCCAGACCCTTTTCGTGAATTAAGCCCTGACTTCCTATGCTCGTAGATTCCCATTGCCATCTTGATCGCCTTGACCTTGCCCAGCACGGCGGTTCCCTCGACGCCGCCCTTGAAGCTGCACGCCAGCGTGGGGTAGGGCACTTCCTGTGCATCGGCGTCAGCGCTGAAAACGCCGGCGACGTCAAAGCCCTGGCTGATCGCTACGCCGATGTGGATTGCTCGGTGGGCATCCACCCGCTGGACCTCAAGCCCGGCGAAGCCCCGGCTCTGGATTGGCTATTGGGCGAACTCAACCATCCACGGGTGGTGGCCATTGGCGAAACCGGCCTGGACTACCACTACGAGCCTGAAGCCGCCGAGTTGCAGCAGGCCTCTTTCCGCCTGCACTTGCAAGCCGCCCGGCAGACCGGCAAGCCGGTGATCGTCCACACCCGGGGTGCCCGCGCCGATACCTTGACCTTGCTGCGCGAAGCCGCGCTGCCGCAGGCCGGTGTGTTGCATTGTTTTACCGAAGACTGGGACATGGCCAAGGCTGCTCTGGACCTGGGGTTCTATATTTCCCTGTCGGGTATCGTCACCTTTCGCAACGCCGACGCGCTGCGCGATGTGGCTCGCCAAGTGCCAGCCGACCGCCTGCTGGTGGAAACCGACTCGCCGTACCTGGCGCCTATCCCCCATCGCGGCAAGCCAAACCTGCCTGAATATGTGCGTGACGTGGCCGATTACTTGGCGATGCTGCGCGGCGAGTCGTACGAGCGCTTCGCCGAGCAGACCACTGAAAACTTCAAACGCCTGTTTCCGTTGGCCCATGTAGCCGGGTAGCACGGCTGAATCGCAGGCAAAAAAAACCCGGGTTCTGGGGGGTGAATCCGGGCTAAGACCATTAGGAGTAAAACAAGGGCACGCAGTCCGTCGGTACCCAGGTCGTCGCGTCACTTGGGGGAGATGTCGCGGCGACAGTTGAAGTATTGATCAGTATCCGATTCAGTCCAGTCAGATCTGATCGTTTTTTAAACAGATTTGGAATACGCCCGCTTAGCTTGAGTTCTCATTGAGCAGGTGGGCAGGTTCAGGTGGCGCGTCTATTTCTGACTGATATCGATAAAAACGTTGGCGTATTGAAAGTTAAGTGCATCGCGGGTTCACATAGACATTGCCCAACGACCGTTCAGTCGGGATAATCCCTCGCATCGGGTAAATCGTATCGCCACGTATCTGTGGCCCTGCGCAACCCTCCCTATTCCGACCTTTGCAGACTTCTTCCTCATGCACAAAGAACCCCGTAAGGTCCGTGAGTTTCGCCGCCGTGAGCAGGAAATTCTCGACACCGCACTCAAGTTATTCCTCGAACAGGGCGAAGACAGCGTCACGGTAGAGATGATTGCGGATGCCGTGGGTATCGGCAAGGGCACCATCTACAAGCACTTCAAATCCAAGGCCGAGATCTACTTGCGCCTGATGCTCGACTACGAGCGCGACTTGAACGAGCTGCTGCACTCGGCCGATGTCGACAAGGACAAGGAAGCGCTGTCCCGCGCTTACTTCGAGTTCCGTATGCGTGACCCGCAGCGCTACCGCCTGTTCGACCGCCTGGAAGAAAAGGTGGTCAAGGGCCACCAGGTGCCGGAAATGGTCGAGGAGCTGCACAAGATCCGCGCCTCGAATTTCGAACGCCTGACCCTGCTGATCAAGGGGCGTATCAGTGAAGGCAAGCTTGAAGACGTGCCGCCGTATTTCCACTACTGCGCCGCCTGGGCCCTGGTGCATGGCGCCGTGGCGCTGTATCACTCGCCGTTCTGGAGCAATGTGCTGGAGGATCAGGAAGGTTTCTTCCAGTTCCTGATGGATATCGGCGTGCGCATGGGTAACAAGCGCAAGCACAGCACTGAACTGCCTGGCCCTGAAAAAGGTGATGAGACCCCGGCTACGTAAGTTATTCGCCGCAGTGATGGTGCAATGATTTACTGCCGGGGGAAGTAACCCAGGAATATACTCAGGCAAGGACCTTGCTAAAAGCTGATTTATGAGTCAGCTTTTAGTGCGCCCGAATTATCTTCTGCCGGAGTGATCCATGATCGTTGATCGTCAAGGCAGGCGTTTTCGCAATTTGCGGATCAGCCTGACCTCAGCCTGCAATTACGCGTGTACCTACTGCGTGCCTGACGGCAAGCGGTTGGTGGCTGCCCAGGACGAACTCTCGGCTGCGGCCATGGCCCGGGGCGTGGCTTACCTGATTGAAGCGGCGGGCATCGAACGCCTGCGCATCACCGGCGGCGAACCGCTGGTGAGCCCCAAGCTGGAAGCGTTCATGGACGCGGTAGGGCAGATGGGCCTCAGCGACATCAGTCTCACGACCAACGGCCAACTGCTGGCGCGCAAACTGCCGTTGCTGGTGGATGCCGGCATTCGGCGCATCAACGTTTCCCTCGACACCCTGGATGCCGATGCCTTTCGCAGCATCGCCCGTGGCGGCGACCTGGCCACCGTGCTCGATGGCATGGACCAGGCCAGCGCGGCCGGTATCAAGATCAAGGTCAACATGGTGCCATTGCGTGGCCAGAACCTGGATCAGGTGATGCCTCTGCTCGATTACTGCCTGGAGCGTGGCTACGAGCTGCGTTTTATCGAATTGATGCGCATGGGGCACCTGGCGAAAGACTCCAACGCGTTCCTCCAGCAATTTGTCAGCTTGCAGCAATTGCTCAGCCTGATCGGTGAGCGCCACGAATACCTGCAAGCCAACGCGCCCGTTGACGCTACCGCCGTACGCTACGAAGTCCCGGGCAAGGGCTTCTTCGGCGTGATCGCCAACGAAAGTGTACCGTTCTGTCGTACGTGTTCGCGGTTACGGTTGTCCTCCACGGGCTGGCTGCATGGGTGCTTGTCTTCAAGCAATCGCCACTACGTGGGTGACTTGCTTGATCAACCGCGCCACCAGGCATTGCCGGCCTTGCAGGGCTTGTTGATGAAGGCGCTGGGCGACAAGCAGGAAGTGGCGTTTTCGGGCGGCGCGACAATCATGAAGATCATTGGCGGCTAAGGTCGCGCATGCCTCAATGTGTTGTCCTTCAAGCTGGCGCAGAACCTGCATCTCACGCCCATTCGCCGGTTTTCCGTCACCGGCCTCTGGAGGATTAGGATGCGTAGTCTGGTTTTACTGCTGGCGGCGTTGGCCCTGAGTGGTTGCATGACCGTCAGCGATATGGCCGAAGGCACTCGCTATCAGATGAGCGATGCCGGGCTGCTCGACCATAGCGACACCCGGCGTACGGCCTCGGTGCGCATACAGCCGGATTCCTTTGTGTTTATCGCCCAGGGCGCCTTCGTTCCGCCGGGCAGCGCGTACCCGCGACCCAATGTGGTCGCCGAGGAGGCGTTCAACGGTTTCGTCGAATATTTCCCCATGGTCCGTCGTGCCCGCCAACCCGAAGGTCTTGAGCAGGCCATGGCCGAAGCCCGCGAGGCGGGGGCTCACTACCTGCTGTATTGCCGTTTTGCGGCAGCCGATGACCGTATCGGCAACGCCGATGAGTGGACCGACCAGCAAGCTCTGGACCGCCTGGGGCTGGACAGCGGTGTGATCCAGGTCATGTTGATCGAGACCAGCACCCAGTATTTGATTGATACTGCACGCATTCGCAGTCGTGGCGGTTTACTGACGTTCCACGACACATCGCCACAAGATCTGATTGCCCGCCCCCTGGCGCAATACGCCCGAGGCTTGCTGGGTATGAGCAATCAGTAGACCTGAGGAGAGCCCCATGACCGATTCCGCCAAGGCCAATGACCTATTGGCCCAACTGCCCAAGGGCAAGGGGCCGGCACCGGTGCATCTGTGGAACCCGGATTTTTGCGGCAACATCGACATGCGCATTGCCCGCGACGGCACCTGGTTTTACCAGGGCACGCCTATCGGGCGAAAGCCGATGGTCAAACTGTTTTCCAATATCCTGCGCCGAGACGGTGATGATTATTTCCTGGTGACGCCGGTAGAAAAAGTCGGCATCAGCGTCGACGATGCGCCATTTGTGGCGGTAACCCTGGAAGTGCAAGGGCAGGGCGAAAGCCAGGTATTGCGCTTTACCACCAATGTCGACGAGCAGGTCGAGGCCGGCCTCGAACACCCGTTGCGGGTGGTGACGGACCCTGTCACCCAGGAACCTGCACCCTACGTGCGAGTTCGCACCAACCTTGAAGCCCTTGTGCATCGCAACGTGTTCTACCAAATGGTGGAGCTGGCGGTGACTCGTCCGATCAACGGTCAGAACTGGCTTGGCGTATGGAGTGCAGGGGAGTTTTTCCCCATCGGCCTGGAACCCTGAGGCTGATTCTGCCTTCACCCTGAAATAATTCCCTTGCTGTAAATGCCCGCTTTCGGTTATCAATTTGTACATGATTAGACATGTTCGATTTGATAAGAAAAAACGCGTCGTCGACGAGCTCATCCGCCGTATCGAAGGCGGGGTCATGGCCGACGGTTTGCTGTTGCCGGGTGAGCACCAGTTGGCCGAGGAGTTCGCGGTCAGCCGTGGCACGTTGCGCGAGGCGCTGGCCGAGCTCAAGCGCCGTAACTACATCGCCACCCAGAGTGGTGTCGGCTCCATCGTCACCTTTGATGGCATGGTCCTCGACCAACGCAGCGGTTGGGCCCAGGCCCTGGCCGACACGGGGGCTCAGGTGAGCACCGACGTGCTGCGTTTCGAAGCGGTGACGCGCCCGGACCTGTTCAGCCGTTTCGGCACCGATCAATTTATTGCCCTGGACCGCCGCCGGCGTACGGCTGATGGCGCTGCGGTGTCTCTGGAGCGTTCGTTGATGCCCGCAGTGGGCGGCCTGGAAAGCCTGCCCCGCATTGGCCTGATCGATGATTCCCTGACTATCACCCTGGCGGCCTACGGTTATGTGGGCGCCGAAGGCGACCAGTGGATCGGCGCCGAGCCCCTGAGCGATGAAGATGCTCAATTGCTCGGGCGCGCTGCCGGCACGGTATTTCTCAAGGCTTCGCGCACCACCTACGACCGTCGTGAACGCTTCATGGAGCATGTCGAAAGCTTGCTCGACCCGCTGCACTTTCGTCTGCATCTGCAGTTTGGAGCCGCCAAATGACCCGGGAAGATCGCGCACTCGGTGCCTTCTACGGCTTGGCCCTGGGCGATGCCCTGGGTATGCCCACACAATCCTTGAGCCGCGAACAGGTGAAAGCGCGCTTCGGAACCATCACCGCCCTGGAAGACGCCGACGCCAGCCAGCCCATCGCGCCGAACATGCCCGCCGGTTCCATTACCGATGACACCGAGCAGGCCATTCTGGTTGCTGAGTTGCTGGCGCAGGGCCAAGGCCGGATCGAACCTGCCGTGCTTGCCGAGCGCCTGATCGACTGGGAAGCGGGAATGCGCGCCAAGGGTTCCCAGGACCTGCTCGGGCCGTCGACCAAACGGGCGATCGATATGATCCTTGCTGGCCATACGCCGCAAGAGTCCGGACGCTACGGCACCACCAATGGTGCGGCCATGCGCATCACCCCGGTGGGCATCGCCGCCGATGTCAGCGAGACAGCCTCGTTTATCCAGGCGGTGATCCAGGCTTGCCAGGTCACCCATAACACCAGCCTGGGTATCTCCAGTGCCGCGGCCGTGGCGGCGGTGGTCTCCGCCGGTATCAATGGCGTGGACCTGGGCGAAGCCTTGAACATCGGCATTCAGATTGCCCAGCAGGCTGAAAGCCATGGCCACTGGGTGGCCGGTGGACGCATTTCCACCCGCATCAGTTGGGCCCGCACCCTGAGTGTCGGCAGCGATGACAAGGCCCTGTTTGCCGATTTGCTCTACGAATTGATCGGGACGTCTGTTGCCTCGCAGGAGTCGGTGGTGGTGTCGTTCGCCCTGGCGCAGCAAGTCGCGTCCGGCGATATGAATGCCTTCGAAGCACTGTGCCTGGCCGCCAGCCTGGGGGGCGACACCGACACGATCGCCGCGATCCTGGGGGCCATGCTCGGCGCGTGCCTGGGGATGCCGTGCTGGCCAGAGGCGCTGATCGAGCAGGTCAAGCAGGTCAATGGCCTGGCGTTGGAGCCGCTGGTCCAGGGACTGCTCGCATTGCGTTCCGTGTAGGAGCGAGCTTGCTCGCGAAAACCGTCAGAGCGCCGCTTTTTTTCTGGCTCCCCGCGTTATCGTTGACCACCTTCGCGAGCAAGCTCGCTCCTACAGTGGGTCATTGCGTCAGAACGACCCGGTAAAGATTCACATTGCATATCCGCCACAACCACAACAATACAGGCACCAGGAGCACCCCTTCATGAGCAGCACCTCTAGTGGCCAAAGCGCCGGGCAGTTGGAAACACGCGGCATCGAGCCGGTCCCGGAAGGCGAGTGCAACGGCCATCCGCTGCAACTGTTCTGGGTATGGTTTGCCGCCAATATCAGCATCCTCGGCTTGCCGCTCGGCGCAACGTTGGTCGCGTTTCGGGGCCTGGCCATCTGGCAGGCGATCATCGTCGCAATCCTTGGCGCAGCGGGCTCCTTCGCGGTAGTGGGCATCATCTCCATCGCCGGCCGCCGTGGTCGCGCGCCCAGCCTGACGTTATCCCGCGCTATCTTTGGCGTACGCGGCAATATCGGCCCGACGGTGGTCTCGCTGATGTCGCGCCTGGGTTGGGAAACCGTCAATACCACCACGGCCGCCTTTGTGTTGCTGTCCTTGTGTTCGATCCTGTTCGGTTCGGCGGTAGAGGCGAAAAGCGCCCCCGTACTCACGTTGATCTTCATCGCCATCTTTGTACTGCTGACCCTGGCGGTGTCCGGCCTCGGCCACGCCACGCTGCTGGTGATCCAGAAGTGGGCCACCTATGTCTTTGGCGGTTTGAATATCCTGGTGGGCGGCTTTCTGTGTGCCACCATCGACTGGAGCGCGGTGTTCAATGCCACACCTGCGCCGTTGAGCGCAATGATCATCGGCGTCGGTACCATGGCCGCCGGCACCGGCATTGGGTGGGCCAACGCCGGTGCCGATATGTCGCGCTACCAGCACCGCAGCGTCAAGGCTGTGCGCCTGGTGGCCAGCGCCGCCTTTGGCGCGGGCATCCCGCTGGTGTTGCTGATTACCCTTGGCGGCCTGCTGTCGGTGGGTAATAACGACCTGGCGTCGGCCACCGACCCCATCATCGCGATCCGCGACATGCTGCCTACCTGGATGGCGGTGCCTTACCTGATCACCGCATTCGGCGGGCTGTTGCTGTCGAACAACCTGTCGGTGTATTCGGCCGGCCTTACCACCCTGACCCTGGGTTTGAAGGTCAAGCGCGTGCACGCGGTAATTGTCGATATCGTGGCGATCTTCGCAGGTTCCATCTACTTCATGCTGATCGCCGACAGCTTCTATGGCCCGTTCATTACCTTCATTTCGCTGCTGGCGGTGCCGATCACGGCGTGGGTCGGGATTTTCGTGGTCGACCTGATGCACCGGCATTACTACAGCCCCAAGGACTTGCTGGACGTCAGCCCCAGCAGCGCCTATTGGTATCGCGGCGGTGTGGAATGGCGAGCGTTTGGCGCCTGGGCGGTGGCTATCGTGCTGGGCTTCAGCTTTACCACCATCGGCACCACCGCCGAAAACATCTGGTTCGCCGGGCCTTTGTCCGACTCTTGGCTGGGCCATAACGGCCTGGGCTGGATCGTCACATTCCTGGTCGCAGGCGGCCTTTATGCGGTACTGGGCGGCGCGTCTGATCGTCGCCCAGCTTTGGTAGAGGGCACCCATGCCTAGATTGCTGCATACCGGCCAGGTCATTGTCGACCTGGTCATGGCACTCGACACCCTGCCGGCAACTGGCGGTGACGTACTGGCCAAATCTGCCAGTTTCGAAGCGGGCGGTGGCTTCAACGTCATGGCGGCGGCGCGGCGCAATGGGATGTCGGTGGTCTACCTTGGGCGCCACGGCAATGGCCGGTTTGGTGACTTGGCTCGCGCCGCGATGCAGGCTGAAAAGATTGAAATGGCATTGGCTGCGAGCAGCGAGAAGGATACCGGTTTGTGCGTGTCCCTGACCGAGGCCACCACTGAGCGTACGTTCATTTCCCATATCGGCGCCGAAGGCGAATTGAGTGCCGAAGATTTGGCCAGGATCGTCCCGCTTGCCGACGACTACGTGTACGTCAGTGGCTACAGCCTGCTCCTTGAGGGTAAGGCGCAGCCGTTGATCGACTGGCTGCTGGCGCTGCCGCGAGAGATCGTGGTGGTGTTCGATCCGGGACCGCTGGTCAAGGCGCCGGATTCAGTCTTGATGCGGGCGTTGTTGCCACGTATCGATATCTGGACCAGCAATGGCCCGGAAGCTTTGGCGTTTACCGGTGCCCTTGAGATCGCCGCGGCGTTGCCTGCGTTGAGTCGACATCTGCCTGCGCAAACCTTGCTGGTCGTACGTGATGGGCCCAATGGTTGCTGGGTAGGGCGCACAGGGGGCATTGAGCATGTGCTCGGTTTCAAGGTGCAAGCGGTCGACAGCAACGGTGCGGGGGATGCGCACGCAGGGGTGTTTATCGCCGGCTTGGCGCAGGGCTTGAAAGCTGTCGAGGCGGCGCGTCGAGCGAATGCTGCGGCGGCGTTGGCGGTGACGCGTTGGGGGCCGGCCACATCACCTGCCACTGCCGAGGTCGATGCACTACTCAGGGAATAAACACACGTCAAAATGTGGGAGGGGGCTTGCTCCCGATAGCGGTGTATCAGCCAGTTCAGCTATAGCTGACCCACTGCAATCGGGGGCAAGCCCCCTCCCACATTTTGAATCTATGTTTAGCCTGCTTTTTTCAACGCCTGGATCAATTCATGTTTACGCATGGTCGAGCGGCCCGGAATGTACTTGGCTCGCGCCTCCTTCATCAGGCCCTCCTTGGTTTGACTGTCTTCGATATGAGCGGCCTTGCGTTTCTGTTCGGCGGTGTATTTGGCTTTGCTTCCACGAGGCATCGCTAAAACTCCTTCTGGCCCTGGTCGCAGGGCCAGATCAGAAATGACTTACCCCTGGCCTGCCCCGTCGAGCTTGCGGGCCTCGTCCACACCCGAGGCGGTGAGCTTGATTGGCAGGTTCAACGAGTATTCACCGGCGTCGTCGGTGGTCACATGCCCATCCTTGATCAGCCCGCGGTCTTGCAGAAACGCCAAGACACTGGCGACTTCTTTCTCACCGCGGTAGTTGTCCAGTACCTCCTTGCCCAAGCCCTGGGGGTGAGCGTGCAACAGGCGGGTGAGGACTTCTTTTTCAAGGTTTCTATCGACGTTCATGTGTACCTCTTCACTGGGAAATGATCGGGTGTTGGTGTTGCCAGGGATCTATCAAGGCGCTGGTTGTTTCGGTGCACCTGGCAGATTCGAATCGTCGCCTTTATTGATCTTCGGCTCATTGACCGATGGGCCCATTTTGCCGTTGCCGACCGCAGCCGGGGCCTGGCGCTGGGTGTCATGGCCCTGAGTGTGAGGGTCGGCGCCCTTGGTGCTGTCGATGATCGCGCCGCCGTTGGTATCCAGGCCAGTGCCCATGGATTTCTGCGATTCAGTCGTCGCGTCGGGCGTCGGGTCGGTGGGGCCGGTCGACGAAGTCGCCGCAAAGGCGCTCAGGGACGCCGCGGACAGCAGACCGGTCAGGGCGAGGGCAGCAAATTTGGAATTTTTCATGAGGGTGTCTCCATATGATTAATGTCCTTACCCTTTATTGGTCAGCCACCCTTTGCTGTTCGTGCCTTGATGGCGACGAACGGTATCAGCTCACCTGTATCACTTTATGTATCGATACTCGCCGCACGATCAGGCGCGCCACGGTGATCGACCAGTTCAGTGCCGCGATGACCAGTACGCTCAACAGCATCGTCGACAGGCCGAATTCGACAATCATCTTGCCCGCGAGCCACGGGAACCCGAAGACGCCGATAAAGTACGCCAGGCTGAACAGCAATAATGCCTGGGACATGGTGCCGCTGGGTGCTTCATTAGCCACCAGCCCATTGATCACCGAGTACGTCAGGCCATACCCGACCCCCAGCGTGGCGGCGGCCACCAGATAGCTGAAGTTACCGCTCACCCCAAACGCGAATAGCGCAACCGCGCCAAACATGACGCCGGACAATACGCACGCAGCCTGATAGGCATCACGCTTGACCACAAAGCCTGCGATCAACAGCCGGCTGGTGATCGCAGCAGTCAGGAAACCTGCGAAGAACAGCGAATAATCCAGCTGATGGGCCAGCGCATAGCTGGTCTGGAATGACGACAACCCACCAAACACGCAGCCACCCAGGCCGACCATCAAGATGGCGAACGCTGCCTTGGACGTCAGCACGCGGCGGCTTGCTGTCCAGGTAATCTTCGACGCCGGCACGTTTGCGTGCTGTTTGAACTGCGCGCCCATGCGCCAGAACATCACAACCCCGGCAAGGCTGGCCAACCCGGCAATGTAGAACGCTGTCGTCAGGGGCAAGCCCAGCGCGGTGGCGGCGCGCCCGAGCAACGGGCCGGAACCGATCCCGCTCAACATGCTGCCGGACAGCAGGGCAAAATACTTGGCGCGCTGCTGGGGTTGCACCAGCAGGGTCACGATGATCGGCCCCAGGGTATAGAACACGCCCCAGCCCAAGCCCAGGGATAGCCCGAACAACATCAGGCCCTGGCCAAACCCGGGGGACAGGGCAAACCCGAGGCAGGCCACCACCAGCATTACACCCGTGCCCGCAATCGCTCGCGCTGCGCCCAGCGCATCCGCCAGGTGCCCGGAAACGACCACCGCAGCAAAAGTGCTGAGCATTGCCGTGGCAATGACACTGCCGGCGTCGTGCTCGTTGCCGCCGCGTGAATGAATCAGCAGCGACAGCAGAAAGGTCGAGCCGTAGGACAGTGACAATAAGAAACTGGCGAGGCAGAACAGCGCGAATGTCTTCGCGCCAACTGCAGACGTGGTGGGCATGAGCAGGACCTGAATGTTGGAATTATGCAGCTTGTTTACCATGGGCGCTCATTGGGATTGTTCTGTGATTACTGGTGCTGGCATTACTCTGGGGCGGAGTAAAAAGACTTGCGTCGGCATGAGATTGCGCTGCAATCGGTCATCAAACCGCCTTAATATGTGGCCTTTGAAATTGCCCAAGGCGCGCCCATGACCATCGAGATTCGCCCCGCCGTACCCAGCGATGCTGCGCAGATCCTGAGTTTCATCACCGAGCTTGCCGAATATGAGCAAGCCCGGCACGAAGTGATCGCCAGCGTGGTGGATATCGAGCGCAGCCTGTTCAGCGAGGGCGCTACCGCCCATGGTCTGATCTGCCTGCGCGACGGTTTGCCGATTGGTTTTGCCGTGTTCTTTTTCAGCTACTCCACCTGGCTGGGCAGCAACTGCCTGTATCTGGAAGACTTGTATATCAACCCGGAACAACGCGGCGGCGGAGCGGGCAAGAAGCTGTTGCGCCACCTGGCGAAGATTGCCTGCGATAACGGCTGTGGGCGTTTCGAGTGGAGCGTGCTGGACTGGAATGAACCAGCGATTGCCTTCTACAAATCCATCGGTGCCCAGCCTCAGGAGGAGTGGGTGCGCTATCGCATGGAAGGCGATGCACTGAGGGATTTTGCCCAGGGCTGACCGACATTCCAAACCGGCTATCAATGGCCGGTTTTTTTTGCTTTTGCTCACAATATGGGATGTAAATTTATATATTGAGATATTTCAAGGTCTGGGTTTATAGTCGCCTGCATCAGCACTCACTACCAAAAATAAAACAGGTGAAGCGATGCAGGCACAACCGTTGTCCCTACCCGCCGTGCCCGAGCCGACTTACGGCGAGCGGCTGAAGAACAAGGTGGTGATCATCACTGGCGCTGCGCAAGGTATTGGCGAGGCGATCGTGGCTTGCTTCCAGGCCCAGCAGGCGCGGTTGGTGATTGCGGACATCCAGGGTGAAAAAGTCGAGAAAGTCGCCGCCTGTTGGCGCGAACGCGGCGCCGAGATTTGCGCACAACCTGTAGATATCACCTCCAAAGAGCAATGGCAGGCGCTGGTCAATCTCGCCATCGAGCGTTTTGGCCGGGTGGACGTACTGGTCAACTGCGCCGGGGTCAATGTGTTTCGCGACCCGCTGGAAATGACCGACGAGGATTGGCGCCGCTGTTTCGCCATCGACCTTGATGGCGCCTGGTACGGTTGCCGTGCGGTGCTGCCGCACATGATCGAGCAGGGCATCGGCAACATCATCAATATTGCCTCCACCCATTCCAGCCACATCATCCCCGGCTGCTTTCCTTATCCTGTCGCCAAGCATGGCCTGCTCGGCCTCACTCGCGCCCTGGGCATCGAATACGCGCCCAAGGGTATCCGCGTAAACGCTATCGCCCCGGGCTATATCGAAACCCAGCTTAACGTCGACTACTGGAACGGCTTCCCCGACCCCCGCGCCGAACGCCAGCGCGCGTTTGACTTGCACCCGCCCAAGCGCATCGGCCAACCCATTGAGGTGGCGATGACCGCGCTGTTCCTGGCGACCGACGAGGCACCCTTTATCAACGCCACGTGCCTGATGATCGATGGCGGGCGTTCGGTGATGTACCACGACTAAATCGTTTTCCAATAACAAGAAAGAGGTGGTTCATGTTCAAGAAGACTCTTGGCGCTGTGGCGCTGGCGATGGTGTTCAGCGGCTTTGTATCGGCCGAAGAAGTGAAGATCGGCTTCCTGGTCAAGCAGGCCGAAGAGCCGTGGTTCCAGACTGAATGGGCCTTCGCCGAAAAAGCCGGCAAGGAGCATGGCTTCACCGTGATCAAGATCGCCGTGCCCGACGGCGAGAAAACCCTCTCGGCCATCGACAGCCTCGCCGCCAACGGTGCCAAGGGCTTTGTGATCTGCCCACCGGACGTGTCCCTGGGCCCGGCCATCGTCGCCAAGGCCAAGGTCAATGGCCTGAAAGTCATGGCCGTGGATGACCGCTTTGTCGATGCCAAGGGCAACTTCATGGAAGACGTGCCGTACCTGGGCATGGCCGCGTTTGAAGTGGGCCAGAAACAAGGGGCCGCCATGGCCGCCGAAGCGAAAAAACGCGGCTGGGACTGGAAGGACACCTATGCGGTGATCAACACCTTCAACGAACTCGACACCGGCAAGAAGCGCACCGACGGCTCGATCAAATCCCTGGAAGACGCCGGCATTCCCAAGGACCACATCCTCACCGCCGCGCTTAAAACCCTCGATGTACCCGGTAGCATGGACGCCACCAACTCGGCGCTGGTCAAGCTGCCGAGCGGCGCGAAGAACCTGATCATCGGCGGCATGAACGACAACACGGTACTGGGCGGCGTGCGCGCCACCGAAAGCGCCGGCTTCAAGGCGGCCAACGTGATCGGCATCGGCATCAATGGCACCGACGCCATTGGCGAGTTGAAGAAAGCCGACAGTGGCTTCTTCGGCTCCATGCTGCCGAGCCCGCATATCGAAGGCTATAACACCGCGCTGGCGATGTACGAATGGGTCACCACCGGCAAGGAACCTGCCAAGTACACCGCCATGGACGAAGTCACCCTGATCACCCGCGAGAACTTCCAGGAAGAGTTGACCAAAATCGGGTTGTGGAAATGACCGCTGCGGCCCTGCGTTTTGACGCTATCGGCAAAACCTTTCCCGGGGTCAAGGCGCTGGACGGTATCAGCTTCACTGCCCACCCCGGGCAGGTACACGCCTTGATGGGCGAGAACGGTGCGGGCAAGTCGACGCTGCTGAAAATCCTCGGCGGCGCCTACATTCCCAGCAGCGGCAGCGTGCAGATCGGCGCGCAGGTCATGGCGTTCAAGAACGCTGCCGACAGCATCGCCAACGGTGTCGCGGTGATCCACCAGGAACTGCACCTGGTGCCGGAAATGAGCGTGGCCGAGAACCTGTTCCTCGGGCACTTGCCGACGCGTTTGGGTGTGGTCAACCGCGGTTTGCTGCGCCAGCAGGCGCTGGCATGTCTCAAGGGCCTGGCCGATGAGATCGACCCCGACGAGAAGCTCGGGCGCCTGTCCCTGGGCCAGCGCCAACTGGTGGAAATCGCCAAGGCGCTGTCCCGCGGCGCCAACGTGATCGCCTTCGATGAGCCGACCAGCAGTTTGTCGGCGCGGGAAATCGACCGGCTGATGGCAATCATTGCGCGCCTGCGCGACGAGGGCAAAGTGGTGCTTTACGTATCGCACCGCATGGAAGAAGTGTTCCGTATCTGCGATGCGGTGACGGTGTTCAAGGACGGTCGCTACGTGCGTACGTTCGAGGACATGAGCACGCTGACCCACGACCAGTTGGTGACCTGCATGGTCGGTCGCGATATCCAGGACATCTACGACTACCGTCCACGCGAGCACGGCGAAGTGGCGCTCAAGGTAGGCGGCCTGCTCGGCCCGGGCCTGCGCGAGCCGATCAGCTTTGAGGTGCGCAAGGGCGAGATCCTTGGGCTGTTCGGGCTGGTGGGGGCAGGGCGCACCGAGCTGTTTCGCCTGCTCAGTGGCCTGGAGCGCGCCAGCGCCGGCAGCCTGCAACTGTGCGGGCAAGCCCTGCAATTGCGCTCACCCCGCGACGCCATTGCCGCCGGTATCTTGCTGTGCCCGGAGGATCGCAAAAAGGAAGGCATCATCCCGCTGGGCAGCGTCGCCGAAAACATCAACATCAGTGCCCGGGATGCGCATTCCACCTTTGGCTGGCTGTTGCGTGAAGGCTGGGAGAAAGCTAACGCCGACCGGCAGATCCAGGCGATGCGGGTCAAAACCCCGAACGCGGCGCAGAAGATCATGTACCTCTCCGGCGGCAATCAGCAGAAAGCCATTCTCGGCCGCTGGCTGTCGATGCCGATGAAGGTCCTGCTGCTGGACGAGCCCACCCGCGGTATCGACATCGGCGCCAAGTCGGAGATTTACCAGATCATCCATAACCTGGCGGCCAGCGGCATTGCGGTGATCGTGGTGTCCAGCGACCTGATGGAGGTGATGGGCATTTCCGACCGCATTCTGGTGATGAGCGAAGGCGCCCTGAGCGGTGAACTGCCCCGCGCCCAAGCGGATGAAGCGCGCCTGTTGCAACTGGCGCTCCCGCGTTCGCGGGCTTGAAGAAATAAGAGGGGTTGGCTATGTCTGAAGTAAAAACTGCAAAGGGTTTCTGGCCGGGGTTCAACCAGCGCAAGTTTCTCGACGACTGGGTGATGCTGCTGGCAGCGTTGAGCATCTTTGTACTCAGCGCGGTATTTATCGACAACTTCCTTTCGCCACTGAACATGCGCGGCCTGGGGCTGGCGATATCCACGGTGGGCATTGCCGCGTGCACCATGCTGTTCTGCCTGGCGTCGGGGCATTTCGACTTGTCGGTGGGGTCGGTGATCGCTTGTGCCGGGGTGGTGGCGGGCATCGTGATCCGTGATACCGACAGCGTAGTACTCGGTGTGTCGGCGGCACTGGCCATGGGCCTGGTGGTGGGGCTGATCAACGGCATCGTGATTGCCAAGCTGCGCATCAATGCGTTGATTGCGACCTTGGCGACCATGCAGATCGTGCGTGGCCTGGCGTACATCTTCTCCAACGGCAAGGCAGTGGGGGTGATGAATGAAGATTTCTTCGTATTCGGCAATGGCCAACTGATGGGCGTGCCGGTGCCAATCATCATCACTGTGCTGTGTTTCGTGTTCTTCGGTTGGCTGCTCAACTACACCACCTATGGGCGCAACACCATGGCCATTGGCGGCAATCAGGAAGCGGCGTTGCTGGCCGGGGTGAATGTCGACCGCACCAAGATCATCATCTTTGCCGTACACGGTCTGATCGGTGCCCTGGCCGGGGTGATTCTCGCGTCGCGCATGACCTCGGGCCAGCCGATGATCGGCCAGGGTTTCGAACTGACGGTGATCTCTGCGTGCGTGCTGGGCGGGGTATCGCTGAGCGGCGGCATTGGCATGATCCGCCATGTAATTGCCGGGGTGCTGATCCTGGCGATCATTGAGAATGCGATGAACCTGAAGAACATCGACACGTTTTACCAGTATGTGATTCGTGGTTCGATCCTGCTGCTGGCGGTCATCATCGACCGCATGAAACAACGCTGATGTTCGCCCTGTGAAGAGCAAACTGTGGGAGCTGGCTTGCCTGCGATAGCGGTGTGTCAGCCAGCCCATCTTTAATTGACCCACCGCCATCGCAGGCAAGCCAGCTCCCACCTTGGATCTCCTGTGTTCAGGAGGGCGGTATTTGCCATAATGCCGCTCGTTTTCGTACTACCACATAGGCCCGATATGCAGGAAAACGCCCACACCCCCGTCAAAGACGCCGCCCCCACCGGTACCCAAACCCTGTTGCGTGGCCTGGGCGTGGTGCACGCGGTGGCGGCTGGTGCGCGGGATCTGAAAGAGATTGCCCGGCGCATCGGCACTACCCGTAGCACCACCCACCGCCTGGCCAGTTGCCTGGTGGACGAGCGTTACCTGCGCGTAGTGCCGCAAGTCGGGTACCTGCTGGGGCCAAAGTTGATCGAGCTGGGCTTCCAGGCCCGCGAAGAGCTACCGTTGGTAAGCCTGGCGGTACCCTATCTGGACGAGCTGTCGGCGCTCACCGGCGACACCATCCACCTGGCGATCCGTGAATACGACGATGTGCTTTACCTGCACAAGAACCCTGGCCGCAATGGCCCGGAAATGCGCTCGCGGGTCGGCCACCGTATGCCGCTGGCGCGCACCGGTATCGGCAAGGCGTTGTTGCTGGATGATTCGCCGCAGGAGTGGCAGCGCCTGTACCACGCCAGCTTGCCGGCGACGGGCAAAAGCCTGCAATGGCCGCAGCACCCGGAGCAATCCTGGGCGCAGTTCGAACAGCGCATGGGCGAGTATGTAGCGGGCGGGTATGCGTTCGACCTGGAAGACAACGAACCGTCGATTCGCTGTGTGGCCGCACCGGTGCGCGATGCCGGCGGGCGAATTGTCGCCGGCATCAGCATCGCCAGTACCGTGCCCTACATGCCGCTGGAGAAAATGGCCGAGCTGATCCCTGTGATCAAACAGGTCGCAGCCCGGCTGTCAGCGGAGTTGGGCGCCAAAGCCTGATCAGGCTTTGAGGCTCGCCATGTCGATAACGAAGCGGTACTTCACGTCACCGGCGATCATGCGCGTGTAAGCCTCGTTGATCTGGCGGATGTCGAGCATTTCGATGTCGCAGGTGATGTTGTGCTCGGCGCAGAAATCCAGGACTTCCTGGGTTTCGGCAATGCCGCCGATCAGCGAACCGGCCAGTACTTTACGGCCCAGCACCAG
>Ga0308169_10002293_pt1 | contig 20053 bp, 7 predicted proteins | sample PhyBR1_2_FD_202139 | JGI IMG/M metagenome (GOLD analysis project Ga0308169, IMG submission 202139) | Phyllosphere microbial communities from UC Gill Tract Community Farm, Albany, California, United States - DLSLSB.R1 | ecosystem: Host-associated > Plants > Phyllosphere > Unclassified | place...
AACTCTTTCTCGTCGCTTCCTCCTAACGTCCACCCACGAACTGTAGAGGTCCATTCAGCCGTATAGCATACGTGTATTACAGCGCGTCCGTAAAGACTTGCCTCGGAACCTAGATTTAGTGATGGAACAGCAAAAAAAAACGATTTAAAGGATTCTTCAAGCTTATCAAGCGTCTTATCAGGAATTATCCATGCGTCGCCAGAATCGTTACTTTTTTTAAATTCCCAACCTTCCCCTACTGGAATCTTCGCCCAATCCGATATGAAATATTTACCTTTACCAAGTACTTTCGCTGAAGCGTAGACATAGCACTCCGTTTCAGATGAAGCAGCATAGACAGACCTTGCAGTTAGCAAAAGAATGATGAGACCAACGAATCGGAGGTTCATGAGATTTCCCATTTTTTTTGAAAAATAAATTATATTCGAATTAATTAGTCCGGCATAAATAATCCGAAATACACTCAAAGCAAAGACGCACTTGCAGGCGATGGCTGTTGTTGGAATGCGAATGAGGATGATTGACGCCAAAGGAGACATGGTTGGCTGACGAGAACTGCATAGAGGCGGGTTTTAGAAGTTACCCGAACGGCCGCCTCCCCCTCTGGTGCTGACAGTAAGGTAGCCCAACAGTAAAAATCCCACCGAAATTGGTGGGCTTTTTTTATAGTCAGTTGCGTAGGTCGGACAGCTCGCTAAGGACCGTGGCTTTCAACGCCGCCGGCGCGGTCTTCTGCGTCCGGTTCACGGCGTCCTGGCGCATGCCGCGCACGCGGCGGTAGATCGCCGGCAGGTCGACCCGGATTGGCGTTTCCGGGTTCTTGGCGTTCCAGTCGTCGCGCCAGGCGCGGGCCTCGGCCACCACCTCGGGCTTGCCGCTGGCGATGCCCTGCGCCCAGTGCTCCTGAATCTCGCTCGACCGCATGCGGTTTTGCCCGATCATGTTGAGCGCCTGGCCCTTGGCGTCCTGGATGTTGGCGGTGCTGTTGGGCTGGAAGCCGATCGCCTTCATGACGCCTTCCATTGGCGATACATCGTTGACCTTGTAGCCCCGGGTATCCTTGTAGGCGCCGCTGTCCAGCATGTCGATGCCTTTGGCGGCGTTGCGCACCGCCGCCGGCGAGAACTCGAGGAAGGCACCGCCCACGTCGCCGCCCAGGGCGTGGCCGGTGGCCGAGAACGCGCGCTTGGCGACGTCACCCGCCGGGCCTGCCAGCTCACCCAGGTCTTGCGTGTACGAATCCTTCTTCGTCAGCATGCCGGTACCGGGAATCAGGTTGCCCATACCGAAGCGGCCGGCCACGTCGATCGGCATGCCAGGCACGCTGGAGATGCCCTTAAGCGCGAAGTCGGCGCCGCCCTCGCCCAGCACGCCGGTCAGGAACTCTTGCTTGGCGCGCTTGGTCGAGAAGTTGTATCCCATGCGTTGCAGGGCGCCGTCGATGGCGTCCTCGATGTCCTGCTCGAATGGCAGACCGTCGGCGCCGGCCATCAGGAACAGCACCGCGATCATGTATAGCGCGCCGCGCTGGCCGGCCGCACGTTCTTTGGACCCCTTCTCGCCGGCGCTGGCCATGCGCGTAAGCAGCTCCAGGTAGCCGATCGAGTACTGCTTGAAGGTCATCAGCAAGCCACCGATCGCGTTGCGCGCCCAGCGCGGCTTGTTGCCGCTGTTGTAGGTGCCCTGCGTCTGGGATACCGTCGCCGCTGCAAACTTTTCCGGGTTCGGAATGTTTTGCGCGATCGCGGTCCGGTACGCGGCGATGAACGTCACGCGGCGGTTGGCCATCTCGGCCATGGCAAACATCTTGCCCCACCCCAGCTGTACCTTGGACATCGTGTTATTGAGCATGGCGCGGGCGTCTCCTGCGCGCGTGCCGTCGCCGGCCATCAGCGCGCCCTTGCCCGCTGCCTGCGCCTGCAGGAAGTGAATTTCCTGCGGCGCGACGATGCCCTCGTCGGTCGCCCATTGTAGCGCCTGGTCAAGATGCGCTTCGCCGGTCGAATCCTTTGCCGCGTCACGCACCGCAGCGGTGATCTGCTTGGAGGCCGCTGCCAGGCCGCCGTACTGGCTCAGGAATGGCAGCGTCATGGTCAACGGCTGGGTCAAGTTGACCATGGCCGATGCGACGGAGCCGCCCAGGAACTGCGCAAACATCAGGCCGCCCAGTCGGTTTCCCGGCTGCGGGTTGCGGATCGACTCGCGCAGTTGCACCGCCGCGTCCGTCAACTCGCCCTGCTGCTTGGGGATGGCCGTGATCGCCTCGTCCATCTCACCCAGGTGGGCGTTGCCGGCAGACAGGCGCGCATTGGAGTAGATGAAGCCGGCCAGCACGCGGCCCGCGTCTTCCGAGAAGCCGGCGATGCCCTTGCGCTGGATCATGCGCTTCATGGCGCTGCGGTTGTTTTTGGCCAATTTCAGGTAGGCCTGGTACACCTCGGTGCTGGCCGCGTCGGCCTGGCTATCGAGGCCGATCATGGAACCGAACAGCTCAATCGTCTCGGGCGATACGCCAGCGAACAATTTGAAGGCGTCTTCCGACACGGTGCCGTGCGATACCTCGGCGTCGGGGTGGTCGGCGCGCATCTGGCGCGCCATGCGGCTCGCCTCGTACTGCGTCTCGAACATGCCGAAATAGACCTGCTCACCGCCCTGCTCGACGTAGACCGTGTACTTGCCGAAACGGCTCAGCGGGGCGTAGCCGCGGGCCATCAGGTTAATACCCTTGTCGCCCAGGTCCATGACCTGCTTGGCCGTGTCGAGGTGCATATCGGCCTGTTGCGGGTGCATGCGGGCCAGCTCGACAAAGTGATCGCGTAGCAGCAATGCAGCCGCCGCTAGATCCGGTGCTGCCAGTGCCTGCTCCAGCGTGCCGTTGGCATCCTTGCCGCCCAGCTTGACCATCTCGGTGATGGTGAGGTTGGTCAGGCTCTTGTTGAGCGCGGCGCGGAATTCGTGGTACAGGCCGATCTGGTAGTCGTTCAACCGGAACAGCGAGCGCAGTTCTGCATTGGACCACACCACGCCGGCAGCCAGCTGCGTTTCCCCGAACTTCTTGTTGATGACGTTGTCGTAGAAGTCGATCGGGCCGGCCTGCCAGGCGCGGTTTTGCGCATCGTCAATGATGCCCTTGTTGATCAGGATTTGCGCCTTCTGGGCGCTGCTCAACTGCTCGGCCTGCGCTTCCAGTTCCGCCACCTTGACGGGCTCGCCGTGGGCATCGCGCGCCCAGGTCAGCGTGCCCTCAAAGATCGGCGCGCCGATCGCCTTGGTGTCGGCGGCCGTCAGCGCCTTTTTGCGGTTCTTGCCGATGACATCCGCCACGTTTTCCAGCTTGGGCAGCAGCGTTGGCGCCTTATCGGCGGCCACTACGCCGAAGCGCGAGACGTCGCCAAGGAACGACTGGACGGCCTCGTACACCGGCGCGAACAGCGGATGGCGCCGGGCCATGTTGTCCATCGTGCCTATGGTCTTGTGCCACCAGCTGATCTTGCCCGATTTGTTGAACAGGTCGCCCACCAGGTAGCCGGCCGGCAGACGCACGGCCGCCACCGAGTTGGCGGCGTTGGCCAGCGTTTCGCCCAGGTTGGCGCGGCTAAAGCGGATGTCGTCGTTGGACGGATCGAAGTCGCCATTATTGCCGATCGCGCTCTTGATCTGCTCGGGCGAGAACACCACCGCTTCCCATACTTTACCGCCCAGCATCGACACCATGCCGTCGTGCCCGGCGCGAATCAGGCGCTGCTGGAGCGCCGTGTACTTGCTGCGGCTTTCCTTGTCAGTCGGCACGATGGCGTCTGCCTGTTGCAGCTCTGCCGGATTTTCCAGCTTGACGTAGACCGGCATGATGTTGCCGCCATTTGGTCCGTGGCGCTCGCCCAGCTGGCCGAAGCCGCCCCAGTACTGGGTCAGACGAGACGGCATGCCCGACAGATAGATGCCGCGACCGAAAGCGCCTACACCACTTGGGTCGAAGGCCGAAAAATCACTCTTCGTGGCGTGATACAGGACCATCGGCGCGCCGTCGGACGCGACCATTTTGGACTTGCCGAACCAGGCCTTAAATTCGGGCGAGTCGGTCTGATTGGTCCGACTGTAGCGCAGGTCGGCGCTGCCGGTATCGAAGCCGCCGTTGTTACCGATGGCCGACTTGACGGCTGCTGGGTTGAATGCCACCAGCTCCTGGCTACCGTCGTTGAATTTAAGCACTACGCCGTCAAAACCGCGCGCCGCCAGATCGGCAGTGAATTCGTTGATCTTTTCTCGGGATGCCAGGCGCAAACGATTTTTAAGTTGCGGAGTAGCAACAAACGGATTTTTAACCGCCATGAACATCGGCATGATGTTGGGATTTTGGTCACCCTTCTTGATGCTGGCGTACGACGCCGCAACGAAGTCATCACTGGTGCCGTAGACGCCCGTGCCCAGCCACCCGTTATCCTTGCGGCCGGGATGATCTAAGTCAAATTCGGTGATGTCGTCACGACTGCCGTGATAATAGACGACCGGCTCGATCGAGGAAGATTCTGCATCGCTTCCAACCGCTCGAATGGGTCCGGACTGTCCAGGGAAGGTGGGGGAGCTTCCGGCAGCAACATCAGCGCCGCTGTAAAGTCCTCTTGCGTCACCGCTGCCTTGCTCGCGGCCAGGAATCGATCCGCTATCGCTTTGTCCATTGCCGGCCTCCCAGTCGCCATAGAATTGTTTGAAATTGGCGGTCTTCGTCATTATCCACTGAGGGTAGGACAAGAATGTGCCGCCATCTGCCTTGAGCGCGTCGTATGCCGCGCGGCCACCGTATTGTAATTCAGCCTCGGCGAATTGGCGACTGGCGTCCCGTGCGGCCGCCAGCGAAGATTGCGCGTCCCCGTTACCGGAAAACGCTGGCGCACCAGGTGCGGCGCCGCCACGCCCCTGACGTTGGGCGTGCTGCGCCCAGGTATCGACCATGATGGCGCGTACGGCTGCCACGTCGATGACCAGCTGGGAAACGTCGAAACGCGCCGAACGCATTGCGTTGACCGCCTTGCTGGCCAGTTCCATGAATTTGTAAGCGACCGTGCGGAACAGCGAGCGGTCGGCTCGCGCCAGGTCGCGCCAGAACTGTGGATCGAGCCACATGGCGCCGTTGATGTCCGCCAGTACTTCCCCTTCGGCTTTCTCGATCGAGACGTCCTGGAAGCCGCTGGCGGCGTACTCGCGGGCCTGGCGATGCGCCACCACGCCATCTTTCAAATAGGCGCGCATGCGCTCGCGCAGCTGCTTGCCGGCGGCAGGGTTCATCTGCTCGAGCACGTGCAGCACTTCGTGGCCGGCGATCGCCAGCTCGGGGTTGCGCATGCCCTCGGCCAGGTACGCCACACCATTGTGCGCAACACCCTCGAATTCGCTGTTCTGGCCCACGAAATGAACCTTGATGCCCAGCGCTTCGCCGATTTGGCGGGCCATGGCGTATTGAGCGTTGGGCGCGGCGCGCAGTGCGCGCACCGGCGCCATGCCCTGCTTGATCAATTGGCGGTTGAGCTGTTCGGTGTCCTTCATCGCCTGCAACAGGTCCAGGCCCGGCAAATCGCCTGGCACGGGTTTGCCGCCATTGTCATTGCCAACTTCTACCCGATCCGGTGCAAAGGCTTCGGCGTCATTGCGGAAATAGTTGGCGTCGTCGCCGGGTGCGTCGTCTTCTGCGCTGCTCTCTACGGGTGCCGCTTGCTCGGCGGTGGCATTGGCGGCGGCGGCTGCTTCCGCCTCGTCGAGTTGCTTGCGCATGGCGTTGGAGGCAGCTACGCCCTCCTGGCGCAGTTCTTCCTCCAGGCGCTGCAAGTCGCCGTACTTCTCGGCCAGCTCCTGCTGGTACTCGAACGGTGCACCGCGTTTTTTGCGCAGGCGCACCAAGTCCGTCTGGGCGTCGGTCAGCTTGCTTCGTGCCGTTTTCAGCTCGGAGCCCACGCCATTGATGGTATTGATGATGCGGCGGGCGAAGCCGGTGGCGTCGACCAGTGCTTCGATGCGCGGCAAACTGGTGAACGCGATCGACAAGTCGCCGATATTGATGTTCAGGTCCATGTCGCCAGTTTTCTTGCCGTCGGCGCCCAGGTCGCTATCCATGGTCAGGGTCACACCACCCGGCAGGCTGGCCACCATCACGTCCTGCAATACCTTGTGGCTCGATGCCGACTTGGCTGCAGTGGTGTTGAAGGCGTCCTTGACCGCCTGGCCGAATTCGCCCAGCTTGTCGAACGTTTCGCCCATCACGTCGCTGTCGGTGAATGCATAGTGGCGCTCGCCCAGCACCTTGAAGGCGGCGTCGTAGGTGGCAATCGTGCCCGTGGTGGACTTGACCGTCCACTCGGCGCCGTTGATTGCGCTCCGCACCGCGATCTGCTCGTTGGCGTGCGCCGCCTGCAGGCGTTCCAGACGAGTGACTTCCTGCTTGAGGCCTGCCAGCTGCATCGCGCGCGGGTCGCCCGATGCTACGGCGGCCGCCTGCTCGAACAGCGAGGCCTCGCCAAGGTCGTCCATGCTGCGCATCGACTTGTCGCCGGTGAAGGCCTGGTCGATGAAGCGCTGCTTGCGCGCCACCATCTGCCACATGGTCGATTGGTACGTGCCTTTGGTGGTGTACCACTCGATGCCCACCTCACCGTTCTGGTTACCTTGGCGGATGATGCGGCCATGCGGCTGCTCGACGTCGGACGGGAACCACGGCGGGTCTTGGTAGTGCAGTTTGATGAGGCGCTTCTGAGCGTTGACGCCGGTGCCCATCTTCTTGGCCGAGCCGATCAGCACGCGGATTTGTCCGCTGCGCATGCCCTTGAAAATGGCTTCCTTCTTGGCGTCGGTATTGGCATCCTCGAACCAGGCGATTTGCGCGCGCGGGATCCCGCCATCGACCAGCAGCTTGTTGAACGCCGCGCGGGAGTTGAAGCCGCGATTGATTTGCGACTGCTCACCGAAGCCCAGGTTGAAGAACACCATTTGGGTCGAACCCTTGATCGGTTCGGGCTTGCCCGCCTTGTCCAGGTAGATATTGTCGGCTGTAGCGTGATGCGTGTGCACGACCTTGGCGGCCATGGTGGTGAGGATACTTTGCTCACCCTCGCCCAGCTGGGCGCCGAAGAAGCGCGGATCGAGCGCAGCGAAGCGGCCGTCGGTGATAATAGCCACGATCGGATCGGGATTGCTCGGCTGTTCCTTGCTGGGCTTCCAGCGCTTCGACTTCTCGATGCGCGGCCCCAGCACGTTTGCCATGTAATCTTGCAGCTGCTCGGTCGGCTCCACCACGTTGAGGTTTGGCTTGCCGCCGGCCAGGTCAGGACGTTTGACCAGCGCACCAAGGTGTTCGGACGTCAGCACGTCCATGAACTGGCGTACGCGCGACATCAGCTCGGGCACGTTGTCGAACTTGGCAAAGCGCTCCACCAGCTCGTACTTGCCGGCCGCGTTCGGCTCCAGGGCCGGCGCTACCTCGCCGAACATGCGCGCCCACGAATCGAAGGTGCTGATACCGGCGCGGTCAAGCTCATGCGGTACGAAGAAGCGCATGATGGTGTACAGCTCGCCCATGGTGTTGGTGATGGGCGTGCCGGATGCGAACGTCATGGCGCGGCCCGGGCGCTGCTGTTGCAGGTAGCGCGTCTTGACGTACATGTCGAGAGCGCGCTTGGAGCCGTTCGGGTCGATGCCCTTGATCTGCTGGGCGGTATGGAAGTCCAGCTTGCGGTACACGTGCGCTTCGTCGGCGAAAATGTAATCGACGCCGATATCCTCGAACTTGATGGTGGAATCTTTGCCGCCGGCGGAAATGATGCGGTCGAAGCGCTGGGTAACTGCCTCGATTTGCTGCTCCAGCTGGGAGCGACGCACGCGCGTTTCATTGCTGTTAGCCGTCTCCGACAGTTCGATTTCCAGATCGGTGAGGATGGCGTCACGGATTGGCGCTACCGATTCTTCCTTGACGCCGATGCGTTGGAACGCGTCGTGGGTGATGATCACGGCATCGGGCTTGTTGAGCGTGGCCGAAGCGATGAAGGCCTTGCGCCGTTCTGCCGAGAAATTCTCGTCGTCGGCCACCATGATGTTGGCCAGCGGGTACAGCTCCATGAATTCGTTGGAGAACTGCTCCAGCATGTGGTTCGGCACCACGTACATCGGCTTGTTGATCAGGCCCAGCCGCTTTTGCTCCATACCCGCAGCGATCATCTCGATTGTCTTGCCGGCGCCTACGGCATGCGCCAAGTACGTGTCGCCCACCTGGATATTGCGCCAGATGCCGTTCTTCTGGTGCGAGTGGAGCGCGTAGCGCATAGACACGCCCGGCAGCGTGAGGTGCGAGCCATCGAAGCGGCGCGGCGCGATGTTGTTGAAGCGGCGGTTGTAGCTTTCCACCAGCTCGCTGGCGCGCTCGGCATCAGTCCACACCCACGAGCGGAACTTGTCCTTGATTTTCTTGGCCGCCTCATTGGCGGCCGTAGTCGCCTCGACGTCGGTGGCGGTCTTCTTGTCTTCGGTGACAAACGTGACCTTGAGAGGACGGCTGTTCAAGACAGCTTCGAGCAGCTCGGACGGCGAGCGCTTCGCCGTGCCGTACTGAGCAGCGGCGCTGCGGCCCGATCGCAAGTTGCCGCCGTCCACCTGCCACGTTTCCGTGGTCGGGTCGAACGTGACTGCGCCGGCCTCGATTTCCTTGGCGAAGTGGTTTATGTGTTCGGCGCTGATCCAGGCGCTGCCCAGTTTCGCGCTAATTTGCGACGGTCCCAGCTTCTCGGGCTGTGCGGCGGTCAGCGCGACGACGTTGCGGCGCAGCGAGGCGTCCACGCGGGCGGCCTGCTCTGCCTCTTCCAGCTTGGCCACGACGTCGCCCGACAGGTATTCATCGGCCAGCTGCCAGGCGCCGGCGGGCGTCTTGAACACCTGGTCGCCCAGCGCGTCGACGGCCTCCTGTTGCGACAGGCCCATACGGCGGGCGATGTCGTCCAAGTCGAGCCGGCCCAGGCCGTCAAGCGAGACGGCCAGCGCATCGCCGATGCTCTTGATTTCACGCGTCGCGGGCACGCCGATGGTGCGATCAAGCAGGAATGGCGCCTTGACGATATCGCCCGCTTCGTTGATGGTTTCGAGCTGGGTCAGTACCGCTGCATCGTAGTCCTCGCGGTAGCGGCGACGGTTTTTGTAGATCTTCGACGTCGTTTCGACAACCTTACCCTCTTCGTCGGTCGATTTGCGCACCTGCAGGCGGTAATCGTTGATCGGGCCGTGTGCCTTGCGGAAGGCGTCATAGGCCTTGTTCAGCTGCTTGAGCGCCGCCTCCCAGTTGCCATCGGTCGTTTGCGCCAGGCGCGCGGCCTGCACCAGGTCGCGCAGGCCGACGTAGCCCTTGAACCATGCGGTATCGGCTGCCGTCAGCTTGGTCGATTCGGCCAGCGGGCGGCCCACGCCGCTTTCCACGCGCATAACCGTGCCATCGTTGCCGATGTAGACCACGCCGTCGCGCTTGATGCTCGGATCAAAGTCCACCTTGGCTGTTTCACGGCGCACGCTGCCGGCGCTCTGTTCCAGCACCGAGTACACGTGCTGCGGCAGGCGCTCGATTGCTGCGGCGAACTTGTCGTCCAGTTGGGCCGGCGTCTCGTCATAGGATACAACGGTGTACTGGGCGGCGCCACGGCCGTTCGAGTTGATACGGCGGCCGGCGTCGTCGGTGAAGCCCGAGATCCTCTGCTGGCCCAGCACCATGTCCGGGTTGGCGGCGAAATACTCATTGACCACGACCGGGCCATCCTTGGTGTCGATGGTTTGCACATTGGCCCACGGCTGGCCGCCTGGCTGCTCGCCGGGCAGGCGCTTGCGCAGGAAGATGACGTCGGTAACCACACTGGTACCGGCATTGGCCTCGAACGCGGTGGACGGCAGGCGGATCGCGCCCAGCAGGTCGGCGCGCTCGGCCAGGTAGTTGCGGGCCTTATCGGTCTGCTTATCCATGGTGCCCTTGCTGGTCACGAAGGCCAGCAGGCCGCCCGGGCGTACCCGGTCGATGCTCTTGGCAAAGAAGAAGTCGTGCAGCATGAAGCCGTTCTTCTCATAGTCCGGGTCGGCGAACACCTTGGTGGCGGAAAACGGCGGGTTACCGATCACTACGTCGAAGTAATCCTTGGGGAATTTGCGCTTGATGAAATCGTCGTGCAGCATGTTCTGCTCGGGGGAGAGCAGCTTGGCGATCGTGGCGGTCGGGCCGTCGAACTCGACGCCGGTATAGCTGGACGTGGTGCGCACGTTGCCTGGCATGAGCATGGCGAACGAGCCGATGCCCATGCCAGGCTCGAACACCTTACCGCCGGTGAAACCCATGCGCTGCACCGCGCTCCACACCGAACGGATGATGCCCTCGCTGGTGTAGTGGGCATACTGGGACGATTGCAGCACCGACTTCTGCCAGGCGCGCGGCAGCGCTTCCATGCGCTCGGCCAGCTCACGCCAGCGCGGCTCGGCGACGAATTGCGGCCACAGCAGACGCTCGGGATCTTGGCGCTTGGCCATGTCGCCAGGCACGGGGAACAGCTTATTGCGGATTTCGCCGGCGCCGAAGCCGACGTATTTTGCCAACTGGGCTTGCTCTTGCTGTGTGGCCGGGCGGCCTTCCTGCTCGATGCGCAGGGCCAGTTCGATCAGATCGACGTTCCGGCGCGCGGTGTCGTACCACGATCCCTCGCGGGTCAGTCCTCCGACAGGAGGCTGGAAGTCGCTGGCAGGAACTCGGCTGTCACTTCCTGCCAAAGGATCATGCGGTCCGTCGGGAACTGGCGTAGTCCGTCCTGCGTTCCCCAGGTCTTGTTCCCCATCATTTGCTCCTTCAAGATGTCCTCGCGGCTCTCGAAGTCCTCCATCATCTGCCCGTCCATTTCCTGCACGCGCTGGCGCAGCGCCTCTGGCGACTGCTTCGCTGCCTGCTGGTCGCTCGCTTGCAACCACTTCAAGATTGAGCGCTGGCGAATCGACGGAATCGGTGGAATCATTATTTTGTCCTGTTAATTGTTTGTCAGTATCGGCGATATCGTCCGGTTTTTCAACTGCTGTGGCGGTGGTTTTCGTACCGAACAGGTGGCCGGCATCCTCGTCACTGATGACGGTCTGGCCCTTGGCAGCCGCATCGGCCAGTTCGCGTGCGTGTTCAGCATCCCAAGCTGCACCCTGCGCGGGGGTGGCAAGTTGATCGGCATCAACAGCCTGGGTTCCGGCTGCTTGGCCCAGGCGCTTAAGCGCCACCTCGGCGTACTTCTTGCCAACCTTATCGAGGACGTAGTAACGCTGCAAATCGTTGTTGACCAGCGCGTATTTGGGCACTGCGGACTTAGAAATATTGGCGATGGTGTCGTATCCGTCGGCAATCTGACGATCGATGGCCTGCTTGCCGCTGATGACGGCTTCGTCAGTGGCGCTGACGCGGAAGCGCTGGCTCTCGACCGCGCGCTCGGCGGCGGCTGCGTCCTCTTCATCGCGCTTGGCCTGATTTGCCGACTCTACGGCGGCAGCATGCGCAGCGTCTTGCTCGGGCGTGATGCCAGCCCACTGCTTGATCGCTTCCCAAGAGGTGCCCTGCGCCTTGGGCAGCTTGACGCCGGTGAACTCCGAAAACACCTTCTTCGCTTTATCGTTCATGCCGTTTGTCACCCACTTGAGGGCGTAGGCATCCTTCGCCATCAACTGGTCCGCGAATTTGCGGTGGAAGTCGGTAGGTGCGTCGCTCACCCCGTCACGCGCCAACAGGGCGGCATAGCGGCTGGCGATCTTGTCGCGCTCGATGCGCTCGAGCGGGTTGGCGGCGAAGTTGGCAGCAACGCGTTTGCGCACATCCGGTCCCAGCTTGTCCCAATCAACATATTGACCTTGATCGGCATCGGCGCCGACGCCTGCACCCAGCAAGGCAAAGTGGCGCTCGCGTGGTTCGGTTTGCGCCCAGCGCTGCGCGCCCGCCTCCTGTTCCACCGTTTCAGGAGATTTGACGGGCACCTCTGGCATTGCCACACGGTCGATCCGTTCGCCGTTGGTGTTGATGAACCAGGCTGGCGAGTAGAAATCTTCGTTGAGGGCGTGGTGTATCAGGTCGCGCTCAGCTGGCGCCATTTCGTCCCAGTTTTTGTCGACGATATCGCTGTCGCGCTGGTCGATACGGCCCAGGAACATGCCGCGCTTGCCAGCGCGCGCGCCATCCCATTCTGCTTTGGCCTCGGCGGTACTGTAGGTCTTCAGGTCGGGCAAATTGGGTGCCACACGCTGCGCCGGTGCGGACGATTCGCCATCCTTGGTGGTGCGCGGCTTGGTCGGCGGTGCTGGATCTGGATCGGTCAGGTCTTCGTCCGTTGGAACGTCGGAAGCTGGGATAGGCTGCCCTTCTTCCGGCACCGTGGCGTTGGTGACATCGGCATGTGGCTCGATGGCTGGTGCGGCGGCCAGGCCGCGCGCTTTGATTTCCTTTTCGATCTTCGGCGCGCGCGGCGAATCGGCCAGCACATCGCGCGCCTGCAAGAGCTGGGCGTCGCTCATGTCCTTGACGGTCATGCGGTAGAGCTGCTGCCTGGTCGGCGGCGCCGGCACGGCCGGTGCCGGTTCCACTGGCGCCGCCAATGCGGTTGCGGCAGGCTCAGGGGTGGCTTTCAACAGCGCCCGGGCGGCGATATCGTCAGCCGTGGGCGCGGCACTGCGCTCCTGCGCCTTGGCGAACGGACGCGTGGTTTTTCCGCTGGCCAGCCAGTCCTTGAAACCCTCCACGGTGGTGCTGGTGATGTTGTCACCGCCCTGCCAGTTGTCGGCATAGTTGGCCTTGTAGGCCGCCTGCGCCTCGGTAGCCGTGTCAAAGCCCAGCATGACCTTATGCTCATCGAATTTACCGGTGGCCGGGTTCACCTGATCGATGACGAACACTTTGTCACTGGCCTGGTTCGGGCCGATGAAGGTATCGATGTGATCCTTGTCCGCGCCTTTGGTACCGCGAATGTAGCCGTAGTGATGTGCCATGATGGTTTCCCATGGCGTGCCGTCCTCGTCCACGCCACGGCGCGTCGATCCCACCGGGTTTTCGATCGACAGCGGCAGGCCTTGGATGGTCGCCTTGCCCAGCTTGTAGTTACCTGCTTCTTTTTGTGCTGCGCTTGGCTCGGCCAAGTCGTTGTGGGGCGAGGTGGCAGCACCATGGGCGGCTTGGTCAAATGCGGTAACCGGCGCCGGCGCTTCCAGGTCGCCAGGTGCGGCCAGAGCGAGCGTGGCATTGGCAGCATCCGTCACTGAATTGGCGCCATCGACCGGTGCCTGCACCGCAGGGCTGACAGAATCGGTGATTTGTTGCGGCGTTTCGGCTGCTTTGGCGCTCGCCATGGCGGCCAAGTAGTATGCCCTCTGCTCGGTGGACAGGGTGAAAACCTTGGACGAACCCGGTTTATGCAGCACTTTGCCGTTCGCCGTTTTGAGACGCATGCCGGCGGCGATCGCATCGTCAACGGCGCGCGTGTTGGTCGCCTTGGGCACAGGCGCCGGCGCCTGGCGCTCAGGCACGGCATTAATGAGCTCGTTTGGCGCGCTGGGTAGCGGTGCGGTCGCTTCTTTGAACCAGGCACGATCCTCGGCAGTAACCAGAGTGTCGGTGTAGCCATCGGCAGCCAGCGCAGCGCGGAAGGCAGCAGTTTTTTGATCGCGGGCAACGGAATCGTCATTAGCGATGCGATCGCGCAGCGCCACACGGTTGGCAATGGCACGCTCACGGCGGCCCTGTTCGACGCGCGCATCCGATTCGGCGATAGCGGCTTGCTGGGCTGCCAGCTCGGCGGCAAGGGTTTTTTGCTGCGCGGCCGCCTCGGCGGCGCGGGTGCGTTCCTCGTCCTGCGCCAGCAGCTGCGCGATTTGGCGGTCCTCGGCTTCGCTGCGTGCGGCCGCAGCCGCCTGCATCGTGGCCTGGTGCTTTCGGTTGTGCTCGTCCTGCTCCGCAGCCAAAGCGGCCTGGAACTCGGCTTGTTGGTCAGCTGGGATGCTGGTACGCTCGGTGCGCGCCTGCTTGAGGGCTTCAAACTCGGCCGTTTCCTCGGCTGTTAACGGGCGCGGCTGCACCGCCAGGGTCTTGACCATGGAGCCATCTGGTGCCTGTGTGCGTCCGCCAAGCTGACCGCGACCGATGGCGACCAACTGGGCCATGCGCGCGTCGATTTGCTCGAGCGAGAGCGCTGGATCTTCCGGCGCCGGGACAGCGGCGGGCGCGGGGGCGTCTTGCGGCGCCGTGGCGTTGGCTTGTGCGGCCGCTGCCGCTTGTCCTGCATTGGCCGCTTGCGACAGCGGGCCAGTATTAGGCAGCGGCGGCGCGGGGCGCTGCATCACGCCCAGGCCGGCGCCCATGGCGCCGCCGGCCAGCATGCCGGTGGCGGCAGCATTACCGACCCCTTGCGTGATGTCTTGCTCGCCATTGGCGATATTGGTGAAGACCTGTTCTTGCGCCGACTGCGGCATTTCTTCCAGCACACCCTCGCTCAGCGCTTCCTTGCCGGCGCGCTTGAGCATGCTGCCCTTGACGCCTGCGGATTGCGCACCGGTGGCGATCTGGGTCGCGGAGTCGCCCATGAGCTTGCCGGCACCCAGGCTGATGGCAGCCGTGCCGACGCCGGCCGCCAAGGCAGGCAGGGCGTAGTCGGTGTAATCGCGGCCCTTTGCCTGCGCGCCATCGGCAATCTGACCGGCGCTTTGGGCACCTTCGGTGGCGGCGCCCAGGGCGATCAAGCGCGTGCCTGCCGCGTCCACCGCCTTGGTGGCGGCAATCTTGCCGGTGGTGGTGGCCAGCGCGGCCTTGGTGGCCTCCGCAGCGCCCTTTCCGGCTGCCAGCTGGGCGGCGCTGGCGGCGGCGCCTTCGGTGGTGGCCAGCGCCGCACGGGCGGCGATCGCGCGCGCCACACCAGCCTGCACGCCCATGCCTGCTACCATACCCGGCGCGGACTGGGCGACGGTACCCAGGATCGCGCGCGGGTTTTGCAAGGCGGCGCCCAGTGTATCGATAAAGCCTTCAGCCTTGGCAACCTTGTCGTCGGCGGCGCGCTGGCTGTCCGACAGGTATTCGCCCAGTTTTTCATTGGCACCTTCGGGATTGAACCCGACCGCGCGTGCGCCTTTGCCCACCAGACCGCCGGTGGCGAGGCTGCTCAGGCCAACCGCTGCCGAACCGAGGTCTACCACGCCTTGCGCCAGCTTGACTCCTACGTCGCCGGCCGTGCGCATCACGCCGGCGGCCGGTGGCGGTGGTGGCGCGGGCAGCGCTACGCCCAGCTTGTTTGCGATTTCGGCCTTGTCGCGGGTCGGGTAGTACACCTGGTGCACCACATCGACCGCATCCTGATCGGACAGGCCGTTGAGCGTGGGCATGGTCCTGCGCAGTTCTTCTAAATTCATTGTCTTCCTTGTAAATTACAGGCCGGCCGCTTGGCGCGCTTGGCGCACCTGGCGGATTTGGTCGTTGGTCAGGGCGCCGGTGTCGGCCATCGTGCTCATCCAGGACAGCACACGCTGTTGCTCGGCCCGGCTCATGCCACGCTTGATGGCACTCAGGTTGCCGTCGAAGTTCTGCTTCACGTCGTTCTGGCGTTGCTCCTGGATGCCTGCGCGCGAGGTATTGGCGCCTCCTACAGCGGCGTTGAAGGTGGACATGCGCTTGTCGCTCTCGGCCAGCTTCGCTGCGCGCGCTGCGCGCACGCCGCCGACGTCCGACAGCGCCACGGGCGCGCCCTGCTCCATGGGGTTGGGTACGGTGACGCCGCCCGGCTGGGTGTTGAGGCCCAGCGGGTCGGCTGCTGCGCTCGATGCTGCGGCGCTGCCGGCGTAGGGCGTCAACAACTGACTGAGTTTGGCGCTGCGAATGGCCGCGTTTTTCTGGAACGTTGATGCGGCCGTCGGGTTGATGCCTTCCGGCGAGGCGACAGCCTTCGCCATGGCGTTGGCTTCGGTTTCGCCCTCCTTCATCAACGACTGCACCTGCATTTCCACGGCGCGCGGGATGCGCGACACCTGCAGGCGGTTTTCGATCTCGGCGGTCGTGAGCGGCCGGCCCAGCGCAGCGCTCATGGCGGTGAGCTGCCCCAGTGGCGTTGCGGCCTGATATTGATCCACCTGAATCTTCAAGGCTTTGGCTTGCAGCGCGCGCCCGGCAGCGGCATCGTTGCCGCTTTGTACCATCTGCTCGCGTTGCAGCTTGATGGTTTCAGCATGCTGGGCGGCCTGGGTGGTGGTGCGGCGCGCGTTGTCCTGGTGGTTCAGCTGGGTGTTCATGTCCAGCAGCTGGTAGCGCGCCTTGGCGACGTCCATGGTCGTGCGGGTGCCATCGGCATTGGCGATGGTCACGAAATGGGTTGGCGTGTCCTCGCCGTTGATCTTGGTGGTGCCTTCCTTGCCTTCAATAATGCGTGCGCCGTTGAGGTTGCCGGTGCTGTTGTACTTCCCCATCGCCTCATCGTAACGGCCCTGCGACATCAGCTCCAGCGCATCGGCGATGCCCTGCTTGCGGATTTGAGTGATGAAGCCGGTACCGGCGGCGTAGGCTTCTGGCGTCATATCGCCGCGCTCGCTTTTACGGCTCAAGCGCATGGCCATTTTGTCGAGCGTGTTGTTGAAGTTGTTGGACTTGGGCATGCCTTGCCCCATGGTGATCGGCTTTTGCTCGATGCTGAACGTGGGAGCCGCCTTGACCGGCGCATCGGCCCAAGTCGGGGCGGCGGTCACGACCGAGTCCTTGGCCGGCGTGCTTGCTGCTGCGCTCAGCATCGCATCGGGCGTCTCGAACGCCTTCGTGACTGCCGCTGCCGTCGCTTCTTGTTCGGCCGGCGTGGGCGGCTGGTCATATTTTTCATTGGCCACACGTACGTCCTCGCGGTCCGCTGCGCGTGAACGGTCCGCTTCGGACCACTCAGTGCGTTGCCGCTGGCGCGCTTCCTCCTGGAAGGCAGCGTCTTTGTCGGCGCGCTCGGCGGCCTTGGCTCGCAGCGCATCTTCGTCCTCTTGACGCTTGGCTTGCCGATAACCTTGATATCCGGCCGCAAGGCCGGCTGCGTTAATTCCCATCGTGTTCCTCTGTGCTGTACATCGTCAATGGGGCTGCACTGCGCCGCCCCCGTATTACGCTACGCAGTTGCCGTGCCGCCGCCGAATGTGCCTGACATCCAGTCCCCCAGCGCGCCCCAGTCCGCTTTGCCGGCTTCCTTGATCACGCCACTGAACATGCTGCCTAGACCGGCAGCCGTGGACGTCGCAGATGCGTTTTGTGCATTGGCGATCGATTGCGCGCCTGCCGCCGCACTGGCCATGCCAGCGGATGCATTTGATGCCAGCCCCTTGCCTAATGAAACGGCATCTTGCTTACGGGCATATGCCAGGTTGCTGATGTTTTCCCGCGCCTTGTTTTGTTCGGACGCCCCCATGGCGGCACCCTTAAGTTCAAGATCAGCATTGGCGGCCACAGCTGCCGCGCTGGAGGGGTCAAGATTGGGGGTACGTCGAAGGCGCTCCTTCGCCAGGCCCATCTGGGTAGAAACTGACGACTGGGCGCTGGCGGCTGCTTTGTCGTAATTGGCCTGCGAATCAAAGTTGGTGGCATCCTGGGCCAGTTGCCGTTCCAGTGGCAGGTAGGTTTTCTTGTATTCCTCGTACTGGTCCTGGGCAATTTCGCCCTGCCAAGCGTTGGCATCGATCGCTGCTTGCTGCGATTTGGCTGCGCTTTTGGCTGCGCTTTTGGTCCCCATTGCTCCAACTGCTGCGCCGCCGACGGCGGCAACTACTCCCCATGGCATAGTGTTTCCTTTTATTTAATCAACGTGTGATCGATCAGATCGGGGTCGGTACAGTCCGTCTTATGGAGGCAGTACCACGTGGTATCGGTGGCGGCAGTGATGGTGTGGACGGTGTCCGCTTCGATCAGGATGAAGTCGGGGCCAACTAGCGTCGTCATCACCCCGGCCACATCGACAGTGCAAGTGCCTTCGGTCACGAATGCAAAGTGATCGAAGTTGTGCTTGTGGGATTGGGCAAAATGGCCAGCTGGAAGATGCATCTCTTTGCCGTAGGCGTTGTCCTTGCCATTGGCGCCTTTGCGAAAGTGATGCTTGATTTTGAGGTCGATGGCGCTCATTGCTTGGCGCTCCTGAAAATATCGGTCTTGATGCACACGATCAGTGCAATGCGCTCCTGGTCGGTGTTGTTCTCCACGCTGTGGGTAACGCTGTTATCGAACCAGTAGCAGTCCCCTGGCGCGGCTACGAGGTCGCCATCAGGAAAGCGGAACACGGCGCCTGGTGCGTTTTGCACGGCGATATAGAATTTTTCGTAGTAGCCTGCGTGCCAGCCGCTGTCTACGTGCGCGGCAATGGCTCCACCCGGAGGAATCTTGGTGATGAGGATGCCGCCCAGGCGCTCCCCTTCCACGGCGCGCATCAACCCGAAGATGATGGGCTTGAGCTCAGGCAGGGCGGCGTACGCCGGATACCATACCGAGTCGTGTTCAGCATTGAATTGAGGGCCGCGCTGCCCCAAGGTATTGAAGCGGACCCAGATATCCGTCATCCCCTGATGTGGCGAACCGGGGTAGGCGGCACGGTCGGTGTAGACACCGAAGAGGTCGGGCTGGGCATCGAGCGCGGCGCGCAGTGGCGCAACGTCGATACCAGTGGCGAGTGGTAGAAAATGCGGCATATTGGCTCCCATAGACTTAATGGGCGGATCATATGGCCGTATTTCGGAAAACTTAGAATTTAGTACGGAAGTGTAATTTCATCCACCGAACGCTTGGGAAACCGAGCTTTGACCTCGGCGATTTTGCTGAGGTAGGCGTCGAGTTTGCTGGGGTCGCCCTTCGACTGCCAGTACAAAGCGTCAGCGAAGTCAGCCAACGGGGGATAAGCCGCGCGGCGCAACGCGTCGACATCGGCCGTATGTGTAATTTTCATGTTTTCACCACATTGAATTTGGTGTCGAGATAGGGAAATGCCTCTACGTGCACAACATAGTTAGCCGGGTAGGTGAATTCCAATTCGACAGTTGTATTGGAGCAGGCGTGGGCCTCGCCATCGATATAGATTGTGCATGGTGAAGGCAAATTTGAAAGCACCATGCCATTCAACTGTGTAGCTTGAGCTGGGCGCATCTTTATCTTCCCGTCTTGAACATAATCCCTATGCAGCTCCGCCTGGCCCACTACGACGTTCTTACCGCCATCTCCTTGCAGCTTCAGCATTGAATCCGGCACAAAACCTGTTTGAGTGATGCGCCCATCGGGATTATGAATAACGTAGTGGCTCATCGTCGCGTCTCCAGTAAAGCGGCATTAATTGAATTTGACGTATCCTTTACTCCTGGGTTGACTTCAAAGGTATAGAGGTGATAGCCCGGCGACGGGTAATCAACATACACAGGTGTGGCTGTAAGCCATATTCCGGTGGTGTCTGCTCCTGCAATTGCAAAAGCTGTCGCCTCAGCAAGAAAAATTCCGTCTCGTCTGATTACAACCGACATCCCAGTTTGAAAGGCCCCATTCACCATTGCATTACCGCAAGCTGTTAGCCAGACCGGGACGCCAATAGCGTTGAAGCCGATCGAACAATAATAGGTGCCGGTTGCCGATGCTGCTGCCGTCACTGCGTTGCCGGCAATCTGAAGCGTGTCAACCTGGGCATCGCCGATCTTGGCGCGGGTGATGGCCGCATCCGCAATCTTGGCGTTGGTAATTGCCGCGTCTTCAATGATTGCACTGCCAGCCTTGATCAGGTTCACTGCGAGTTTGTCAGCTGTGATCGAGTTGCGCACGACCAGGTCGCCACGGATCGCCACCAGCCCAGTTTGTGCATCGATGGCGAACGGAACGATATTGGGCTTACCTGGGGCGCCTACGGCGAACACGTCGGCAGCGATCAGGAACATAGCTTCTGACTTGCCATCGGGCGTGGTGCCGGCATTAAGCGACAGCCCTGCGATGTATCCGTTCACATCGAGTTTGACCGACCACTTTGCAGCCATTCCGTTGAGCTTATCGTTGGTCACGGAGTACTCG